>Ga0306920_100015741_pt1 | contig 10382 bp, 7 predicted proteins | sample flu12Cox44000170_FD_204666 | JGI IMG/M metagenome (GOLD analysis project Ga0306920, IMG submission 204666) | Lab enrichment of tropical soil microbial communities from Luquillo Experimental Forest, Puerto Rico - flux4day.12C.oxic.44.000.170 (v2)... | ecosystem: Environmental > Terrestrial >...
CAGACGTTCGACGCAAAAACACAAATAGGACTCGTGTCAAGAGACACCAGCCCGTTGGCTTTTTGCCCTAGATTTCTTTCCGCCACGCTCCCCAGAAAATTTCCGGTGGAGCTGGCGGAGGGAATTGAACCCCCGACCCTCTGATTACAAATCAGATGCTCTACCAGCTGAGCTACGCCAGCGCCGCTCAAACCGAGTAAGTTTACCAGAAGAGGTATTAGAATTGCAAGGGGCCGTTCTGAATTCGAGCACGTCAGTAACCAGTGTTGTGGAAATCGGTCGCCCCCCATGCCTACCTGGACAAGGGCTATCCTGTTTCCACTCTATAAGTTAGCATATGCTTTGCCGAAAAGCGAGCGCCTCGCGCTTTGCAGATTTCTGGAAGGAGCGCTGGCGAGCCCGTTCCCGCAGGATTCTTGCGTTCCTCGAAGCCGAGTCATGGGAGAATCGCAACATCGCGGCAAATGAAACTAAGCAAGCGAGAATGGATGGCCTTGGCAGCTGGTTTGCTTTTTGGGACTGGCGCCGCCTTATACCTCTACCAGCGGTCGAACCCGCCGAGTTTGTTGGCGCGCGGTGATTTGCTCGACCTGATGCCCGTCGACTCGAGCGCGATCTTTTTTGCCGACCTTGCGCAACTGCGCTCCGCTCCTTTCCTCGAGCAAATCTACACGTGGGCGCCACAGCCCGAACCCGATGAGGATTACACGAAGTTTTTGAACCAGACGGGCTTCGACTACGAACGCGATCTCAACCGCCTCGCGATGGCATTTCAAAAAAGCGGCAAGGATTCCACGTTCTTCGCGGTGGCCGACGGAAGATTCGATCAGCAGAAAATCTCCGCCCTGGCCCTCAAGTCCGGCACCGTCGAGAGACACGGCGGACACGAGATTTTCGAAGTCCCGGAGAGTGGCGGCGAAAGAAAAATCACTTTTGTTTTTCTCAGCCACGATCGCATCGCTCTCACCGATCGGCCGAATCTCGGCCAATTGCTAAACGCCAAGAGACGCAGTGAGGACATCGCGGAATGGCGGACGCGTTTTGAGCGCCTTGCGGGTTCACCCATCTTCGCCGTGATTCGCCAGGAAGCCGCGGCCGGCGAGGCCCTTTCCTCCCAAGCCCCCGGCGGCTTTAGCTCGCCGCAACTTTCCGCCATGCTGGATCAGCTGCAGTGGGTCACCATTGCCGGAAAGCCGGAGAACGACGGCCTGCGCGTGGTGGCCGAAGGAGAAAGTACTTCCGAGGAAACCGCGGGTCAACTCGCCGTTTTGGTGAATGGCATGCTGTCCCTGGCGCAAGAGGGGTTGAATGACACCAAGACCCGGCAGCAGTTGAACCCCGCATTGCGCGAGGCTTACGTGGCGCTACTAAAGGGTGCGGATGTCTCGAAACTCGACCGCGGGGACACCAAGTCGGTACGGATTGTGTTTGAAATCACGCGTGCATTTCTGGAATCAGCAAAGCGCTCCGCGGCCGGTTCGACCGGGGCCGCGCCTGCCAGGCCCGCTCCGGGGGATACGGCCCATGCGAAGAAGGGTGGCCATACCTAGGATGTCGTGCGCTAGGGGCAAAAAAAAATCGCAGTCGATTGCGGGGCTTTCGAACGAGCGGTTGAAAAACAAAAAAGCGGGCTAAAGCCCGCATTCTCCTGCTCCCCTCGCTTCGCAAATCCTTAGTCGCCCGCCGGACCTGACTTCATGTAGCGCCATGGATTAACCGGCGCATTGTTCATTCGAACTTCGTAGTGCACGTGAGGTCCGGTCGATCGCCCGCTAATGCCCGTGTACCCTACGACCTCACCCCGCTTAACGCGCGCCCCCACCACTGCCGAAAACGCCGAGAGATGCGCGTACCAGGTGGTAATTCCAAACCCATGATCGATCTCTACCAGCCGGCCGTAGCCCGCGTGTTGGTCCGCGAAAACCACGACGCCGTCCGCGGTCGCGTGCACCGGTGCGCCGTAGTCGGAGGCGACATCGACTCCCGTGTGGAACGCGCCTTCTCCGTTGAACGGGTCAAGCCGCTCGCCGAAGCTGTCGGTGATGTGCCCCATCACCGGCCAAATCGAAGGAGTGTAGGAGGAATCGGCAAACCTCTGAGGCGAGAGCAATTGCAATCCGCCTGCGATCATCGCCGCATTGCGCTTCAGAAAGGTGTACTGGGCGACGGAGCGGTCAAAGGCATCCTGCGAGTCGGCCGGGTTGTCGCTCTGATCAAAGGCCGCCGGGTGATACCGCAACACACCGTAGGTCATGGCTACTTCGGTCGCGAGAGATTGCAGAGAATCGAGCCGCTGGTTGGCATCGTTGACGGTGGCTTGCAGCTGCCGGTACTGCTGGGTTCTCGCTTCTAGTTCGTGGCGAACGGCGTTGTAATTTCCAACTTTCCAAAGCATCCTCGAGTACGACGTCACAGCCGCAGTGACGCTGACGGCGCCAATCAAGGCGAGAATGGCCACGGAGTGTAGTAGGTAGGCTGGTAGTACTACCTTCCGGAACTTGCCCGGCGTGGACGCAATAAAAAATGTATAGCTTTTGCCTCTCATGCTCACCTAGAGGCTCTTCGGCCCCTTGTGCTTGACGTGCGCGGGTGGCTTCACCCCAAGTACCCGCGGAAACCGATGTCGGTCGAATCTGAACCGAGGGGGTTGGTTCGCGACCAGGCCCATACTAGATTCTGGGAAAGGGTTCGTCAACCCTGATTTTAGTACCAGTCCGGTACAGGCGGTACGTACCAGTCTCCTGTACGCGGGGACAGGTACCCGCTCGGGCGTAATCCCTTTGGAATCTCGCGCCTAGAGCGAATTTCGCGGGCCAAAAGCGGGGGAGTACGCTATAACGCTATGTCATTAGTAAGGCCGCGCGGAACGCGAGGAAAGGGAGAGCACTTTCGCTTCTAGTCGGATCATGACCGTGCGCGAAAGCGAACTGATCGACAAGATCACCAGGGCGCTCAGGCCTCGCCGGACCCCCTCACTGGACGTTCGCCTCGGGGTTGGGGACGATGCTGCACTTTTTCGCCCACGGGCAGGCCGTGAGATCATCCTCACTTGTGATTGGTTTCTCGAAGGAACCCACTTTCTCAGGGAAACGCATCCGCCCGACTCTGTGGGATGGAAATGCCTTGCGCGGGCGTTGAGCGACATCGCCGCAATGGGCGGCGTTCCCCGCTGCTTCCTGCTAAGCCTCGCGCTTCCCGACACGCACACGGGTCGCTGGCTCGACGAATTTCTGGCCGGCCTCGGCCGCGCTTCCCGGAAGTTCAGCTGCGTTTTGGCCGGCGGAGACACCACGCGCCGCAGGGAGATTTCCGTAAATGTTACGGTTGTCGGCGACGTTGAGACCGGCCGCGCGGTGACTCGCTCTGGCGCTAGCCCAGGCGAACTTATCTATGTAAGCGGGCGCTTGGGGGACGCCGAACTAGGGCTTGAGGTCCTCAGACGCAGTCGCGGGCCCGGGCATCGGAATGATTTTGCTGCAAGGCACCTGTACCCGGAGCCGCGGCTGGCCCTGGGACGGTGGATGGCAGAGAAAAGGCTCGCCAGTTCGATGATGGATCTTTCCGATGGCCTCTCGAGCGATCTGCTGCGTCTGTGCGCGGCAAGTGGCGTGGGGGCGTGCCTTGAAAGGGCAACCATCCCCTGCTTGCGAACCTCAGACATTGCCCGCAAGTACGGTTTAGATCCCTGGAAACTCGCTTTGCACGGCGGAGACGACTACGAATTGCTCTTTACCGTTCCGCTGCGTAAGGCCAGACTACTTCCGCCTGCCTTCCAAGGCATACCTCTAACGCCCATCGGGAAAATCACGAAGCAGTCCAAGCTGGTCTTGCGCGATGAGAATGGCCGCGAGCAGCCGCTCGCCGCTGGCGGGTGGGATCCGTTTCGAAAAACCGGCGCTTAGCGTGAAGCAAAAGAGGGTTACTGCGCGCAGAAAATCCGCGAGGCTTCGCGAGGGTAGGGGCTAACGTGAAGCAGGTCTCATGCCGTTTAAGTTAAGACGGCGGAGCGGTTGCCCCGGGCGTTCCCGTCTTGGTCGGTGGAACGACCGCGGGCGGCTTTTCCTTCGGCGGGACCGGTTCGTCTTCGGTGGGGGCGGTATCGGGAGTATCCAACTGGAGCTGATGCTCGCCCGCCAACTGTTCGAGCGGAACGACATTCGGGAAATCCGTAACCGGAGTCCCCGCGAGCACGCCTTGCATGAATTCGAGCCAGATCGGCAGCGCCGCGCGCGCCCCGGTCTCTCGCTTGCCGAGGGAGATTTGTTTGTCGTCGAAGCCCACCCACACCCCTGCGGTAATCTGCGGCGTGAATCCTATGAACCAGGCATCGGTGTAATCCTGTGTAGTGCCGGTCTTTCCTGCGGCCGGCCGCCCCAGCGGTTTCGCCGCGACACCCGTGCCAAACTTGATGACCTCTTCGAGCATTGCGCTCATGGTCCGCGCGACTTCCGGTGCGACTACGTCATGCACTACCGGATGCGCTTCTTCTAGCATCGCACCATCGTAGCTGCTCACCCGCCGGATCATGTACGGATCAATGCGGATGCCATCATCGGGAAACACCGTGAAGGCGGAAACGTGCTCCAGTAATTTCATGTCCGCTGCTCCCAGGGCCAGCGGCAAATAAGGCGGCAGCGGGGTGGTAATGCCGAAGCGCCGCGCCACGTCCACCACGGAGTTGATGCCCAGTTTTTCCGCCAGCTTCACAGCCGGGACGTTGCGCGAGCCGGCCAGCGCGCGCCGCAGCGTGATCGTGCCCTCAAATTTTTCGTCGTAATTGTGCGGTGCATAAGGCTGTCCGCCGCTAATGGTCGTGTAGGGCGAATCCACGACCGTGTCGAAGGGCGATGCGCCCTTTTCCAGAGCGTCCGCGTACACATAGATCTTGAAAGAGCTGCCGACCTGCCGCACCGCCTGGGTCGCGCGGTTGAATTTGGAATCTTCAAAACTATAACCGCCAACCATGGCTTTGATTTCGCCGGTGGCGTTGTCAATGCACAACAGGGCGGCTTGCGGCCCCGGCTGCTGTTCCAGTTGCACGCGCGCCGTGCTACCGCGCAATTCCTGAATCGAGAACTGCGCCAGGTCGCCCACCTTCAGCAATTCAGAAGGCTTCCTGCGGCCGGTCCAGGCGAGATCGCCCGGCGAAAGAATGGCGCGGTAAGGCCCGATTTTGATGACCGCTTCGCGATCGCTGACGCTCAGGACCAGTCCGGTAACGTAACTCCCTTTTTCAATGGCGTGGCGCCAATCCTCGTCTTCATAGCTGTCCAGCTTGCCGAGATTGTCGCGCAGGACGTTCGGCAGATTCCCTTTCCATCCGTGGCGCCGCTCGTAGGCGTGCAGCCCATCGCGCACGGCCTGATTTGCGAGCTGTTGCATGTGCACGTTCAGCGTCGTGTAAATGCGCAGGCCGCGCTCGTGAACCGCCGCGGTGCCATAGGTGGCTTCAAGATATTTCCGAATCTCTTCGAAGAAATAGGGGGCAAGGTCGTTGCGCGGATACTGCACGCGTAAGCCGAGCGGCGACTTCGCTGCCGCCGCTTCCTCGGCAGGAGTGATCTTTCCTTCTTCTTCCATGCGCTGCAGCACGAGGTTGCGCCGCACCAATGCGCCCTCCGGATTCAGCAGTGGCGAGTACTTCGGCCCGTTGATCATGCCCGCGAGCAACGCCGCCTCCGGGAGCGTTAAGTCGGTGACCGCCTTGCCGAAATAAAACTGGGAGGCGGCAGCGAATCCGTAATTGCCGTGCGCCAGGTACACCTGGTTCGCGTACATGGCGAAGATTTGCGGCTTGCTGTAGCGACGTTCGATCTGCAGCGCGAGGAGCGTTTCTTCGGCTTTGCGGCGGAAGCTGATGTCGCTGCGGTCCAGAAATAAATTGCCGGCGAGCTGCATGGTGATGGTGCTGGCGCCGCCGGCGCGGCGGCCTCGGGTGAGGTGCCGCAGCGCCGCGGTGAAGATGCGCGGGAAGTCGATGCCCCAGTGCTGCTCGAAGTGCTGGTCTTCAATGGAGGTGACCGCGTTGTAAAGGACCCTGGGGCACTGCTCGTAAGTCATCAGGATGCGGCGCTGCAGCGCGAAACTGCCTACCAGCTGGCCGTCATCGGCATAGATTTCCGTGACCACATTGGGGCGGTAGGTTTCGAGCGCGCGAATCTCCGGCAAATCGCCGAGATAAACGAAAAGCAGTCCGCAGGCGGTGCCGAACAAAATCGAGCAGAGCAGGAGAAAGGCCAGAGCGACGCGATCGATCAGCTTGAAACTGCGCAGCCGTAAGGTGATCGGGGGGAGGTTCAGCATGAAAGAACAATTCTAACGCAGAACCAAGGGTTGACGGTGTTTCTCGGCACGTTCAACATTGTGCTTTCCGAAACATGTAAGAATTTTGCGGTTCGGGTGTTTGTCTATTTGCGCAATAATCAGCTGACGGAAAATAACATTTAGGCTCCTGGAGTTCCCCGCATGTTTATTGCCCTGTTTGGCGCTTCCTTCCTGCTCGCGCTGGCTTTGTCCGCTACCATTGCCTGGCTTTCGCGAGAAGCGATGGACACTGTCTTGCGGCGGTTTGTCGGTGACCCGGTTGTCCGCAGCGGTTTTGTGAAGTACATCCGCTTCGCGATTGTGGTTGTGGGCATCTCAAGCGGAACTCGGGCTAAGCCCCTACAGGAATACATTGCAGCTGCCGACTGGAACAAGCCGGCGTTGCGAGCGGCGCTAACGCAAGAATTCTGGACCCTGGAGCTGTATCGCACGGTCATGGGAACGCTCGAAGGTGTGGCTGGCCTGTTGCTCTTGTGCATTTTCCTGGCGCTCATCGCGCCCGCGGTCCTTCGCATGCTCAAGGTGGAGCCGCCAAAAGACCTAGGCCAGCAAGGAAAGCCTCGCGAACCCGAACGCCGCGTCGTCTCCCTACGGTAAAGCTCAGGCCACCGGTTCGTAGTACCGTTCACCGGCGCAGGAGCGGCACAGGGTGCGACCATCGCGCAGGACTTCGCGTTTGAAATTGATGCCCTCGCCGCACTGGGCGCAAACAACGCGCGGGCCTTTGAAGCCCGGCAAATCTTCCGGCGCGACTCCCACCTTCACCCAGTGCTTGTCGAACAAGACTTCATCGGGAAGCTGCGCATAAGCTTTTTGCTGCCCGGCTTCTTTAGCGAGTTCGGGGAACATTTCGCGAGCCGCTTGCTTGGAGGATTCTTTCGCTGCTACGCGTATGGCGCGGCCGGTTTCGAGATCCACAAAAGTGGCCGCGACTTTGCCCCAGTCCCGGAATTTCAGCGCGCGCTTGCCCAGTCGGCAGTTGGCTACCACCGCCACGGCGTCGGTAACGCAGCGGTCGATCTCGACGTAAGTAACCAGGCGCTTGCGCTCGGCGACAGGATCGTCGATTCCCAGTTCCCGCAGACCGAGCATCGCCAGGCGCACGCCGAGAACTTGCCCGGCGCAGAGGTGCCCATGCGCCTTTGCTGAGAGTTCCAGATACTCGGCAAGACTCTTCATTGCCAGGTCACGTCGGCTGAAGCCTCGCAAGCAAAGCCACCCACGCGTTTCATTATAGGCCGGGGTTTTCTTCGGAGCTATCGGCAAGTTGCCTGACCGTAGCGAAGACGCTTTTTTCCCGGGTGGCCCGGGCTAGTGTTCCCTGGACTGAGAGGCGAATTGAATGGAAATCGTCTGATGAGCGACCGGCTCGGCAGCGTTCGTCGGAAACTCGACGACGAGCTCGCCTCTCCCGTCGGGACCTTTGGAGAGCTTGCCGCCGGAGACGGAGGCAATCTGTGAAGCGTTCCAGGCGGACAGGCGGTACTGACGGCCCGCGAGGCCCGAGGCGGTGAGCGTGAGACGATCGCGCGAGGGGGACCAAGTCTCGGACACGATCCGCAGGCCTTCGGAACTGGCTCCGGGGAGGGGCAAAGTGGAATTGTAGGTAAGTCCAAAATCATCTTTGAGGTGGATACCGAGCGAATTTGCTCCCGCGGACAAGGGAATACGGACGAGGACATGCTGGTCGACGCGATTCGTCTGTACATGAAACGGTGTTGCGCGGCCGTTGAGGGTGACGCCGAGGACTCTGGCACGCAGGCTGATGGCCGGCGCGAAGTCGATGGAACCTTTGCCGGAAGCTCCCTCCGGAGCCCCTACTTCCAAGGTGATTCCGTCGAGGTCCTTGGTGTATTTCAAATCGATTTTTGCCGATCCGAGGGGAACGTTGCGAATGGCAAACGAAGACCAATCGGCCGGAACATGCGGCGCAAAGGTGAGCTTTCCCGTGGCTGCCTCGGTTTCGAAGCCGAACAGGCCGCGCAGTAGCGGGCTGACGACCATGGCAGCGGACCAGATCTGGTGGGGCGAGCTGGTGGAAAGCGACTGGTAGGAATCACCCGAGAGAACCTCGGTGACGTGGCCCAGTGAGCCGTCAAAGGCAAGCAGCGCGTTGGCGCGCAAATTCTGGTAAGCGGGAAAGGCGCGGTGATATCGATACTCGCCCACCGAGGCCCAGCCGGTGAAGAGCGGCCACACCGAGCCGAAGTGGTAGCCACCGCCGCTGAACTTCGGCGAATGGTCGGAAATGATGCGCATGCCCCAGTCCGCTTGCTGATCGAGATCGGCGAGCTGGGTAATCATGGCGTCGGCTTTCCCTTCGTCGAGCAGGCCGAACCACATCGGCACGGTCGTGAGCACGCTGGGTTCGTCGACAGCACGATCGTCTTTGTCCAGCGCAAAGGCGAAGCGGTTCTTGTCGGCGAGCCAGAACGTTTCGTTCACCAGCGGCCGCTGCTCGGCGAAAGTTTTCTCGAGCTGCTTGCTCGAGTCTTCTTTGCCGGCGAGATGAGCCAGATTCGAGAGCGCGCGCAGCGCTTCGATGCCGAGCGCGGCTTGATACAGCTCGGTTTTCACGGGGAGCAGCGGGCCACCTTCGACCCAGCCGTGTCCGACACCGAGGTTTTTCGCGAAACCGTGGTCGTCGTAGGTGGAGCGCAGGAACTCGTAGGCTTTCCACAGGCTGTCCCACTTTTCCTTGGCAAAGGCGGTGTCGCCGCTTTGGACCACGTAATCGTTGACGGCGATGATGTAGAGTGGCGTGGCGTCCGCGGAGGCGTAGGGGTACGGATAGCCCTTGAACCAGTCCACAAAAGGAGCGCCCTGGGAAATCTCATGCGGAATTTTGCCGTCGTCGCGCTGGAATTTGCTGATGAACGCGAGAGCCGTGCGCGCGGTGGCAAAATCCCCGGCCGCGTTCAGCGCAAGCGAGGTCCAAAAGGAGTCGCGGCCAAAAAACCAGGCAAAGCCGGGACGCTGGGATTCGCCGGAGCTGCGGTAGCCGGCGACCAGGCCGGTGCCGAGATAGGGATTGCTGACGAGCCCCTGGCGCATGCTCACGCGCGCCCAATCGTAGGCCCGCTGGATCTGCCGGTCAGGAAGTTCCAGGCTGACCGTACGCGCGAGATAGTCCTGGTAGTATTTCTGGGATTCCTCGAGCAGTGCGGCGTAATCCGCGGTCAAATGCCGATAGGTGTTTTCGGCCGCGGCGCGGCCTTCCGTTGAGGCGGCGATGACAATGAGTTTTGTCTCTTTGCCCTTTTCCGTGGGCCCCAGCCGGAAGGAACTGGTCTCGGATTCCGAATAATTGGTCTGGTATCCGGCGTGAGCATCGGTTGCGGTGGGAGAGCCGACAAACCCGGCAAATTTCTTTTGTTCCTCGCCAAAATAAAACGCATGTTGCGGCGCGCTCCAATCGAGGTAAGTGGCTCCGAGCGCCGTCGGCCACTCGAGTTGGAAGTCGCGATGGAAGACCGCTTCGATTTCGAGAGGCTGCTCGGTTTCCACATTCAGAACCAAGATGGCGCCTTGCTCGGTGACCGGGACAAAAAGGGTTTCGCGCACGGTGAAAGTGTCGCCGGCATAGAGCAGGGCGGCGGATTCCGGGCGCACCGTAAGCGTGCGAGCAAGCGCTTCGGCCGGGAGAACTCGTCCCTGGGTAAGGAAGTTCAGATGAAATTCGCGGAAAAGTTTCAGCGGATAGACCCACACCTCCGTCGCGCCGGCCTCGTTTGCGAACAATGCCGAGCGTTGGCCGGTGACAGGGAGAAACTCCCAGGGGCGCACGGTGCGCGATAGTTCCATAGGGGGAGGCGCCTCTTTCCTCTGCTGGCCCCAGGCAGCAGGGGCCGCAGCGGCGATGCCCAGAATAGCGGTAAGGCAAGCAAAGACCGGTTTTGGCCGTTTCCTGGAAGACCTTCTTCGCCGGGGGTCAGAAAAGTCACTCGAGATTTCCATTCTGTGGCTCTCCTCAAGTCCCGAACTTGCAATGACCCGCGGGCCTTACTATAAAAGAAAGTGCGGGATTCTCGCACGCGCTTCTTCAGGAAAGGTCCATT
>Ga0306920_100015743_pt1 | contig 10381 bp, 14 predicted proteins | sample flu12Cox44000170_FD_204666 | JGI IMG/M metagenome (GOLD analysis project Ga0306920, IMG submission 204666) | Lab enrichment of tropical soil microbial communities from Luquillo Experimental Forest, Puerto Rico - flux4day.12C.oxic.44.000.170 (v2)... | ecosystem: Environmental > Terrestrial >...
TGTTGCCGAGGCAAAGAAAATTATCGACGCACGGCTCAATGCACAAAATTGATGAACTATCGGCCCGATGTTCGTGTGCCGACAAGGTGATCGAATAGAGATACTCTTTGCTGCGGTGCATGAGTCCCTAGCGCGGCATTGATTTCGCGCGGCTTTTCTCCCAACTGCGGAGAAAAGCGCCCATGTCGCATCAAAAGGTTACAGCGAAATTTCCAACCGACGCTGAGCGGGGGCTGAGCGCCATGGTGCGGCAACCCAAGCCCCACCGCCGCGGCCGTCCCCCGGTGCCGATCGAGCGCGATCCGCAGCGCTTCGAGATCGCCTGCTGGTGGGCATTCACCGAAATGGGGCTTGGCAAGTTCGACGCCGCGCGCCGGGCGCTCCTGGCAACCAAAGGCGGCCCGATCACGCTCGAAGATATCGAAGGGGTGTTGATCAGAGCGACGGCGACGATACCGCTGCCGCAGCCGTTCGATCCAGACGACCCGGACAAGGGACTTCGTCGGCTCTCGGCCAAGGCGCAACGCGCCAAGCCCTCGCCCTGGCTGATCAATAGCGCCGGGTTGGTGCAGGGGGTGATCATGTTCATCGCGAGCAACAACACGACCGGCATCTGCCTCGCCTACGACGGGCTCATCAAGCTCGGGTGGGGGCCGACCATCATGGGTCTAGCACAACGGATCGAGGCGGCGCTCCGGTCCAACTTGCCGCCCGCCGATCTCGACAAGCTCAGCCCGGCCGTCCGCCGGGTGCTCGTAGAGCTGCACCACCGGGAGGCCGAAAGAAAGTGAGCGGGGCGATTTAATAACACTTCACCCGCGAGCGCCCTTTATCCAATAAACTGGGAATGCCCTCTAGACTCGCATTCCCCAGGCTCACCCCCGGCGGCGAACGCCGCATCCGCCGCGAAGCGCGGTCCGCGACCCTGCGCGAACGGGCGCTAGCCCTGCACCGGGCGGGGGAAAGCTACCGCAGCATCGGCCGGGTCCTTGGCGTTTCGCTTGCGCGCGCGCGTCAGATTGTCCGCAAGGCGGAGCGACTCGCCCGCAACCCGCATTGGTACGACGCCCTGCCGCAGCGGCCGGTGAGCTTCCTACGCAACCAGGGCTGGGACGCGCTCTCGGAGATCGAAGCTGCGCGCGCGGTAGCGCGACTCTCGCGCCGCGACCTCTTGAGCACCCTGAATTTCGGACACGTCAGCCTCGACGCGCTGTGCGACTGGCTCGCGAGGCACGACCTCACGCTTTCGCCTGAAAGCGAAGAGGCGCCCCCGCGAGGGGGGCGCCCTTCTGATTCCAAAGGCCCGTTAGCAGCGGGCCAGATTCGGCTCCGGGTTTTGTGCGACCTCCCGGAACCCGAAGTCTCCAGTCAGCAAGGTCGCGCGCCGGGCGAAGGAGGCCCGACACGCATGACGCAACACAGCACGGAAACTGACCAACCAAAGGCGACCGCGAAAACCGGCCCCAAGGTCTACGACGGCTACCACTACAAGCAACTGCCGCCTTCTTCGCTCGAGTGCCCCTGGGTGCTGATCCGCTTCGGCGGTCGCGCCCCCGGCGCTCTCCGCCAGTCTACGGCCGTCGCCTATCTCACCGAGGAAACGGAGAACGGCTACGTCGGCACCCTGCTGCCGCTGGAGCAGGATTACGTCGGCGTCTGGCGGTGGCGCCAGCGTTACGAGAACACGCGCATCGCTAAGTCCGACGTGCTGCACGTCTTCCCCAGCATGCCGGGCTATGCGTCGATCTACAACGCTTGCCGAGAGCTGACGAAGGAAGCTGCTAGGGCCGCCAATAAAGAAAGGCGTCGAAGGACGGCTCAGGAACGGCGGGAGGGCGTGTGATGGCCGAACACGAACCCTCCGTCGGCAAAACCTCCGAGTGGTACACGCCGAGATACATCTTCGAGGCGCTCGGCCTGACCTTCGACCTAGATCCTGCCAGCGCCGGTCGCGGTCGCGACTGCGTGCCGGCACGGAAGATCTACACCAAAGAAGACGATGGGCTGCACCAATCGTGGCATGGCTTGGTGTTCCTCAACCCGCCGTTTGGCGGTCGCAACGGTCACGTTCCTTGGTTGGTGAAATTCTTCGACCACGGAAACGGGATCGCGATTTGTCGGGCCTACACATCGTCGGCCTGGTTTCATGAGCACGTCGTCCCGTGGGCTGAGCTTCTCTGCTTCCCTCGAGGCAAGACGAAATTCATCCGTCCCGACGGATCAGTCGGCAAGGCACCCGGCCACGGCGTCGTGGTGATCGGCATGGGTGCGGTGGCAACCACCGCGCTCCGTCGCTCAGGGCTCGGCTTCTGCGCACGCATCGAGGAGCCGGGCCACGTCGATCTTCCGCTCCCCTTCAATCGACCGGGGAGGGCGGCATGACTATCGATCCCCTCGACGATCTAATCCCATGGCACCCCAATGACATCATCATCCCGGATGTCCTCGCCGTGAAGTGCGAGATCCTCGAGCTCATTCGTCGGCGTGAAGAGGGCTCGCCGGAGCGAGAGGATCCCAAAGACATCGGCGAGTTCGAGCGGCTGATCGAATGTGCCTGCTTGCACGGAGGGGGACATGAAGGGAGTACGTGAGCTTCTCCGACGACGTCGAAGACGCAGCCCGGACGACGCCGGCAATCGGCCCTTTCCCGGTCAACTCCTGAATTCGTTGACCGGAAATATTTCGCCGGACAAGACCGCACCGAGGTTCCACTCGGAACGCGGCTCATCTTCCGACAAGCGTCGCACTACTGGCAGCGTTGGGAGGACAACAATCCCGCCCAACGCATCATGTGGCAACCCGGTCGCTATCTGCCGGAGCGCGACACGCTCGGCGTTGGGCCAACACGGGATCAAATCAAAACCCTTGTTCAAGATCGTCGGATGGCTCACCGCCGATAACACGCCAATTGTCCAGCGCACTATCAGTGCCCAAGAGGCGAAGAAGATCGTCGATCAGCGCGAGATGGATGACGGCATACCCTTTAGCGTCGGGGGCGAGAGCGGGAGTGACCATGATGGTTCTCTCGCCCCCTTCCAGTCCTAACGCAACGCCGGCGCAAATGCCGGCTTTCTTCTCGGTGCGGCCATGGAGACCAACACGACGGAGGTGCGTGAGTTCATCAACATCATCGTCGCACAGGCGCGAGCGGCGACGAGACACCTGCAGGAGCCCGGTCTACTGCAAATGTCGCGTTTGCATCCGGCCGACGATGACGATGCCCCAGTGCCGTCCCGCTACAGCCTCAAGGAATCCAACATCATCGAGCGCATGATCGCGGACGCTGTCGCAGACAGCAACGCCGGGCACAACGTGTACATCGAAGCTCGAACCGTGCGGCGAGAGCTCACCGGCAAGAAGCGCGGCGAGCTCGAAGATACTGTCGCGGTGTTCGCTTTGGTCGCGGACAGCGATGCCGACAAGCGCGCCGGGTGGACGCCGGCGACGCCGATAAGCCTCACCGTCGAGACCTCGCCGGGCAATCACCACTACTGGATCTTTTTCGAGACGGCGCTCGATCCCAAGACCGCCCAGGCGCTCGGCGACCGACTGCGTGTAGCCACAGGCGCCGACAGTGACACGGGGACGGTCACGCAGCCGTACCGCGTGGCGGGCACCGTGAACTATCCAGGCAGGAAGAAACAAGAGCGGGGCCGCACCAACACGCCCACGCGCATACTCGCCTTCGATCCCGAGGTGTTGTCGACGCGCGAGCGGTTTCAGCAGGACTTCCCCGGGCTCGAGCAGAAGACCAATGGCGGGGGGAGCGCCCCGCATGCTGCGGAGCCGGACGACGTGAACATCCCCTCCGACACCATGGCGGTCATTCGCGGTGACGGCCCGCCCATCGAGAAACGCGGGATAGCATTTTGGAACGTCGTCCTGGTGCTCAAAGAGCTCGGCTTCACCGTCGACGGCGTCCTCGCCATCCTCGAGCGCCACCCCGAAGGCATCGCCAAGAAATATCGCGGCCGGCTGTGGCGCGAGACCAAACGCGCGTTCGACAAGATCAGGATCGATCCGAAGGTGGCAGCCGAAGCGGCGAGTACCGCACCCGTGTTCGACCCATGGGATCGGTACATCGTGCCGGCATTTCCGTTCGAGATACTGCCGCCGGAGGTACATAAATTCGTCTCCTCACAAAGCACGGTCATTGGCTCCGATCCATCCGGCCTCGCGATGTCCGCGCTCACCACCTTCTCCGGCGCTCTCCATCATGGCTTCCAACTTAAGATCCAACGCCACGGGAACTGGTTCTCGAGACCACGGCTGTGGGTGCTGCTCGTCGCCGACGTCTCGGCGCGCAAGACACCAACTCTCAGAGAGACGACGCGTCCGCTCGTGCATTACGACGCGCACCAACGCGTGAAGTACGAAACCGATCTGCGCGACTGGGAGGAAGCGAAAGAACAGGGCCGGGGCGAGACCAGTCTACCGAAACCGAAACCACCTCCGCGCTACTTGGTCCGCGACACCACAATCGAAAAACTGGCGGAGCTCTTGGCCCGCAGCCCGAAGGGCATCCTGGTCCTGAGCGATGAAATCTCCGGCTGGCTTGGATCCATGGAGCGTTACCATACCAGCAGCGTCCGCTCCGAGCGTGCGTTCTGGAACACCGCTTACGATGGCGGACCACACAGCGTCGACCGCATCAAGCGCGGCGAGCTCTTCGTTCCCAACCTGTCGGTATCATTGCTCTGCTGCATCCACCCATCACGCCTCAACGAAATTCGAGGACTGACGAGCGACGGACTGTTGCAGCGCTGCCTGCCCGTGATGATGGCGTCACCGAACTTCCCGCAGGACTGCGAATGCCACACCGAGAACTACGACGAGCTCGTTCGCGATCTCATCCAGGCCCAGCCTGCCAAGCTGATCATGACCGACGATGCGCTCGAGGTCATGAACGACCTACGTCAGCACCTGTTCAACATCGAGATGGCTTCCAGCGGGCTGGCGCTCGGGTTTCAAGCATTCGTCGGCAAGCTCCACGGTATCGCCGGCACCCTCGCATTGATCCTACATATGGCGCACGACCCCAAACTCGGCGCCACCTATGCGGTCGAAAAGCACACCGCCGAGAACGTCCGCAAGCTACTGCTCGAATTCATCCTGCCCCACGCCTTCGAGTTCTATCGAGGGGTGAACTCGAGCAACGGCGAACAGCTACGGCGAGTTGCCTCCTGGATCCTCACCTCCGGCACAGACCGCGTTCGTGCGTCCGACCTAATGGCAAACGTCCCCGACTGTCGCGGTCTAGCTGTGCGGGACCTGCAGGAGCGCGTCTCCCCGCTGGTCGCTGCCGGCTGGCTCGAGCCAGAGAGCCTGGGGCCGACCTGCAATGCATGGCGGGTCACCCCCGCCGTGCACGCCCAACTCACAGAGCGCGCCCGAGCCGAGGAGGCGCGCAAGACTGCCATCGCCGATTTGATGGGTTGGTCACGGAAAGGAGGGTCAGTCCATTAGAACAATGCGCGAAAAGTTTGAAAAACCTGCTCGCGTACGCGCGAAGAAGCAGTCACATAATGACTGCTTTTTCCCCTTTACGCCGCACGCCCGCTCGCGCGCGCGTAAGCAGATCCGTCAGACACTTTGCGCGCGCGGGGGAGGCGAGTGACCGACCACAGGATCCCGGAACCGCACCCGCTCCCGCTGACACGGAAGTGGATGGAGGATTATCGGCGGTGGGTGGCGGAGGGATGTCCATCGCCGGAGGAGGAGGCGTGGAGGAGGGCGGCCGGTATCGAGCCCGGTATGCCTTTCGGTGACTGGCTTGGGAAGAACCCGGCGCCGGACCTACAAGAGCTCGTGGCTCACTGCGATGGTTACGACAAGATCCCGCCAGAGGGTTGGGCGGAATACGATCAGGCGATGGCGGAGTGGCAGCGGCGGAGGCGAGCTCGATAATCTCGATTGCGGGGTATGCAATGGCTCGAGCAAAAAACCGCGGCGGCTACAGGAACGCTGAGCTGCGGTTGGAGCGCGGCGCCCTGCTGCGGCAGAAGCAGCAGGCGCTGCGGAGCCAGCTCCAGAAACGGCAGGAGCGGGAGCAGCTGCAGGAGCCTTGGTGGATGCGCCCACGGGCGCTGGGCGGCGTTTGCGCGCAGACGGCCTACGGCGAGCCGTGGTGTCGGCACCGGTGCATGCAGCGGAGGGATTGCACCGCAACGCCGAGGCAGATGTCATGAAGCCGACGGCTGCCGACACGTCATCGCCATCGGCAAGGTTCAGGCCGGTGACTGGATAGATCCGACCGACGAGCCGGCGGCGTGGTGGTGCCGGCTTTACGATCCTGCCGGTCAATGTGTCGGTGATGGCGACGCTCGTACCGCAGGGGAAGCGATGGCACTGGCGTGGATTGCCGCCCGTGCCCCTGATGCCCTGCACCGCGGTCGCGTCGAGATCGGCGAGGTGCCCTACGAGGTGCCCGATGGCTGGCGCTTTGAGGTGACGCCAGCGCCCTGAAGACCGTCACCGAATGGTGCGGGCCGTTCTGTTAGGCGTCCGGCTTCAGAGGGTCGTCGCTCGTGGGCTCGTCCCTCTCCCATAGCTTCCGGCGGGGCGGCTGGTCGTCGTCATCGTCCTCCCATGGGCGCCGCGTGGCTGGTGAGCCGAAGCCCGTATAGACACCCTCCCGGTTTGATTTCGGGGTGATCCTCAGCTTGGTGGCGAGGGTCAGCATCAGCCGGGTCATGCGGTCGTACTGGTCGAGGAGATCGGCGGCGCCTTCGTCAATTGTCGCGGTGCGAAGCTTGGTCGCCAACTGTTCGGAGGCCCATACGGTGAAGCAGTAGCTCCGCAGCATCGGGAAGCACGCCGGGTGGAACCAGCGAGGTTTCATTGCTCGCACAGTATTCTTCCAGGTCGCTGCTTCGGGCTCGGGTAGATCCTTGGGTGGCGAGGGATAGTCGCCTTCGTTCCAGGGTGCGAGTGGGACGATCCCGCCGAATTGGCCTTTTCGGCCACGTTTTCCATCCATGTGTGCCTCCTCAGATCCGCCGCCCACCCACCATGCGCCCGCAACCACCGGGTGGCAAGAAATCGTCGGGAACTACGTTGTGATCAGCAAAAAATTGAGAGTTTTGAAAAACTGAGGCGCCGCCGCGCTCGAAATCTGGTCGTCTCGCGAAATTTTTGGCGGCCCCCCCGGCTAGCAATCGGGATTTGTGCGAGTTCCTAAAGATTAGCCGCCCCCGGGCCCTCTCGCGGATGAAATCGTCCGGTAGAAGGGACGATCGGTGAGCCTGCGCCGCCGGAGGCGCGCCTTCAGCGACAGCGCGTGCCATTGCTTGAGCGCGGCGCGCGGGGATTGCTGCACGCGGTCGAGCGCGGATTACGGCACGCGCTTCGAGCGAGCGACGCAATGCGACGACGATTGCGATGTCGATTGTGATGTCGATTGTGATGTCCATCACGATGTCCGCCGCGCCGACCGTCGAAAAACCGGGATAAAAAAACCCGGTTTTGAAGGATGCCGGTGTCGACTCTTTTCGCGCGCGCAAGAGAAATTTCAGGCCAGGCGAAAGGGAGGTTCCCTAGCTGCAAGGGATGGTCACCATCCCGCCCACGGAGGGACACCATCCCAGTGGTCGCAGCTGGTTGCGGCGGCAAGCACTCGCGCGCGCCGATCCGATCTCACCGATCGTCTCGGTCGAGTGGTGATCCTAATTCGAGTTCGCGGCTGCGCCCGGCGCTCGGCTTTGGTGGAACGTTTTGCCTCACTTTGTGGAACGTTTTGTTCCAGGTCTCGCCGTATAGTTGGCCGCCGATTTCGGCGTAGGCCTAATACCAATCCTCAGTTTGAGTGACCGACTGCTGCCCAATCGCGTCGGGCGATGGACATGATCTTCCAGGGGTGGTCGATGAGGGTGTTCCAAGCGTAGCAGCGGTGGTCGACGATATCGTCGAAGGATTTGAAAATTCGGTTCGACAACCAGTTCTGCCGCATGAATTGCCAGATGTTTTCTTGGCCGTTGAGTTCGGGTGCGCGTGGCGGGAGCTGCAAGAGCGAGATGTTGTTTGGAACCTTGAGGGCCTTGGCGCCATGCCACCCGGCTTGATCGAGGAGGAGAATAGCGTGAGCGCCCGGAGTGATTTTGGTTGCGATCTCATCGAGGTGAAGCTGCATAGCTTCGGTGTTGCAGGCCGGCAGCACGAGGGCAGCGCCGGCTCCGCGTTCGGGACAGACCGCCCCGAACAGGTAGGGCGATTGGGTCCGTTGATCATGGGCAGCACGGGGGCGTGAGGAACCAGACCTCTACCGGTGTGTCGGGTGCGAGCTGCGCGCGGATTTCCGCCACACGCTCGGCGAAGTTTTTTTGAACGCGTCCATGGCCTCAGCATTCTGCTTGTAGGCCTTAGGTCGGGCGCTCATATGCGAGAAGCCCAATTTCTTGAGAGCGCGATAGATCGTATCGTCCGACACCGAGAGTCCGAACTCCTCATACAGCCGCATGATGAGATCGCACGCCCGCCAGCGCACCACGCCATGGATCGCAGGGATCGGACCCTCCTCTACGATTCGGGCGAGAAAGGCCTTGTGCCTGGAGTTGAGCTTGGGCGGCACTCCCGGAGAAGGGATATTGATGAGACCGTCCGCTCCCTGCTCGTTGAACCGGATCACCCAGTCCCGCAGCGTCTGACGATCCATGCCACCGATCGTGGCCGCCTCTTCCCGCGAGGCGCCGTCGAGCACGGCCGCAATCGCTAACAGCCGTCGCGCCTGCGCAGCGTCTTTCGCTCGCTGGGCAAACCGGCGAACCTCGCCGGCGGTACAGTCCGTCCGCACCGCAATAGCGTGGCCCATGGCAAACCCCCTCAGTTTGCCATTTTGAATCATGCCGCGGTCGATTCGGGAAATCTTGAGGGTTCTGTGAGGTCGCGTGGCACGACCGCGCCCGGAACACGAGCGTGAGCGCGACCTCATAGAAGCCGGATTGAACGAGCCGCTGCCACAGCGCTGAGCCACGAAGAATTTATCAAGGCCAATGGTCTGCGACGATCGCCAGCCTCGAACGCGCACACAACTTGCCTACTGCTGCAACAACTTCAATGCCGCGACAGCGGCTTCGTTCAATCCCTGGAGAGTCAGCGACTCAGCGCTTTGGGGCGCCACCCCGCGCCCTGCAGACGCTCGATCGAGCGATTCGGAGACATTGTCTCCTATCCGATCCTTGGCGGGCTACATCATCGCTACGCACGAATCTGACTTTTCGGAAGCGACAGTGGGCCAGAAGGGCTCGATTTCGAAATTAGGGTCCAACAGGATCTATCGCCATAGCTGTTGACTTTGGTCTGAGCCCTGGGGACCATATCGGCGAAGCTTAGAGGAGGACGTTGATGAGCACGCACCTCGTACAGGAATTTCCCTTAATTCGCGGCCATGGCACTGCTGTAGACGAGTTTTCGGCAGAAACACTTGTTCTCCAGATGAAAGAGTCTGGTGCAATTATATTGCGCGATTTTGCTAGGGATCAAGAGAGCTTTATAGCACTGACGAAGCGCCTTGCCCCCGGAATAGAGAGGGGAGTTGCTCCGGGGCAAAGTGGTCTAGACTTTCATGGAGAGGCTTACTATACGCCGTGGCCTCCTGACGTTCTGTGGTTCTATTGTGTGTGCCCTGCCAAAATAGACGGCCAGACTCTTTTGTGCGATGGCATAAAGCTGGTGAGCTTGATGGCCCCTGAGTCAAAGGCGTTCTTCGTTGATAATGCTCTTGTGTACGAAATGGCTTGGGCGCACGCGGTATGGGCTTCGTACTTTAACACTGAAAATAAAGAGACGATAATAGACCACCTCAAGAAATGGCCTTCCGTTATGGCCACGTTTTCCGGCAATATAATGTATACTAGATATACTACGTGGGCAATTCGACAAACTAAATGGGGCGGTGTGCCGGCATTCGTTAATTCACTCCTTCACGCGCTCGATAGCACCCGGCGAGCTGAGACTGGAGAGTATGGGCTGCGGACACAGATTCCTTCCACTATTCTCTCTGAATTACGAGATCTGACAGCCAAGTTAGCCTTTTGGATTGAGTGGAAGCCTGGCGATATTGTAATGATAGATAACACCCGAGTCATGCATGCGCGACGACCTTTCAGTGGCCGTCGTGAAATCATTGCTGTTAACGGTAACGCCCTATTTTGATCTCGCGCACTGTCATCCCGCGCGCGTAGCGCCTGAGCGGCTCGATCGTGCCGTCGCGATCGCGCGGCACCGCCTGGCTCGATCGCCCCGTCCTCGATCAGCATAATTCGCTTTCGTCGCCAACGACTGGCGAGGGAGGCAATCATGGCTGCGAAGGAGATTTCGGTAAAGAAGTATGTTGTGAGCGGCGCGGAACGCGAACGGCTTGAAACGTTGATTCGGAAAGGAAAGA
>Ga0306920_100015744_pt1 | contig 10381 bp, 7 predicted proteins | sample flu12Cox44000170_FD_204666 | JGI IMG/M metagenome (GOLD analysis project Ga0306920, IMG submission 204666) | Lab enrichment of tropical soil microbial communities from Luquillo Experimental Forest, Puerto Rico - flux4day.12C.oxic.44.000.170 (v2)... | ecosystem: Environmental > Terrestrial >...
GCGCCGACAAGACCACGATCGGCACCCGCGATGTCTTGCGGATCTCGCCGATCAACTCGATTCCGCCGCCATCCGGCAGGCCGAGATCGAGGATCACCAGATCAGGCTTTTCCACGGCGAGGGATCGCATGCCAGCCCCGGCGCTTTCGGCCTCGGCGACACGGTAGCCGGCAGCGGTCAGCGTGGTGCGCAGAAGCCGGCGGATCGGCGGCTCATCATCGACGACGAGTACTGTCGGCTCCCTAGCCATGCGCCAGGGCGGCGTGCTGTGCGGAGCGAATTTCGCGCACGAGCGGCAAGCGAATCGTCAACACCGCGCCCGAGCGGTCGCGCCGGTTGCGCGCGACGATCCACCCGCCCAGCGCCTCGACGAAGCCGCGGCAGATCGCCAGCCCCAGCCCGGTGCCGGCACGGCGCCGGTCCTGAGCCTGCACGCGATAGAATTTGTCGAAGATGCGCTCGAAGTCACCTGGCGGGATCCCCGGCCCTTCGTCGACGACTTCGATCTCGACCAGTTCGCCGTCGCGGCGGGCCCTGATGTCGATGCGGCTGCCGGGAGGCGAGTATTTCGACGCGTTATCGAGGAGGTTGAACAACACCTGCTCGAACAGCAGCACATCGAGCCGCAGCATCGGCAATTCGGGCTCGACCGTGACCTCGACATGATGGCGCGCAAGGACATTCGCTGCGCGCTGCAATGCGGCGCCGATGATCTCGGCGACGTCGATCAGATCGAGCTTCAGCTCGATCGCGCCCGATTCGAGCCGGGTCATATCGAGCAGGTTGGAGACGAACCGGTTCAACCGCTCTGCCTCGTCCTGTAACGTCGCCAGCAACTCCTCGCGCTCCGTGGCGCCGTATTTCTCCGGATAGCTGCGCAGGCTCGACACCGCACCCATGATCGAGGCCAGAGGCGTGCGCAGATCGTGCGAGATCGAAGTCAAGAGGGCCGCGCGCAGCCGCTCGGTCTCGGCGAGTACGCGCGCTTCGTCGAGCCCCTTGGCGAGCGAGATGCGCTCGATCGCCACCGCCGCCTGATCGGCGAGTGCGTCAAGCAGCCGCCGCTCGTCGGGGGTCAGCAACGGCCCCGGCGTCTCTCGGTCGATGCCAATCACGCCGACCGTACCGCTGCCGGTACGCAACGGCAGAAACAGCCGCTTACCGCCGGGCAAGGTGTCGGCGCCGCGCCCCGCTGAACGGTTGTGCTCCCAGGTCCATCGCGCCGCCGCCATGTCGGCGGCGTCGAGCTGATCCTCGGGCGGGTAGCCCGAGGCGACTTCGAGTCCCTCGCCGTCTCGGACCGGCATCAGCAGCACAGTGCGCACGTTCAGCATCGAGGCGATCTGGAAGGCCGTCGCCCACAGCAGATCGTCCAGCGCGCCGATCCCGGCGACCTTGCGGCTGAACGCGTAAAGCTCGGCAGTCGTCTTGGCGCGGGCCCGCGCGGTCACAACCTGTCGTCGCGTCGCCGCGGTCAGATTGCTGACGATGACCGCGACGATCAGAAAAAAGAACAACGCGACGACGTTTTCGGGATCGCCAATCGTAAACGTATAAAGCGGAGGCAAAAAGAAGAAGTTGTAGGCCAGCACGCTCAGAAAGCAGGCGAACAGCGAGGCCAATAGGCCCCAAGCAACGGCCGAGGCCAGCACTGCGGTGAGGAACACCAAAGAAATGCTCTGCACCGCGACAAATTTCTGGAGGAAGAGGCCGATCCCGAGGGCGATGGCGACGCCAAGGGCGCTTCCGAGATAGGGCCCGAGATACACTGGTTCGGAGCTGGGGCGCGTCGCAACCGACTTTGCCGGCACCGGTTCCTCGCCGTCGCCCGAGATGACATGCAGGCTGATCTGGCCGGTTTTGCGCATCAGATCGCGGACAACCGAGCCGTGGACGATCTCGAACCAGCGCGAGCGGGCCGATTTGCCGATGACGATCTGGGTGATGTTGTTGGCGCCGGCGTAGGCCACCAGTTCGTCGGCGATGTTGCGCCCCGGAAGCGTGATCGTCGACGCGCCGAGGCGTTCGGCCAGGCGCAGGTGATCGGCGATGCGGTCGCGCTCGGCGTCGTTGAGGCGCTGGGTGCGTGCCGTCTCGACGTAGATTGCGGTCCACGGCACGCGCAGCCGGTCGGCGACTCGCCTTGCATAGCGGATAAGCGCCGCGGTGCTGGGCGCCTCGCTGACACAGACCAGCACCCGCTCGCCCGCCGGCCACGGGCCGGAAATCGCATGCTCTCGCATATGCGAGAGCAACTGCTCGTCTACGCGCTGGGCGGTGCGCCGCAACGCCAGCTCACGCAGCGCCGTCAGATTGCCGGTCGAGAAGAAATGGCGGACCGCGCGCTCGGCCTGCTGGGGCACGTAGACCTTGCCCTCGTGCAGGCGCTTGATCAGATCCTCCGGCGACAGGTCGATGACCTCGATATCGTCGGCCTGGTCGAGCACGCTGTCGGGCACGGTCTCGCGCACACGGATCCGGGTGATTCGGGCGATGACGTCGTTGAGGCTCTCGACATGCTGAATGTTCAGCGTGGCGAAGACGTCGATCCCGGCGCCGATCAGTTCCTCGACGTCGAGATACCGCTTCGGGTGGCGGCTGCCTGGCGCGTTGGTATGGGCAAGCTCGTCGACGAGCACAAGCCGGGGGCGGCGCTTCAGGATTGCGTCGATATCCATCTCGGCCAACAGGTGGCCTTTGTATTCGATCTGCTGCCGAGGAATCGTCTCGAGGCCGTCGAGCAACGCCTCGGTCTCGCGCCTGCCATGCGGCTCGACGACGCCGATGACAACATCGACCCCCTCGCGTCGCTTGGCCTGGGCCGAAAGCAGCATTTCATAGGTCTTGCCGACCCCAGGGGCGGCGCCGAGGAATATTTTCAGCCGGCCGCGGCCCTCATGGTTCGCCGCGGCCAGCAGCGCCTCGGGTGACGGTCTGCCCTCACGCTCGGACATAGGGCCAGTCTAGCGCTTTTTGCCGTTTGTTTTCGGCAAAATCCCGGAACGTTTGAGGCGACTCCCGGTGCTAGGCGGAAACGCAATCCGGCCCGTGCGGCGGTTCTGTCTTAAGCGCCCCGCGCCGAAGCCCCGACGGGCTGCACGCGCAATAACGCCAGCACACCCAAGGCGGCGAGGCTAAGCCCGGCCGAGACCAAGAGCGCGCCAAGCCCCAGACGGCTCATCATCAGGCCGAACAGCAACGGGGCGGCGGCGGTCGTGACCCGGGCCGGGGCGACAATGATGCCGGTGCGGCGCCCATAGCCTGCAGGGCCGAACAGGGCCAGCGGCAAGGTCCCGCGCGAGATCGTCAGCAATCCATTGCCGCCACCGTGCAACAGCGCAAAGCCGACCGCCGCCGGCGCCCCGAATACACCGAGCAGTGCCGCGCCGAGCGGATGCAGCAACAGCGCAAGCCGGGTCGAGACCAGCGGGTGCATTCGCTTCAACACGCCAAACTCGAACAGTCGGGCGGCCACCTGGGCCGGGCCCATCAACGCGGAAGCAGCGATTGCCGCCGTTACCGAGGCACCGGCCAGCTCCAATAACCCGGGAAGATGCGCCGCCATCGCGCCGGTCACAAAACCGACCGCGCCAAAAACGAAGGCGAGAGCCGCCATGCCGTTCGCGGGCACGGGAGTCTCGGGCGCAGGCATCGCATCCGGCCTAGCCGCGGCGGGCAGCGGTATCAGGAACCGATTGATCGGCAGACAGACCACAAGGTTGAGCGCCGACCAGCCGAGACAGGCGCCGCGCCAGCCGAAGGCGTGGTTGAGCCACGCCGAGAGCGGCCAGCCGACGGTGCTGGCGAACCCGGCGATCAGGGTGATGCCGGTGATCGCGCTACGCGCCTCGCGGCCATAGAGCGCGGTCAATGCGGCAAAGGCCGGGTCGTAAAGCCCCATCGCCATACCGATCCCGAGCACAAGCCAGGCTCCCGCCAACCCGATCACCCCCTGGACCAGCCCGAGCCACACGAGGCCGGCTGCCAGCACCAAGTTCGACAGCATCAAGACGCCACGCCCGCCGCGACGGTCGATCGCGCGCCCGATCGCCGGGCCAAGAGCCGCCTGCAGCAGCAACGACGCCGAGAAGAACCCGAAAAACGCCGGTTTCGACACGTGCAGCCCGGCGGTGATTGGCTCCGCCAAGATCGCCGGCAGGTAATAGCTCGAGGCCCAGGCCAGGGTCTGGGTGGTTCCGAGCGCCGCGACGGTCATCGCCTTGCGTGTCGGGCGGAACGGCATCACCGCTTTTTGTCGTCCTCCTCCTTCAGCACCTCGGACGCGATGCGAAAGCTCTCGAGCGCCGCCGGGACGCCGCAGTAGACCGTCGTGTGCAACAGCACCTCCTGGATCTCTTCGCGGGTGACGCCATTGTTCAGCGCGCCGCGGACATGGAGCCGCACCTCGTTCGGCCGGTTGAGCGCGGTCAGCATCGCCAGGTTGATGATGCTGCGGGTCTTCTTGTCGAGCCCCGGCCGGTTCCACACCTCGCCCAGCACCATTCGGTGACCAATTTCTGAAAGGGCTGGGTGAACGCATCGGCATTGGCGATCGAGCGATCGACATATTCGGCGCCAAGCACCGCCCGCCGCATCGCCAGACCCTTGTCGAACAGTTCACCGTGCCCGCCATCGTCAGCCATGTGATTTCCTCCATTGCGTGTAAGCGGCCACTATGCGGCCGACAAGAACCCATGAAAACCCCGCGCACTCCCCCCGGATTCCTATCCGCATTCGTGGGAGAATTCGGGCAGGCGAAACTTCCGTGCTAGAGTTTGTCACCGTGCCCGGAGCAGGAATCCCAGACCGATGACCGAGACCCTTCTTCCGACCACCGTCGTCGGCAGCTACCCGCAGCCGGACTGGCTGATCGATCGCGAGCGTCTGACGCATCTGCCGCCGGTGCGGGTGCGCGCGCGGGAGCTGTGGCGTGTCGGAGAGCCGTGGCTGGAGCAGGCGCAGGACGACGCGACCCGGCTGGCGATCCGCGATATGGAACGCGCCGGCATCGACATCATCACCGACGGTGAAATCCGCCGCGAGAGTTACTCGAACCGGTTCGCGACCGCGCTCTCGGGCGTCGATCTCGACAACCCGGCCGAGGTGCGCGGGCGGTCGAGCGGCACCGTCACCGTGCCGCGCATCGTCGGCCCGATCCGCCGGCTGCGGCCGGTCGAGGCGCGCGACGTCGAGTTCCTGCGGCAAAACACCGATCGCACCATCAAGATCACGCTCCCCGGCCCGTTCACGATGTCGCGCCAAGCCAAGAACGAGTTCTACCAAGACGAGGAAGAGCTCGTGATGGACTACGCCGCCGCGGTCAACGCCGAAATCCGCGACCTGAAGGCGGCGGGCGCCGATGTGATTCAGCTCGATGAGCCCTGGCTGCAGGCTCGGCCCGAGGAGGCGCGGCGGCTGGCCTTGCCGGCCATCAACCGGGCCCTGGACGGCATCGCCGGCGCAACCGCGCTGCATCTGTGCTTTGGCTATGCCTATGTCGCGCGCGACAAGCCTAACGGCTATTCCTTCCTGTCCGAACTGACCGGCACGGCAGTCCAGCAGATCTCGATCGAGGCGGCGCAGCCCAACCTCGATCTCGGCACTCTCGACCATCTCGGCGACAAGACCGTTATCTTCGGGGTTATCAGCATGGGCGATCCGCGGCCCGAGACCCCTGAATTGGTCGCCGCCCGGATCCGCGCCGCGCTCGCCCATGTCCCGGCCGAGCGGCTGATCCCGGCACCCGATTGCGGCATGAAATACCTGCCGCGCGACCTCGCCTTCGCCAAGCTCAGGGCGTTGGCCGACGGCGCCCGCATCGTGCGCCGGGAGCTGACCGGCGCCTAAGGGACTCACCGGCGGCCGGCGCGGTTGCCGGCGGGCCGGGTGGCATCCGCTTCAATAACTTCTGCAGGTGGACGTGAAATCGGGTAGGATCGGCGTCGGCTTCAAAAAGGCTGCGCCGGTTGCGGTGTGGCGTGCTGTAGGAAAGGAGCAGGGAAATGGGCGAGATTCTTGGTCTTGGCTGCACCCACTATCCGGGGCTGACGGTTCCCGACGAGCAGTTGCCGTCGCTGTTTCACCGGCTGCTGACCGCTCCCAACGTTCCTGAGCATTACAAGAACCCGGCGAACTGGCCGGCCGAACTTGTCGCCGAGCTTGGCAACGATGAGGGTTTTTCGTCGGCGCAGCGCTACAGCGCGCGAATGGCCGAGGGCTTCCGCGCCGTGCGCAAGTCGCTCGACGCGTTCAACCCGGATGTCGTGCTGGTTTGGGGTGACGACCAATACGAGAATTTTCGCGAGGACATCATCCCGGCCTTTTGCCTGCTGGGCTATGACGATGATTTCGCGACCCAGCCGTGGAACAACGGCAACGGCGGCAAGCCCAACCGCTGGGGCGAACCCGGTGACTGGGCGCTAAAGCTGCACGGCCACCGCGATGCCGCCAAGCACCTCGCCACCGGACTGATCGAGCGCGGCATCGACATGTGTTATGCCTATAAGCCGCTGCATCATCCGCTGGCGCACGCCTTCACCAACACGTTTCTCTATCTCGATTGGGACCGCAAAGGCTTCCCGTACCCGGTGGTGCCGTTCGCGATCAACTGCTACGGCAGCAACCTCTTGCACGCCAAGGGCGGCACTGCGGCATTGTTCATGCCGCCGCGCGACCCGTCGGAGGCGGTTGACCCGCCCTCGCCGCATCCCTGGCGATGCATGGAGGTGGGCAAGGCGGTGGCCGAGACCTTTGCAGGTTCGCCGTGGCGGGTGGCGGTGATTGCCTCGTCGAGCTGGTCGCATTGCTTCCTGTCGCCGACCAACGGCTATATGTGGCCCGACCAAAAGGCCGACCGGCTGCTGTTCGACGCATTGTCGCAGCGCGACTACGATACTTGGCGCAAGCGCCCGCTGAAGGCGATGGAGCAGGCCGGACAGCACGAAATGCTTAACTGGTGCGCGCTGATGGGGGCGATGGAGACGCTCGACCGGAAACCGGTCGTGCACGATTACATCGAGACGCACATCTTTGCGTCGGATAAGTGTTTCGTCTCCTACCCGGCATAAGAAGCTGGCGCGGCGGCGCCGAGGGCATATCCCGTCAAACGCCGCCGCCCTTGCCAAGGCGGCGCCCCGTCTTTAACACTGGCGGCGGGGACCCATGGTCAAAAAGCCGCCTCTCCTAGAGGAAGGCGCGCGCACGGCGGCTCTTGTATGGCGCCTGGCGCGCGACTTCATGCGACCACACGCGCCGCGGATCGCGGTCGCGTTTTTGCTAATGGGTGCCGCCGCCGGCAGCACCGCGTTACGAGCTTGGCTGATGCAGCCAGTTCTCGACCGCATCTTTGTTGGACGTGAAGGATCCCTCCTGCTGCTGATTGCCGGCGGCGCGCTGGCCATCGCCCTTATCAAGGGTCTCGCCGATTACGGCGAGGCGGTGCTGATGAACCGCGTCGGTCAACGGGTAATCGCCGATGTCCAGATCGCGCTGTTCACCCGGCTGATGCGCGCCGACCTCGCCTATTTCCACGCGCATTCGAGCGGAACTCTGATCTCGCGCTTCACCAGCGACGCCGCGCTGTTGCGCAGCGCCGCGGCGAACGTCCTCGGCGGCATCGGCAAGGACACGCTGACCGTCATCTTTTTGGTCGGCGTCATGTTCTACCAAGACTGGCTGCTGGCGCTGGTTTCGTTCTTCGTCTTCCCGGTGGCGATACACCCGATCGTCGGCATCGGCCGGCGCATGCGCCGGGTTTCAGCCAATACGCAGGCCGAGATGGGCCAGCTGACGACGTTGCTGAGCCAGACCTTTCAGGGTGCGCGCCTGGTCAAGGCGTACGGCATGGAGGCTTACGAGGAGCGCCGAGCCGCCGGTTTATTCGAACGATTGTTCGCATTGATCGACCGGGCGACAAGGACCCGATCTCGGGCGTCGCCGATGATGGAGACCTTGGGAGGCGTCGCGATCGCGATCGTCATCCTCTACGGCGGCCACCAGGTCATCTCCAATGCCCGTACGCCGGGTGCGTTCTTCTCATTCATCACCGCGCTGCTGCTTGCTTATCAGCCGTTGAAGAGCCTCGCCAATTTGAATGCGTCGCTGCAGGAGGGCCTGGCCGCAGCCCACCGGATCTTCCAGGTGCTCGACGTCGAGCCAACGATCCGCGATCTGCCCGGCGCCGGGCGGCTGCATGTCGCCGGCGGCGAGATCCGCTTTGACCAGGTTCGCTTCGGTTATGCACCCGGGGCGGTTGCTCTCGACGGCATCTCGCTGACTGTCCCGGCCGGGAAGACGGTGGCGCTGGTCGGTGCGTCCGGGGCCGGCAAATCGACCATCCTCAACCTGATCCCGCGCTTCTTCGACGTCGAAGAAGGCTGCATCGCGATCGACGGTCAGGATATCCGCTCAGTAACCTTGGCCTCGCTGCGCGAAGCAGTCGCCCTGGTGGCGCAGGAGGTCACGCTGTTCGACGATACTCTGCGGGCCAACATTGCCTACGGCCGCTTTGGCGCCGCGACGGCCGATATTGAAGCGGCGGCGCGCGCGGCGGGAGCCGACGGGTTCATCCGTGATTTGCCGCAGGGCTACGACACGCAGGTCGGCGAACACGGCGTTCGGTTGTCAGGCGGTCAGCGTCAGCGTCTGGCAATCGCGCGGGCGATGCTGAAGGATGCGCCGATCCTGCTGCTCGACGAGGCAACCTCGGCCCTCGACAGCGAGTCCGAGCGGCAGGTGCAGGCCGCCTTACGGACGCTCATTCGCGGGCGCACGACATTGGTCATTGCCCACCGGCTGTCGACGGTTCAAGGCGCGGACCTGATCTGCGTCGTCGATCGCGGGCGGATCGTCGAAAGCGGCCGTCACGCCGAGCTGCTCGCCCGCGACGGGCTCTACGCACGGCTCTACGCGATGCAGTTCGCCGACGAGCGCGACCCGGTCGCCACGGCTGCCGCGCAGTAGCAGCGTGGCGTCGACCCTGATCAGACCCGCCAATTGGCGCCGCCTGCTGCGCAATGCCAGGCTGCGCCGGGCAGTGTGCTGGGCAATCCATTGCTACATCCGGCTCGTCTATCGCACCAACCGGTGGACCGTAGAGGGTGAAGAGGCGCCGCTACGGCTGATTGCCGGCGGGCGAGCGTTCATTGGCGCGTTTTGGCACGGGCGAATGTTGATGATCCCGATGGGATGGCATCGCATGGCGCCGATGCACATGCTGATTTCGGCGCATCGCGACGGGCGGATAATCGCCGACGCCGTATCGTATTTCGGCATTCAAACGATCGCCGGCTCGACCCGACGCGGCGGCTCGGCGGCATTGCGCACCATGCTGAAAAAGTTGAAAGAGGGGGATTGCGTAGCGATCACGCCGGATGGACCACGGGGCCCGGCGATGAGCGTCAGCATCGGTATTGTCAATACCGCAAGGCTGGCTGAGGTACCGGTCGTACCGATTACCTATGCCACGAGCCGCCGGCGGATACTGCCGAGCTGGGACGATTTTCATGTCGCGCTGCCGTTCGGCCGCGGCGTCTTTCTGTGGGGCGAACCGATCGAAATCGCGCCCGATCTCGGCGAGGCCGAGCTCGATCAGACCCGAAGCCTGATCGAGGCTCGCATGGTCGAAATGGTCCGCGAGGCCGACCGCCGTGTCGGGCACGAGGCGAAAATGTTTTGTTCCGCACAGGCCCCGCCGCCGCACCGGGCCGTTCCGCAAGAAAAATACCGCTGATGCTGCCGCTGGTTTATCGCGGACTGACCCGGCCGCTGGCGCCGCTGGTGATGCTGTACCTCGAGCGGCGGCGGCGGCGCGGCAAGGAGGACGGGCAGCGGCTGCGCGAGCGCCGGGGTTTTGCACGCGGCCCTCGACCGGTAGGACCGCTGGTATGGATCCACGCGGCAAGCGTCGGTGAGGCGACGGCGATGCTGCGGCTGATCGATCGGCTGCTGGAAACATGGCCGACGCTCGAAATCCTGCTCACCACCGGCACGGTTGCCTCGGCCCGACTGCTCGAAGCCCGGCTGCCGGGGCGGGTGCGTCACCAATATGTGCCGATTGATCTTCCGAATTGGATCGGGCGCTTTCTCGACCACTGGCGACCCGATCTGGCGCTCTGGGTCGAATCGGAGCTGTGGCCGAATCTGGTGCTGACGACGCATGCCCACCAGATCCCGATGATGCTGGTCAACGGCCGGCTGTCCGCCCGGTCGTATCGGCGCTGGCGCCGATGGCCGGGGCTGATTGGCCCGATGCTGCGCGCCTTCGGGCAATGCCTGGCTCAAGACGCCGACCAGGCCGAGCGCCTGCGCCGCCTCGGTGCCCGCGACGTCGCCGCGGTCGGCGACCTCAAGGCTGCGGGCGCTGCATTGCCGGTCGATCAGG
>Ga0306920_100015745_pt1 | contig 10381 bp, 10 predicted proteins | sample flu12Cox44000170_FD_204666 | JGI IMG/M metagenome (GOLD analysis project Ga0306920, IMG submission 204666) | Lab enrichment of tropical soil microbial communities from Luquillo Experimental Forest, Puerto Rico - flux4day.12C.oxic.44.000.170 (v2)... | ecosystem: Environmental > Terrestrial >...
CCTGGTGCCGGGCGCCGCCTTGACCCAGAAGCTCAGCGGCGTTTTGGCCGTGCTGCTGATCATCGGATACGGATTGGGCTTGCTGTTTTCACTTAAGACGCACCGGGAAGTATTTGCTGGCGGGGAGCGCACCGAGGAAAACGAACCTGCGTGGCCTATAGGGCTGGCTCTGGTCACGCTGGCGGTAGTCACCTTGCTCGTGGCGCTGGTCAGCGAGATTTTCGTCGAGTCGGTGCAGAAGGCGGCGGAGACATTCGGAATGAGCCAAGCGTTCGTCGGCTTTATCGTAGTGGCACTCGTAGGCGGCGCCGCCGAAATGGCAGTGGCGTTTTCCGCAGCGCGCAAGGACCGGCTTGACCTGAGCGTGGGGATAGCGCTGGGGAGTGCTTCCCAGATCGCGCTATTTGTCGGCCCTGTGCTCGTGCTCCTTAGTTACGTCATCGGGCCGACGCCGATGGACCTGCAATTCTGGCCCGGCGCAGTGGTAATGGTCTTTATCGCGACGCTTGTTGCGGCGTTCATTACAAGCAGCGGGCGTTCGGCCTGGTTCGTTGGCGTTCTACTATTATTGGTCTACGCGGTCTTTGCCGTCACTCTCTATCTGTGGCCGCCGCCAGTGCAGTGATTTGATATTGGCACGGGGTAAAGCGGACATGCGTCGAACATTACTGAATGTCCGCTCTTGACCCAAAGCGGTTTGGTTCGAGTTTCCAGCAACACGTCCCGTTCGTGCCCCCTTTTTTGATCTAGATCAAACAAAAACTCTGCAACCTTCTGGTTTCTATGCATCTAGGGTCCGCTTCGGCATGAAACGGAAATGCCGTTCATGCGACCGGTGTCCGCTTTCGGGAGTAGAACATGACCACCGTTCGTGAGCCTCGTCTTAGACCTGTCGCAATTTCAGACCTACGCCCAACGCAATTCACCGTCGGGATGCGCGAGGTCAAGGCCAAGCGCAAGCATTGGCGTGATGCAGCCACAAAGAAGGGTGAAGAGTTTTTGGGCAAACATATGATCCCAGTGGTCCTTGGTCCAAAGGGCCGATATTACGTCATTGATCACCATCATCTTGCGCGTGCGCTGCATGACGAGGGTGTCAAGGACATAGCTGTCACCATCATTGCGAATCTAAGCAATCTCGATCGCGATGCCTTTTGGTTTGTCATGGACAATCGCGATTGGACGCATCTTTTTGATGCGAACGGGCGTCGTCGGTTTTACGGTGATTTGCCGAAGTCGGTAGATAAGCTCGTCGATGATCCGTTTCGTTCACTCGCTGGCGAACTGCGACGCGCGGGGGGCTTCGCCAAGGACACGACGCCATTCAGCGAGTTCCTTTGGGCCGATTTTCTCCGGCGCCGCATGAAGCGCAAGACGGCAGAGACCGATTTCGATCATGCACTCGAGAAAGCGCTTCAATTGGCAAAAAGTGTAGATGCCAATTACTTGCCGGGTTGGTGCGGTCCGGTACCAGAGGAATGAAAATTCGCCATGCAAGAAGGGATCGAGCGAAGATAAACGTCAAGGCTGGTCCATGGACTGCCATCACAGCGATCATCCTCGCGTGTCCCCTGTCTGTTGCCATGTTAATTTCTATCGTTCACGTTGCTTAAGCGAAAGCATAGCCGCATCATTCGTAGCCGAAGCTCGTGCGGTCTAGCGGGCGGTAGAAACGGCGCCTTCGCTCATGTGGTTTGCGTCGATCCAACGCGTCGAGCGCAAATAGGATCCGGGCGGCCTGGCGCCAAAGCGTGGTTTCATAGCGGCTAAGGCGGTCGAGCGCGAAATTAGGCAAGTTCGCTAGCCGCAAGAAGCAGAATAACGTCACGAGAGCTCGGGAGGAGTGGGCGGTTTTCCCGATACTCACGCATATGTGCGGCTTGAATCTCGAACAAACCGGTTTCCATTGTCGTGGCGCGACGCAGCCGCCACAGGACACTGGCTAGTCGCAGCACCAGTTCGCGTTCCACGGCCGATTGGGCGTCATAATCGCCAATCACTGCCACTTCGAAGGCTTTGTAATCTTCGACATCCTCCAGTGCGCCAATGACTAAGTCAGGTCGTTTTTAATCTACTTTAGACAAATAGACACAGCACGCCTAAGGCGAGACCCACTTCGTGGCCCAGATCGTTTTTCTTACTACTTTAGTAAAGTAGTAAAGCCGCGGGGCCCCTTTCTACTTTAAATAAATAAAATAGACACAGCACAGAGAGGCGAGTCCCATTTTCATGTTACTTTAACGCAAGTAACACACCGCCCCCTGTGCGAGCTACTTTAGCTCAAATAGCACCGCCTTCACGTTACGGCTCGATCAACTTCCCGCTCGCCGCCTTGATCGCCGCTTCGGTACGCGTGGCGGCGCCGAGCTTGCCTCGCGCGTTGTCGGTGTGAAAATCGACCGTGCGCTTGGTGAGCCCGAGAATTTGGGCGATCTCGGCGGAGGTCTTGCCGCGCGCCACCCAGGTCAGCACTTCGACCTCGCGTTCATTGAGCCTGACCGTTTTCGGCCACACCCCGGCGCGCGCCACTGCTTTCAGCCGCGCCTCGATACTGACGGCGAGCAGATCGAAATCGATCGGCTTGGTGACGTAGTCGTCGGCGCCAAGCTGGCGGCCCTTCAGTTCGTTGTCGCGGTCGGTCAAAGCGGTCAAAAACACAAATGGCATGTTGGAAAAACGCGGCGCCAGCGCGGTCAGCCGCTCCAGAAGTTCGAAGCCGGACATCGCCGGCATGCTGATGTCGGAGAGCACGAGGTCGGGCATGACGCGCAGAATGGCGGCAAGCCCTTCGCGCCCATCATGCGCAACGGTGACTTCGTAGCCGCGATCGAGCAATTCCTCGGCGATCAAGCCTGCGGTTTCGCGGTCGTCTTCGATGCAGAGTATTTTTTTACGGACTTCGGCCATGATCCGATCTAGAACGCGCCAGGATGGAAGGAACCCCAACTAAGCGCTTCTCGCAGTTGGCAATTTACCTCAATTCGGTTTCGAATGGTTGCTCCTTTGCTATAGGATTAACGTGATCCCGTCGAAGGTGCGGTCCTATTGATCCGCACCTTGGTGAGGAGTGGAAAGCTCGCATGTGGCAGCCGCGCTCAATCCGCCTGCATCTCGCCGCGGTGTTTTTCTTGTTTTTTGCGCTGGTCGCCGGGCTCGGCGCGTTCAGCGTGTGGCGACTTGCCAATTTCAATTCCCTGTCGGCGGACGTGGCGGAGGTGTGGCTGCCGACCACGCGCGCGGTCGGCGACCTGAACAACTACACCTCGGATTTCCGCGCCTTTGAAGGCAGCGCGCTACTGACCTCCGATCCGAACGAGATCGCCGCGACCGAGAAGCAAATGACCGAGCTCGATCGTGCGATCGCGAGGGCCGAGCGCGGTTTCGAGCGTATCCGCCACGATGCGGCCGAAGCCGACTTGTACGATACCTTCAAGGGTCGCTGGAACGCCTATCGCAGCATCGTCAATCAGATGTTGGTGCTTTCTCGCAGCGGCCGCCGGGACGAGGCGTTGCAGATCTACGGCAATTCGTCGCGCGCCGCCTATAACGCGGCAAGCGACACGCTCGGCCAGCTGACCGACCAGGCGGTTGCCAGCGCGCAGGTTGCGAGCGATCGGCTGGCGCTCGACTACCGCCATGCCTATTGGCTCATTCTTCTTGCCATTGCGGTCGCGGCAATATTGGTCGTCGCCGCGCTCTTCCATATCAGCCGGTCGATTTCGGCGCCACTTCTGGCGTTGACCGATCGCATGCGCCGGCTCGCCGGCAACGATACCGACATCAATGTGCCCGCGACCGAACGGCAGGACGAGATCGGCGCCATGGCAAAGGCGACGGTGGTATTTCGCAACAACGCTGTTGCATTGATGCGCAGCCAAGAGACGCTGTCCCGTCAAGCGGCGCTGTTGGAAGAGCAATTGGCGCACGAGCAGCGACTTGCCTTGTTGCAACGGAATTTTGTCTCCATGGCCTCGCATGAGTTCCGCACACCGATGACGGTCATCGACGGCCATGCCCGGCGGCTCGACAAGACGAAGGATGCGGTCGCACCGGCCGAGATCGGCGAACGCGCCGGAAAGATCCGCAGCGCCGTCTTGCGCATGACGCAACTCATCGACAACCTGCTCAACTCCTCGCGGTTGATCGACGGCGGCGTCGGGCTCTATCTCAATGTCGCGCCGATGGACATGCGGGCGCTGCTGCAGGAAGTGTGCCAGTTGCATCGCGAGATGGTGCCCGGTTTGCAGTTGATCCAGCGTTTCGCCGCGACACCGGTGCCGATGGCGGGCGACGCCAAGCTCCTGTTCCAGGCGTTCAGCAATCTTCTTTCGAACGCAGTCAAATATTCGCCAGCGGGCGGGGTCATCGAGGTGACGATGGAAAGCGCGCCGGACCGGGTTGTTGTCGCGGTCGCCGATCGTGGCATTGGCATCCCGGAGAGCGACCTGTCGCACCTGTTCGAGCGCTATCATCGCGGCAGCAATGTCTCGGGTATCGTCGGCACCGGCGTTGGGCTTTATCTGGTCAAGACCGCGGTCGATCTGCATCATGGCAGCGTCGACGTGCAGAGTAGGGAAGGGGAAGGCTCTTGTTTCACGGTCCGGTTGCCGCGCACGGCGCTGACGCTCGACGAGTCGCCGCCGGCCGAAGCCCCGCTCATGGCAGACGCTTAATGAGGACGCTCGCGGCCGTGCTTTGCCTAGCGTGGTTTTCGGCGCAGGCCAGCGCGGGCTGGATGGCGGCCCCGCGCGGTGCCGATCGCGACCTTATCGTTCGCGTCGATTGGCAATATCCGTGGCAATTGCCGCCGCGTTTTCGCAATCATTGCCGCTACGATTTATTCACCGCGCGTCCTTACTGCTCCGATCATTGCGGCGCCGACTATCAATTCTACTACTGCTCGGAAGCTTCATTCGGCTGCTGTCATCTCGGCCGTGGCTTCTGCGACCCGAGCGGCTTGTTGCGTTGCCATTGGTAAGCCACGCGACAAAAAGCAGGAAAGGGTCTATCCAGGCGATCTTCCTCCTGTTCCCCTTGCCGCTTTGCCGCGATGCGCTATTTTGCGTCCCGCCGGCGCGGGTGTAGCTCAATGGTAGAGCAGAAGCCTTCCAAGCTTATGACGAGGGTTCGATTCCCTTCACCCGCTCCACTCCTCGCCCCGTTCGTAAGCCTCAGCGCGCTTAAGCGGAAATCCGCAAAATCCGACCATCAGTAAATCCCGCGCAGACTATCTGTTATTTTTTGAGCAATCGGGTCGGCAATTCGATACGCTATGGCCCCGGTGTTTGGCGGGACTGAGCTCGCGGAGGCCTGCTGAGATGGTCGTGACGTCCCCGCTACAGCCGTCGATTCAATGCCAATCGGGCAAGGCGCGCTTGCATCAAATTCGCCTGCCACAGCAGGATTGAAGACATATCGTCGATCGCAAACAGCCACTCGTGGCGGTCGCTCCGCGGCCGCGAACGCGTCACTGCCGGCTTTGAGCATCTCCCAAAACGGCATATTGGGATCGCCCGCATGGCTCGCGAGGTTCTGTGCCGTCATTCTGAATGGGAAAGCTTGGAGCTGAACTTTTTCCTGACCACCTTTGAATGCTTGGTCAACGAGACCGTAGATTTCTTCCATTGCGTAATCTGTCATTGCGTAACAACCGACGGAGCGACAGCCGCCATGCACCATAAGAAAACTGCCGGTTCGCCCCAGGGAACGATCAAAGGCATTGGGAAAACCCGTATTGAACGCAAGATATTCGCTCGAATTGGGGTTCATCTGATCGGGAGCGATGTCATAAAAGCCTTCGGGCGCCTGATGGTCTCCTTGCATAATCTTCGGCCCGAGTTTTCCTGAAAATTTGCAGATGGGATATGAGTTGAGCAGAGCGAACTTTCCACTCCGATCCTGTTTCCACACTTCCAGCGTACTTTCCTCCTTGTAGATGCGGATAAGGATCGGCGCCTCACGATCCATATTGAGTGTTTCCATCTCCTTGAGGGTCGAGGTTCGGATCGTGCCGGTCCTCACAGCGGTCTTCGGCGCGTTGACCATGCTTGAACAGCCGCTGAGACCCGCGACCACGAGCGGAATAAAGCAAGCTTTTGCAAAAACGGATGGAATTTGATTCAAACGCAATGTCTTACCCGTTCTCTGCACGTCGACGAAACCTTCAAGAATTCCCAGGACTCGAGTTGCCAGGACTTGGCCTGTATTGGGCGCCGGGGGGAGGGCCGTATGGGTATGAACCAGGAGATGTCCCGTATGGCGGCGCGCCGGGAGGCGACCCGTATGGGTACGAGCCAGGAGGCGGGCCATATGGCGGCGAGCTGGGAGCCGGTCCGTAGTCGACCCCGGCGGGTGGTCGCTGGGCATAGACAGCCTCGGGAGCCACACAATCTCGCGCACAAGATGAGACGAGAGTCGCAGCCATTCCGACAAATGCGCAAGTAATGGGCGGCGGCAATCTGCTCATTGAATTACCCCCATGAGTTAAGTCGCTGCTCCCATCACCAGCGAGTCTCGCGTAGAAGACTTTCTCAGAGGTGCGGAACTAAGACGGAGACTTGCCCGCCAGACAAATCGATGAGGTTTTGGTTAATGGGGCGTCTACACTGCGCGGTCGTCGCATGATCGCCCTTGGCGACGTCAGCTGACGTCCGCTTTCGGGGGTAGTCCGCTAATTTAAGCCGCCGATTGCGCGACCAAGCCGCTCAGCGTCATGCGCACGACCTCTTCGAGGTCGGCAGTGGTGAAGCGGGAGCTGCGCAGGTGCAGCTGGGCGACGAGCCGCCCGAGGAAGACACCGCGCTTCTCTACCGGTAAGCCGTCGGCGGCTGCCCAGACAGCGCGAAGCTGCGAATCGGATAGTGCGAGCATGCCGCCATGGTGTTGCGGGCCCGATGAATGTCAACCGCAATCGTGCCCTCGGCGTGCATTGGCCGCGCCCGACTCTCAGCAAAATGATACACGGCTAATCACTGCAAATTTTTGCGCAGCTGCCACGGTTTTTGTGTCGGCCATTGTACAATTCCTCGCCGTAAAAAAGCCTTGGCGCGACAACACGCTTATTAGTGTTGGACCGTGCGTGGGTGGGAGACCCTCTCATTCACCGTCGGTTCAACGCCCAACGTGTCGGGGGGCACGTGTGGGGGACGAAGGCAAAGCCGTTGGCTCCGTGTTTGCCGACGGCTTTGCTGTCTGGGCCGCTGAATTCCAAACGCACAATCGAAAGTTCCAAATCGCAGAAGTGGCACAAGTGTGATTGGAATCGACCGTAAGTCTCGGAACAAACTTTGGGTTCCATGTTTTGAGCTCCGAGTGAGGGCGCCAAACATTGGTGTCCTATGGGGACGCAGCGCGCGCACTACGAGCCGTTCGCCTGGTGGCTCGCCAGGGAACGAATTGGGGCGGGTCTTCGAGACTACTATGCGGCGTCTCAGGAGTTGCCGTCCCAGACGGCCGCGCTTGTCGGGAGATTAGGCGACAGCGAAGGCGACCCATTGCGCAAAGGGCCTAATGCGCCTTCGCTTCTCAGTAGATTGGACGCCATCGAAGGTAACCAGTTGTTACGAGCGTGCAGGACACGTCTGCGCGCCCAATATCGTCGTCGGCGCTTCGGCTCATTCACGTGAGAGTTCTCGGAGCTATAGCTTTTCTGCTCGCCGCAACCGTGTCTGTACTTGCAGAGATCGTCCCGCTACCGCGCGCACGCCCGGTTGGTATTTCCGGGGATTCTTCAACCATCAACACAGAGACGACCGTGTCGCCGTGCCGGTCGCGCCTCGCCGAAATTGCCGCTTTCAAACCTTTGCCATCGATTACCGGCCCCGGGGACTGCACGGCAACTGATGTGGTCGCGCTGGATGCGGTGCTCGTGGCCGAGGGGCACCGCATCGCCCTTTCCCCCGCGGCCACGTTGCGCTGCCCGATGGCGGAGGCGGTCACCCACTGGATCCGCGACGATGTCGCGCCGACCATCGCCACCCAGGGCAATTCGCTGCGCAGCGTGGAAACTCTCGACTCGTTCGACTGCCGCCATCGCAACGGTATCGCCGATGCGAAAATCAGCGAGCATGGCCGTGCCAACGCACTCGATGTACGCGCGTTCAAACTTGGCAACGGTGCCGCCATTGAATTGACTGACGCCAACGTCGCCAAGTCATTGCGCGAGAAGTTACGGCAAAGTGCGTGTTCTCATTTCTCGACCGTACTCGGTAACGGCGCCGATGCCTATCACGACAGTCACGTCCATCTCGATCTGCTTGAGCGGAGTAATCACTACAGGATTTGTCAGTGGGACGTACTTGATGTCGCCGAGACGGCGGCGCTCGCCGCCAAGAAGACTGCGGCTGCCGCCGCGTCTAACCCGGCGATTGTGAACGCAGGCGATATTCCATTACCGCGCCCACGCCCGGTTTTTATCTGACCGACCACGAAACCGGAGCGTTCGCTTGCGCGAGACAGAACGGCGGCCTCTTTTCAGCCTGTTCGCCCCGCTTTTGAAAGGCACGCCGCGGTAATAGGTTGCCGCGGTGTCAATCGCGGCTTTTGATGCGAACGCATCCCGCAATGTCAGCTTTTAGGGGTAAAGGGGACATGTGCCCGACCCAAAGCGGAAATTGTGCTCGCATCCCGACAGAGCATTCTGGCCGGGAACGGAAGTTCCATAAGATCTGAGGCGCAACAGCACATTTTTGGACGGATGAGGAACTCTTGGCGTTTTAACGTCGTTAGGCGGGCAGGCACGTACTTCGTAGGGGAACGTCGTGGCCAACCGCACAATTCATCTCATCAATCCGAAGACCGATTCTGTCACAACCCGGCCGCTTTATATGAACCGGGCGCTCTATTCTCCGCTTGCGGGCTTGCTGGCGGTCGCCGCGTCCATCCCGCGCGATCGCTACGAGGTGGTACTCACGGACGAGAATATCGAAACAATCGACTTCGATTTTAAGGCGGACCTGGTCGGGATTTCTGCGATGACGAGTTACGTCAATCGCGGCTATGAAATTGCCAATCAATTTCGCGCCAGGGGCATTCCGGTCGTCATGGGCGGCGTGCACCCGAGCTTCATGCCCCAGGAAGCACTCAAGCACTGCGATGCGGTTGTCATCGGCGAGGTAGAACTCGTCATCGCCCGGCTGCTCGACGATCTCGGGCACGGGTCTATGCGCGGGTTATACAAATCTGACGCTCTGCATCCAATGTCTGGGGTGCCGATGCCGCGCTACGATCTTCTGAAGAAGAACCGATACGTGAACTGTACCTTCGTCCAGACTTCACGTGGCTGCCACCAGGGCTGCACTTTCTGCGCCGAACCGCTGATGAACGGACTGAAATTCCGCTATCGGCCGGTCGATGAAGTGGTGCGAGAAATGGAGAACTGCGGCTCGCGCTACATTTCCATCAACGACGCCGATTTCTTCGGCACGCCGGAGCGGCCGAAGCAAGTGATGCGTGAGCTGAAAGGGCGCGGGTTCCGATGGCAGGCTGGCGTCACCTCAAAACTCGCGCAAGATGATGAAATGCTCGAGCTGGCGGCCGACAGCGGGTGCACGATGCTGAGCATCGGCTTCGAGTCGATATCACGCGCCACGCTTAAGAGCGTGCATAAGCACGTGAACAGGCCGGAAACTTTTGCCGCGTTGGTCGAAAAGGTCCATTCGTACGGAATTATGGTGTTCGGACTGTTCATGTTTGGTTTCGATGGCGACGATTGCTCGGTGTTCGAGGAAACTGTGCGGTTTAACCGTGAAAGCGACTACGACGCCTGTGCCTATTCCGTGCTCACGCCGTATCCGGGTACACTCACTTGGTATGAAATGAAGAAAGCAAATCGCATCGTTTCTTTCGATTGGGATAAATATGACCAGAGCCAGGTGGTCTATCGTCCGGCGCAAATGTCCGGCAACGAGCTGCGTCTCGGTCAGGCGCAGGCATATGACGCGTTCTACACGCTGTCGTCGATCGCCGGCCGCTTCCCGGTACGCGGCCGGCGTCATCGCGGCCAATGGTTGATCTACAACCTGTTCATGCGAAAGGGTTCGGCCACGGAACACATCGATTCGGTTGCGGCACCGACGCCGGCGCCCGACACGTCTCCAATGCCGCCTATCATGCCCATCAAACGCGAATGGCGCGCGGCTGTTCTCGAGGCAGTGCAGCCTCAATAATGGAACCATCCCCGCAAAGCTGCGGCTCGGGACGGGCTTTCAAGGAGATCGCGATGCCCGCGAGGAAATTTAGGAAGATAGGACTGGCGTTGCTTTTACTGGGCGGCGGATACGCGGTCGTGTTGGGCGACTGCGGTCTGATGGAACATGCAGAAGCGCAACAGCAGTCTGCACCTACCGCTCCACCGCCGCCGACGACGCCGACGCAGGCGCCG
>Ga0306920_100015746_pt1 | contig 10381 bp, 6 predicted proteins | sample flu12Cox44000170_FD_204666 | JGI IMG/M metagenome (GOLD analysis project Ga0306920, IMG submission 204666) | Lab enrichment of tropical soil microbial communities from Luquillo Experimental Forest, Puerto Rico - flux4day.12C.oxic.44.000.170 (v2)... | ecosystem: Environmental > Terrestrial >...
GCTTTAGCCGTGCCACCAGGGACCACCTTCCGTCATCGGGGCTTTAGCCCCTGATGACCGGCCTCAGCGGCTAAAGCCGTCCGTCGTTTCGCCACATTGTGGCACGGCAAAAGCCATGCCCTGATACAACGCGAACCTAGCCTAGATTGATACAATCTCGTCGGTTTGACCGGCGCACCAAGGAGGAGACGTATGAAGCAGGCGGTAAGATTTCTTCATTGGGTTACAGTTCTTTCGATCCTTTTGTTTGCCGCCGTGACTGGGAGGGCCCAGCAGGTGACCGGCACGCCGGGCTCGCCCAGCGCCACGACGACGATTAACGGCTACCAGCTTCCACCACCGCCGCAGCCATTCGGCGGCAAGATCGAGCGCAACGCCGCCCAATCGACACCGTACTGGCCCATGCGCGTTGAGCCGCGGCAGGGCGCACCTAACATCCTGCTGATCATGACTGACGATTCCGGCTTCGGCGTGCCCAGCACGTTTGGCGGCGTGATCCCGACGCCGGCGCTGGACCGCATCGCGGCCATGGGTCTGCGCTACACCAACTTCAATTCGACGGCACTGTGCTCGCCGACGCGCGCCGCTCTGATCACCGGCCGCAATCACCACTCGGTGGGTTTTGGCGTAATCGCCGAGCAGTCTACGGGATATCCCGGCTACAACAGCATCATTCCCCGCGACAAGGCGACGATCGGCCGGATCCTGAAGGATAACGGCTATCGTACGTCCTGGTTTGGCAAGGACCACAACACTCCGGAGTTCCAGGCCAGCCAGGATGGCCCCTTCGACCAGTGGCCGACGGGCATGGGCTTCGAGTACTTCTATGGCTTCGTCGGTGGCGACGCCAACCAGTGGGAGCCGAACCTTTTCCGCAACACCACGGCGATTTATCCCTACGTCGGTCATCCGGGCTGGAACCTGACCACGGCGATGGCCGATGATGCCATCCAGTACCTCAATCGCATTAACGCAGTTGCTCCCGACCAGCCCTTCTTTATCTACTACGTGCCGGGCGGCACCCATGCGCCGCACCACCGCACGCCGGAGTGGATCAAGAAGATCAGCGACATGCACCTGTTCGACCAAGGTTGGGACAAATTGCGCGACCAGATCCTCGCCAACCAGAAGAAGCTGGGCGTGATCCCCTCGGACGCTAAGCTGACGCCGTGGCCGCACGACCTGCTGAAGCACTGGGACGAGCTTACGCCCGACGAAAAGAAGATGTTCCTGCGCCAAGTGGACGTGTTCGCCGCGTACGTCGCGTATACCGACCATGAGATCGGCCGGGTGATCCAAGCCGTCGAGGAACTGGGCAAGCTGGACAACACGCTCATCTTTTACATCAACGGCGACAACGGCAACAGCGCCGAGGGCACGCTGCTCGGCACGCCCAACGAGGTGGCGATGTTCAACCAGGTCATGGTGCCGGTGGAGGACCAGTTGAAGTACTTCTACGATCCCTGGGGCACGGACCGGACCTATCCGCACATGGCGGTGCCATGGAGCTGGGCGTTCGACACGCCGTTCTCCTGGACCAAGCAGATCGCGTCGCACTGGGGCGGCGTTCGGCAGGGCATGGCCATCGCATGGCCCGCCGTGATCAAGGACAAGGGTGGCATCCGCCACCAGTTCCATCACATCATCGATGTTGTGCCGACGATTCTCGAGGCCGCCGGCATCCCCGCGCCGGATGTGGTGGACGGTATCCCGCAGAAACCCATTGAAGGCGTCAGCATGGTCTACACCTTTGACACGGCCAACGCTAACACGCCTTCGAGACACCATACGCAGTACTTCGAGATGATGGGTGACCATGCGATCTACAGCGACGGCTGGATCGCCAGCACGAAGGTCATGCGTCCACCTTGGGTGACCGCAGGGCCAGTAAGCCAAGACCCGGCTAGTTTTCCCTACGAACTCTACGACGTTACGAGCGACTGGACCCAATTCGATAATATCGCCGACAAGAACCCAGGGAAGTTGAAAGAACTCGACGCGCTCTTCTGGGAGGAGGCGGCCAAGTACCAGGTGCTGCCCCTGGACGCCACGGTGGCGACCCGGCTGATCACCCCGCGGCCCAGCCTCAGCGCCGCGCGCACCGTGTTCACTTACGCCGGCCCCGTCACGGGTACGCCGAACGGCGACGCGCCCAGCATCCTCAATTCATCCTACAACTTCAAAGCCGAGGTGGAGATCCCGCAGCGTGGTGGCGAAGGCATGATCGTGACCCAAGGCGGCCGCTTCGGCGGCTACGGCTTCTACGTGCTGAAAGGCAAGCCGGTGTTCCTGTGGAACCTGGTCGACTTGAAACGCGTGCGCTGGGAAGGTACTGAGGTCCTATCGCCCGGCAAGCACACCCTGGAGTTCGATTTCAAATACAACGGTCTCGGCATGGGTACGCTCGCCTTCAACAACATCAGCGGCATCGGTCAGGGCGGTACGGGTGTCCTGAAGGTTGACGGCACGGCGGTGGCAACGCAGACGATGGAACACACGCTGTCGCTGATACTGCAGTGGGACGAGAACTTCGACATCGGCTCCGATACCGGCACGCCGGTGGACGATCAGGATTACCAAGTACCATTCGCCTTCACCGGCAAGCTCAGCAAATTGACACTGACGATCGAACGGCCGAAGCTGACGCCAGCGGACATACAGAAGCTGCGGCAGGCTGAGCGCAATAACCACGCCAGCGAGTAACAAGAAGGAGGAACAATGAAAAGGAAAGCAGCCGCAACGACGGTTTTCCTGTTCGTGCTCGCCGCAATCGGCGTGCTGGTTTCCTGTAAGAAAGCGCCGGAAGAGGCGCAAAAAGCCGGTGAGGCTGCCCGGGCCACTCCGGAGCAGCACGTCCAGCCCAATCCCGACCGAGAAGCCTACTTCGGCGAGGAGCACATCCACACCAGTTGGTCGGTGGACGCCTGGGTGATTGGCAACCGCATCACCGGCCCCGACGACGCACTGAAGTATGCCCAAGGCCAGACCATCAAGCACCCGCTCGGCTACGACATCAAGATCGAGACGCCCATGGATTTCATGGGCGTGACCGACCACTCTGAGTACGTCGGCGTCACGAAGGAGGCGAACACTCCCGGCTCAGCAATCAGCAAGCTGCCCGAGGCCCAGCCGTTAATTATTAAGGACCCCAATAACAAGGAGGAGGTGCAGAAGGTCTTTCTGTATCTCCTCTCCCTCACCAGCCTTCCACCGATCAAGGCGTTCATGAGCCCGCAGGTGGCCGGCACGATCTGGAAGGAGAATGTGCGAATCGCCGACGCGAACAACCATCCCGGCAAGTTCACCGCATTTTGCTCCTACGAGTACACCTCGCAGTACGACAATCGCAACCTGCACCGCAACATCTTTTTCCGCGATTGCGCCAAGGTGCCGGAGATGCCGTTCAGCATGCTGGACTCCTGGCACCCTGAAGACCTTTGGAAGTGGATGGACACGCAGCGCAAGGCGGGCAACGAACTGCTGGCTATTTCGCACAACGCCAACCTGAGCGACGGCTGGATGTACCCCATCGACGTTGACAGCTACGGACGGCCCATCGACGCTGCCTGGGCAGCCTCACGCGACCGCAACGAGCGCCTGGTCGAGATCAAGCAGATTAAAGGTGCGTCCGAGACTCATCCTCTGCTCTCTCCAACCGACGAGGTCGCCAACTATGAAGTTTTCAGCGGCCTCCTGGGCCTTCCGCCAGAAAATGGCCGCATTGATCACATCACCGGCAGTTTCGCGCGGCAGGCCCTGAAGGACGGCATTACCATGCAGGATGTCCGCGGCTACAACCCCTACAAGTTCGGCATGGCTGGAGGTTCCGACTCGCACAACACCGGTAGTCCCTACCGTCAGGACAATTTCTATGGGGGGCACGTCCAGTTTGACGGAACCCTCCAACGGCGGATGCTCGGAGTGATGCTGGGCAACACCATCGATATACGCCTGGAAAACCCCGGCGGGCTGACCGGTGTATGGGCCGAGGAGAACACTCGAGCTTCCCTCTGGGACGCCATGTATCGCAAGGAAACCTTCGGCGTTAGCGGCCCGCATATTAAGGTGCGCTTCTTCGGCGGCTGGGGATACACCCCGGACATTCTGAAGAGCACGGACTGGGTGAAAACCTCCTATGCCAACGGTGTCCCCATGGGGCAAGACCTGCCGCCCATGAAGGACACGGCTGCGAAGGGAACTGCTCCGACGTTCGTTGTCTGGGCGGTGAAAGACCCGACGTCCGGCAATCTGGATCGCATTCAGATCATTAAGGGCTGGAGCACGAGCGGTCAGAGCTTCGAGAAGATTTTCGACGTCGCCTGGTCGGGCGACCGCAAGCCTGACAAGTGGACCGGCCGCGTCCCGGCGATCCAAAGCACGGTGGACCTCGAGAAAGCCACTTACACCAACAGCGTCGGTTCGGTGGAACTCAAGACGGTGTGGACCGATCCCGAATTCGATTCCAGCCTGCATGCGTTTTACTATGCGCGCGTCCTAGAAATTCCTACGCCGCGCTGGACCACAATCCAGGCAGCGCAGATGGGCGTTCCGCCGCCGGGTGTAGTGCCTCCCACCGTGCAGGAGCGCGCCTGGACTTCCCCCATCTGGTACACGCCCAGCGCCGAGGCGCGCAGGACTGCCCCGGCCGGCACCACCGTGGCCGACCTCAAGACCAAAGGCGCAAGCCAGTTGGGTGACGCACAACTGAAGGCGCTTATTGTGGGCAAGGCCTTCTGGGTGCGCAACAACGTCACCGGCCAACAGTTCAGCGCCAGCTACACGGCCGAGGGCCACGCCAACGTCTGGCACATCGGCAGGAATGACGTCGTGCCCAGCGGTTACGGCAACGTGGTTGGCGACGGCTATCAGGGAACGACCGTACCTTACAAGATCGAGGGCGGCAAGCTGATCACCTTCGTCTCCCAGGATCCGTACTCGGTTACGGTCTACAAACTGGGTGACACCTACTACGGCGCGCGCAGCAATGAGTTCGGCTTTGCCAACTACCAGATCATTCCAACGCCAAAGATCATCGTCCAGCCGATGGCGGTACTGATGGACCAGTTCGCGTTTCGGCTGGGGCTGACGGAACATCAGAAACAGCAGATTACCCCCATCCTGGAGCAGGCGATGACGCAACTGCAGGCGTTAAAGGAAAACACCTCTCTCAGTCCATTGCAGAAGGTCGAGCAGTTGAAGCAGATCAGCAGCTCTGTCGATGCCAAAATCACGCCTATCCTGGATCCGGCCCAACAGCAGAAGTTCCAGGTCATGGGCGAAGAGTTGCGACGCAAGATGATCGAGAAGCTGGCGAGCCGGGAGGCTCAGGAGATGGAGTCCGCTATCAAGCAGAAGCTGGAGAGCTACAAGTAGGAAAGAACCCTCCGGGCCGGCGGGCTGGGAAGGGTGAGGGAACTCAGGCGTAAACGTTAGCCGAGCGCCGGACATGGTATCGTCTGTTATCCGCCTCGGCCTCTCCCGCAAGGGAAGAGGCCTACGCTGCTAAAATGAATGATTCTTGGCAAGGCGGGAGGACTAGGCGGGTGATCTCCCGCAAGGGGAAGGGCCAGGCGGAGACTGCTGAAAATGAGTTCTGTCGTTACAGTACCTGAGGAAGCGGCAACTTCGACCGAGAGAGCCGGAGAGAAGCGGCGGCGACTGCGGGGATTCTTTCTTCCCGCCTTGAAGCGCTGGCTGCGCGAGCCGCTGCTGCATTTCCTGCTGCTCGGAGTAGCGCTATTCGCGGTGTACGGTTACATCAATCGCGGCCGCGCCGGAATCGAATCATCGAAGCAGATTGTCCTGAGCATGGACGACCTGCGCCAAATGGACATCTACTTCGTCTCGCAATGGCACCGCCAGCCGACTCCGGAAGAGCTAAGCAACATGGTGGATGACAGGGTGCGCCAGGAGGTTCTTTATCGGGAAGCGCTGGCGATGGGCTTGGACAAAGATGACGAGATCGTCAAGCGCCGCATGGCGCAGAAGATGCAATTCCTCGCCGAAGACGTCGCTGCCGCCCACGAGCCCACCACCGCAGAACTCAGGGCATGGTTTGCGAAGCACCCCGACAAGTTCGCCATGCCACCGGTACAGCTTCCGGCATCTTTACTTTTCCCCCGACAAGCGCGGCATGAATGCGCGGGAAGATGCGGCCAAGGCGCTCCGGAAAATTGCCGGCCAGCCGGAAGACTCCAAGGCGGCGGCTCTTGCCGATCGCTTCATGTTCCAGGATTACTACGCCGACCGCCCCCCCGAAGCGTTGGCCAAGGAGTTCGGACCACAGTTTGCCGTTGCCGTCGAGAAGCTCAAGCCCGGCTCGTGGCAGGGGCCGATCGAGTCAGGCTTAGGCTGGCACTTGGTGTTTGTTGATTCCGTCATTCCCGGCCGCATTCCGGCTTTTGAAGAGGTCGAGGCCGACGTTAAGACCGCCTGGCTCGCGGACCAGAAGGCCCAGGCCATCGAGAACGCCTACAGAGCGATGAGGGCCAAATACACCGTCCTGCTGCCTGCCGCGCCGGCTAAGGCTACGGCGAGTGCCGGCCAGGCTTCACCCCAGAACGACGATCGTACAAGAGGATTAGGGTTTTAGCTGCGCCGAGTTTCTGCCACGGGGTTACGGAGCACCAGAGGCAAAACGACGATGAATCCACAGATGACACGGATTTCACAGATTCAAAAGCTCTCTTCTCTTTGTGTAATCTGTGTAATCTGCGGAATCTGTGGATGTGTTGGGTTGCCTGCCTGGGCCCACGAAGCGCGTCCTGCGTACCTCGAGATCAAGGAAATTGCGCCCGGCCGCTACAGTGTGCTTTGGCGTACGCCGGTGCTCGCGGGCATGCGTCTTCCCATCGTTTTGAAACTTCCGGATGGCCTCCGCGACATCAAGAGCCCGACAGTCCAGGAGCTAACGGACTCGCTGGTTGAACGTCGCTTGATCGATGCGGGACCCAAAGGCCTCGCGGGAAAGCGCATTGAGTTTCCTGGGCTTCAGCTAACCATCACTGACGTTCTAGTCCGGGTGGAGACCGGCGACGGCAGAAGCTGGACTGCCATCGTACGGCCGTCGCAGGCCTGGGTTGAGATTGCCCCGGCGCAAGGAAAGCTGGCGGTGGCGCTGGGCTACATCGTGCACGGCATCCGGCATATCGCGCTCGGCGCAGACCACCTCTTGTTCCTGCTCGGGCTGCTGCTGATCGTAAAGGACCGCTGGATGCTGCTGAAGACCGTGACCGCGTTTACCGTGGCCCACAGCATCACCCTCGCTGTCGCGACCCTCGGGTACGCCAACGCTCCCGTCGTGCCGCTCAATGCGGCCATCGCTCTGAGCATTCTCTTCCTCGGGCCGGAGATTGTCCGCTCCTGGCGCGGGGAGACGAGTTTCACCATCGAACATCCGTGGGTGGTGGCGTTCGCCTTCGGACTCATCCACGGCTTCGGCTTCGCTGGAGCGTTGACAAGCGCCGGTCTGCCGCGAAGCGAGTTACCGCTGGCGCTCGTTAGCTTCAACGTGGGAGTCGAGATCGGCCAACTCGGATTCATCCTGCTGGTGCTCGGGCTGGAGCGCTCCTTCCGCGTGCTGGAAGTGCGGTGGCCGCGTTGGATCCAGGCAGTACCAGGCTACACTGTAGGCTCGCTGGGCGCTTTTTGGACCGTCCAGCGCCTGGCGATTCTCTTCGGAGGCGCGCGATGAGCAGGACCGCCTTTGCCGAAGCCGGGCCTCCCAAGAAATCGAAAGAAAAGAGGGGCTCTGCCCCTCTCGGAAAGGCGGAGCCTTTCCCTCGAGTTTCTACATGTGGATTTAGAGGGGAGCCGCATTTGATAACGGCCCTCTCCGAGGGGAGAGGGTACGGCGAAACCGGGGGTGAGGGGTTGCTTTCTTCCTGCAAAGTCAGCGCATCCCTCACCCACGGCTTCGCGGTCCCCCCTGTCCCGCAAGCGGGCGAGGGCTGCTGTCAACTGATATTTCGCAGTCAGACCAAAATGTACAAACTCCAGAGAAAGGCGGAGCCTTTCCGCAAGTCAGGCGGCAGAGCCGCGCCATCTTTGCCGATTCTTTCAGCCCTTCCTGTGCGTTGGCTCACGCTGCTGTTGACTGTTCTGTTCTGGGCGGCGTCCCCAGCTTACGCCCATGTCCAGCAAGGAGAGGCCATCGGCTTCCTGAGCGGCCTTCATCACCCGATCTCGGGACTGGACCATGTGCTGGCCATGATTGCCGTGGGCTTGTGGGGCGCACAACTGGGCGCCCCGGCCGTTTGGCTGCTGCCTGTCTGCTTTCCCATGGTAATGGCGATGGGAGGGATGCTGGGATTGCTTGGAGTTCACGTGCCCGGTATCGAGATCGGCATCGCGGCCTCGGCGATTCTGCTGGGAGCCGCCGTGATGCCGGAGGCGCGCCCTTCCCTCATGATTGCCGCCGCGCTGGTAGCGTTCTTTGCCATCTTCCACGGATACGCCCACGGTACCGAGTTACCGGCCGGGGAGAGTGGCCTGCTGTACAGCATGGGATTCGTGTTCGCCACCGGTTGCCTGCACGGGGTCGGAATCGCGATTGGTACTATCCAGCGCTGGACTTGGGGACAGAAGGTGCTGCGCATGGCCGGTGCAGGCGTTGCCCTGGCGGGTGTCGTCTTCATGTGGAGGGCCGTCGCGTGAGCAAAACATCGACGGCGATCGAATCCCGATTGCCGGTGTTCTTTGCCGCACTGTTCGCAATCACCCTATGCCCGTTGCGTGCGGAGGCGCACCTCAACTCTACAGGACTGGGACCTGTCTACGATGGACTTGCGCACTTCTTGCTCAGCCCGGAGGACTTGGTTCCGGTGCTGGCACTGGCTTTGTTTGCCGGGCTGCGAGGAGCGGCTCACGGTCGTCGGGCACTGTTCGTGCTGCCAGGAGCGTGGCTGCTAGGGGGCTTTGTCGGTATGGCGGCAACGACCAGCCGTGGCAGCGCTCTGACGGCGATATCTTTCTTGCTCCTGGGCGGGCTGCTGGCCGCTGATGCCCCGCTCACGTTGCGCGCTATCACAGTATTGGCTGCGCTGGTCGGCCTCTTCCACGGCTACCTGAACGGAGCAGGAATGGGACAGCCCGGGGTTGGGGCGGTGGCCCTTCTAGGCCTGGCCTTTGCGGTGTTTGTTTTGGTCGCCCTCGCCGCCGCTCTGGTTGTCCGGCTGCGCTGGCCTTGGACTCGTATTGTCGTGCGCGTGGTCGGTAGCTGGGTCGCTGCCAGCGGACTCCTCATGGTGGGCTGGGCCCTACGGAGGGGTTGAGCAGTCTATGAAGCGTTGAAGGGATGATTGCCCACAGGAAACGCAGAAGGAGAAGGAACCCTACTCCATCCGCTACCGGAACCAGTTGACGGTCGAGCGCAGCTTTCAGGGACCAGGAGTTCGATTCATACCTTACGCCCTGGGGCGAACTGTTCTTCGATAGCCAGACCCACTCCTGGAACGAGAATCGTTACGCTTTCGGTGTGCAGTTGCCGTTCAAGCGGCGCTTCATGCTGGACAATTACTACCAGCGCCAGAACTGCACCACATGCACGCCCAAGCACTTGAACGTCTGGGGGCTGACGCTGAACTTCTATTTTCGGAACAAGCAGTGAGCAGCCCCGTACGCATGGCGGGGTGCTTGCCCCGGCCTCGTTAGTCCGGGTTTGGACGTTTAGGTGTGAAGTCTGAAGCGTTTCGCGAGCCGTATTTCCGAACAGGCTTAGTAAGATTGGCCTCACCCGGCTGGCCAGAGTTCGCTTCGCGGAAAGGAGTCGATCCGACGTCTCATCCATCCTTGAGGGGAACCGCATGAGTACCACCACAACCAGTTTGGTCGTGTTGGCATTCGTTTTCGGAGGGGTATTGCTTGGCATATTTCTTCGCTCTATTCTTCCCCAACAGCATCTCAGTGATGCTTCAAAAGACGTCGTCAGGGTAGGAATCGGACTGGTGGTCACGACAACGGCGCTCGTTCTTAGTCTGCTGATTGCTTCGGCCAAGGCCCACTACGACACGCAGGGCGCCGAACTGACTGAGATGTGCGCCAAGATCGTCTTATTGGACCGCGTCCTGGCCCACTACGGGCCGGAGACGAAGGAAGCGCGCGACCTGCTCCGCGCCGACGTGGTTCTCGCGCTTGACCAGATGTGGTCGAAAAACCGCAGTTCCTTGGAGCGGTCGTCGCCCGCCAACGAAGTCCTATACGACAGAATCCAGGAACTCTCGCCGCGAAGCGACGTCCAACGCTCCCTCCAGACCCAGGCATTAAATATTGCGCTGGCCATCGGACAGACGCGCTGGCTGATGTACGAACAGAGCGCCGCTGCCGTTTCCAAGACATTGCTGGTTGTACTGGTTTTTTGGCTAACCATCATTTTCATCAGTTT
>Ga0306920_100015747_pt1 | contig 10381 bp, 10 predicted proteins | sample flu12Cox44000170_FD_204666 | JGI IMG/M metagenome (GOLD analysis project Ga0306920, IMG submission 204666) | Lab enrichment of tropical soil microbial communities from Luquillo Experimental Forest, Puerto Rico - flux4day.12C.oxic.44.000.170 (v2)... | ecosystem: Environmental > Terrestrial >...
ACCAGGGACGAGTACATGGCGGACATCGGCGTGATCAATGCCAACGGCGACAAGATCTACCAATACATGAACTTCGACCAGATCGAAGACTTCAAGGAAGTGGCCGACACCGTGCAGATGTAAGCGCGCGGTCGGGCTGCGGCGCAGTATTCGCGTAGCAGGTTCGCGTCGTAGCGCCCCGCAATGGCGCCGCAGGCTGAATGCCTGCGGCGCCATTTTTTCTGGTGCGCTGCGACCACCGAACGGGTGAACCTTGCACGCGGCCACTTCGCGCGTGCCCGGTAGCATCGGCAGCGCACGCGACGCCGCGTGGCCGGGTAAAGTCATGACTGGCGTCCGGAACCGTTGCACGTCCGTGCCGGGTCAGCCGATCGAGATGGGGCGCAGCCGTGACTATCCACAAGCTGAGGGTTGGCACACTCGCGTTCTGCGTGATGCTCGCGATGCTGGGCCCCAGCGCGGCAGCATGGGCAGGCGACGTCAAGGTCATGATATCGGGCTGGTTTGCGCCTGCGTATCGCGAGCTGGGTCCGCAATACGAGGAGGAGACGGGCGACACCCTCGTCACCATCTGGGGGCCAGCAGCGGGCACGGCCTTGAATGCCATCCCCGTGCGGCTTGCGCGTGGAGAGTGGACCGACGTGCTCATCGTGGTCAGCTATGCGCTCGACGATCAGATCAACGCCGGCAACGTGGTGCCGGGCAGCAAGGTGGACTTCGCACGCTCGCCAATCGGCATGGTGGTTCGCGAAGGTGCGCCGAAACCGGACATCAGCTCTGCCGACGCATTGCGCCGCACGCTGCTTGCAGCGAAGTCGATCGTCTATCCGGACAGCGCGAATGGCGTCTATATCGGCGACGAACTGTTTTCGCGTCTCGGCATCGAGGGACGTGTGAAAAGCAAGAGCCGCATGGTTCCTGCCGAGCGGGTCGCCACTGTCGTTGCGAACGGCGAAGCCGAACTCGGCTTGCAACAGGTCGTGGAACTGCTGCCGGTGAAGGGCGTCACCGTGGTCGGCAGTTTGCCTGCGGAAGTACAAAGGTACACGGTGTTTTCCGGGGGCATTGCCGTCTCTGCGAAAAATCCCGCTGGCGCAGAGGCGCTGCTCCGATTTCTGTCGTCGCCGGAGGCGGCACCGGCAATTGCAAGGACCGGGCTTGAACCGCTCACGGCAGCGCCTGCGAACTGAGCGGCGCAGCAGTCTCGCCATGCTCAACTCGACTGCGCAGGCGGGTCGACATGACCCGTTCGGGCCAGGTGTGGCCCCATGTTTTCCGGCGCTGCTGGGTCTTGTTGCCCCGCACGTATCTGCCTATCTTGCTATCGATACTCAATGGTTATCGACAAGAGGCCCCTATGTTTCGGACCATCTTCGAACATCGATACGGTTTGCGCACGCGTTACTTGCTCCCCTTCGCGCGCCGCGTGAACTCGAGGAAAAGCGCACTCGTGGGTGCCGCCATAGCGGCCTTACTGCTGGGCCTGGCAGCGATACATGCCCCACGTAGCGCCCGCGCCAACCTCGCCCTCTGCCTCAAGTCGTTGCCGAAAGATCCTGCGGCGAATGGGAGTCCTGACTTTCGCGGATCGGCGTCGCGTGCGATTGAACGCTGCATTGCCCTTTGACGGTGTTTGCGTTCCTGTTCAGAGACCATTGCGTGTATTCGCCCCGATGCGGCCGTTCACGCCCGTGATAACACTCCATATTTCGCGCCGCGCTGAACTGTTTTCGCCGACGATGTCTGCATAATCCGGATACGTGCTTTATTCATGGCACGTGGCCCAGCAAGCTCACCTCGTCTCCGCGAAACAGATCGTGCAAATGCAGACAACGATTGCGTCCCGATCGACCGGACAGGACCTGCTCTTGCTCCTCGCGCTTTCAACGCTCTGGGGAGCGTCCTATACGTTCATCAGAGTCGGCGTTGCGACCATCCCGCCGTTTACGCTCATCGCCGCGAGAACGTTGATCGCCGGATCGCTCCTTCTGCTCTGGATGATGGCGCAGCGCATCCCGATCCCGAGAGACCCGGCCGTGTGGCGTCGCTTCGCCGTGCAGGCCCTGTTGAATAGCGTGATTCCCTTTACCTTGATCGCGTGGGCCGAGCGTTCGGTGGAAGCCGGTCTGGCGACCATCCTCAATTCGACTTCACCTGTCATGGCGTTCCTCGGGACCTGGCTGATTACCCGCCACGAACAGGTTACCGCATGCAAGTTATTCGGCGTCGCTGCAGGCATTGCCGGCATAGGCCTGGTCGTTGGCGTGAACGCATTCGAAGGACTCGGCAGGCAGCTCGTTCCACAACTGGCGATCGTCGCCGCGACGATTTGCTACGCTGGCGCGGCGATCTACGGGCGATCTTTCAAAGGACTTGCCCCGGTCGCTCCCGCTGCGGGATCGCTTGTCGTGGGTGCAATCCTGCTTGTTCCCGTCAGCCTGCTCGTCGACCGCCCGTGGACACTTCACCCCTCATCGCAATCGCTGATGGCGTTGATGGCGCTCGCCGTTTTTTCGACAGCACTCGCATTCGTCATTTACTTCCGGCTCGTACAAACGCTCGGGTCGGTTGGCACGACTGCGCAAGCCTATCTGCGTGTGCCTATCGGCGTCGCGGCAGGCGTCGCATTGCTCGGCGAATCGCTCTCGCCCTCGGCATGGCTGGGACTCGGCTGCGTGGTCGCCGGGGTCGTCGCGATGACGTTGCCATCGCGCGAGCGCCGTGAACCCAGGGCCTGATATTGACCGGAACGCCATCAGGAGCCGCCCATCGGTTCGGCGGGTTCCTCGATGCGGCGACCGGTGCGCCGGCTGACACGGCTCGCTGACTCGTCATCCCGCTCCGGCACGACCTGTGCAGCGTATTGCTCCGGTACCGCTCCGGTCGTCAGCCAATGCAGCGCGACCGGCCACAGGCTGTGCTCGAATCGCGAGTGAAAAAACGCGAAGTGCCCGATGCTCCGCTCGCCAACCGAGGCGGGCGCAATGCGCACGTGAATCGAGGCACTGTGTGTGAAGTATCGCAGCGTGCGTTCGATCGCGCGGATCGTGCCGAACGGATCATCCGGGAAACTGACGGCGAGGATCGGCGCCTGCATGTCGCCGAAGCGGGCAACGATGGCGACGCGCTGCTCGCGCGTACGCGCGAGCGAGCCTTTGCTGAGCGTATCTTCGAAGCGTGCGCGGCCCCGGCTCCAGAAGTTCGCGACCCCGCGCGGTGTGTCTTCCATCCATCCGAGCCGCGATGCGGGGAAATAGCCCGTCAGCCAGGTCAAAGCGGGCATGACGACATGCCATTTCCAGAGCATCAGCGGCATGCTGCGCGGTGCGTAGTCGCGCCAGTACGCGTACTGCGTGCCGACAGTAAACACGCGGCGAATGAGGTGATTCGACGGCGCGAGCCCGAGGATGAAGCCGCCGATGCTATGCCCCACGACATCGATCGGCTGCCCCGGGAACGTGCTTCGCACGTAGCGCAGCACGGCTTCGAAATCGCGTTCGCCCCATTCCAGCCAGCTCGCGTCGAGCGTTGCGAGCTCAACGGGCTGCGACGCGCCGATGCCACGGTAGTCGTAGACGAGCACGTCAAAACCCTGTTGGTGCAGCCACTCGCCAAAGCGGAAATAGTAGCGGCAGCGCACCGACGTCGCCGAATTGACGATCACGATTGGGCGCGGCTCGTCAGGGTTCAACCACGTATGGCGGCGCCACACGTAAGCGCGCAGCGCAAAGCCGTCGGCGGCGGTAATGGCGACGGCAAGAGGACGCGGCTCGCCCGGATCGGCTACCTGCATGAGCGTGCTCCATGAAGAAACGGGTGCGTCGATTTCACTTGACCTTGCCCGTCGTTTCAATCAACCTTTCCGCAGCTTTCGCATGAGGAAAATGCATGTCAGTGCCGCTCGTGAAACTCCCTTCTCTCGACCTCATCCGTGGTTTCGTGGCAGTGGGACGGCGCATGAGCATCACGCTCGCCGCCGACGACCTGTGCGTGACGCAATCCGCGGTGAGCCGCCAGATCGCTGCGCTCGAAGAGGCGCTGGGCGTGCGCCTCTTCAACCGCGGCTATCGTTCGATCTCGCTCACGCCAGAGGGCGAGCGCCTGCTGCGCGTGTCGGACAGCGCGGTACAGCAGATGCAGGAAATCGTCGGCGCGCTGGCCACGCCCCAGACGCGCCAGCCGGTGACGATCACCGCCAGCATCGGCATTGCCGGACTATGGCTGCTGCCGCGCATCGGTGAATTGCAGCGTCTGCTTCCCGATATCGATTTGCGGCTCGCGGCTTCCGAAAAGGTGCTCGACCTGCGCGCCGAAGGCATCGACCTCGCGTTGCGCTACGCGCCCGCCCGCGACGCTCAAGGGGCATCGAACCGCGCGGCGCACTTGTACGACGAATACATACTGCCGGTCGCGCACCCTTCGCTGGGCGTGAAGAAACTCGACGCCGCCACGCTCGCCCGCCACGTGCTGCTCGAATTCGAAGGCGTGCGACGGCCAATGCTTCGCTGGACAGACCATCTGGGCGCGCGCGGCCTCGACGGCGTGCCGTTACGCGGCGTGCTCCGTTTCAACCAGTACGATCAGGTCATTCAGGCGGCCGTTGCCGGCCGGGGCATCGCCCTCGGGCGCCTCGCGCTCGTTCGGCCGCTGCTCGACGACGGCAGGCTGACCGCGATCGGCAACGTGCGCGCCGTGGGGCCGACCGGCTATGCATACTGGCTGCATCAAGCGGATGAAGCGCCACGCGATGACGTGCGCGCGGTCATCGACTGGATCGTCGAACAGGCGCGTCAAAGCCCGATCGCATGATCGCGGCGCATGCGAAGCATGCCAAAAACCTGCTTGAGCCGCATCGCCTCCGCGCGCTCTACTAGGCGCAACGCTGCGCAACAGCGAAGCGCCCAGTGCGAGGATGCGAACGATGACCGAAATGGACGAAGCATGGCGCCGCCGCTGGCTGCTGGTGACTGCGGGTGGACTGGTGATGGGCGCGGCGCTCGGGGTGCGCAACGTACAAGGCCTTTTTCTGTTGCCCATCACGCTCGATCGCGGCTGGTCGCGTGAGACGTTCGGCCTCGCGCTCGCGCTGCAAAACCTCCTCTGGGGCGTAGCGCAGCCGCTGACGGGCATGATCTCCGACCGCTTCGGCTCGGCGCGCGTGATCTTTGCGGGCGCCTTGCTCTACGCGCTCGGGCTCGCGATGATGGCGCTGAGCGCGACGCCAGGCATCTACACCTTCGGCGTGGGTGTCGTGCTCGGCGTCGCGTTATCCGGGACTGCGTTCGGCGCGGTCTACGGCGCGCTCTCACGGCTCTTCGCAGCCGATCGCCGCAGTTGGGCGCTGAGCGTGGCGGGCATGTTCGGCGGGCTTGGCCAGTTCTGCGTCGTGCCGCTCACGCAAGGGATGATCGGCAGGTTCGGCTGGGTGACGGCCATTCTCGTGCTCGCCTGCGTGATGCTCGCAAGCGCGCCGCTGGCCGCATGGCTGCGCGATCGCCCGCTGGAGCGCATCGGCGCGGTCGATCCGCACGACACCCTGCGCCGCGCGATTCGGGAAGCGTTTGCGCATCGCGGGTTCTGGCTGCTCAATCTGGGCTTTTTGTCGTGTGGGTTCCAGCTCGCGTTCATTGGCGCGCACCTGCCCGCTTATTTGCTCGACAAAGGCATGAGTGCGCGCGAAGCGAGTCTGGCGCTCGCGCTGATCGCGCTGGCCAACACGGCGGGCACGTTTCTGTGTGGTTACGCGGGCGGTTTTCTGCGCCGCAAGTATCTGCTTTCCGGGATCTACTTCGCACGGGCCGGTGTGATGGCGCTGTTCCTCGCCTTGCCGCTCTCGCCGCTCAGTCTTTATGTGTTCGCGTTCGCGATGGGATTCATGTGGCTCGGCACCGTGCCGCTGACGAGCGGGATTGTTGCGCAGATGTTCGGCGTCCGCTTTATCTCGACACTATTCGGATTCGTATTTCTCGGGCATCAGATCGGCAGTTTCTTTGGCGTCTGGCTCGGCGGCGTGGTGTTCGATGCGACGCATAGCTACGACCTGCTCTGGCAAGGCTCCATCGCGCTGGGCGTGATTGCTGGTCTCATGCATTTGCCGATCGACGACGAACGGACCGTGCGCCGCGCCATGATCGCCGGCCAGCCGTTGTGAGCGGTGCAAACCATGCGCATTGTGTATTTGATGGCGGTGGTGCCAGTCGCGGCACTCATCGCATGGACGTTCGCCGAGTATCTCTCGCCGTCGACGATGCTTGCCTTGCTCACTGGCGCCGCGTTTTGCAAATGAACGCGCGATATGCCGAGCGTGATGCGCCGGGAACGATTCACCGTCTGTAGCCTCGACGCCCCAGGCGCCAATTCGCATACGTGTCGCCTCTTACTTGATCAACTGCAGGATGTCGCGAAACTGCGGGTGCCGGCTCGAGCGTAACCATTCGAACGCGACCATTTCCACAGTCGCCACTTCGACGCCCGCTTTGTTCAGCCGCGAAATCGCCGCATCTCTGTCGGCGACTTTGCGCGACCCGATCGCGTCGGTAACGAGAGTGACCGCGAGGCCGCGATCCAGCAGACCGATCACCGTCTGCAGTACGCAGACATGCGCCTCACATCCCGCGACGATTGCTCGCCTTCGTCCTTGAGACAGCGCGTCTATCAGACCATCGGCGGTGGCGTCGAAATGGTGTTTGACCACAGTGCTAGAGCACAGGCTTTTTATCTCCTCCGCATTCTCGCCAAGTGCATGCGGATTCTGCTCTGTCCCGATGATGGGAACATCAAGTCCCTTAGCAATCCTTCCGAGTCGCACCGCTTGAGCGACGACCGATGCGCCGTCGTGAATCGCGGGCATCAGTCTTGTTTGAAAGTCGACCAGAACGACGACTGATTCGGAAGTAGTGTGTAGCATCAAGAATCCTTGGTGAGGTGTGCCGGACCCGGCCAACCCGCCGATGGGCGACTAGCCTACGCCCTTTCGCGTTGCCTTTCATCGGACCATTTGACCATCGAATGAAGATATCGGCGTCCAGCTCGCCAACGGCCGCGAGCTGCGGTTTCATCATATTCGTTTTTGCATTGATACGAATTTGAACATTTAATTCCTGAATATGGCGTACCACCACTACTATGGGTCGATGGCCGTCGCGGCTTGCCGCGGCACGCATCAATGAGTCCCCATGGCACCCTCTTCGGAATCGGCATGACCCCTGCTCCGCACCCCCTCCTGCTCGCCAATGTCCGCTTGCCCAATGGCGAGCCGGTGTCCGTCTCGATCGTGAACGGACGCATCGAAGCACTTGGCCCGAACGTGACGCCGCCGCCAGGCGCGGCAATCGAAGACGGCGGCGGCGCGCTGCTGCTGCCGGGTTTCGTCGAAGGACACACGCACCTCGACAAGAGCCACTGGGGCCGCGCGTGGTATCGCAACGAGGTGGGCCCGAATCTCGTCGACCGCATCGAGAACGAGCGCGCATGGCGCAAGACCTCCGGGTTCGATGCGGGCGTGCAGTCGCTTGCGCTCGCGCGCGCGTTCCTCGCAGCGGGCACGACGCGCCTGCGCAGCCATGTGGACGTCGACACCGACGCGGGCCTGCGCTACCTCGAAGGCGTGCTCGAAACGCGGCATGCGCTCTGCGACGTGCTGGACATGCAGCTCGTCGCGTTTCCGCAATCCGGCATGCTGATTCGCCCCGGCACCGCGGAACTGCTCGGCGCCGCGCTCGCCGCGGGCGCCGACGTGCTCGGCGCGCTCGACCCCGCGTTGATCGACGGCGATCCCGTCGGCTCGCTGAACGTCACATTCGAGCTGGCGACGCGCTATGGCAAGCCCATCGATATCCATCTTCACGAGCCGGGCGACATCGGCGCGTTCACGCTGAAGCTGCTGCTCGACCGCGTCGAGGCAACGGGTATGCAGGGGCGAGTCGTGGTGAGCCACGCGTTCTGCCTTGGCGCGCTGCCCGCACCGCAGGCGTTGCTAGAGCGCGTCGCGCGCCTGAACGTGGCGCTGCTCACGAGCGCGCCGCCGTCGCCGCCCGTTCCGCCGCTCAAGCGCTGCCGCGAACTGGGCATCACGATCTTCGGGGGCAACGACGGCATACGCGACACGTGGACCCCATACGGCGTGCCCGACATGCTCGAACGGGCGATGCTGATCGGCATGCGCTACGACCTGCGGCGCGACGATGATCTGGCGATTGCGTTCGACTGTGTGAGCGCAGCCGCCGCGCGCGGCTGCGGGTTCGCCGACTACGGCCTGCATGCGGGCGCGCGCGCCGATCTCGTGCTGGTGGACGCCGAGACGATCGCCCATGCCGTGGTTGCGCGGCCGGTGCGCAAGCTGGTGATTGCGAACGGGCGCGTCGTCGCGCGCGACGGAGCGCTGACCGGCATCGCGTAACCGCCGCATGGCCCGCGGTGGCCTCCCGCGTCCGCCGCCTCGCGACTAGCCTTTCCCCATGGGAAAGCACGCTACACGCATCCTCAATTTTCGCGCGGGCGAAAATCTCCCACACTTGCCATCACGCCTCGTCCGTACTGCTTGTGCACGAGGCGCCCCGACCGCGGCTCATCGCGCGGCATTCAGAAAATGGAGACAGCATGACCACCCAACCTCTGGACCTCGGCGGCAGCATGCCGGGCGAGGCTTCGCATCGTCCGCTAGCCGCTGACGCCCCGCACTCAGGCCCTCACGACGTCACGCTCGGCAGCTTCATGGACGACATGCCCGTGGGTGCGCTGCACCGCTTCGTGGTGTGGGTCGTCGGCATCGGCCTCTTCTTCGACATGTACGAGATCTTCCTCGTCAGCTCGATCGGCGCCGCGCTGCAGAACGAATACGGGCTCGATGCGCACAGCCTCTCGTTCAAGCTCCTGCTGGCCTCGGCCTTCATCGGCATGTTCTTCGGCTCGCTGTTACTCGGCAGTCTCGCCGACCGCATCGGCCGACGGCGCGCCTTCCTGTTTACGCTCGCGTGGTACAGCGGCTTCTCGCTGATCGCCGCGTTCTCGGTGAATGCCAGCATGCTCGTGATCTGCCGTTTTCTCACGGGCGTGGGCGTCGGCGCAATCTATCCCGTGGCCGACAGTTTCCTTTCCGAAATCCTGCCGAAGGAGAAACGCGGCCGGCTGGCCGCATGGGCCTATACCACGTCGTATGTCGCGGTGCCGCTCGTGGGTTTCCTCGCGGTGTGGCTCAACCCGCTGCATTTCGGCGGCATCGCGGGTTGGCGCATCATTCTCGCCATCGGCAGTCTCGGCGCCCTTCTCGTGCTGGCCGTCCAGCATCGCCTGCCCGAAAGCCCGCGCTGGCTGCTCGCGCAAGGCCGCACGGACGAGGCCTACGCGACCTTGGCCCGCTTCGCGCAGGGCGCCGGCGCACGCATGCCGCAGCGCTTCGCCGAGCCCCAAACGCGACAACACCCGCTGCGCCTTTCCGAACGCATTGCCGTGCTGCGACGCGCGCCCTATGACAAGCGTTATCTGATGCTCGTCGTCTTTCACCTGTTCCAGGCCTTCGGCTATTACGGCTTTGGCACTCTTGCGGGCGTGGTCGTGAAAAGCCGCGGCATCGACGTGACGGGCAGCACGCTCTTCGTCGCTCTCTCGTTTCTCGGTTACCCGATCGGCTCGCTGCTCTCGGTGCCGCTGCTGAACTGGATCGAGCGCCGCACGCTCGTGATCGCCTCGCTCATCTCGATCGCGATCTTCGGCCTTGGCTTTGCCTATTCCGGTCAGCCCGCGCTGATCGTCTGCTTCGGCGTGCTGACGACCTGCGCTTCAAATGTATTCAGCAATGCTTATCATGTCTATCAGGCGGAAATCTTCCCTGCCAGCGTGCGATCGACCGCGATAGGCAGCACCTATTCGCTCTCGCGCATCATGAGCAGCGCGCTGCCCTTCATCCTCCTGCCGGTGCTCACCCAGCACGGCCCGCTCGCGATGTTCGGCGTGATCTCCGGCGCGCTGGCCATCGTCGCCGTGACCTTGCGCGCACTTGGCCCTCTCACCACGCGCCGCAGCCAGGACGAAATCAATCCGGTCTGAACGAGCAATACCTTGCTTGACATCGACTGCCGGGGCGGTCGCCGCACGACGCGGCGTCGCCCCGAAGCTCATTGCGCCGCGCGCTTCGACATGTAGTCGAACAAGCTCGAGATATCCGAACTCGGCGCGCTGTCGGCCTTCAGGCCCACCCAGAGTGTGCGCGTGGCCCACGCATCCGCCAGCTTCACCTTGACCACGCCGGCCTTGCCGCGCTCGTCGCTCACCGCGTCGCGCGGCAGCACGCCAATACCGAGCCCCGCTTCGATCATGCGGAACACGCCGTCGAAGTTCGAGGCCTGAATGCGCAGCTTCAGCGACCGCTCGATGGCGAACGCGG
>Ga0306920_100015748_pt1 | contig 10381 bp, 13 predicted proteins | sample flu12Cox44000170_FD_204666 | JGI IMG/M metagenome (GOLD analysis project Ga0306920, IMG submission 204666) | Lab enrichment of tropical soil microbial communities from Luquillo Experimental Forest, Puerto Rico - flux4day.12C.oxic.44.000.170 (v2)... | ecosystem: Environmental > Terrestrial >...
CGGCATTGAGGTGCCGGTTGGCGAGCCGCGAGCCCGCGACCAGCGCCGCCACCTTCTGCTCCTCGAGCATCTTCCAGGAGATGAACTCCTCGATGTCGGGGTGATCGATGTCGACGGTCACCATCTTGGCGGCCCGCCGGGTCGTGCCGCCCGACTTGATCGCACCGGCCGCCCGATCGCCGATCTTGAGGAACGACATCAGGCCGGACGACTTGCCGCCGCCCGACAGGCCCTCGCCGGCGCCGCGCAGGGAAGAGAAGTTCGACCCGGTGCCGGACCCGTATTTAAAGAGACGCGCCTCGCGGACCCAGAGATCCATGATGCCGCCTTCGTTCACCAGATCGTCGGAGACGCTCTGGATGAAGCAGGCGTGCGGCTGCGGCCGCTCGTAGGAAGAGGCGGAGGGATAGGCATTGCCGTCACAGTGGTCGACGTACCAGTGGCCCTGGCCCGGTCCGTCGATGCCGTAGGCCCAGTGCAGGCCGGTGTTGAACCATTGCGGCGAGTTGGGTGCGCAGATCTGCGCCGCCAGCATGAAGCAAAGCTCGTCGTAGAAGGTGAGGGCGTCCTGCTCGCTGTCGAAGTAGCCGCCCTTCCAGCCCCAGTAGGTCCAAGTGCCGGCCATGCGATGGAACACCTGGCGCGCGCTGGTCTCGCCGCCGTAGCGCTCGTCCTCCGGCAGCGCCGCCAAAGACTTCTCGTCAGGCGCCGACCGCCACAGCCATTCCGGCACGTCGGTTTCCGCAAGCCTGACGAGGCGCCGCGCGACACCAGCGCGGCGGAAATACTTTTGCGCCAGCACGTCGGCCGCGACCTGCGACCACTCCGCCGGCACCTCGATGCCGGTGTGCTGGAACACGATCGTGCCGTCGGGATTGCGAATTTCGGAATCGGCAGCACGAAACGCCATCCCTTCGAATGGCGAATTTCCTGCTCGCGTATACCGACGCTCCAAACGCATCGACGATCCCCCGTGCCCAGTTCCCGTCATTTCGTTCCGTCGCGGGGTGTGCTCTGTCGCAACGAGCACGCAGATATGGGCACACGACGATAGTAAATTACAAAATCTTGTGTGCGCAACTACATTTTGTAGACCGCGGTGTTGATGGTACTAGATGATGCAAGCGCGCAACAGGGCCCAGAATCGCGTTGATCGCATGACGACGAACGACACGAATCGGCCGCGAAGACGCGTTGCGTTGCGCACCCCAGGTCGCCCGCGTACAAGCGGCGATGCTTTTTGAAAGAGTGAGTGGATGACGCTTGGCACTTGGCTGTTCACCAAACTGCGCGGCGAACTCGTCGGCACCGACGATCAGGGCAATCGCTACTATCAGGACAAGCGCACGACTTCAGGCCGACGGCGCAGGCGGTGGGTGATCTACCAGGGCGAGCCCGAAGCCTCGCGCGTGCCGCCCGATTGGCACGGCTGGCTGCATTATACCACGAACACGCCGCCGCCGGCGGGCGGCCTGCCGCGCAAGGTCTGGCAGAAGGATCATCTGCGCAATCTCAGCGGCACCGATCTCGCCTACCGTCCGCCAGGCTCGACGTTGGTCAACAGTCCAGACAAGCCCAAGCCGCCTTACGAGGCGTGGCGTCCGAGCTGAGCGGCGGAGGAACGGGTGGGCCGCAATATCGTTGAGACAATCGTCGGCGCTCTGGTCCTGGTGGTGGCCGGCGTCTTCGTGTTCTACGCCTTCGCCAAGTCGGACCACACCGGTCCGGATGGCTACGAGATCACGGCCCGGTTCGGCCGCATCGATGGGCTGAAACGCGGGGCGGACGTGACGATGAGCGGCGTGAAGGTCGGCACGGTCACCGCCATCGATCTCGACCGCAAGACCTATCAGGCCGTCGTGCATATGGCGGTGTCGTCGAACGTTCCGGTGCCGGCCGACACCAACGCCAAGATCGTGGCCGAGTCGCTTCTCGGCGGCATGGTGGTGGTGCTCGACCCGGGTGGCGACAAGACGATGCTCAAGGCCGGCGGCGAGATCACCCAGACGCAGGACGCCATTTCCTTTACCGAGCTGCTCGCCAAGTTCATGTTCAGCGGATCCAGCGGATCGACGGGGCAAAAGTGATGAACGCACGGCTTCCCAAGACGCCGCCAGTGTGGCGCCAGTCCGACGGCAAGCCGGTGTCTTGCCTCGAAAAGATCAAAGTCCTCAATCAGAACATCCAGGAAATCGAAACCCTCTGCGCCGATGCGCTGGAGGACGGAGTCCTGATGGGATGCGACGCCCGCCAGATCAAAGACGCGCTGCACGAGTTGATCGAAGGGCTGCCGGTCCCTCACAGCAAAAAAGACTGAGCGTGCGGACCGTTGTAGCGGCCGCGGCGGCTCTTGCCGTCGGCACTGGCGCGGCTTGGGCCCAGCAGCCTCCTGCACCGCCGCCGCCGCCGCCGCGCGCCGACACCGCCACCCTGCGCGCGATACCGCCCGGTCCCGGCAAGCCGGCGGCGGAGCTGCAGGGCCTCGATAAGGTGACGGCCCGCACCCAGCGCTTCTTCGCCCCGGTCGGCCAGACCACGCGCTTCGGCACGCTCGAAGTCACGGTCGGCGACTGCCTGGTCAACACCCCCGACGCGCCGCCGGAGTCGGTGGCCTACCTGACGATCGTCGACCACAAGCCCGGCCAGAGCGAGGAAAAGCTGTTCGCCGGCTGGATGTTCGCGTCGACGCCGTCGCTGTCGGCGCTCGACCACGGCGTCTACGACGTGCGCGTGCTCGCCTGCACGATGGCGCAGGGATCGGCTCCGCCCAAATCGCGCTGAAAGGTGGCGGTCTGCTCGACCGCCTCGGCCAGCAATGCCCTAAAATCGTCGCGCGGGATCTCGATCGCGCCGAAGCTGCGCAGATGCTCGGTCATGAACTGGCAATCGAGCAGCCGGAAGCCGCCCTTGATCAGCCGCGCCACGAGATGGACCAGTGCCACTTTCGAGGCATCGCGCTCGCGGCTGAACATGCTCTCGCCGAAGAACGCCGCGCCCACCGACACGCCGTAGAGGCCGCCCACCAGCCCGCCATTGCGCCGGCATTCGATGCTGTGGGCGTGGCCGCGCGCGAACAGCTCGCCATAGAGGTCTAGGATCGGGTCGTTGATCCAGCTCTCGGGATGGCCAGGCCGGGGCTCGGCGCAGGCGCGCATGGTGTCGGTGAAAGCGGTGTCGGCGCTGACCTCGAAAAGGCCGTTGCGTACGGTGCGGGCGAGCCGCTTGGGCAGGTGGAAGCCATCGAGCGGCAGCACGGCGCGCAGGCGAGGGTCGAGCCAATAGAGCTTGGGATCGTCGCGGCGCTCGCCCATGGGGAAGACGCCGATGCGGTAGGCCTGCAGCAGGAGTTCGGGGGTGATCTCCAGCATGCGGGCCTACTTCTTGAGGCCGACCAGCTTCTCCAGCCAGTGGATGTCGTACTCGCCGTCGATGAAGGACTGATCGCCGATGATGCGCTGATGCAGCGGGATGGTGGTGTCGATGCCGCCGATCACGAACTCCTCGAGCGAACGGCGCAGCCGCATCAGGCACTCATTGCGGGTCGGGCCGCTCACGATCAGCTTGGCGACCATGGAATCGTAGAACGGCGGCATGACGTAGCCGGCATAAAGGCCGGAATCGACGCGCACGCCGAGGCCGCCCGGCGGATGGTAGTCGGTGATCCGGCCGGGGCAGGGCACGAAGGTCTCGGGGTGCTCGGCATTGATGCGGCACTCGATGGCGTGACCCTGGATCTCGACGTCCTTCTGGGTGAGGCCGAGCGGACCGCCGGCGGCGATACGGATCTGCTCGCGCACCAGGTCGATGCCGGTCACCGCCTCGGTGATGGGATGCTCGACCTGCAGGCGGGTGTTCATCTCGATGAAGTAGAACTCGCCGTCCTGGTACAGGAACTCCAGGGTGCCGGCGCCGCGATACTTGAGCTTGCGCACCGCGGCTGCGGCGAGCTCGCCGATCTTCTTGCGCTGCTCGGCATTGAGCGCGGGTGAGGGGGCCTCCTCGAGCACCTTCTGATGGCGGCGCTGCAGCGAGCAGTCGCGCTCGCCGAGATGCACGCCTTCGCCGTGGCCATCGCCCAGCACCTGGATCTCGATATGGCGCGGCTTGTCGAGATATTTCTCGAGGTAAACCGCGTCGTTGCCGAAGGCGGCCTTGGCTTCGGCGCGGGCGAGCGCGTAGGCCTCGGCGGCGCCGGCGGCGTTCTCGACCACTTTCATGCCGCGCCCGCCGCCGCCCGCGACCGCCTTGATCAGCACCGGCCAGCCGATCTTGTTGCCGAGCGTCGTGATCTCGTCGAGCGAGCCGACCGGACCGGGCGAGCCCGGCACCAGCGGCAGGCCGAGCTCCTGGGCGGTCTGCTTGGCCACGATCTTGTCGCCCATCATGGCGATGTGCTGTGGGGTGGGGCCGATGAAGGTGAAGCCGTGCGCCTCCGCCGCCTCGGCGAAGCGCGCATTCTCCGACAGGAAGCCGTAGCCGGGATGGATGGCGTCGACGCCGGTGATGGTGGCGGCCGTGAGGATCGCCGGGATGTTGAGGTAGCTGTCGCGGGCCGGCGGCGGGCCGATGCAGACGGCTTCGTCGGCCAGCCGGACGTGCATGGCGTCGCTGTCGGCCGTGGAGTGCACCGCCACGGTCTTGATACCCATCTCGCGGCAGGCGCGATGGATGCGAAGCGCGATCTCGCCGCGGTTGGCGATCAGAACCTTGTCGAACATCGCGGGCGGCGCCGGTCTACTCGACGATCATCAGCGCCTGGCCGAACTCCACCGGCTGCGCATTGTCGATCAGCACCTGCGCCAGCGTGCCGGCCTTGGGGGCCTTGATGGGATTGAAGGTCTTCATCGCCTCGATGATCAGCAGGGTCTGCCCGGCCGTGACCTTGTCGCCGATATTGACGAACACCGGCTTGCCGGGCTCGGGCGAAAGATAAACGGTGCCGACCATCGGCGACTTCACCGCACCAGGATGCTTGGCTATGTCGTTGGCGACGGGTGCGGCCGAGCCAGCGGCGGCGGCGACCGGCACGGCCGCGACGGGCATCGGGACCGCCGCCGGCGCCGCAACGGTCGGCCGGGCGACCCGGATGCGGCGGTCGCCCTCGGCCATCTCGATCTCGCCGAGATTGGTCTCCTCCAGGAGCTTCGCCAGCTTGCGAATGAACTCGGTGTCCATCTCGAACTTTGCCATGAGATGCGCTCCCGAAGAGTTTTAGCGTTTCAGCAGCCGGGCCAGCGCCTGCAGCGCCAACAGATAGCCCTGGGTGCCGAGCCCCGCGATAACGCCCACCGCTGCCGGACTTATATAGGAGTGATGGCGGAAGCTTTCCCGCTTGTAGATGTTGGAGATGTGGACCTCGACCGCCGGCAGCTCGGCCGCGTTCAGGGCATCGAGCAGGGCCACCGAGGTATGGGTGTAGGCGCCGGCGTTGATGACGATGGCGCTGTTCTTCTCGCGCGCTGCCTGGATCAGGTCGACCAGGGCGCCTTCATGGTTGCTTTGGGCGAACTCGATCGTGAGGCCAAGACGCGCCGCCTCGGCCCGGCACGCCTTCTCGACGTCGGCCAGGGTCTCGCGGCCGTAGATCTTCGGCTGCCGCTTGCCCAGCATGTTGAGATTGGGCCCGTTGAGCACCAGCACCGGCTTTCTGGCCGGTGAGCGCCGGGCGGCCTTTGCGGCCAAATCCTGCCTCCTCGCCTTATAAAGTCGCGGGCCTTATAGCCTGAGGGCCTCCGCACGGGCAAACAGGCGGTCGGACAGGGTGTTGAAGATTTGGCGCTCGTCGGCATTGAGCGCCTCGTAGAGCCTGGCCTCGTAGCCGAGCGCCATCGGCACAATGCGCGCGTGCATGGCGCGGCCGCGGGCGCTGAGCCGGAGCGAGGCGCGCCGCCGGTCGGCCTTGTCGGTCGCCCGTTCCACCAGGCCGCGCTTCATCAGGCCTGACACCGCCCGGCTGACCGCCACCTTGTCCATGACGATGCGTTTCCCCACATCCGAGGCGGTGAGCGGCGCGAAGCGGCCCAGCGCCGCCATGACCCGCCACTGGGTGACGGTGAGGCGAAACGGCCCGGCGTAAAGATCATGCAGCGATTCGCTGACAAGCTGGGCCAGGACGGACAGGCGGTAGGGGAGAAATTTCTCCAGTTCGAGGGCTTGCATTGAGCTCGGCATAATAGTTACATATGAAACTAATTCAGGCTGGAGGTCAAACATGGCCAGCATCAGCGACCCCAAGGTTCTGGAAGCCGACGCGACGAACCCGATGGGCACCGACGGCTTCGAATTCGTCGAATACACCGCACCCGACCCCGAAGCGCTCGGCCGGCTGTTCGAGAGCATGGGCTTCGTGAAGGTCGCCCGGCATCGCTCCAAGGATGTCTCGCTCTACCGCCAGGGCGACGTGAATTTCATCGTCAATGGCGAGCCGGCGAGCTTCGCTCAGGGCTTTGCGCGCGTGCACGGACCGAGCGTCTGCGCCATCGCCTTCCGGGTGAAGAACGCGGCCTTCGCCTACAAGCGCGCCCTGTCGCTCGGCGCCTGGGGTGTGGAAAACAAGGTCGGGCCGATGGAGCTCAACATCCCGGCCATCAAGGGCATCGGCGATTCGCTGATCTATCTGGTCGATCGCTACGGCCCGCGCGGTAGCATCTACGACGTCGATTTCGAGTTCTTGGCCGGCGTCGATCCCAATCCGGCGGGCGTCGGGCTCACCTATATCGACCACCTGACGCACAACGTGCATCGCGGCCGCATGGCCGAATGGGCCGACTTCTATGAGCGGCTCTTCAATTTCCGCGAGATCCGCTACTTCGACATCGAAGGTAAGCTGACCGGGCTCAAATCCAAGGCGATGACCAGCCCGTGCGGCAAGATCCGCATCCCGATCAACGAGAGCACCGACGACAAGTCGCAGATCCAGGAATATCTTTCGGCCTATCACGGCGAGGGCATCCAGCACATCGCGCTCGGCACCAACGACATCTACGAGACGGTCGAGACGCTGAAGACACGCGGCGTGCCGTTCCAGACCGTGCCCGACACCTACTACGAGCAGGTCGACACCCGCCTGCCGGGCCACGGCGAGGACCTGAAGCGCCTCGCCGCCGACCGCATCCTGATCGACGGTGCGCCGACCAAGGGCGGCGGGCTGCTGCTGCAGATCTTCACCCAGACGGTGATCGGTCCGATCTTCTTCGAGATCATCCAGCGCCGCGGCAACGAGGGCTTCGGCGAGGGCAATTTCCGCGCGCTGTTCGAATCGATCGAGCTCGACCAGATCCGCCGCGGCGTGCTGAAGGCATAAGGAGGACACCATGGCCAAGAACTGGATCCCGCTGCGCCAGGTCGAGGGCACCGCCTCGCGCCAGGCCCATGTCCGACTGCCCGAGGGGACCTACGAGCGCGAGATCAGCAAGGAGGGCTTCTTCGGGCCGTCGGCGCAGTTCCATCACCGCCACAAGCCGACCGACTGGGTCGACTTCGACGGCCCGATCCGCCCGCGCGCGCTCGACCTGAACAAGCTCGCCACCGCCAAGGCGAACCCGTGGAACGCCGAGCTGGTGATGGGCAATCCGCACCTGCAGATGCGCATCTGGAAGCTCGACAAGCCGATGACCGAGCTCGCCCGCAACAGCGACGGCGACCAGATGCTGTTCGTGCACGAAGGGGAAGGCGACCTGTTCTGCGACTACGGCCACATGGCGTATCGCGACGGCGACTACATCGTGATCCCGCGCGGCACCATGTGGCGGCTGGCGCCCGCCAAGCCCACGCTGTCGCTGATGGTCGAGGCGACCAACGACCACTTTACCCTGCCGGAGAAGGGCATCACCGGCCGCCACGCGCCGTTCGATCCGGCGATGCTCGACACGCCGCATGTCGACGACGCCTTCAAGGCGCAGCAGGACGAGCGCACCTGGAAGGTGTCGGTCAAGCGGCGCAACCAGCTCTCGACCGTGACCTTCCCGTTCAATCCGCTGGACGCGGTGGGCTGGCACGGCGATTTGAGTGTGGTGCGCATCAACTGGCGCGATCTCAGGCCGATCATGAGCCATCGCGTGCACCTGCCGCCGTCGGCCCACACCACCTTCATGGCCGGCCGCTTCGTGGTCTGCACCTTCGTGCCGCGGCCGCTGGAAAGCGACCCGGAGGCGCTGCGCCTGCCGTTCTTCCACAACAACGACGACTTCGAGGAGATCATCTTCTATCACAAGGGCAGCTTCTTCAGCCGCGACAACATCCATCCCGGCATGATGACCGTGCATCCGTCGGGCTTCACGCATGGCCCGCATCCGAAGGCGTTCAATGCGGCCACCAAAGGCGGCAAGAGCGAGACCGACGAGGTCGCGGTCATGATCGACACCCGCGATGCCGTCGACGTCGCGGCCATGCCGGCCGGCGTCGAATGGGACGGCTACGTGAAATCCTGGCAGGTGGCCGAGATCAAGCAGGCCGCCGAGTAATGAAGCTCGCGTCTTTGAAGGAAGGTGGCCGCGACGGCACGCTGATCGTCGTCGACCGCGAGCTGAAGCGCGCCGTGCGCGCCACCAACGTGGCGCCGACCCTGCAGAAGGCGCTCGACAACTGGGCGGCGGTCTCGCCCAAGCTCGCCGCCCTGGCCGAACAACTGCGCGACGACAAGGCGCCGGGCTCCTTCGCGCTCGACACCACGGCGCTCGCCGCCCCCTTGCCGCGCGCCTACCAGTGGGCCGACGGCTCGGCCTACGTCGTCCATGTCGAATTGGTGCGCAAGGCGCGCGGCGTCGAGATGCCGCCCAGCTTCTGGACGGATCCCCTGATGTACCAGGGCGGCTCGGATTCCTTCATCGGTCCCAACGACGAGATCGAGCTCGCCGACGAGGCGTGGGGCATCGACTTCGAGGGCGAGATCGGCGTGATCACCGACGACGTGCCGATGGGCATCTCGCCCCAGGCGGCGCGCCGGCACATCAAGCTGGTGACGATCCTGAACGACGTGTCGCTGCGCAACGTGATCGTCAGCGAGCTCGCCAAGGGCTTCGGCTTCTTCCACGGCAAGCCGGCCACGGCCTTCGCTCCCGTCGTGGTCACGCCGGACGAGCTCGGCAGCGCCTGGGACGGCGCCAAGCTCAACCTGCCGCTGATCTCGACCCTGAACGGCAAGGAGTTCGGCCATCCCAACGCCGCCACCGACCTCACCTTCGATTTCGGCCAGCTGATCGCCCATGCCGCCAGAACGCGGCACCTCGAGGCGGGAACCGTGGTCGGCTCGGGCACGGTCGCCAATCGCGACGCTTCGGCCGGCTGCTCGTGCATCGCCGAGCGGCGGGTGCGCGAGACCATCGACAGCGGCAAGCCGACCACGCCGTTCATGACGTTCGGCGATCACATCCGCATCGAGATGCTCGACCGGCAGGGCCAGTCGATCTTCGGCGCCATCGACCAGAAGGTCGTAAAATACGATCCGCCGGGCTAAGGTCGCAGCCGAAAGGCGACCCCATGCAGCTCATCGGCTATTTCCGGTCCTCGGCGGCGTTTCGCGTGCGCATCGCGCTCAATCTCAAGGGCATCAAGGTCGACCATTCCTTCCGCCACCTGCGCAAGGGTGAGCATCGCGCGCCCGACTATGTCGCCATCAACCCGCAGAAGCTGGTGCCGGCCCTGGTGCTCGATTCCGGCGAGGTGCTGACCCAGTCGATGGCGATCCTCGAGTATCTCGAGGAGACGCATCCCAACCCACCGCTGCTGCCCAAGGATCCAGTCGGACGCGCCCGGGTGCGGTCGCTGGCCCTGATCCCGACGGCCGACGTCCATCCCATCCAGAACCTCAGGGTGATGAACTACCTGCGCGAGAAATACGACCAGTCGGAGGAGGGCACCTTCGCCTGGTCGCGCCACTGGATCGAGACCGGTTTCGAGGCCTACGAGGCGTCGATCGCCAAGGACCGCCGCACCGGGGCGTACAGCCACGGCGACCAGCCGACCATGGCTGATCTCTGCCTGGTACCGCAGGTCTTCAATGCCGGCCGCTTCAAGGTCGACATGTCGCGCTATCCGACCATCCAGCGCGTCTACGCCACCTGCATGAAGCACCCCGCCTTCGACGCCGCGCAGCCCGCCAAGCAGCCGGACGCGGAGCCGTGAGGAAATCCGCCGTCGCAGCCGCCGCCGTCGTCATCGTGATCGTGGGCCTCGGCGCGGCGGCGCTGCCGCTCGCCGAGGAATATTCGGCCCGCCAGATCAAGGCCGGCATCGAAGCGGGCGGCTCCACGGTCGAGGCGGTCGACGTCGGCTTCCTCGGCCGGCGCGTCGCGCTGCGCAATCTGCACACCCGGCAGGTCGGCGATGTCAGCATCGGCCGCTGGGAAGCCTCGGGCCTCTCCTGGTCGCTCGGCGAATTGCT
>Ga0306920_100015750_pt1 | contig 10380 bp, 10 predicted proteins | sample flu12Cox44000170_FD_204666 | JGI IMG/M metagenome (GOLD analysis project Ga0306920, IMG submission 204666) | Lab enrichment of tropical soil microbial communities from Luquillo Experimental Forest, Puerto Rico - flux4day.12C.oxic.44.000.170 (v2)... | ecosystem: Environmental > Terrestrial >...
TTCATCCGTTCCATCGCGAGCTTCACATTGTCTTCCGCGAACAGCTCACCCAGGTCGAGCTTAGCGGCATAAATCAGCTGATGCGCCTTGGGCAGCGTCTTCGGGTTCAGCCCCTGAATGCTGACGTCGCCGTTGAAGTAGTTTTCGGTAGCCACGAAGGTAAGCGTGATGCCACCGCCCGTCGCGGGCGACGCCTCCACATGCAGGCTCGAAAACCGTCCCGTCGCATACAGCACCCGAATCGACTCACGCAGCGCCTCCCGATCGAGCGGCTCGCCGGCTTTCACCAGCACCAGGCCGCGCAACATGTCAGGATTCGTTCCCGCGATGCCGTGAAACTGGATGTCGTGAACAATTGCGCCTTCGTACTTCGTGGAGCGCGACAGCTCCGGCGTGGGATGAGGTTGGTCGCTCAGGTGCTCGTTTTCAGGATTGGGCTGCGGCGGAACGTTCTGCGACGAAGGATTCTGCGACCACGCCGACATCATGCCGAGCGTGAGCACCGCGCCTAGCAGCCCGTGCCCCAAAATAATTGGCGTGGTTGGCTTCCTCAAACTCGTAACCCCCACGATCCCGTTGCCATCCCGGCTGGCGACGGGACTGCGTCCACCCGAGGGAATGAAGAGTGGGGTGCTCGGGTTCTCGCTACTGTTTTGGGAGCTACCCTGGAACTAAGCATTGCCGATGACCCAAGTCGCAGAGCGACGACAACGATTTTGTAGCCAGCGGCGGCGCAAGCCGATGGTCATGCCACCCTATGTGTCCCGCAGGCCGCGTAGCGGCCAATGCCACGGCCGGGTTTGTCCACACGGCTCTTGCGGTCCCGCGCCGAGCGCGACGAAACCCTTGTGGCGTTCCTATAATAACTAAGGATGCTTCCCCATGAGCAGGTAGGCGGGCGCGAGTTGACCGAGCGTTACTCACGCCAGATCCTCTTTCCCCCGATCGGCCCCGACGGCCAGAAGCGCCTTGCTGCCGCGCGCGTCGCCATCGTCGGATGCGGCGCCACCGGCTCAGCGTTGTCTGGGCTGCTGGCGCGCGCCGGAGTCGGCTACCTGCGCATCATCGACCGCGATTATGTCGAAGCCAGCAACCTGCAGCGCCAGGTTCTGTTCGACGAGGCCGATGCCGCCGAATCATTGCCCAAAGCCATTGCCGCCGCTCGCAAAATCCGCAGCTTCAACTCCGAGATCGAGGTCGAGCCGCACGCCGCTGACCTCGTGTCTGACAACGCTACCGACCTTCTCGGCGATGTCCATCTCGTTCTCGACGGCACCGACAATTTCGAGACCCGCTACCTCATCAACGACTTCGCCGTCAGCGAAAAGCTGCCCTGGATCTACGCCGCCGGAGTCGCCAGCTACGCCGTCACTATGACCATCCTTCCCGGGGACACCGCCTGCCTCGCTTGCATCTTTCCCGACTCGCCCACCGGACTGGTCGAGACCTGTGACACCTCGGGCATTCTCAATTCTGCCGTAAATCTCGTTGCCTCAATCGCTGCAGCCGAAGCCATGAAGCTCATGGTCGGCGGGGGCGACAAAATCCGTCGTACCCTGTGGTCCTACGATGTCTGGACGAACGAACACGCTGAAGTCTCCACCGCTCGCCCGCGCGATGGCTGCCGCGCCTGCCGGCAGCATGACTTCGTGCATCTCGCCGGCCAAGGCCGCCCTCATATTTCGATGTGCGGTCGCAATTCGGTCCAAATCCACGAACGCCAGCGTCCCATCGACTTTGAGGAGATCACCCGCCGACTTACGCCCCACGGCCAGGTGAAGCACAATGAGTTCGTGCTGAAGTTCTGGCGCGAGCCCTACGAGATGACTCTCTTCCCCGACGGTCGCGCCATCATCAAAGGCACCACCGACACCGCGATTGCGAGGAGCCTGTACGCAAAGTATGTCGGGACGTAGACAGAATGTTGAATATCCGTTCACGTCCTTGCATTGACTCGCACCTCCTCTTCGCAGAACGTCTGCGATTCTTTCAGACACCTTAGCACTGCGAGCCTGAGGTTCTCGCGCGAACTCGACTGAGAATGTTCGGGCGGATACTCCATTAACGTGTAGTCGCGAAGCCGCTCAAACAACGCACGATGCAGCAGCGTACTCGATGTAATTGCCTCGGGGTGGCTTTGCCTCAACGTAAGAGGGTAGCCTGATTCCAGGCCGATTCTGAAACCCTCGGAGAAGCACAGCCGGCCGATGATATGGAAATTCTTCTGCAGGAAGGGAGAGATGACGAACTCAATGTTTTGCAGCGCAGGATCGCCGCTCTCCAGAAACACGATGAGGGCGCGGACTCTCTCCAACGCGTAACTCACCCGATCGGGCAGCAGGTTGTCTTTGCTGGTGGAGTAATCACGCAGCGAATGCCACACCCGCGACGTGCCAGCTTTAACAGCCACTCACGCTCCTGCAATCGCGCATCCTGATAGGACTGCTCGTCGTCCCGAAACGCCTTTACTTCTCCCACTGAAAATGACGACAGGAAGCCGCTGTACCAGATGATTTCATTCTTTAACTCGTCGTCGGGCAGATCGGCCAGCAGTTTTAGATCGGCAATAACCGATTGCGTGCGCTCCGCGCTGCCATCGATGAGGGTCGGCTTACCCGGCTGTCTCAGCTCTTCCAGAATTCTCCCCAAGTTGACCGCCAGCTCTTCCTTGCCACCCACCGTGCTCAAGTCGAAGAACAAGCATCGAATCGAAGCCAGATCGAACGGGAGGGTCTGTCCTCGCTGACACAGCAACACCACCGCGTCGCACCTGACGTGGGCTATACCCAGTTCGTAGAGCACGTTGGGATTCAGTCCTGTGAGGTCGGCAATCACGACTTCGGCACTTTCGAGTTCCTCAAGCACATCAGCGACAACGGAATGACTCGCCTGGGCGCTATCTCCTCGCCGTGGGTTGAACTCATGAATCTCGCAAATCGACTGCAACAGCTTCCACAGGGTCTTCGAGTGACTGGCCTCGAAGGGCATTGCCACGAAGACTCGGTCTCGTTGCCGTTGAAGCTTCGACGCTGCAATAAAGGCCCTGGGATAGATGGGCAGATCGGCACCGGAACGATGGGGCGACATGATCCCTTCTCCGTCAGTTTTGAAGTCCGACAAGTGACGCTCTAAGTCGAGGAGTGAAAGAATTGGTGATTCGAAGTATAGCCACGATTCTTCCATCCTGAACAATCAGTTGTGTCGTCTGCTCTGCGCACCTCCCGTGTCTGCAAAATACGCATCTTCATGGAGATAGCCAGTTCGGTCGCGCAAATACTTGAGCGCGTGGGAGTTATACGTATGCTCCTCAGCCGCAAGGAGTTGCATGACTACCTCGCTGCCTTGCGGAGGGAGGCGGATGTCTGTTGCCGAAAATCGCTCTGGCTGCCAGGAAGTTTCAACTTGACAAGGGTCTCCGCCCGGAGGGCTCATCCGTATCGCAACCATTTTCTTCGTGATGCTCATACCGTTTCGCGATTCACGGAACTGGAACCGCTCTCGGCGAAAATCGATTGGCACGGTTCCTTTTTCGCGAGCATCCAAAATCGTTTCTGTCCAAGCTGTCGGCTGAAACCAGGGCGGCGAACCTTGTTCGCCGCACTCCGGCCAGATCACCCAGTAGCGAGGTCCCGATGCAAAGAACCATGGAAAAGGCCGGTCTCAAAATCGACAACGCCACGCGTCTCGCTGCCGAGCGCAACCGCCTGGCCCTGGAACGCACACTGATAGCCTGGGTACGAACTGCCATCTCACTCATTACTTTTGGGTACGGCTTCTACAAGGCAGGGCAGCTGCTAGGTCCCACTTCTCCGGTCGATCAAGCTGGGCTAGGCCCGCGACAGTTTGGTTTGACCATGATTCTCATCGGGATCTCCGCGCTGAATCTCGGCACTCGCGAACATCGCGCAGAGCTACACCAACTGCACAGGGAGTTCGGTACTCGAGTTCCTGCATCACCTCGAAGAATGCTGGCCCTGGCGGTCGCACTCCTTGGCCTCGCAGCTGTGGCCTCTATGCTTTTCCGCAAGTAAGTAGGGGCGCTCACTTCGATTTTTCGCAACAAAGGCGCTCTATCCGGAAAACTCCCTCCGTCAAATGTTTTATATATAGAGGCGCGATGGTAACGAACCTATGAGTGGCGATTCGTTCTCGTTAAATCTGCCGCTCTCGCGCCTGGCGAGCGATTCGTGCGAGGCCACCACTCTGTATCAGGAATTGCGTAAACCCCTGCTGCGGTATCTGGCGGGGCTCGGCCTCTCTGCTGACGAAGCTCAGGACATCGTGCAGGAGTCGTTTCTCAGCCTGCACAAGCATATGGCTGAAAGAGGATCGCTGCGAGCAGATCCAAAAACCCGCCCCAGCAAAACCGGCTTGGACGGGGCACCCGACTCGCAACAGAACATTCGCAGTTGGCTGTTTCGCGTAGCGCACAATCGCGCGCGCAACCATCAGCAGAGTTACTCCGAGCGCATGCGCGAACCCCTCGACACGGTCTTCGACGCAGCTTCGAACGCCGCGACGCCGGAACAGGCCGCGCTCGAACACGAGAGGTTTTGCCGCATGGACAAAGCCGTCCGGACGTTAGCAGTCGAGGAGCGGGAGTGCCTCATGTTGCGCGCTGAGGGACTGCGTTATCGCGAGATTGGTGAGGTACTGGGTATTCCCACCTCGACTGTCGCCGACGTGGTGGACCGAGCCATAAAGAAGTTAGCGGAGAAATGCAATGTGTGAGTATTCAAAACGCCTCATTGCCTGGATGGATGGCGAACTCGCCGAAAGCGAGGCCGCGGAAGTCGAGCAGCATGTGCGAGCTTGCCCTGCTTGCGGCAAGTGTGTTTCCGCCTGCGAAGAAATCTGCCGCGAATTCGCCGCATACTATGCCGCATTCATGCAAACTCGTCCAGTAGCACGACGGCAGAAGGCTTCCGGTTGGGTGCCGATTGCTGCGTCGGTCGCTGCCGTGGCTGCGATGCTGATGATCGCGTTCATGACTCGCTCGGCCAAACAGGTTCCAACTATTCAGCAGACGGCCGCGATTCCGTCGACTGTTGAAACGTCGCCAATTGCACACCGAGTCCCAGCCTCCCCGTCAGCAGCAGAAGATCATTACCGACCCTATCGCCAACAAAAGGCGATAAGGGTGGGGCAGCCCCGCCGCACAACGAAACTGGAAAGCACCAAGGCCGAGTGGGCCATGATCGAGCCTGCTATCCAGATCGCCATACCAGCTGAGGCGATGTTTCCTCCGGGAGCGGTTCCTGAAGGCGTTACCTACATCGCGAACGTGAGCCTGGGCCCTGACGGATTGGTGCAGGGAATTCGGCTACAACCCTAACTTTCGAGCACATGATTTATCGTCGATAAGGAGAACTACCCGACCATGAAACGCACTCTGATTTTCCTTCTGGCAGCGGCGTCGAGCATGATGGCGCAAGAAGCCGGCCCGGTTACCATTCAAGCCGCGCCGCTTCGCGTCGGCACCATGGCCTTCGGCGCGTTCGGAGCTCAGGCCGCGCCCATCAAAGGCGCGCCTTTTACCGCGACCATTACTAACGAGTCGGTCCAGACTCTCGCCGATGGCACGCACATTACGCAAAGCAGCAGCGGCGCAACCGCCCGCGATTCGCAGGGTCGCACGCGCCAGGATGCACCGTTGCCGTCGATCGGAAACCTTTCTGCCACCGATGCTCCGCACCTCGTCATCATTCAGGATCCAGTCGCCGGAACCTCTTACACGTTGAACCTGACGGATAAGACCGCCTGGAAGAACCCGATGCCGCCGATGACGGCCGGTGGGACGGCTAGCGGAGTCAACGTGTCCAGCACCGCCGTCGCCAGCGACACTGTCTTTATACGTACCGGGGGGGATGCGGCTCAGATGCCCGATCTGCCGCCGCCTCCACTGGCATCGCAGATATTCATCCATAAGAGACTTGCCGAAGATGCCGGCGAGGTCACAACCGAAGACCTCGGCACACAGGTAATGGAAGGCGTACAGGTGACCGGCACTCGCAGCACGCAGACCATACCCGTCGGCAAAATCGGTAATGACCGCCCCATCGTGATCACCACGGAAGTTTGGACGTCGGCCGACCTAAAGACCACCGTGCTGAGCAAGCGCAGCGATCCGCGCATGAGTGACCAGACCTTCAAGCTGACCAACATTCAACGGTCCGAGCCCGACCCGTCGCTCTTCACTGTGCCGTCCGACTTCAAGATCACGGAAGGCGGCGCTCAGACGGTGGTCTACCGCACCAAGCAGTAATGCGAGTGTTTTATCCGTTCCCTGTTCGGGGAAAGGTGGGACCGAAGTCCTCCGCGGGGTTCCACCCTTTCCTCGATTTTGGGAAAGGGTGGGGTTGAGACCCCCTCCCGGGATTCCTTTCCCGGATCCGTATGTGTGGGGATCACTTCTCTCGTCGGAATGTGTTACCTTCCCGCTGGCATCGTCATCCAACCGGCTATGTCTCTCGACGAGTACAACCAGAAACGCGACTTCGGAAAGACGCCCGAACCTTCCGGCGAAGGCAAACCCAGGAAGTCCTCCTCGAAGCAGATTTATGTGGTTCAGAAACACCGCGCGACCCAACTGCATTATGACTTCCGGTTGGAATGGGCGGGCGTGCTGCTGTCTTGGGCTGTGCCCAAAGGGCCTTCCCTCGATCCCTCGGTAAAGCGGCTCGCGATGCAGGTGGAAGATCACCCTATCGAGTATGCTGACTTTGAGGGCGTCATTCCCGCTGACGAATATGGCGGCGGAACGGTGATGGTGTGGGACATCGGCACGTGGGAGCCGGAAGTTCCTGAGGTCGACGAAGCCCTTCGCAAGGGTGACCTGAAGTTCCAGCTTTACGGAAAGAAGTTGCAAGGCTCGTGGGTTCTGGTACGCACACGCGGATTCGGTTCCCGGAGCAAGCCGTCGTGGCTACTCATCAAGCATCGCGATGCCTACGCCTCCGACGATGACATCACAGTCGACGAGCCATACTCCGCGCTGTCGGGTAGGTCACTGGGTCGGATCGCTCGCGACAATGGCGGAAACGTCGAGCAGGCAGCCACCGCCGATCCGCTACCGTCGGATGGCGTAGCAGCTAAACCCAGCACCCGCGGCGTGGGCAAAAAGACCGGCGCGAAACGCGCCGCCAAGAAGGCATCTTCATCTACTGCTAAAACACGGTCGATATGGCACTCCGACAGACCCAAACGCTGAGGACGAAGCCCCGGAACCCAAGGCGACCGAGCGACTTCATCCCGTTTCGCGTAAGTCCTATGCTCGCCACATTGGTCGAAAAGCCGTTCGACAAACGCGGCTGGGTGTACGAAGAAAAGTACGATGGCATTCGATTGCTGGCCTACAAGGAAGGCGAGCGCGTGCAGCTGATCTCGCGCAACGGCATCGACCGCAGCGCTAGCTATCCCGAGGTGGCGGAGGCGATCGCGAAACTGCAGCCGACGTCGCTACTCCTGGATGGCGAGCTTGTCGTATTCGACCGCAAGAAGGTCTCGCACTTTCAGCTGCTGCAGCAAGGCAAAGGACATCGGGTGTTTGCCACCTTCGACTGCCTGTATGTCGATGGCGAAGATCTGCGACGCAAACCGCTCTCCGAGCGGCGCCAGGCTCTCGAGCAGGTGGTCCAGGAGAAAGGCGCGTTATTGCTCTCCCGGCGTCTCGCCGACAATGGGCTGAAAGCCTACGAAATCGCCAAGCGCCGCAAGTTCGAAGGCCTGGTTGCGAAGGATTCGTCGTCACCCTACGTTGCGGGCCGGTCCAGCTATTGGCTAAAGGTAAAGGTTCATCAGGAAGACGAATTTGTGGTTGCCGGGTACACGGCTCCCGCCGGCGCCCGAAAGCATTTTGGCGCGCTGCTGCTCGGAGCCTACAAAGATGGCAAACTCCTCTATGTCGGCAAAGTTGGAACCGGATTTGATCACAACTCCCTCGCGTCTCTGTACAAGAACTTTCAGCCGCTGGTGAGAAAAACCAGCGCTCTTGCCGATCCGCCTCGCGAGCGCGGTGTCACCTACCTCGAACCGAGGCTGGTCGCACAAATCTCCTACCAGGAAATGACCGCTGACCGTAAACTGCGCCAACCTGTCTTTCTCGGATTGCGCGACGACAAACGCGCCAAAGATGTCACGGTTCCGGAGGCTGGCGCATGAGTACTCGCAAGACTACATCGCAATTGGCAAGCGAAGTTGCCGTCAAGCTGTCAAACCCCGACAAAGTCTTTTGGCCCGAAGAGGGCTACACCAAGCAGGACCTTGCTGAGTTCTATGCCGGCATCTTTCTGCGGCTCCAGCCCTATGTCGACGATCGCTTGCTGACGTTGGAACGCTGTCCCGATGGCATGAATGGTGACTGTTTCTATCAGAAGGAAAAGCCTCAGGGCATGCCTGCCGACACGCCGACGATCCGAGTCGAGAGCCCCGAAGGCAAACGCAAAGCCGTCAACTACGTGGTCGGCGGCAAGCTCGAAACGCAGTTGGCGCTGGTGAACCTTGGCTGCATCCCTGTGCACGTAATGGGTGGCCGTGCAAGAGCTCCGCGCAAGCCCGATTGGATTTGCTTCGATTGCGACCCGGAGTCCGGCAAGTTCGCCGATGCCGCGCGTGCCGGGCGGTTCATCAAGGAAGCTCTCGACGCGCTCAAGCTCGAGTCGTTTCCTAAGACTTCAGGCAGCCGCGGACTGCATGTTTTTGTTCCTATCCGTCCTGAAGTCGATGCCTCCGATGTTTTGGCATTCGCGCAGGCTGTAGTGCAGAAGGTAGCTGCTGCTCATCCAAACGAAACAACGGTTGAGCACTCGATCGCGGCACGCAAAGGTAGAGTCTATCTCGATGCCTTTCGCAACGGATTCGGACAGACGGTGGTGGCGCCATACTCCGTCCGCCGTCGTCCGCGCGCGCCGGTCTCGACGCCCCTCGACTGGAAAGAGGTCAAGCCCAGCCTTGATCCCGCAAGCTTCAACATCGGCAACTTTGCGAAGCGGGCAAAGCGCAGAGATCCCTGGGAGGATTTCTTCAACTCGCGTCAGTCGTTGAGGGCGGCGGCTAAGGTGGTTGGCAAAATCTAGTGCGGACAACACGTGATCGGGCAGGTCGGTCCCGGTACCTGGTAAGTCGACTTGTTCCGATCGAAGCACCAGCGCACCTGGGCTGCGCCAAATTCCTCGTTAACGGAGTTCGGCACGTCTTTCTCTTCCACCGGCTTGAACTCGAAGGTGATGGTACCGTCGGGAGCTACGGTTCCGAGAACGTATCCGTACACATCTGTCTTCGCTATTGTTGCTTCACCAACATCGCTCGGCAGCCGGTAGCGAACGGCTCCCGCGCTCCCCACAATCCACCCCGGCAGAACGTCACCTTTGTCGTGGCATGCGGTGGCGTAGACGTTGTCCATCACGTAGTGCGAATGGCTGGCCATCACGTAGACGTTCTTGTGTGTGGAGTTGCGAAAATCCAACAGCGCCTTATAGACCAGTCGCCCACTCGTTTGCTCTTGTGGAGAGTCATTCATGCTGTGCCCCGCAGACGTGCTATCCGGAAACGCAGCATGCATGCCGATCACTAGCGTGCGGATCTCAGGATTCTTGGCAGCGCGGACGAGTTCGGCGGTGATCCAGGCCATCTGGTTGGGGCCGAAGTGGTCCGGATCGGAGTTATCCAGCGTAATAAAATCCACGCCTCGATCCATCCAGTGGTAATACGTCTTTACCAGATGATCGTTGGGATCGTCGGCCAGCCGCTGCTGCTTGATGGTGGGCGAGTCGTACCAGTCGGCAAACTGGGCGACCGCTTCGTTGTGCGTCTTCGGTTGAATCAACTCGTGGTTTCCCATCGCGAGAAACACCGGCAGCGAGCCAAAGGGTTTCAGCTGATGATTGATGAAGTCAGGCCACGCGTTATTCTGGTAATCGGTAATCGCCGAGCCGGGATTGAGCCGCAGATAATCCTCGTCGAACATATAGATCGCGCGATAGTCGCCGAGGTGCCAATAGAACGAGGCCCCATCGTTCAGCACCTTCTCGGCGATCGCCGGTATCACGATGTCGCCGCAGTTACGCGAGTCGCCGGACACGGCGAAGGTCCAGGTTCCTGTGGCGCGTTGATTCTGAGCCGGGGCGAGCGTCGCCATCACCCACAACAGAAAGAGAACGGACTTTCCGACAAGACGGAAGTAGTGCATGGTCACCTTCCGGCAGACCATGATAGCGCAGCAAACCATTAGCCTAATTTCGAACCTCACATTGTGTGCAGTCGACGACGATGCGCCACGGCTTTTCAGTGATCGGAAGGCCACCCGGAAGCGCTCGCTGTCTGGGCCGGCTTCTCGAATCTCGCGGCGTCGATCGGCGCGTTGTTTTTCACCTCGTCGAGCTG
>Ga0306920_100015752_pt1 | contig 10379 bp, 9 predicted proteins | sample flu12Cox44000170_FD_204666 | JGI IMG/M metagenome (GOLD analysis project Ga0306920, IMG submission 204666) | Lab enrichment of tropical soil microbial communities from Luquillo Experimental Forest, Puerto Rico - flux4day.12C.oxic.44.000.170 (v2)... | ecosystem: Environmental > Terrestrial >...
GCCGGTGATGAAGATGTACCGCGCCATGGGACCTAACCTTTAGCGCCCGTCCGCCGATTCGACGAGAGCGCCGAGCAGCCCTCCATGCGACATCCATGCGCAGTGCGCATATCGAAAAATCCTTGCGGTCCTATTGAGATATGGCGCGGTCTCTTGATGTGAGTTCTCAATTTACCATTCGCCGGCTGCATAGCTTCTCAAGTGAAGGGGCCGGTCACCCGGCCCCCTGACGCTTGCCTCATTGTGACCGCGGTACCTGCGGTCCGGGTGGAGGCGTGGCCGGCTGCTGCTCCTGTTGGCGCAGCGTGTCGAGCACGCCACCGCCCTGCTCCGACGGCCCGCCGGGCGTCTGCTGGGTTGGGGCACTGGTGTTCTGGATGATGGAGCGCGGCTTGCGGTCCCAACCGGCCAGGATCGACAGGAGCAAGCTGGTGGTGAAGAAGATCACGGCGAGGGCCGCGGTGGTGCGGGTGAGCACATTGGCCGTCCCGCGGCTCGACAGAAATCCGCCGCTCGAGCCAATGCCGAGCCCACCCCCTTCCGACTTTTGCAGCAGCACCACGCCGATCATGGCAAGGACGATCATGAGATGAACGAGAATGATCACGACCTGCATGCGTCCACCTGCTGTTGCGCCCTTAATCCTCGGGTGCCGCCCCCCGGGGTGTCATATAGGAAGTCGCGGGGGTGTCTACACGATCCGCCGCGCAATTTCCATGCGAGCGGAGCCGCCCGGCGGGCCAGGTCCCCGACCAGCGCAAGGACGCAAAGGGCGAGCGGCGAAACAGGCGCCTATTTCAGGACTTTCAGATAGGCGACGATGTCGTCGACATCCTTGGCATCGGTGAGCCCGCCATAGGGCATGCGGTTGCCCTTCACCTTCGCCTGCGGGTCCTGGATATAAGCGCGCAAATTATCCTCGTCCCAAACGAGATTCGCGCGCTTCATCGGGTTCGAATAGCGGAAATCCTCGAGTGCCGCCGACTTGCGGCCAACCACGCCCTTGAGACTCGGGCCCAGCGCATCGGGCCGCTCCGTGTGGCAGGCGGCGCAGGTTTGGTAGAGCGCCTTGCCGTGCTCGACATCGGCCGCCGCGGCCGGGCTTGCGGATAGCGCGAGGAGGAGCGCGGCGGCGCCCACAATCGAGCGATGTATCATCGGCCTTGCCCCTACGTTACGAGCGGATCACGCATGCACCAGCGGACCGGGACTCTTGAGGTACTTCGTGACGATCGCCTCGGCCGACCAATAGGCGAGCGCGCCGACCGGTCCGGTCGGATTGTAAGCCGGCTGCTGCGGGAAGGTGGACGCCCCCATGATGAAGAGGTTATCGGCGTCCCAGGCTTGCAGATAGCGATTCACGACGCTGGTCTTCGGGTCGTTCCCCATGATCGTGCCGCCGGTATTGTGGGTCGACTGGTAAGGCACGGTGTTGTAATCGCCCCGACGCAGCCCGGGCGGGCCCATCATGGTCGGATTCATGGCGCGTGCGATCTTGAGCGCGATGTCCATGCAATAGTCCGCCACCTTGTAGTCGTTCTCGACGAAATTATAGGTCATGCGCAGCAGCGGACGGCCGAGCTGGTCTTTGTAGGTCGGGTCGAGGTCGATGTAGTTGTAGCGGTTGGCGTAGTTCGATCCCGACAGGGTGATGCGCGCTGCGTGTTGATACCACTTGGCGGTCGCCTTCTTCCAAGCGCCGCCCCAGCGCGGGGTACCGGGCGGGACCGGCCGGTAGCTGATCGGGCGTCCGTCGGCGTGCCCCAACTGGATCTTGCAGCCGCCCAAGAAGCCGAGTCCGCCATGGTCGAAGTTGTCGCCGTCGAAATCGTCCATGACCATCTGCGTGCCGGGCGAGCCCATGAACGGATTGAACACCTTGTCCTCGAAGAACAGCGTCACTCCCAGCCGCGAGAGCTGATAACAGTAGTTTTTCCCGACCGCGCCCTTTTGCGTGACGGGATCGTAGGGCTCGCCGATGCCGGAGTTGAGCAGGAGCGAGATGTTGCCGAAGACATAGGCCGAGAGCACGACGAGTCCTGCCGGCTGCTCGTATTCCTCGCCGGTGCGGGTATCCGTGAAGACGACGCCCGTCACCTTCTTCGCCGCCTTGTCGTAGCTCAGCCGGCTGACCCAGGCGCGGGCACGCAGCGTGAATTTCGGATCGGCACGTAGCACCGGCAGCACACAGACGTGCGGCCCGGCCTTGGCGTTGGCCTCGCAGCCGTTTCGCTCGCAGAAGCCGCAATACTGGCATCCGCCCAGGGTAAGGCCTTCGCTGTTGGTATAGGCTCGGCTCGCGTTGCTCGCCGGCTGCGGAAAGGGGTGATAGCCGAGTTCCTTCGCGACCTTCGCGAACATCAGCCCCGATTCGCACATGATCAGCGGCGGCGTGGGATATTCGTTGCGGCGCGGTCCTTCGAATACGTTTCCACCCTCGATCTTCTGTCCGCGCAGATTGCCGGCTTTCCCGGAGACGCCGCACAGCTTGTCGAACTTGTCGTAATGCGGCTCGAGCTCGTCATAGGTCATTGCCCAGTCCTGGATCGTCATATCGTCAGGAATGGCCTTGGCGCCGTAGCGCTCGACGATGTGGCTGCGCGTGAGATGATCGCTCGGCAAGTAGCGCCAATGCTGGCCGCCCCAATGATTGGCAGCCCCGCCGACGCTGTTACCCGGCAGGAACGAGCCGAAGCGACGCATAGGGAGCGCCGATTCCGAAGGACGGTGGCGGAAGGTGACCGTTTCCAGCGCCGGATCCTGGATCAACTCCAGCCGGTAGGAATAACGTAGTTCGTCGCGTACCGCCGGGAGCGCAAAGTTCTCACGCGGCGTGAGATCTTCGCCGCGCTCCAAGCCGACGACCGTGAGCCCCGCTTTGGTGAGTTCGCGCGCCAGGATGCTGCCGGTCCAGCCCATGCCGACCATGACCGCATCGACTTCCTTCAATCGCGTTGCCATCTCTCTTCTCCCCTCACGAGAAATCCGCGATCGATTGCGGCTCGACGACGTAGCGCTTGTTGCGATATTGCTCGATCAGGTGGGAATAGACCGCCGGCAATCCGGGGAAGCCAACCATCTTCCATGCGACTTTGTTGCGGTTACCGCCATAGATCGGATCGGCGAAGAAGCCCTCCATGGCGATGTGCAGCAGCGCCTCGAAGAATGGTTTGGCGTCGAAATCGCCGAGCTCGGCCTTGCCCTGTTCCAGCGCCTTGAGCGCATCCTCGCGTTCATTGGCTGCGAGCCGGTCGAAATCCTTGCCGTAGACCTTGTGCGTCCAGGCATTGGTGGCGACGATGCCGACCGCGAAAAACTGCCGCGGCGTGAGCGGCAGCTGATAGCCGTATTCAGGCTTGGCCTTCCGGAACGGGCCATTGCGGTACATTTTGGCGCCGCCGCCCCAGGCGCTCGCGAGCTGCCGGTCGATGAAGGTGACGATCCCGCAATCGCTGCCGGACGGCGTGAGCTCGTCGGCCGGAATCATGGTGTCGACGGCAGCCGCAAAGAATGCGGCCTCGGCCTGGGTCAGCGTGAGATAGGTTGCCGGTTCGCTCCCAGCCGCGGCAGCGGCCGCCGGAGCTGCTGGCTGCTGCGCCTGCGCGGCAGCGGTTGGGGCGAGACCCGCGGCAACGGCGGTGCTGGCGCCCAACAGGAAATTGCGGCGTGCGATCGGATTGTTATCGTCCGGTGCGTTCTTGTCCGTCATGGCGACCTCCCGTGCTTGCCGCGCCAGAGCTTGATGCTCCATGCGGGGGACGCGGCGTACGCCGCGCGGGATTTATCGTCGCCACGCGGCGATTCATCGTGTCGTTTTGAACAAGACTAATCCGATTTTCACTCGCGCGGGAGGGGGGCGTGTGCGGCTCCCGGCCTCAGCCAACTTTCGTGGATCCTCAGCCATAAACGCCCGCGATCGCTAGGAACTCGTCCGCCTTGAGGCTCGCGCCGCCGACCAGCGCGCCATCGACGTTGGCGACGTGCAGCAGCTCCTTGGCGTTCGAAGGCTTTACCGATCCACCGTAGAGGATGCGAATGCCTTGCCCCTCCTCTCCCAAGCGCGACCCCAGACGCTGCCGGATGAACGCATGCATGTCTGCGACGTCGGTTGGCGTCGGCGTGAGCCCGCTACCGATGGCCCAGACCGGCTCGTAAGCAACGACAAGATTTTCGACAGTTGCACCGTCCGGCACCGAGCCATCGAGCTGCATCCCCACCACCGCGAGCGCGCGTCCATCTTCGCGCTCGGCGCGGGTCTCGCCAACGCAGACAATGGCGCAAAGTCCTGCGCGGCGCGCGGCCAGCGCCTTTGCCCGCACATCGGCGTCGGTTTCCTTGTGATAGCTGCGCCGCTCGGAGTGCCCGACGATGACGGCGCTGGCACCGGCGTCCCTGAGCATTTCGGCCGAAAGATCGCCGGTAAACGCTCCGCTCGGCTCGGCGTGGCAGTCCTGTGCGCCGATCAGCACCGAAGTCCCTTTCGCCGCCGCCGCCAAAAGAACGAGCAGCGTCGCAGGCGGGCATATCATCAGGTCGACGGCCGTGAGTTTCTGCGCGCCTTCGACGATTCGGGTGAACTCCGCCGCCGAAGACCGTAGGCCGTTCATCTTCCAGTTGCCCGCCACCAGCGGGCGGCGCGGCGCCCGAACCATTGTCGTTTCTCGCGTTTTCCCGAATCCGGCCAAGCGGTTAGCAGAGCGCTCGCGGACACGCCAGAGGTCGGCTAATGGCGGCCCGCTCACCCCGCCATATGTTGCGATGCAGAGCCCCCCTCCCTATGATGCAACAACCCGGCCCCGCCGCGGGTTCTCTCAATCACGGATGACGCATGCTTCGAGGTCTACGAAAAGCCTCTTCCAACTGGCTCGGCAAGGCGGTGATGGCCGCCGTTGTCGGCTTCTTGGTGATCAGTTTCGCGATCTGGGGGATCGGCGACATTTTCCGCGGTTTCGGCCGCTCGACCGTCGCAAAGATCGGGCATACCGAAATTACAATCGAGCAGTTCCGGACTCTGTACAACGATCGGCTGCAGCAATATTCACGCCAAATCGGCCGCCCGATCAGCGCAGATCAGGCGCGGGCCACGGGCTTGGATCGCGCGGCGATCCGGCAGATATTCTCCGAGATCCTGCTCGACGAACGCGTACACGCGCTCGGTCTTGCGCTCTCCGATGCGGAGGTCGCCAAGCAGATTACCAACGATCCGGGGTTTCGCGGCCCGAACGGCCAGTTCGACCGTTTTCGTTTCGAGCAAATCATCCGTAATGCCGGCTATACCGAGCCCCGCTTCGTGGCCGAACAGCGCCGTCAGTCGCTGCGCCGGGAGCTCGCGGGCACCATCGCTTCCGGATTGAGCGCGCCACGCACGTTGGTCGAGGCGGCGAACCGCTATGAGAACGAGCAACGCTCGATCGAATACGTGCTGCTCGACCGCGCGCTCGCTGGCGAGATTCCACCACCTCCTCCAGAGGTGCTCGCGAAATACTTCGAGGAGCGCAAGACCCAGTTTCGCACGCCCGAATACCGTAAGCTCGTGATCGTGTCGCTGATCCCGGGCGAGCAGGCCCGTTGGATCGAAATCTCCGACGCGGATCTCAAACGCGCCTATGAGGAGCGGCGCGCGCGCTATGTCACCCCCGAGCGACGCCACATCCTGCAGATCGATTTTCCCAATGCCGAGGCCGCGAGCGCGGCTGCGGAGCGCATCGCGAAAGGCGCGAGCTTCACGGAGATCGCCAAGGAGCTTGGCAAGAGTGAAAAGGACATCGACCTCGGCACGGTGCCCAAGTCCGCGGTGATCGACCGGGCAGCCGCCGATGCCGCCTTCGCGCTCAAGGAAGGCGAGGTCAGCGCGCCGGTGCAAGGCCGCTTCGGCACGGTTCTGGTGCAAGTCCTCAAGATCGAGCCGGAGCAGGTTCGCTCGCTCGAGCAGGTGGCCGGCGAACTCAAACAGGAGCTGGCCGCCGCGCGCGCCAAGTCCGAGATTTTCGACCTCTACAACAAGATCGAGGACGCGCGCGCAGAGGGGAAATCGCTGGCCGAGGCCGCCGCCAACCTGAAGCTGGAGGCGCGCACGATCGAAGCGGTCGATCGCTCCGGCCGCGATGCTGCAGGTACGCCGGTGAAGATTCCCGATGCGGAGCGGCTTGTTCCCGCGGCGTTTAGCACCGACGTCGGCGTCGAGCGCGATCCCTTGCAGTTCCAAGACGGCTACATCTGGTACGACGTCACCGGAATCTCACCCTCGCGCGAACGTTCGCTCGACGAGGTCAAGGACCTGGTCGAGACGCGCTGGCGCGAGCAGGAAATCGCGACGCGTCTGGACACCAAGGCAACCGAGATGCTGGACAAGCTCAAGGCCGGGGCGACGCTGGCCGAAGTAGCCGGAGCAAACCATCTCAAGGTCGAAACTCTGACCGGCCTCAAGCGCGGCGAGGCCGCCGGCCCGCTCTCGGCGGCGGGCGTCGATGCCGTGTTCCACACAGCGAAGGACGCCGCCGGCAAGACGGGAGCCGCGCAGCCGGCGGAGCAAGTCGTATTCCGCGTCACCGATATCGTGGTGCCAGCCCTCGACATGGCGTCCGAGGAGGCCAAGCGCGCCCTCGAAACGCTCAATCGCAGCCTCTCCGAGGACATTCTCGCTGAATATATTGCCCGGCTCGAAAGCGAAATCGGCGTCACGATCAATCAAAGTGCGCTGAACCAGGTGGTCAGCGGCGGAGCCGGCGACGAAGCAAACTGACCTGACCCATGCAGATCGAGCCGCAAGCCACGGCATTTGCCAAGCGCTACGCGCGGGGCGAGGCGCAAGTCGTCTGGACCACGCTCGTGTCAGACCTCGAGACCCCGGTGTCGGCTTTCCTCAAGATCGCCGCTGCGCGGCCGCTGAGCTTTCTGCTGGAATCGGTCGAGGGCGGCGCGGTGCGCGGGCGCTATTCTATCATCGGGCTCGACCCCGATCTCATCTGGCGCACCGTGAGTGGCCAAGCCGAGATCAATCGCGCGGCGCAGCGTAGGGCCGACGGCTTCACGCCCTGCGACCGGGCGCCGCTGGCCGCGCTGCGCGCGCTTATCGCCGAAAGCCGCGTGGAGCTGCCAGACGTGCTGCCTCCCATGGCGGCCGGCATTTTCGGCTATCTCGGCTACGACATGGTGCGGCTGATGGAGGAGTTGCCGCAGCCCAACCCCGACCCGATCGGAATCCCCGACGCGGTCCTGATGCGCCCCACCATCGTGGTCGTGTTCGACAGCGTGAAAGACGCGATCACCGTGGTCACGCCGGTGCGTCCGGAAAGCGGCGTCGCTGCTGAAGTGGCCTTCACGCGGGCGAGCGAGCGCCTGTCGAGGATCCTCGATGCGCTCGATGCGCCGCTCGCGCATGCTCCGCCCGATTTCCAGGCGGGACCGCTTACAGTGTGGCCGTCCTCCAATATTACGCCCGCCGAATACGAGCGCATGGTGAATGCCGCCAAGGAATACATCGCCGCCGGCGACATTTTCCAGGTCGTGCTGTCGCAACGTTTCGAGGCGCCGTTCGAATTGCCGCCTTTTGCGCTCTACCGGGCGCTGCGGCGGGTCAATCCAGCGCCCTTTCTCTATTTCCTCGACTTTGGGGGCTTCTCGATCGTCGGCTCGAGCCCGGAAATCCTGGTGCGGGTGCGCGAGGGCACGGTGACCGTTCGGCCGCTCGCCGGCACGCGGCCGCGCGGCACGACGCTCCAGCAGGACAAGGCGCTCGAATCCGAACTGCTGGCGGACGAGAAGGAACGCGCCGAGCATCTGATGCTGCTCGATCTCGGGCGTAACGACGTCGGCCGCGTCGCGCGCACGGCCACCGTCAAGGTGACTGACCAGTTCTCCATCGAGCGCTTCAGCCAGGTGATGCATATCGTTTCGAACGTCGAAGGCCAGCTCGATGGAAAATACGACGCGCTCGACGCGCTGGCGGCGGGCTTCCCGGCCGGCACCGTCTCGGGCGCGCCCAAGGTACGGGCGATGGAGATCATCGACGAGCTCGAACCCGACAAGCGCGGGCTCTATGCCGGGTCGGTGGGCTATTTCTCCGCCGCGGGCGAGCTCGACAGCTGCATCGTGCTGCGCACGGCGTTGATCAAGGACGGCATGATGTATGTCCAAGCTGGCGCCGGCATCGTCGCCGATTCCAACCCCAAATTCGAGCAGCAGGAATGCGTCGACAAGGCCAAGGCGCTGTTCCGCGCCGCGGAAGAGGCCAAACGATTTGCGAGCGCGGCGCGGCGGGGGCAATAGCGATGAAGCCCGGGTCGGCCCGGGCAAGACGAGCGCAGACGAGAGCAACGACATGAACGCCAAAGCCGACCGCGAACGGGCGCCGAAATGGAAGCACGATGGCGTGCGCGTCATTCCGGGCCATGCGCTCGATCCCAACACCCCACAGACGCCGGGCATGGATCGCAAGGCCGCGGTCAACTATGCCCGCGTCGGCGCTCAGAAAATTTGGGCAGGCACGGTGAACATTCGGCCCAACGCCAAGACCGGGGCACATCACCACGGTGAGCTGGAGAGCATCATCTACGTGGTGCGCGGCAAGGCGCGCATGCGTTGGGGCGAGCGGCTGGAGTTCACCGCCGAAGCCGGTCCGGGCGATTTCATCTATGTGCCGCCGTTCGTACCGCACCAGGAGATCAACGCCAGCGCGAGCGAGGCGCTCGAATGCGTGGTGGTGCGTAGCGACAACGAGGCGGTCGTGGTCAACCTCGACATCGAGCCGGTGGAGAAGCCTGACGAGGTTCTATGGATCGATCCGATTCATAAGGGATGAGAGATTTTCGGCCGTGCGCCGGACGAAGCGCTATCTTGATAGCTGGGCGCGCTACAGGAACTCCTTCGGAATCTCCGTCCATTTTTCCCGGCCGCGATAGAACAGCGGCTTTTTCTCGTATTTCGCCCGGTACGCGCGATACCGCGCGCGGTATCGCCGGATGCGCTGGCGCGCGCCTTTGAGCGGCTTGTGCCGGTAGCGCAGCAGCGCTCGCTCGACCGCCCACACGTTCCTGCGGGAAAGCCTCCAGTCATAGGTTCCCAACCTGCGCAAATCGAACACGGCATATCCGGTAACACATCCGGTGAAGTCGATGTACGGATCGAAATAGCTCATGGCGAGCGCGCGTGCGGAACGGAATACGGCCTTTCGCCCGTGCAAGCCTGGATCACGCGAGCGCGCCACGGACCCCCATCGACCGCGTTCCCGGTATACGAAGATGACGTGATCGAGGTAATCAATCGATTTGAGGCTCATGACGAGCGGCGGAAATCCGTGCTGCTCGAGAATGCAGGCGGCGGCCAGAGCCGCCTCAAGGCAGTGCGCCGTCCGGTGCCGCAGAACCTGCCGAAGACTTCTGAGCGTTTCGGGGCCAGGCTTAGGTTCGGTGTTGTAGGGCAACCGGTTGAGAAACCGCTGCACCAGGATCGGCGTGCGCAGCCGCCCAATTAAACGCCGCTCCGCCGGCGTGAAGATGGCGAGGGCGGGCGGTGGATGGTTCATGCAGTCCTCTCAGCGGCGGCGAAGCAGCCGATCCCGTCGATTCGCCGATCGATCCCCATTCAACCGCCGCCGAAGAACATCGCGAGTCTATCGCTGAATTGATCCGGCCGCTCCAAAGGAGACATATGCCCGGCTCCTTCGATCCGGTGGAGGACGGCGCCGGGAATATTCTCGGACAGCAACCGCGCAGCGTTCCGGCAGATGTAGTCGTGCTGGCCGAGCATCACGAGCGTGGGCACCTTGACCGCTTGCAGGGTGCTATGCATGCGAAAAAGCGATTTCCGCTGGCCCAGCACTTGCGACAGGGTATGTCGCAATCCGACGAGCGGGGTGCTGCGAATCAAGCCGCCCATGTGCCGGCGGTAACGCGCGCCGCGATTGGCATATGATTTGAAAAACTCGCTGCGCAGCATGTCCGGAAGCAACTCATCCCACCCCGTGCGTTCCGCAAAATCGACCCACCGCCGCGCCAGCCACTGGATTCGCCAAGCGTCGTCCGCGCCCGATCCGACGTCGGCGAGGACGAGATGCGTGATCCGCTCGGGCCTTGCGGCAGCGAGCGCAAGCGCCGGGCCGCCTCCCATGGAAAAGCCGACAATCGCAAACTTGTCGAAGTTGAGCGCATCGACGATGCCAGCGAGGTCGCGGCTGAGATGAGCGCCCGAGTAACGGCTGGCGTCGTCCGGCGCATCGCTATGGCCGTGGCCGCGCTGATCGTAGGTGACGACCGTATGGCGATCGGACAATTTCCGCCGCTGGTGAAACCACATCCGCTGGCCGCAGGCGAGCCCGTGTATGAGGATCACGGGCTTGCCGCGGCCAGTGATGCGATAGGCGAGCTCGATATCGCCGACGC
>Ga0306920_100015755_pt1 | contig 10379 bp, 13 predicted proteins | sample flu12Cox44000170_FD_204666 | JGI IMG/M metagenome (GOLD analysis project Ga0306920, IMG submission 204666) | Lab enrichment of tropical soil microbial communities from Luquillo Experimental Forest, Puerto Rico - flux4day.12C.oxic.44.000.170 (v2)... | ecosystem: Environmental > Terrestrial >...
GTCTTCACCCCGGAGCGTCGGCTGAGCGGCGTCGTGCGGGGCGTCACGGGCACCATCAACCCGGCAACAAAGCGCCTCGACATTTGGGTGGAGCTTGCGGCGGTTGCGCCGGAGCTGGTTCCCGGCACTGCCGTGTCCGTGGAGATCGTCCTCGAGCAGCATACCGGCTGGGTGGTGCCGCGCGACGCTGTGCTGCGCGACGGCAAGGGGGATTACGTTTTCCGGATCGCTGGAAGCAAGGCCGAGCGCGTGCCCGTCAAGACCGGGATCGAAACCGATAAGTACACCGAGATCATTGGGCCGATCGACCCCAAAGGTCAGATTGTGACAGTCGGAAATTACGAGCTGCAGGACGGCATGTCCGTTCGCAAGGGCGGGCCAAAGTGAACTCGGCCAGGCTCACCGGGAGGATCGCCCGACACGGGCGTTCGCTGCTCTTTCTGCTGCTAGTGCCGGTGCTCGCCGGCATCGCCGTCGCGTTTTGGCTGCCGGTTGCGTTATTCCCCAACATCCAGTTCCCGCGAGTCCGGATCACGCTCGATGCCGGCGATCGACCCGCCGAACAAATGACGTTGCAGGTGACCGCACCGGTGGAACAGGCTCTGCGTGGAATACCACGGTTGACCGATGTGCGCTCGGCAACGAGCCGCGGGACGGCGGAGATTTCGGCCACCTTCGACTGGGGCACCGACATGATCGCGGCGACGCTGGAGGTCAACGCCGCGATCGACCAGGTCATGACCCAGCTGCCGCCGGGTACCTCCTCGTCGATACGGCGCATGGATCCGACCGTCTTCCCGATTATCGCCTACAGCCTGACTTCTCAGACAGTACCGCTGACGACGCTGCGCGATATCGCGTTGTTCCAGTTGCGGCCGTTGCTGACCGGGGTTCCCGGCGTCGCTCGGATCGGCGTGATCGGCGGGCAAGACGAGGAATACCAGATCCTCGTAGACTCGGCCCGGCTTGCTGCATATGGATTGACCTTCGACGATGTTGCCAAAGCCGTGGCATCCGCAAACGTATTGCGCGCCGTCGGCCGGCTCGAGGACCATTACAAGCTCTTTCTCGTGGTCTCGAACGAGGTTTTGGACGGCGTCGGCGCGCTCCGAGATGCTGTCGTGAAGACGCTTCCCGACGGCATCGTCACAGTCGACGACGTCGCGACCGTCCGGCGCGCGACGGCTCCCCAATGGATTCGCGTTACTGCCGACGGACGCGATGCCGTGCTGATCAATGTCTACCAGCAGCCGGCCGGCAACGGCGTTCAGATTGCGCGGGACGTCAAGGCGCGACTGGACGAGGCACGGTCGAAGCTGCCATCCGGCATCTCGATCGCCACCTGGTATGATCAGAGTGAGCTTGTGACAGCCTCGGCGCGGTCGGTGCGCGACGCTATCCTGATCGGGGCGCTGCTTGCTGCCCTCGTGCTGCTGGTATTTCTGCGAAGCTGGAGGGTGACGCTTATTGCGCTGCTGGTCGTGCCGGCGTCGCTATCGGCCACGATCGTGCTGCTATACGCGCTTCACATGAGCTTCAACATTATGACGCTCGGCGGCATGGCAGCCGCTGTCGGCCTGATCATCGACGACGCCATCGTTATGATCGAGCAGATCATCCGGCGCGTTCGCCAGGCGGGGATCGCGGGTGCGAGCGTCTTGGCTGCAGCTGCGGAGTTCGCCAGGCCGTTGGCTGGCTCGAGTGCAGCGACGATCGTGATTTTCGTGCCTCTCGCCTTTCTCAGCGGTGTCACCGGGGGTTTTTTCGGTCCGTTATCGTTGACCGTGGCTTCGAGCCTGATTTTCTCGTTCTTGGTGACATGGATCGCCGTGCCGCTCGCCGCCGAGCGGCTCGTCACCGAGAAAGAAATCGAGCGCGAGGATGCAGGACCGATCTCGCGCTGGATCGTCGCGCGGTACCAGGCGCTTGCCGGTCGACTGCTCGCTCATCCGATGCTCGCGATAGTCGGCGTGCTGCCGCTTCTGGTTATCGGTTTTATCGCGTTCAAGGGAGTTGGCTCCGGGTTTATGCCGGTCATGGACGAGGGCGGTTTTATTATCGATTACCGCAGCCCAGCCGGGACAGCGTTGTCCGAGACCGACCGCCTAGTCGGTCAGGTAGAGACGATTCTGGGGACGACAGCGGAAGTCGCGACATGGTCACGCCGCACTGGCACTGGCCTCGGTGGCGATCTCGCCGAGCCGAACCAGGGCGACTTCTTTGTACGGCTCAAATCAGGACCGCGACGGCCGATCGACGAGATCATGGCGGAGGTCCGGTCAAGGATCCTCCGAGAGGTGCCGGGGCTCAGTTTCGAGATGGCGCAGCTGATGGAAGATCTGATCGGCGACCTCACTTCCGTGCCGCAGCCGATCGAGGTGAAGCTGTTTGCAGACGACCCAAAAACCCTGCTGCAAGCAGCTCGCAAGGTTGCCGAGGAGATCGCCAAGGTCCCCGGCGTGGTCGACCTCCGCAACGGTATCAACCCCGCTGGCGATGCCCTCGATATCAAGATCGACCAGGTCAAGGCGGCAATCGAGGGTGTCGACCCGACCGAGACGACCCGGCTCCTGGACAATTATCTCCATGGTCAAGTTGCAACTCAGATCCCAACCCCCGTAAAGCAGATCGGCGTTCGGGTCTGGTCTCCTGCGGATGCGCGGGCGACCGATCGCGACCTCGCCGACTTCATGCTTCGCGCGCCGGATGGGCATCTTTTCCCGCTGAAGCGGATAGCCAGCCTTGTCCCGGTCAGCGGCGAGCCCGAAATCGCCCGCGAGAACCTGCAGCGGATGGTCGCGATCACTGCGCGAATCGAGGGCCGCGATCTGGGTTCGGTGGCAGCCGACATTCGGAAAACCCTGACCACGCCGGGACTTCTGCCCAATTCGGTGCGGTCGGAGCTGGGCGGCGCCTACGCGCAGCAACAGATCGCCTTTCGTGCTCTCGCCGTCGTGTTCGCAGCCGCAGTCGCGGCGGTTTTTGTATTGCTGCTATTTATCTACGAGGGCTTTGCTGTGGCGATTGCGATCTTGGTGCTGCCGCTGCTGGCGGTATGCGCGGTGTTCACCGGACTCTGGATAACCGGGATCGAGCTCAACATCAGTGCGATGATGGGCATGACGATGATCGTCGGCATCGTTACCGAAGTGGCGATCTTTTTCTTTTCGGAGTTCGTCGATCTCTCGGTAGGACGGCCCGTTCAAATCGCACTGATCGAGGCTGGGCAGAACCGCATGCGGCCGATTGTGATGACGACACTGGCGGCCATTCTGACTCTGCTGCCGTTGGCGCTGGCGATCGGCCAGGGTTCCTCAATGCAGCAGCCCCTTGCCGTCGCGATCATCTCGGGCTTGGTTGTGCAGCTCCCGCTCGTGCTGCTGGTAATGCCAAGCATCTTCTTGCTGTTGCATCGCCCGGCCCTGAACTGAGCGCGGGCCGCGCAGCGGCTCAACTGCCGTGATAAGGCTTCCCGAGCTCATCCTCGCATAGGTGAAGTCTATGGCGCGGCGGCCGAGCGCGATGCTGATCGGCCTGGACAGTAATGCCGCGCGCGCGAACCGCTGCGGTGGCGGAATCGGCGCCGGCGGAACGCGGGAAAGCCCAAAGCTGTCCACCCTAGCATCAGTGCAGCCCCGCCGATTGGCGTCGCCCAGCTGATCTGCGTCATTCCGGTCAACGCGCGGACAAACAGGCTGCCGCTGAACAGCATGATACCAACCCCAAAACTCCAGCCGGCCACGACTGCCGCGCCCCGTCTCGGCTCCCGTCCCTGAGCGACGCCAATAAGGGCGATCAGGACCGTGGCATGGACCATCCCGTACAGCGCGCCTGTTCGCAGCAGATCGGTCGCCTGCGCGTCGTCAACGAGATGGGTGGCGAGAGCACCCATCGCCACCGACGAAAGACCGCCGAGACCGGCAATAGCCAGCCACCGCCGAATCATCGGCGATCACTCCTTCGCGGATAGGGTTATTGCAATTATTCCCGATCGTCGCTTTTTGGGAGGAATACTGCGTTTTGATGACTTCGCCCAATCCGACATCATCTTCTGAGCCCAATTCTTCTGCCACTGCTCCCCGAACCGTGTCCAGGACTGGACCGGGTTGACCGATATCGCTTTGACGTCGGGCCAATCGGCGGATAAGGTCAGACTGGGCCACGACTTGATTTGATCGCGCCAGACCTCCATCGTGTGATCGATCATCTTGATCTGCATTTCCGCAATGTTTTGCATCTGGTCGATCACGCCAGAAACGACGTGATCCGGACATCCCAGCACTCGAGCGGTCTGGTTTGAGCCTTACCGAGATTGGCGATTGCGAAACCGACCTTCAAAGTCTCCTGATAATGGGATAGCTTTCCTGAACGCACCAACCGCGCCCTATGGGCTCGCGCGTGTTCTGAAAGAAATAGCATGGCTGCTAGGAGTCGGCGATGTCAATCCGCCATCAAGCCACTTGGCCGCACGGCCCAGCTGTTGGCGAAGGATGTCGGTGTGCCGATACACGGGCACCGGCGAAACGGTGATCAAAGAGCCGCGGGGGTATTATCGAGGAGCTGGATCCGGACACACCGTCGGTTGCCCGTCAAGACCTTCATGGCGCTGGTCGAACGTAACCGTGGTCCCAGCCTCGGTTTGCGTCAACTTGACGACATAAATACTGTCGAAATCATCTGCCTGCCAATCGGGCACGATGGTAGGATCGCCACCGTGATCGGCGACGAGAAGGCGGGCGAGCTTTGGGATCGCGGCGTGCTCCCAGGCCACGACGACAAGAGCATTCCGATAAACCGGGGACGCGAGTTTGTATCGGAGCGAGTCGAGATCTGCGACACCGGTACTGGCATCGACAGGTAAACCGAAAGCGATGGCCGTGGGCTCGATCGTCGCCAGCGGCCGGACATAGTTGTAAAGATGACCGTAATCCTCCTTCGACTGGGCGGGATCGGGCGCGAAGACGGCATCGGGCCTGCCAAATAATTTCCCGATTACAGCGGGCAGCGCGAGGGCGCGATTGAGCCCCTGGCAATTCAGTTGCCCTAGTCCGTCAGCGGGCTTTTCTCCGTGCCGGACCAATACAATTGTCTCGGTCACCGGCAGTTCCGCGCCGAAACCTAATGACCCGGCCACCGCCAGACCCAGCACAATGTTGAGCCCTTTCCCCAGTGAACGCGAAACGATAGAGCACATGTCCATAGCCAATCTGCTTGACTTCGTCCTGTATTACCCTTCGACCGTCGGCCGGGTGATAGGCGTCAGAAAAGTGGTGGTTTTGTCAATCATAGTCCCCCTGTGTTTCTCCCCATCGGGTTATCACGCGGTTAGAACTCTAATCGTCGTGCGCCAAGGCGCCATTCCGGGGGTGATTGACCGTCTACGGAAAGATCATGCGGATCGACGACGAATGGGCAACGATCGGGTCGCGCAACTTGTATTCCAACTCCCTCGCGGGCCACACAGAGATGAACGCATCGATCCGGGACGCCGCTGCCGTCGGTCCCTCGCCGGGCGCGCTGTTGGCCGAACACCTAAATGTCAGGATACGGCGGATCTCGATGCGCGTTCGGCGCTTCGGGTTTATCGGCCCCTCGCGCGATGCGGCGGCTTTTGCAGCAATGGACAACACGGTTGTCGCGGTTGGGCCGGTGGACGGATTCGGCGCCGCCGCAAGGATGCTGCATCAGTCGCCTCTGATCACATGGCTTGACGACAGCTTGCCTGACTTTGCCGCGACTTCAGCGTGGGACGAGAGGTATGACCTCATCATGCTCACGGCTGTCTGGATGCATCTCGACACGGAAGAACGGCAAAGGGCTATGCCGAAGGTCGCGGCTCTGATGGGCGATGGCGGGATGATGCTGATGTCGCTCCGCCATGGGCCGGTCCCGCCAAAGCGCCGGATGTTTGAGGTCTCCGACGAGGAGACCGTTGAGCTCGCTCGGCTTTGCGCGCTCGATTGTGTCCTATGCCGATCCACAGATTCGGTCGGCAATCTCAATCGGGTAGCAGGTGTCACATGGACGCGGTTGGCGCTTGTGAAGGCGGCTGGATACGCCTAAAGCCAGATCCGGGAAACCAGGTGCCAGACGCTCGGCGATAAAAGAGCGCCGGACGCTCGGCAAGTTGCTCGGCTACGCCGCTAACGAGAGTGATCGATCGGCGGCCGAGCGCGATCGCGGCCGGCGGCAATGAATAGAACACAAGAAACCCGCCCGGCGCGCGCAACACCGGGGTGGTCAATCGCCCTTTGCAACATTGCGAGCGACCAGGCGGCTGTCTGCTCCTTTCACTCGGTGTAAGGGGCCGTCGTCACTGCGAGAACGGGCTCAAAAAGAGCCCGGCTCACCTCCAGCGCCTCGCCGAGTGCGAGCCGACAGCCTATTGGTTGCAGACTTCGCGCACATAACCATTGCAGCAGCTCCGCCTCGGAGCAGAAGAACGCGATCGACCGGCAGCAAGACACCGCCGCGCACCCGCTATAGGAGAGATCGTACCACACCATGGCGTCGACCGGCCGGACATGGCTCAGAACCTTGCCACTCTGGGCGGTGACGATTTCGATCCCGCCTCCGCAAGCGCGGCAGGAGGACTCTATGACGACATCCCTCCGAAACATCCCGGCAATGCCGAGCGCATCAATGGCGCAGACGGCGTGGAGCTTGCAGCCGCTAAGCTGTACGCGGTGTTCTGTCCGTTCCCCGGTGAACGGATAAGCATAGAGAACGCTGTCAGCCGACGGGTTCATGCCCAGAAGATCATGGGCTTGCAGGTGGGCAACGAGCGTTCGAAGATTTTCCGGGGGGAGACCGGTCTCTTCGCCTATTTCGTGCAGGCGCGGCGACCTACCCGACCGCGCAAAAAGCTCGATAACCGTTCTCCACACCCGGTCTTGCGCCGGCTCAAGAACGTGATCCCATCTTTCACCGAGACTATTCCGCGAGCGATCGCGCCCGATGAGGGCGTCTCGCGCTGCCGGTCTCGTCACGACTGACCAGTCCGGGCGGTGAATGCCCGGTCTTATCTCCGCTGTCACGGGCAGCTGGTTCGAGTTTGAGCGGGACGACAAGTCGGCGTCTCACCGGCCTGTATGGGCGGACAAGGCACCGTTCCGTAGGAGCAAAACACGCAGCAATCACCTTGCTTCGGGCGCAGCAGTACGCCGCAGCCGGTGCATTCATAGAAGTGGAGGCATGCGTCGGTGGGCATCGTCTCGGTCTTCGCCGTGCCGCATGCTGGGCACGTGATCGTGGAATTCGGGATCACGGCTCCTCTACACTAGAGCATATAGCCGATATCGGAGGCGCCGGTCGGGGAGGCGAAAATTGTCTGCTTGAAATCCTCGGCTGTGAGATCGCGACGAATGGCGAGAGCAAAGAGGTTGATCACCTCGTCGAAATGCGGGCCGACGAGATGAGCGCCGAGGATATGCCCGCTCCCCTCCTCGATCAATGTCTTGTAACCGTACACGGTTTCAGCCGACCCGGCGGGCTGTATACCAGTCCGCGACCTTCCGGCGATTGACCCGGAACGAGCCGATGACGACGAGATCGTAGACTTTGCCTCCACTCATCCGGCATCCCCTGGCTTGAGGCTCGGATCTCGACAGGCGGCCGCGGTGTGGCGGCGGTACAGCCCGAGGCCCGCGACGGCAAGCCCGAGGAGCAGCATCGGCATAACCAGGTAATCGGCTGTTGTTATCCAAGTGGTGAGGCCGATCGCCCCGAGAACGAGGGTCAGAAGCGGCGTCGAGCAACAGATCGCCGCCAATAAGGCGCCGATCGCGCCGGTGGCGATCAGCGAGCGATCGGACACAGGATCAGCCCTTGAGCGCAGACGGGTAGCCGGTATCGGTGGTCGCGCTGATCAGCACCGGCACGGCGGTCTTGGCGTCGTCAAAGGTCACGACTGCGGTTTTGTCCGCGTAAGAGACAACCACCTTGGCAACACCGGGCACCGCCTCGAGGCTCGATTTGACCGTGTACGGGCAGGCCGAGCAGCACATGTTTTGCACCGCGAGCGTTACCGTCTTCTCGCCGGCAAACGCCGCCGACGAGATCAAAAGGCTGAGGCCGAAAAGCGTAGCCGTAAGTGATTTTTTCATGCGGCGGTCTCCTTCACGGCTGGAGGATAAGCGGTGCGAGGACGTCAAACGCCAACGCGCCGATGACGAGGATCGTCGCGAGGATCAGGCCGCCCGTGACGATCCGGTTTGACAGGGGCCGGGTGCACACCTGGCCATCCGCGCACGCCACTTTCCGTGCGCGGTACATCACCCCGTAGCCGCCGGCGAGGCAGGCGACCGTAGCGGTGATGAAGTAAGGCTGATAGGGGGCAAGCTGAGTGAGGTTGGCGATCCAAGCGCCGCTGACGCCAAGGCCGAACAGCACGAGCGGCACGATGCAGCAGGACGAAGCTGCGAGCGCCCCGATCACACTGCCGGCGGCAAGGAGCTTCTGGGCCCGCGGCATGCCGCGTATACCGGGCTCAGCGGGTGCGAGACGGCTCTGACTTTCGGCTTGGCTGCTCATGGTTTGCCATGCTAGAGCCTGTAGCCACTACAGGATCAAGAGGAAATTTTTTCCATGCGCTCTGTGGCTCCTCCGTCACTTGCACGCATGTCGATCGGCGAGCTTTCCCGGCGCAGCGGGGTTCATATCGAGACCATCCGCTATTATGAGCGCATCGGGATGCTGCCCAAGCCGCAGCGTACTTCCAGCGGGCGGCGCATCTACGGACCGCCTGAAACACGGAGCCTCGCCTTCATCCGCCGTTCTCGCGAACTGGGGTTCACTCTCGATAAAATTCGCGCTCTGCTGGCGCTTGCCGCGGAGGACGGCAAGGACACCTGCAGCGAGGTGCGCCAGGTTGCAGCCGCTCACCTGGCGCATATTCGGGCAAAGATTGCCGATCTCCGCGCCATGGCGCGTGTGCTGTCGGATGCTGTGCGGCGCTGCGACGCGGGCGAGATGCCCGGTTGCCCACTTATCGATGCTCTTTCGGCAACATCACCACTACGTCTTGTAGGTCGGTCACGCGCGGGAAACCGCCAAGAGTGTCATTCCGAGGGTGATCGAGCGCCGCATTCGCGGTGACGCCGAGCCCGCGAGTCGGGCTCACCCCGCGCGGCGCGTGAGCAGCATTTTGCCGTAGGGCGCCATCGCGGCCTGGCGGCTTGCGGCGTGGTGGGTCAGGATCGTCATCACGTCGCGGCGGATGGCGCCGAGTTCGTCGCGGCATAGACCCAACGGGCACCGTCCATTTCGCACAGGCGGTCGAGCGCCCAACCCACCTGGTGCTGGGCGTAGACCATGTCGCGGCGGCGCGCAACGCCTCGGCCTCGGTGATCCTGCGGCCCGAGCTGACCGCCGCGGTGCTCGACTCGCACCCGGTGTGCAACAGCATTGTCGTGACATCGATCGCCGCGGCGGCCTCCCCGAGCGCCATTTGCACGACCTCGGACTCGGCGACCTTTGTCACCCCGCGCGACACCCGCTTTGCCAATCCGGTGCAGGCGATGTCGAGGGCGATGCGGCCGAGCGCGACGGCGACCGGCGGCAACGAATAGGACACCAGAAACCCGCGCGGCGCGCGCAACACCGGGTAGTCGGGATGCACCAATGCCCCGGGCGGGGTGCCGGCGAAGTGATCGCTGACCATCACCGAGCGGTGCTCAGGGACGAATACGTCGCGCAGAACCAGCGACTTGCTGCCGGTACCGAGGAGGCCCAGCACCCTGCCAGTCGTCGACGATCTCGACCTCGGCAAGCGGAGCCAGGCGATTGCGATGCGGCACGGGTTCATCCTGCTGCTCGATCCTCACGCGAGCGCAAGAAAAGTGGTTTCTTCGTCCGCCATAAAGCGATCGAACTCGCTGCGACGCTCCCTGAGAAGCGGATGATGTCGGCCGTCGAGCAGTTCCCCAACCGGATCCAGATCACCTTCGGCGGCGCTCCATAGAGGACGCTGAGCTGCTGATCAGCGAGGTCAGTGACGAGCCGTGCCGCCAGATTTTCATCGAAGAGCAGCATTCGCTGCTCAGCCGGCCGGAATGCTCACCACTCGACGTTCGCGCTCGGCGGCAAACGCCAAACAGGCGCGGATGTCGTCGCTCGCCAACTGTGGAAAATCGGCCAGAACCTGCTGCTCGCTCATCCCGGAAGCGAGATAAGAGAGCACGTTACCAACGGTAATGCGCGTGCCCCGCACGCATGGTTTACCGAAGCGAATTTCGGGATCTATGACGATTCGGTCCTGATAATTCATCCGCTTTAGAATAGGCGGAATAGGCGGACGAGCTGGAGGAGACAAGAACTTGACCAAACGCTCACCCTCCTTACCGGCGAGCAGCATGCGCCCGTAGGGCGCCATCGCGGCG
>Ga0306920_100015756_pt1 | contig 10379 bp, 13 predicted proteins | sample flu12Cox44000170_FD_204666 | JGI IMG/M metagenome (GOLD analysis project Ga0306920, IMG submission 204666) | Lab enrichment of tropical soil microbial communities from Luquillo Experimental Forest, Puerto Rico - flux4day.12C.oxic.44.000.170 (v2)... | ecosystem: Environmental > Terrestrial >...
TCGACCTGCGCGATCAGTTGATTGGCCCCGAGTTCAAGTTCAATCTTCGCGGCGAGGTTCAGCTCGAGAAGAAGGAGGACATGAGAAGGCGAGGCTTGGCGTCGCCGGATATCGCCGATGCGTTGGCATTGACTTTTGCTCGGCATGTGTTTCCGCGCGCTTACGATGATTGGACGAATAGCGGACAGAGCAACGTGATTAGCGACTACGATCCATTCACGTTCGACCAAGAGCAGTCGAAGACTCCGCGATACTACGCGCCGGGATGGGCCCGGCTGCGCGAAGAGTATGAATAGAGAAGAGAGAGTATGAATAGAGAAGAGTATGAATAGATATGACTGGACCGATTAAGAAAGCGAGAAAGCAGCGGGAGCTCGATGAGCTGGCATTCAATGTGTTGAGCAGCTTTCGGCAGCAGGGCGCGATGCAATGGACGGATTGGTATGAGACGACCAGTGCCAGGCGAGGTGAGAGGGGACTTGGCACCACAACCTTCAACGACGCGGTCAAGAGATTGATGGCTGAAGCGCGCGTGCAGATCGATGGGAATGGATGCTATCGGGTCGCTTATGACGCGGTAAAGGATTTAGAGGATGCAGTGAGCTTTACTGACACTGCAGATTTTCTCCCCGCCGGCAATGAACGCTCTTCAAGAGCGTTTTTAGGAGCCAGGAACGGTAAAGGGGATATTGCCGACATCGCTGTGCGGCAGTTACTAAACAAATAGTTCTGATTGCTTAGGATTCGTGATCGATAGTCTTGGGCGGGTTGATTGTCTTCATCGCCTTCGCTGCATCTAGACATTCACCTAAGACATCAGAGCCACGAACTGAAACTGCCACCGATAGCTTGGGCCGTTCGAATGGCAGAGCTCCGGTTGCTGCTTTGATCTTGCTGAATTCGCTCGATTCCGGATTGTTGTAGATGGCCTGCAGGCAGGTTAGGGCATCTGTAGTGCCCAGGATCCAATCCAGCAGTTGCTTATTCTCGGCACGGAGCTTGGCGATTTCCGCCATCTGCAATTTGATGACGTGCTCAAACCGAATGAGCTTCTGCTCGGCCTCGAACCTCAGCTTGGCGTTTGCTCTGCGCATGGGCTCAATATACCACGCGTGCCGCCGGCTCTGCCTTTCACAGACTACAGGTTGAGTGGCCGGATCGATGATTGTTCGGCGCTGCGGTCGGGTAGCGCTTGGGTAGCAACGCGCATCTCCAGAGCTGTTTTTAGGTGATCGTGACCCCCGTTTTACTGGGGGGTTTCGCCGGTGCATCTGTCTGTGAAACAGGCGATTCTCTGCAACTAGATGGCGAACGACGCGGATGAGTGCCGGCGAAGGGATGCGCATGACCATCCGTCCCGCGCTGAGCGGTCGCTTTTGCCTGGCGCGAACCGGCGCGTCACGGGACTAACGGCGCGATCAGGCATGCCCCCGGGGGGCGGGCCCAAAACTCGGTCGCCAACGCGCGAGCAGACTCCACTCAACCAATTTTTGCGAAATTTTAAAGCCGTTTTTGTTATTGCCGCAAGAGCGGGCAGAAGGCCGCAAGAGGTCCCGAGTTGTCACGGTTGTCGCTCGTACGTGAGTGTATATAAATTTTCTCTTTTTATCTTCCTTTAGCGGGCCGGCCGGCCCGCCGCTTTTTTATATACGCGACCCCCGTTTCCGGTGACAACCGTGACAACGTGGAACTTTCGGCCTTCGGCCTTCAGCAGCCGCGCGCCGCCAAATGTGCTTACGGTATACGTCGACACTCGATCATTCCCGCGGCTTTCGCCGGCAACGCGGCTTCGATCTCATTAGCCAGTTCGCGCATGTCCGCACCAGAGGCGTTGCCCACCCACCATAATTCGTACCTGCGTTCGCCAGGCCCACCCCGATATCGATTTCGCATACGAACACGCGTTCCTGGAAAAACCTGTCGAACAAGATTTTGGACACTCTTCTGTTTGAGCCATTGGTTTACCCGGACTCCTCGGATCATCATGAACTGCCTCCTTTAAACATTTCCTGAAGCATTTCTCGCTCCTTCGCCCGTTCGGTTGCTTCCCGGGCCGCCCGCTCGGCGAATCGGCGATGCACTTCGGGATTGACCTGCCAGTGCGGCGGCTTTGACCAAAGCAGGCCCGGCGTTCGTATGAGCCAACCGAGCGCTTCTAGTTGGTCGAAGATCTTCTCAATCTCCTGGCGTTCCAAGCCGCGCATGGCATTGTTGCCGCGCTGCACGTCTCGATTGGTGATGCGCGATAATTTTCTCGCCAGGATGTAGCCGGCCACTTTGGTCAGCCGGTCGTGGTCATCTGACAGCTCGAGCGTGCCGGCGTAGAACGCCGTAGCGTGCGGCAGAAGAAAGCGCTGCAGGAAATCAGCGACCCGGGGCGCGGTGTGCTCCGTTACGATCAAGTCTTCGCTGGGTTGCTCGATGCAGTGCCATAGCAAGCACAGCCGCGCGAAGATGCCGTCATATTTGCCAATGTGCGCTGCCAGCTTTCGATTGAAGGCCTCGTAGTTCATCAGCTCAAGATGTTTGCGCTCGAGGCCCTGGCGGATCTCCAACGCGGCGTCGTCGAACTGTAGCGGCGCGCCGGGACGCGTGCGTTCGTGCAGTTGCCCGATCAGTTCATCGTAACGACGGCCGGCGCTCCCGGCCGGCGCGTCCTTGCCGGCTTGGCCGCGGGCGAGAACGACGGGAATGAGACGCTGCAACAGGCCATCGTCAACGGTGTCGTCGGCGATTTTGCGGGCCGGATCGGGTTGAATGCCGCCGAGCAATGACACCGACAGATTTGGAATCAAGAAGGCGCCGCGGGCGACGCGATTGACTGCGTAGGGACCGCCGTGAAAAGACTGCAGCCAGAAGCCGCGATCTTTCGCGGCGCCGCGACCGGAATACTTATCCATCGCGCCAAACCATCCCGACAATTCGTCCTGAATATCGAGCAATTCGCCCGTGATGAAGGCGAAGACTGAATCTTGCTGGTGTGCATGCGGCCGGCATCGTCGTTGTCCTCGAGCACGTAAGCGAGCTGCTTACCCTCGAACCATTGCGCGAGCTCAGGCTGCCACTTGCTCGCACCGCCGGGATTGGTGGTCGTGATCAAGCCGAGCGCGGCAACGTTGTCGGCGTCCTTCTCCCCCTCGCAGATCCACACTGGTTCGGTCGCCGGCGCCGCCAACAGTTCGGGCAGCCGGTACGGAATCGCGGTCGCCGGCCAGCCGTTAACCCAGCGGCCATCATCCCAGTGCTGCGTTGGAAAACTTTTGCCGCTGGTGCGGGTCACCTGCATGTAGAGCAAGCCGCGTGCGTCCTTGTAGACGTAATACGTCGTTGGGGCGCCGCGCGGGGCTTCGCCGGCGGAATAGTGATCGAAGCCATTGCCGGCATATGCGGTATCATGACCATTGCCGCGCGGCGGAGGATCATCGAATTCCGGCGGTGGCATCGATTCCGATTTCCAGCCTGCGCTTGGCGCGGCAACGCTAACTTCGGGGCTTTGTGATGCTGTACTCGCCGCCGCAATCTCCGGCGGAATCTCGAGCTCATCGTCGGGCTCCGACTCTATATCGGTCTCGACTGGGCCCAGGGCCGCAGAACCATTGCCTCCGCCATTGACGCGCAGCGAGCGCGCCTGGTTGACGATCGGCGCCTTGATCTCGATGAAGCGCTCAGCAATGCGCGCTTTGGTGGCGATCGGAAAATCCGGCGCCCAGGCTGGCGCGGTTGTGATGATGCCGCGGAATTCGTCAAGATCGCCGGTGCCTTCCGGCACCTCGCACACGACTTCGTCGTGCAGGTGCGCGACGATGGGGTAGCCGGCGGCCTCGAGCCGCAGCATTGCCGCGCAGAAGATGTCGCGGCAGATTGCTTGCGTCGCGTTCTCGGCGATCAAGCCGCCGAATGCTCCGCGGTGTTTAAGGACGTGATACCACTCCCAACGCCCGCCGCTGGCGTCGCGAAATGTAAAGCTCTTGCTCTGCTCGTCGTCGTAGATTCGCGCAAACGGGTAGCTAAGCCGGCGGCCAGATGGCAGTTCCAGATAGAGGAAGTCGCGCTCGCGGACGAAGGTGACGCGCGCCACGGCGCAACGCTGGCCGGAATTGTCGATGGCGCTCACCGCTTGCCGCACCGACATCAGCCAGAATTTTGCGATGTTCGGATGCCGGCGCACCCAGGCTTGGCGGAAACCATAGACTTTCGCATCGGGAGTGGCGTCATCCGCGGGCGCTAGTCGACGCCAAGCGCCGACACCGCCTTGATAGCCGAAGGCGAGATCGGCGGTCTTGCCGGTGCCGCGTGCCTTATCTCCGGTGAGTTTCAGATCCTCGGTGGCAAAACGGTGATAGGGTTCGCGCTGAGGATCGCCGGTGCGGTCGAACTCGCGCCACGCCTCGAGCTTGGTGGATTCGTTGCACAGCCAGGCCAGGCCGCGGGATTCAATGCCGCTCAAATCGGCGATAAAGAGCCGATGCCCTGGAGCTGGGACGACGAGCGCCCGGGTGATGTCGCCGACGACGCCGAGCGGACGTTCGTAGCAGGCTTGCATGTGGGCTAGGCTGCCGGTGTGCACCGCTTCGATCGCACTAGCGACGTCGCCGACCGTTGGCTTCTTGAGGTTCTGCATCTGGGCGCCCACCGAGGTGAAGCGGCCCGGCATAGCGCCGTGATAGCGGTAGGCTTGGCGAATACGGTGGTCGGGTCCGAGCCAACGGCGCAACGTGCCCAACTTATTGACCGCAGCGTGAGCGCCATCAAGGCGCAGGCTGATCAACTGCCTCGCTGCAGAAGCCAGATCGGGGCGCTTAAGCGCCTCGACGAGCGTGTCCTCCTGAATATTCGGCAGCGCGCAACCCTGGCGTCCGAGCCACTTCAGAATTCGATCGACCTGCGCCGGACTGGTGACTTCACCGTCGGTCAGCGCCGCGATCTTCTTTTGCAATTCGATAGTGGACTGTTCCCCGATGCTGATGGCAGCGTCGAGCAATTCGACGTCGATGTGGGCACCACGGGCATTGATCGCCGCGTCGAGCTCCCAAACCGATTGCTCTTGTGGCGGGATGAATCCTAGTCGGGCAACGATCTCGGCGGTGATCGCGACGTCGATGCGGTTATATTCGTATAACGTCGCCAACAGCTCCGGATCGTCGCGCCAATAAATCTTGCTTGGGTCCTCGCCTTTGCGCGGCTTGCGCGGCTGGGCGAGCTGTTTCATCGCGCGTTTGCCTGCCGGGGTCTTGCGCACCGTTAATCGCAGCGCCGCGGCAACGGAATCCAATGCGGCCGGCAGCGCGTGCGTCAACGCGATGGCTTGCGCGCAGCGGCGGCGTCCGACGGCGAAAATTGGCCAGCCATAGCGCGGATGTAGAATGTGTTCCTCAAGTTGGCGCTCGAAGGCGTCATTAAAGCTAACAATCAGAGTGCCAGGATCGGCCGCAGCTTCTGCAGGAATCGGTTGCGACGGTAGCCAGGTGCTGATCGGGCTGCGCACACCGTCGACGACAATGCAATAAGAGACGCAAAGAACATCGGTAACTGGGTCGCAAAGATAGATATGCGACCCGGTCTGCTTAAGGCTCGAAACGCCTCGCGTCTCTGCGTCGTAGACAACATACCGCACGGCATTCTCGCTAATGCCTATTCGGTCGCGGTTGTTGCTTAGCCAACCACTCCCATGACGCCCATCCGCCGGACGGCAGATGGCAGAAATCCTCAGGGAGCAAGTTCAATGCTTGATCGAATAGCTCTTTTGCCTTTCGCTCGAGCTTAGCTATGAGCTGATCTCTGTACTCGGGGGTAATGCAATATGAGCCGACGTCGTATAGGCCATCTATCAGCTCTGCTTTCTTCACCAGGTCGCGCGCCCCCATACTTGCCGCGTACTCCCGAAACAATTTGTCGGCCTCACGCTCACGTTGTCGCTTTGTCTTAGTCATCACGGTGTCTCCTGGTGGTCATTTCAAAGAGTCAGGCAGGTCGTCGTTGAGTTCCTCGCGGAGCGTCGGCTCCGCGACAACGGTTGTGTCGGTGCGAGTGATGCCGCGTTTTGTTGTTCGCATCTTCGTTGGCGGCTTTGCCGCTGCCGTCGGCTCGACGGGTGCTGTGGCGGATTCGTCCGCAGAGTTTTCGGGCGCCGCCGCTTGCCCCGGTGCGAGCGAGGGCGCCGCCGGAGCCGGCAACAACACATGCTCCTCGCCACCGTTGCCCATAGGGACCCAATGCTTAATCAAAAGGTGCGGCCGTTGCCGTCCGCCAAATTTCGTCTGCATGAATTTGTCGCTCAAGCAGACAACCGGGACGAGGTGCGGGCCTTTAAGCTCTCGCATCCATTTGATCTTCCGGACCAACTCGCCGATGGCGATGGCACCACCGGTGGTGGCCGTCGGAAACGAAAACTGATCCAGAGTCGCCGGATCGAGCAAATAAAGAATATGTTGGCGTTGCCACGGGCCTCGCGGCTGCCCGTCCGGGCCCTTGCCCCACTCACTGCGTGGAGTGTCGGCATTAAGTTGGTCAAGGTCTGGAAATTTCTCGCCGGGTCCGAGAATCTTAGTTTCGACCGACACCTGGTCTTGCCATTTCTGCACAACACGCGCGACGCCGATCGCGACCAACTCAAGATCAGGCGACAATTCCAGGCCGTCGCGCGTCACCCAATTCGCTTCGTTGGTGAACTTCACAACGGCGCCTTGAATGACGTTGCCCGTTTGTTGTTGCTGTTGGTCTCCGCCTTCGCTTTGGGTCTCGTACCCGGCGAAGCCGTCCCCACGGTAGGTTGTCATCTGTGTATCAGAACTCATGGTACTGCCTCTCTGTTTTGCCGGATTCGCCCGGCGGCGATTCCCCTTGCGGGGAATTCGGTTGTCGCGGCGCTCCGGCCAGCGCGATCAGCGCAGCCTCGGCACGGCCGTGATCTTTCTTGCGGGCGAGCAGTGCATGCGCCGCGGGAAACAATTGCAATGCGCGCTGGCGTCCCGCCTCTTTGTCACCGCCTCGCAGCGCGTGAAACTTTTTCCAAATTGACGGCTCGACGATCGTCAGCGGAATCGCGCAGCAGGTAATCACCGCCTCGATCGCGCCAACGGCGCGGCCGTACTTGAAGCCGGAAGACGCCCCCTGCTTTGGCATCGCCTGGGCGCGCTCGATCAGCGCGTGCTGCGGAGCGTGCTGAACGATCCAATCGCGGATGGCGAGCACGTCGACACGTTCTTTGGCACCGACGCCGACGACCGGAATGTCGGTCGCGTCGACGAGGCGGGGAGCGGCGCCGTTCGCGTCGATGGCTATGATTGCCAAGCCGCCACGAATGCCGGGATCGACGCCGAGAAAATTCATGGCGCGATCCTCACGAGGCGATAGCGTGCACCGCGCCCGAGCCACGTTGGCGCGATACGAAATCCCTGTGCTGCAAGCTCCGCGTTGGCGTGCTTGATCAGCACCGAAACCGTGTTTGGATTTGCCGGGCCGCCGTCTGCATCATCGGCATAAACGACATCAAGGATCTCGCCGCGCGTGATTCCGTCCGGGCGATCGGCAATAACGTCGACGATCCGCTGGCGCACCGGCCCATGCACAACCAGCCGCGGCGGAAACGGCCGATGGCAGGTTGGGCAGAGGTGCCGGCGCCGGCTCATTGGCTCGGCTCCGGATTAGCTTCCAGTTCACCAACCGGCACAGAATCGCTTAAGTCATTGATTTCATTGGATTTCACTTGGTGGGCAAAAGTTCCTGAAACCCCTGCTTTTTCAATGACTTGTGAAAAGTGACCCTCGCCACGTCGCCTTCGTGACGGTCGAGTCGGGGGATTATTCGGTGCTTGCTCCAAATCGGCGAATTTGACCGAAAGCCGCGCCATCAGACTCCAGCACTTCTCGACGCAACGAGCCTTCTCAATTCGCTTCGGAGATGTTGATCTGAAATCTTCACCGCCAATCTCGATCAGATCGTCGAGCGCGAGGCGGTTTCTGCGCATGAAGTCGAGAATCTCGACTACGGCTTGCCGCGGCTTCTGCGGTACGGCGCTGATCATGGCGATCGCCTCTGACGCAGCCGGCGATCGAGCGCCTCGTTGATCAGCACCGCGATCAACGCGGCCACCGGAAGATCCTCGGTGGCGGCGAGCTCGCTTAGCGCTGCGAGCAAGTTTGGCGCTAACAAGGGAATCGGGCGCCGGGTACGCGGCGCTTGTGGAACGTCGAGGGATGCTTTATCTGGTCGTTGCAGCACGACGGGTTCCTCGTTGTGTCCGCGCGTGGTGGCGCGGGGTGGTGAACGGATCAAAAGAAGCCGGGTCCTCGCGGGCCCGGCTTTCGTTTATTTGGTAGCCAACATGAGCGCGTGGCCGACGCGCATTCCCAGGCAACGTTCAGACACTTGCACGATCTTGTCGCGATACCGGCGCTTCAGGGTATCCTCGGAGACACCCGAGAGCCGTTCAGCCTCGTCGAGCCTGACGATGCGCAACAACTCCACTGGCCAATTCAGAAGATCGGCATCGGCAGACAGATTTTTTGACATCGCCTAACTCCGCAGGCGGGCGCATTGCCGCGCTCCGTACTGCAGAGCAAGCCACGCATAAACGCATATGCGAAACGCAAAAAAGTGCGTCGCGTGCGTCCGGCTATTTGATGGAACTAATAGGCCAAAGGCCCCAAGCGTCGAGCTGGTTTCTGATGTACCGGAGGGTTAGCGGTTTTTTGAGCTTGCCGGCCTCAGCAGCCCCTTGGCTCTGGTGCTCGAGCAGACTGGCAAGCTCCGTCTTGGACATGCCCTTTGTTATTTCGCCGTCGGCTTTCAGCTGCCGAGCCTCAGCAGTGATCCAGACTATAGTAGGTTTAGTAGGCTTTGGCGGATCTGTTGCCGGCAGTGCTGCGCGACCGTCGTCGATCCTAAATGAATCGGGACCGGACTTGTCCTCCGCCTGTTGAACCGGCGCAGTTTGCGATGCGGGCGGGCGCGGCGGCCAAAGCTCCAATACACGTTGTCTGTATACAGTGCAGCGAAAGTCGAAGTTGCCCCAAGGAAGCCCTACCGGAGAGACGTGTCCCCCGCGGTAAACAAGTTCGTGTTTTTCATCGAAGGGTAAATAGAAGGGATCGCCTTCGGGTTTGCCCTCGACAACCTTTTGGACTTTGATTAGCAGCCGTTTAGCTAATCTTTCTCGCTCCATCTCACGGAGCGCGCGCTTTTCCGTGTAGCCCAACTCGGTAAGGTGGTCGAATGCCTGGTTGAGGCGCCAACGATCCTCGTCGCTCGGTATAATGCCCGCAGCCTGGGCCATGGCTCGCATCCGTGGCTTTTTGGTTAGGACCGGCTCGGTGTTTGCGCACTGGGTCGGTCCGTTGATTATATCAGGCGCGCAGTGGCACGACCTTACTCTTGCGGCCTTCGACGACAGCCATCAGGTGCTCGCTCCACAGCTGCAGCGCCGTAGCGATCTCGCGATCATAGCGCGCGCGATTGTAAATCCCGGCGACGCCACGCTTGTGGCCCGAGACATGATTGAGCAGAGCTTCGATGATGTGCGGCTGTACGCCGATTTCTTCAGCCATATGTGTTGCCGCGCTGCGACGAAGATCGTGCAGGGTCCAATCCGCCAGCGGCTTGCCTTTGGCCACGACTATTCGAGCATTGAGAAGGTTTGTCGCATAAGACCATGCGGTGAAACCGGGGGCGCCACCATCAAAAACATTATCGTTGCCCTCGCGCCGTGAGATCGAGCGCAACAAGCCGATGGCCGCTTGCGGCAGTACCAGCGTTAGGGGCCGGTGATTTTTAGTTCTGGCGCCGGCAATGGTCATGGCGCCGCGGTCGAAATCGAGTTCGCTCCATTTGAGCTCGCCGATCTCTCGGCGCCGACAACCGGTCAGCATCAGCAGTTTGACAATGCGGCCGAAGTCGTCGTCCTGGCAGGCCTTCCAAATGATTGCGAGCTCGGCCTCGGAAAGAACGCGCTCACGGGGCCGTTTGCCGGCTTCCGGATCATTAGTGGCGATGACCGGATTGGCGTCACACAATCCCTCCTTCATCGCCCAACTAAACAGCGCCGACAGATTGACGCGAGCCCGTGATGCCGCGATCGGACCGCGCGCCTTGATCAGCTCCTGCAGGCACGCTGCTATATCAGCCCGCCGGATTGCATCGAGCGGCCGATCACGGAGCGACCGCCAGTGCATGGTGAAATAGCGCTTGGCCTCGCGATAGGTGCTCGGCCGTAGGCCGGCCTTCTTGGCATCGAGATAGCGCTCGGCGACGACCCCCAGGGTCAGCCGTGCTGCCGCGGCCTTGGCGCGAGCCCGGTCGCGCTCGGCCCGCGGATCAATGTTCAGCTCGACCTTAGCGAAGCGGTGACGCGCGGCCTTGCGTGCGTTCTCCAACTTCACCTT
>Ga0306920_100015757_pt1 | contig 10378 bp, 7 predicted proteins | sample flu12Cox44000170_FD_204666 | JGI IMG/M metagenome (GOLD analysis project Ga0306920, IMG submission 204666) | Lab enrichment of tropical soil microbial communities from Luquillo Experimental Forest, Puerto Rico - flux4day.12C.oxic.44.000.170 (v2)... | ecosystem: Environmental > Terrestrial >...
GCCGACGGATCGAGCGTCTGGAAGAACGGCACCTTGCTGACCAGGTCCCAGGTCTGGATGAAGTTGCGGCGGCGGCTTTCGGCGGCAAAGCCGGTGGCCAGAATGCCGGCCCACAGGCCGAAGGTGGCGATGCCGCAGATCATGACGATGCCGCCGAGCAGCCGGCCCAGGTCGGTGATCGGCACTTTGTCGCCGTATCCGGTGGTCGTCAGCGTCACCACCGCCCACCATAATGCCTGAGGCAATGAATTGAACGCTGTCGGCTGCGCTTGCCGCTCGATCAGGAACATGGCGGCTGACGAAAGGAACAACACGATCAAAAACAGCGCAAACACGCTCGCCAGCGCTTTGGCTTCGATCACGAACACGCGCTGCAGCTGAACGAAGCCGGGCGAATCCTGCGCCAGCTTGAGCACCCATAATGAGGCTAGCAGCCAAGCCGTCGGCGGCGGCACCCCACACAGCAGTGCTATCGGCACGGCGATGACGGCGATCAGATCGATAAATCCGGAAACCGAATACAGGTGTGGCCAGATTTTTCCGCCCTGCATTGCCGCATTTGCGCGCACCGCGCCGTCGATGGCAAAGTAAGCAAGGCATGACCACAAACAGGCGCTCAGCCAGCCGCCGGCGTTCCGTTGCAGATCGGGCACCGTATAGGCCGTGAGCGCCGCCAAGCCGATGATGAGTACCGACAAGCGCGCCGAAGACGACGCCCCAAACCGGCGTAGTGGCCCGGCGAATTGGATGAAGTTTTTGACGACGGGCTTGAAAACCACTGCAACCCCGCGACGCGTGTTTCCCCTAATTCTGGCACAATGATTACGCCGCGGTAGTGGCCTCGACCAGCCGAAATTACCGGCCAAAAACCTCCAGCTCTCCGGCAAACCCTTTGATTAACTGCGAAATCTCGACCGCTGCTGGGCAGCAACTGCTTAAATTTGCGCTCGTATGCCGTTAAACTGCCCCAGCGCGAGTCGTTACCGCCGCTCGCCGCGACTTGATCCGGGACAGCCATGAAACGGCAGCAGATTTCACGTTTGGAGCTGGCCAGCTATCTGCTGTCGCCATCGTTGTTCGTGATGGTGACCCTCATGGTGGTCGAGGCCATGCTCGCCGCCGCGACGACATGGCTCGTCATCAACGCCGGACGCAAGGTCGCGATTGGACAGTTCCTGCTTTCGGATCTGATCTGGATCCTCACCGCGCAATCGGCTTCCTACGTGGTTGGCGTCATCAGTTGGATCTTCGCCGAGCGCGCGGGCTATCGCGGCTTTGGCAAATTTGTGTTGAGGTTTGCGCGTGAGAACCGCGGCAAGGTCAAGCTACTCAACGAGAAGCCGGCGCGCGAACAAGTCGAACCGTTCCTCACCGGCGAAACCTTTCAGTGCTTCTTCAACGTGATGTATGAGCTGGAATTCGCGCTGAAGCTCTTCCTTGGGCTCGTTTTCAATGCGCTCGTCCTTGGCGCTGAGATCGATATCAGCTTGCCGTTTGCCTATGTGGGGGCATTGGGCGCGCTGTTGTTGATGCAGTGGGTTCTGCAGAAACCGCTGGCGCACGCTTATCTTGAAAACCAGCGTATGAACAACCGCGTCACCGCGCAGGGTTATACCGCGTGGGACAACGTTTTTTCCGGCAACAGCTACAATCTGCGGCTCTGGCTGGCGGAGTTCAAGAAACGGCTGCGTGAAGGCCTGGTCGCACAAATCCGCGCCATCGTTGCGCGCGAGGGCATGAGTGCGATGAGCGGCATCGTAAGCTTGGCCATTGTGTTTGCGACAATCAGCGTGGTTGCTTTGCAGAACGCGGGCGACACGGTTCTGCTGGTCGGCCTCGCTACCACCCTGCCGCGCCAGATCGAGATGACGTACGAGTTGCATCTGCTCGCCACCGGTTGGAACGATTTCATCGCGATCTGGACCCGCTTCGGCGGCGTTGCCGCCAATATGTTGCCCGAGCCCGAGGCCGATTTCGACAAACGCATCAAGTTCGATCGGTTGGTCTTGCGCGAGGGCGATCGTGCTAATGTCGTGTCGTCGTTGAGCGACGCGCTTCGGATTGCCCTCGCGCATCGCACCGGGCGCATCAACGTGCGCGGCGCCAACGGCAGCGGAAAGTCTTCGCTGCTGGCGAGCCTGAAGACCGAGATGAAAAAGCGCGCCTATTATTGGCCGACCACCGATCGGCTGGCCTTTCAATTCACCGGCGGGATTGTGCCGGTCGAGGTCGAAGGCGACGACGAAGACGACGTGGTCGTGGTCGCCGAGTCGATGGACCAAAAGCTCGGCTTCTCGTCCGGCGAACGCCAGCTGAAATCGCTCGAGGAAATCGTCAATTCCACAGACGCCGAATTCTATTTGCTCGATGAATGGGACGCCAATCTCGACAGCGCCAACAAGGCCAAGGCCGACGCGCTGGTCGACGCGCTTGCGGCGCGGGCGCGCGTCGTCGAGATATCTCATCGCGACAGGGCGCCATCCGGCGTGCCGGCTTGAGGGCAGCGCGCCGGAGCCGGCGTTGCCGCTCTGCGGTAAAGATCGTGGCGGAATGTGCTAGCCTTGTCGTGCGTTCAGGACGAGGGTGATGGATCGCAGGCAGATCATAGTGCTGATCGGCGCGGGCATCGCGGCCGCGAGCACAGGCCCGCGCTCGAGTCTGTCTGCCGCGACAAAGATCCCGCGCGTCGGCATCATCGACGATGGCCCCGATTGGGAGGCTTTTCGCCAGGAACTGCACGAACTGAACTATGCCGAAGGGCACAACATCGCGTTCGAATATCGTCGGGTCGACGGAACGCCTGATCAGTTCGTTGCGGCGGCACGCGAACTGACGCAGATTCCAGTCGATGTCATCGCGATCTATGGCACGCCTGCCGCTCAGGCCACGCTACAAGCCAGCAAGTCCATTCCCATCGTTGCTATTGCGATCGGCGATCCGGTGGCCGCGGGGTTGGTGGCCAATTTCGCGCATCCCGGCGGCAACATCACTGGCAACACCATTCTCGGTCCGGACATCGTGACCAAACGGTTGCAGGTGTTGCGCGACGCCATTCCAACCGCCACGCGCTTAGCTTTGATTTGGAATCCAAACAATGTGTCAAGCGGCGCCATTTTGGATGAGATGTGGAGGACGACCCCGTTCTTCGGGATGAACCTGACGCCGTTTGAGGCGCGCACTGCCCAAGATTTTCCGCAAGTTTTTACCGCGATGCTGGCGAGCCGTCCGGACGTCGTGCTCACCACCAACGACTCGCTACATCAGATGCACATGGCCGACGTGATCGATTTCCTCCTTAAGAATCGGATTCCGGGAATGTTCCAGCTCCGACGCAATGTCGTCGACGGTGGGCTGATGTCCTACGGCACAAGCTTGCCCGCTCTGTTTCGCCGCGGCGCCGGGTATGTCGATAAAATTCTTCACGGCGCCAAACCCGGCGACCTTCCGATCGAGCAGCCGGTTTCGTTCGGGCTCGTCGTCAACTTGAAAACCGCGCGCGCCATCGGGGTCGAAATCCCCGCGGCACTGCTTGCGCGCGCCGACGAGGTGATCGAGTGAGACGGCCTTACCGATATTCGGCAATCCGGCACGGGAGAGGGGAGCCGCGCAAAGTGCGTGGAAGTGCCACAGCAATCGGCATGGAAGTGACGCCCTGGTACCGGCCGGGTTGGTCCAAGGTAGCGAAAGAAAACCTGCTAAGATGGCGCAATGAAAGCCGACGTCGAGCCCAAAACAGGCGCAGTTAACGCCGATATGGCGAGCCGTTCCGGCGCCGCTCGCGCGGGTGCCGGCGCCTCGATCGTGCGCAGCCGGCTGTTTTTCAAATACACCCTTTTGTTCGTGACCGTGGTCGTGCTGGCGCTGGCCGCCAATGGCCTGTTCGAAGTCTTGTTCTCGTATCAAGAGCACAAAGGCTCGCTGATCGGCATTCAGGAGCAGCAGGCGGTCGCCGCGGCCGACAAGATCGAAGAGTTCATCACCCAGATCGAAAGCCAAGTGGGTTGGACCACGCAGCTGCCGTGGACCGATGGCACACTCGATCAGCGCCGTTTCGACGCGTTGCGGCTTTTGCGCCAGGTTCCCGCGATCACGGAGCTGGCCCAGATCGATGCTGCCGGCCACGAGCAGCTCAAGGTCTCCCGCCTGACCATGGACGTGGTCGGCAGCGGCGTCGACTATTCGCAGAAGCCGGAATTCACCCAGGCCGTGGCGCACAAAGTTTATTACGGCCCGGTTTACTTTCGTCGGGAATCCGAGCCGTACATGACGCTGTCGCTTGCCGGCACCCGGCGTGATACCGGGGTGAGCATCGCGCAGGTCAATCTCAAGCTGATCTGGGACGTGGTCTCCAAAATCAAGGTCGGCGAGCACGGCCGCGCTTATGTGGTCGACTCCGCTGGGCGGCTGATCGCGCATCCCGACATCAGCTTGGTCTTGCGCAACACCGACATGTCGCGCCTGGCGCAGGTGCGCGGCGCGCGGGCGGGCACCGCTACGGAGGCCGTTCAGGAAGCGGACGACGTCGGCGGCCATAAAGTGCTGACCGCCTACGCGCCGGTGAACCCGCTCGGCTGGTTCGTGTTCGTCGAGACACCGATCGAGGAGGCTTATGCGCCGCTCTATCGCTCGATCCTGCGCACCGGTTATGTCCTTCTTGGCGCGCTCGCGCTCGCGTTCATCGCGGGCATGTTCCTGGCCGGACGCATGGTAGTGCCGATTCAGGCGCTGCGGGCCGGCGCGGCGCGCATCGGCAGCGGCGATCTCAGCCAACGCATCACCATCAAGAGCGGCGACGAGGTCGAGGCGCTGGCCAATCAGTTCAACGACATGGCCGGCAAGCTGCAGGAATCCTATGCCGACTTGGAAAACAAAGTCGAGCAGCGCACCGCCGAGTTAAGCGAGTCGCTCGAGCAGCAAACCGCCATCAGCGAGATCCTGCGCGTGATCTCGAATTCGCCCGATGATGTGCAGCCGGTGCTCAATTCGGTCGCTGAACACGCCGCCCGAATCTGTAAAGCGCAATTTGTCGATATCGTTTTACTGGAAGGTAATGTGCTGCGCAGCCGCGCCGTCTTCGGCGAACTAGGAAGGGATATCGGCGAGGTGCCGCTTGATCGTTCGACCGTGATTGGGCGCGCTGTTTCCGATATGCAGCCGGTACAACTCGAGGATCAGCAAGCCGCCGGCGACGAATTCGCCCGGGGGCGCGAATTTGCGCACAGATTTGGACACCGCACCATACTCGGGGTACCGCTGATGCGCGAAGGTCGTGCGTTGGGGTGCATTCTCATTCGCCGAACTGAAGTGAAGAGGTTCGAGCAAAAGGATGTCGCCCTTCTTACGACCTTCGCCGATCAGGCGGCAATTGCGATCGAAAACGTGCGGCTGTTCGAGGCCGAGCAGCAGCGCACCCGCGAGCTCGCCGAGTCGCTCGAACAGCAAACCGCGACCGCCGAAGTGCTGAAAATCATCAGCCGCTCGACCTTCGATCTGCAGTCGGTGCTCGATACGCTGGTCGAATCCGCGGCCCGGCTCTGTGACGCGGATATGGCCTCGATCAATCGCCAGAGCGGCGACAAATATCGGCGAGTTGCAAGCTACGGCTATTCCCCCGAGTTCAATCAATTCATGGCGCAGCATCCGATCCCGTTGCGGCGCGGGTCGATTTCCGGCCGCACCGCCGACGAGCAACGGGTCGTGCATATTGCCGATGTCCAGACCGATCCCGAATACGAATTCCAAGAAGGCGCCAAGATCGGCGGCACGCATACCATGCTCGGCGTGCCGCTGTTGCGCGAGGGCAGTCCGATCGGCGTCATTGCCTTGAGCCGTAAGAGTGTGCGGCCGTTCAGCGACAAACAAATCGAGCTGGCCGCGACTTTCGCTGACCAGGCGGTGATCGCCATCGAAAACGTGCGTTTGTTCGAGGAGATTCAGGACAAGAGCCGCCAAGTCGAGGAGGCGAGCAAGCACAAGTCGCAATTCCTCGCCAATATGAGCCACGAATTGCGCACGCCGCTGAACGCGATTCTCGGCTATACCGAGCTGGTCCTCGACGGCATTTACGGCGAAGCGCCCGAGAAGTTGCGCAACGTGCTCGAGCGCATCCAGACCAATGGCAAGCACCTGCTCGGCCTGATCAACGACGTGCTTGATCTGTCGAAGATCGAGGCCGGCCAGCTCGTGCTCACGCTCAACGACTATTCGATCAAGGACATGATGCAGGGCGTCTATGTCGCGATCGAGCCGCTTGCGGGGAACAAGAAGCTGAATTTCAAGCTCGACGTGCCGCCGAATTTACCTCCAGCCCGTGGCGACGAACGGCGGTTGTCGCAAGTGCTGCTCAATCTTGTCGGCAATGCCATCAAGTTTACCGATACCGGCGAAGTCGCGATGAAGGCTGCGGCGGCCAATGGCAGCTACACGGTCGCGGTGGCCGATACCGGACCCGGCATTGCCGAGGCCGATCAGGCCAAGATATTCGAAGAATTTCAGCAGTCCGACAGTACCCACACCAAGGCCAAAGGCGGCACCGGCCTCGGCTTGGCAATCGCCAAACGAATCGTCGAAATGCATGGCGGCCGACTCTGGGTCGAATCGACGCTCGGCACCGGCTCGACGTTTTTCTTCACTATTCCATTGCGCGTCGAACATCAGGCAGGGAAGGCATGAGCAAGCGCATACTTGTGGTCGAGGACCAGGAGGACAATCGTCAGATCCTGCGCGATTTGTTGAGCAGCGTCGGTTATGAAATGACCGAGGCGTGGGACGGCGAGGCCGGCGTTGCCGCGGCGAAAGAGCAGCGTCCCGATCTCATTCTCATGGATATCCAACTGCCGCTGATGGATGGCTATGAAGCCACCCGCCGCATCAAGGCCGATCCTGAGCTGAAAAAGATTCCGGTTATCGTGGTCACGTCATACGCCTTGAGCGGCGACGACGGCAAAGCGCATGCCGCCGGCTGCGACGCCTATGTCACCAAACCGTATAGTCCGCGCCAGCTGCTCGCCAAGATCAAAGAGTTCTTACCCTAGTCTTTATCTCATGCACAATCCGGCCCGCATTCTCATCGTCGATGATAATGAGACCAACCGGGACATTCTCGTCACCCGGTTGTCCAGTCACGGCTATGAAACGCTGCAAGCCGCCGACGGCGAGGAGGCGTTGGCGAGTGCTTCGCAGCATCGCCCCGATCTCATGCTGCTCGACGTCGAGATGCCGAAACTCGACGGCTTCGAGGTTTGCCGGCGGCTGAAGAAAGATCCGGCGATGCCGTTCATGCCGATCATCCTGTGCACCGCACGGGCAGCCTCGCAGGACGTCGTTACCGGACTCGATGCCGGCGCCGACGAATATCTGACCAAGCCGATCGACCAGGCTGCGCTGGTTGCGCGGGTGCGTTCGATGCTGCGGATCAAAGAGCTGCACGACCAGGTGCAGGCCCAGGCCAAGGATCTGGCAAGCTGGAACCAGACGCTCGAGCAGCGCGTGAATGAGCAGGTGTCCGAGCTTGATCGCATGAACAAGCTCAAGAGTTTTTTATCGCCGCAGATCGCCAAGCTCGTGGTCTCGGACGAGAAATTGTTGGAGAGCCATCGCCGCGATATTACCGCCGTGTTCTGCGACCTTCGCGGCTTTACCGCCTTTGCCGAACACGCCGAGCCCGAAGACATCATCACCGTGCTCCAAGAATATTATCGCTGTCTCGGCGAATCGATCGACCGTTTCGAAGGCACCCTGCAGCACTTCGCCGGCGACGGGCTGCTGATCATCTTCAACGATCCGATTGCCTGTCTCGATCCGGCGCTACGCGCGGTGCGTATGGCAGTTGAAATGCGCGGCCACATTGCCGCCCTTGCCGAGAAGTGGCGCCGCTACGGTCACGAGCTCGGTTTCGGCATTGGCATTGCGTCGGGTCATGCGACGCTCGGAAACGTCGGCTATGAGGGACGATTCCACTATTCGGCAACCGGCACGGTGGTCAATATCGGCTCGCGCTTATGCGGACATGCCGGTGACGGGCAGATTTTGATCGACAGCCGGGTCCAGGTCGCGGTCGAAAAAATCGTCGAGCTCGAACCGCTGGGCGAGCTCGACCTTAAAGGTCTGCATCGGCCGATTCGCGCCTTCAACGTGCGGACTTTGATTGCATAATGAAATAGCCGCGTGGCAATGACGGAGCTAGAGCGAAATGAATTTAAGTTGCTCCGGCATTTCGCTTTAGTTTTTTGTTTGAGCATGGTCTTTCTGAAAACTGGTATCCACTTTTCGGGATCATGCTCTAGAGGGGGGAATTGTGCTCAATGAAATAACGGAGGCGATCGAGCAATTGGCGCTCGCCAACCGCATCCTTGCGCATGAGGGCGTGCTGGATGCGTTCGGCCATGTCAGCCTGCGCCATCCGGGCAATCCCGAACGCTATTTATTGTCGCGCTCGCGCTCGCCGCTGCTGATCGAACCCGACGATATTCTGGAGTTCACGCTCGATTCCGAGCCGGTGCGGCCGGCGGAAGCGCTGCTCTACGCCGAGCGCGTCATTCACGGCTGCATTTATCAAGCGCGCAGCGACGTGGTTGCGGTCTGCCACCATCATGCTCCGGCAGTGATGGCATTCTGTATCGCCGGCAAGCCGATCATCCCGGTTTTTCACCTTGGCGCGGCGATGGGCGAGGAGGCGCCGTTCTGGGATCAATACGATGAGTTCGGCGCCACCAATCTTCTGGTCGTCAAACCGGAAGAGGGCCGCTCGCTGGCCCGCACGCTCGGTCAACATTCTGCGGTGTTGATGAACCGGCATGGTGCCACTGTGGTCGGGACGAATCTCAAGGAGCTCGTCGCACGTGCGATCTTCATGTGCCAAAACGCCGAGTATCAAATGCGCGCTCTTGCCCTTGGCACGCCGCAGCCGCTGCATCGCTGCGAAATCAAGCTTGCAGGCACGCTCAGCGCGATGCCGAATGTCGTCACCAGAACCTGGGAATTTTGGACTGCCCGTTTGGAGGCGAGCGGCGGTTTGCCGCCGCGCCGCATGCCGGCCAAGGCGCCGCGCCGCTCGATGGCGAGATTGGCGCGCGGCAGCGCGCGCGAACGCCGCAAGGGCCGCCGGCGCTAAAGCGCCTCCAAGTTAATGCCGGTCGCGCGCCGCGGCGCTGATCGCTCCGAGCATGGCGGCGCGGTCCTTGTCGAGCACGCTGCGGAGGGTTTGCTGCTGTCCGATTTCGCCCATCTCGCGTTGCCGCTTGACCGTGGCATAGGCTCGACCCCGAGCTCACGCAGAGTTTCGGCCACTTCTTCCATTTCAGCGGCTCGGCGCTCGCCGTGAGCCGCCATCCTTTCCAGGGTGTAGGGGACGATCTTTGCCCACTCGAGCCCGGGATAATTGTTGCGCATCGATGCAGCGACTACATCAATGACGCCGGCTCGCGCGGCTGCCAAACAGCACTCGAGCGTGAGCACTTCGATGCCCTTATCACGCTGCGTACCATCTTGATCGACGCAGCTGCGCCAATCTCGGTACCGGCGATGCTTGCGCGCATACCCAGTCCAGCAGGCGTCGGCGCGACGGCCTGGCTGTGCGGCCCGGCAATGAGCATCGGCGTCTGGTGCCGCGCCGGATAGATCGGCGCCAACACGGCATCGATGTAGCGCGCCGCGGCGCCGAGCAGTTTGGCGGTGTCCTGCCTGCGGCCGGGCGAGACCGAATTGATGTCAATGAAAAACGGATTGCCGCGCAGATGCGCCTTCACCGATTCCGCCGCGTCGCCGCTCGATGCCGCGGTGACCGCGGAAATGACGAGCTCGGCTTCGCGGACCGCATCTGCGGCCGACCGCGCGATACGCACGCTGATCGCTTCGGCGGCCGCTCGGAGCTTTGTGCCTTGGGGTTTCGGCAACAGGCGGCCATGGTCTACAGGTCGGCCTCGCGCAGACCGGAAGCAATGGCCTGGCCAGCTTCACCAAACCCTGTTCCTTGTTGGGATGGGTTACGCCGATGATGGCAGCTTGCCAGTCATATTTGCAATGGCAAGTCTGGTGCAATAGCCGGTCCGGCCGGTAGGATGCGAAGATGCAACAGATCGGCGCGCCTTCATTGCAGGATCTCAAACCTTCGATGATCGTAAAGGCCTGATCATGGCGCAGCGATCTTGTCGCAATCGATTGGAGCAAGCACTGGCGCGGATCGCCGATCCGAAAGGCGAGGGGGCGCGCGCTTGCCTCACGGTCTACGCCGATGCCGCACGCACAGCCGCCGACGCCAGCGATGCGCGAGCCGCGCGCGACAGCTCGCTCGGACCGCTCGACGGCGTCATCATCAGCATCAAGGATCTGTTCGATGTCGCCGGCGAGCCCACCCGGGCCGGCTCGAAAGTCCTTGCCG
>Ga0306920_100015758_pt1 | contig 10377 bp, 9 predicted proteins | sample flu12Cox44000170_FD_204666 | JGI IMG/M metagenome (GOLD analysis project Ga0306920, IMG submission 204666) | Lab enrichment of tropical soil microbial communities from Luquillo Experimental Forest, Puerto Rico - flux4day.12C.oxic.44.000.170 (v2)... | ecosystem: Environmental > Terrestrial >...
CTGCATCGGCATGGCGCAGATCGAGTGAGGTCGATGGCATGTTCTTCTCCCGGAGTACAGGCCCAAGATACATCGAGTGCTGGGTTGCGGCGACGATTTCCGCGGTCACGGCCCGACCGCGCGCCACCAACGCCAGGTCGACAGCAAAGCCACGAGGCCCTCGGCGCCTATCGTCACGATCGCCCAGGTGGCGCCGATCATACCGGCGAGCCAACCAAGGTGGAGAAAGCCGATCATGCCGATACCGATACATACGGAAAGCACACCAAAGACGCGGCTGCGCATCTCCGGCGGGGCGGCGAGATAGACGAGGGTTGCCTGCATGATGCTGAAGCCGGAATTGGCCAGCCCCGTCAGCAGCAGCGCCGCGCCCGCGGGCACCGGACCCGGCGCCAGCGCAAACACCGGCAGCATCAACAGGTATGTCGCGACCCCGCCGATATAGAGCCACGCGAAATGGCGCGGCTTGGCGCACAGTGCAATCACGATCGCGCCGCAGAAGGCGCCGATCCCATCCATGCTGGCGAGCACGCCTATCCCGGCGGCGCCAAGACCCAGATTGTCCTGTCCGATCACCGGGATCATGCTGGTGAACGGCCAGCCGAAGGTATTGTAGATCACGGTGACGACCATGGTTCCGCTCAACCGCGGGTCGCGCCGTACCAGGACAAGACCCTCGATCATTCGCTCGAGCACACCGGCCGCGGTGGATGGCGGTGCCGTATTGCGATGGCGCACGCGCAGCGCAACCATCGCCGCAGCAAGGTAGCCGGCGACGCTAACCGTGAACGCGCCGCCGATGCCAAGGGTCGCGAGCAGGATGCCGCCGACCATTGGACCGAGCATCCGGCTGGCATTGTTGGCGCCGACGTCGATCGACATCGCGGCGCTCATCCGTTCCGGACCAACGACTTCGCCGATCATCGTGCGGCGCACCGGATTGTCGGTGGTCCAGGTCAGGCCGCTGATGAAGCTGGCGAGCGCAAGATGCCAGATTTCCAGCGCATGGAACCAGGCAAGCAGCGCCAAAGCGATCGCGCACAGCAGCATCGACAGCATCACCACGACAAGCGCGATGCGCCGCTCGATCCGCTCCGCCGCGGCGCCGATCAGCGCCCCGAATAGTGCCATCGGCAGCATGCGCAGCACGGTCAGCAACGCGACGATCAGCGGCGAGCCGGTGCGCTGATAGGCGAACACCGCCACCGCCAGCATCTCGAGCCAGCGCACCGAGAAGACCACCAGCCCAACGAGCCAGAGACGGCGAAAATCGGGCTCGCCGAATAGCCACCCTCGGGATGCGGTCGGGGAGACCGTGAGCGTCACGGTGAATTTCTCGCGGATTTCATAAGGGAAGCGCCGAAATCTAGCGAGACGGTGTGCCTCCGGCCGGCGGGTTCCTCCACAACCCTGCCATGCGCAGCCCCACGCCGGCGCCGGGGGATCGCCAGAAGGCCGGCGCTGTGCGAAATTGAAGCATCGCGGGGCCGACGATTTTACGGCAGGATCTGCGTTCGCCGGCTCATATGCACAGAGCCCGATCCGCGACGGTTCGTGATATTCGCCGTGAGCTGCAGGATCGATCGAGGGAAGGAGGCACTGTATCTCGACGGAAGTTGAACTCAAGCTTGCAGTCTCGGCGGTCGATCTGCCCGAGCTGAAGCGAGCACTCGTCAAAATGGCGCCCACATCCGCGAGCTCGCATCTTCGGCTGATCAGCACCTATTACGACACCCCAGACTTGGCGCTGAAGCGCCGAGGCCTGAGCCTTCGTGTCCGCGAGCAGTCGGGCCGGTTCATTCAAACGGTCAAGACCGGAGAACCGGGCGGTAGCGACCTGCTGACGCGGGGTGAGTGGGAGGACGAGCTCGCCGCAAGCGCTCCTGACCCCCACGCGGCGCAAAGCGGCAAGCATCTGCCGGACGGGATTGCCGGCGATCTGCAGCCGCTGTTTGCCACCGACGTTACGCGTACGACATTGGCGATCGAACCGGCCCCGGCAACCCGCATAGAGGCGGCGGTCGATCAGGGCGAGATCCGGGCGGCCGGCGGCGGGTCCGAGCCGATCAGCGAGATCGAGCTCGAATTGAAGAGAGGCGACCCTGCCGCTCTCTATGGTGTGGCCTTGCAGTTGCTCGACGTGGCCTCGCTCCGCATCGAGCCGCGCAGCAAATCGGAGCGGGGCTACCGGCTCGGCGATCGGGCAGGGGCCGGACCCTCGGTCGTCCATGCGGAGCCGGTCGTCCTCGATCCGGCGATTACCGTCGAGGCAGCCCTGCAAGAGATCGGCCGAGCCTGCCTCGCGCATGTGCTGCACAACGAGCCCGCGGCGCTCGCCAGGGACCCGGAGGGCGTTCATCAGATACGCGTCGCGGTGCGTCGGATCGGCTCGGCGATCTCAACCCTCAAGAAACTGCTTCCGGCGGCGGATCGCCGTTGGGTGTCGGATGAGCTCTCATGGTTTGTCGATATCCTCGGCACGGCGCGCAACCTCGACGTCTTCGCGACCGAGCTATTGCAGCCCGCCCGTGTCGGTCTGTCATCCGAGGCGGGGATCGACGATCTGGGCGTCGTGCTCGAGCGGGAGCGTGATGCCGCCTATGATCGTGTCGAGCGGGCCATCTATTCGGAGCGTCATGCAGCCGGAATGCTGCGCCTGTCGCGCTGGTTCGAGGCGCAAAGCTGGCGCGCTGGAAGGGCCGCACGATCTGCGCTGCTGACCTCGACAATTGGCGAATTGGTACCGCACCTGCTCGATCGACGGTGGCGCACGGTGCGCAACCGCAGCAAAGGGTTCGGCCGATTGACGGCACGGCAACGCCACAAATTGCGTATCGCTGCCAAGAAACTCCGTTATACGATCGAGCTTTTTGGGAGCCTGCTCGACCAGGAGGATCTTCGCGCGTTCACCAAGCGATTGAAGCGCGTGCAGGACGATCTCGGCTACGCCAACGACGTGCGCGTCGCGCGCGGCATCCTGCCCGAGCTTGACGCCGGCGCCCGCCACGGCCCCGTTGCCCGCGCAGGCACCCGGCTGCTCGAGTGGCACAAGCAGGCGCTCGCGAAGGCCGAGCCCAAGCTCGGCAGGCGGATCGACCGCCTGCGTGACGCCGTGCCCTTTTGGCGCGAGCATGCCGCCCCCAATGCCCGACGAAATCGGGTCGGATCGTGATCCGGAGGGCGAGGAGCCCCGGAACCGCATCACGATTGCATCACGCCGACGAATGCAGGCGCTCGTCACGCGACCGCGCGAGGAAGCCGAAGGTCTGGCAGCGGCATTGGCGTTGCGTGGTGTCGGCGCGGTCGTCGAGCCGATGATGGAGGTGCAATATTGCGCCGCGGTCGCGCTCGATTTGACGACGGTGCAGGCGATCTTGTGCACCAGCGCCAATGGCGTGCGGGCGTTGGCGCGGGCCTCCGGTGAGCGTGGGCTGCCGCTTCTCGCGGTCGGCGAGGCCACCGCGGCGCGGGCCCGGGCCGAAGGCTTCACCGCAGTGGCGAGCGCCGGCGGCGCCGGCGGCGATCTCGCCAGTTTCGCAGCGGCACGGCTGCAGCCGGACGGCGGACCCCTGTTGCATGTGGCCGGTAATGTCGTTGCCGGCGACCTCGCCGGGGCGTTGCGGGCGCATGGCTTTGTCATCGACCGCAAGGTCCTCTACGAGGCGAGACCCGTCGAAGCACTGAGCGCGTCTGCGGTCCGCGCTTTGCGCTGCGGGGCGATCGATTTTGCATTGTTCTTCTCGCCTCGTACGGCGGCGATTTTCGTGAAGCTCGCGGATAGCGCCGGTGTCGCCGCGTGCTGCCGGACGATTACCGCGGTGTCGATCAGCGCGACTGCCGACGCGGTTCTCGCCGACCTGCCATGGCGCGGGCGAAGAGTTGCCGAGAGGCCCATCCAATCGGCGCTGCTCGACACCCTCGATGCTATTCTCGCCGAACGGTCGCGGGGCTGCGCTTGAGCGAAGAACACGATCGCGAGCATTCGGCGGAGACCACCGCACTTCCGCCAGAAACCGATCGGGCAGCCCGTGAGAGCGTGAGCTCGGTGCCGCCGGCCGCCGGCACTCCGGAGACGGTCTGGTGGCTGGCCGCGCTCTTGCTGCTGGTAATCGCCGGGGTCGCCTCATCGCCATTCTGGTCGCGGGAGGTAGCGCCATTGCTGCCCTGGAGTACCGAGGCTTCAGCCCCGAGCCGAGACTACGCCGATCTCGCTGCCCGTGTCGCGGCGTTCGAGACACGCCCCGTGCCGCCCTCAGTTGATGTCGGCGCGATCAATTCGGCGGCGAGCGCCTTGGCCCACCGCGTCGATCAGCTGGAGGCTGCACGCAACGCCGATCGGCAACCCGAGGCGGCTGCCGCGGCTGCCATGCAAGAGCTGCGGCAGCTCGAAGAGCGACTGAATGCATTAGAGGCACAATCGGCATCGCGCGCCAGCAAGGAGGCTGCCGAGTTTGAGAAGCTGCGGCAGGAGGTGGCACAATCCGCTGGTGTCGCCGCCGATCTCGCCGACCGGCTTTCGGCGGTCGAGCACCGAGTCGGGGCGGCAGGTGCTGCGCGGACCAACGGCGCCCTGCTCGCCGCCCTGTTTCGGATGCGGGAGGCGGTCGAGACGGCACGGCCCTTTGCCAGCGAGTACGAAGCTTTCATGACGCTTGCCCACGACCAACCCGATCTGCTCGCGGCAGCCGAGCCGCTCGCGGGGTTTACCCAGGCGGGGGCTCCGAGCCGCGCCGCGTTGAGCGACCAGCTGGGACAACTTTCCGGCCGAACCGCCCCCCCTGCGGCATCGCCAGTCGGCTCGGACCTGGGATCACAGGCGCCGGCATGGCTACGCTCCCTGGTAACCATCCGGCGTATCGATGCCGCGGCGCAAAACGGGCAGGAGCCGGCGATGCATGTCGCCGGAGCCGCACTCGCCCGCGGCGATCTCTCGGGCGCGGTTTCGGCGCTCCAAACGCTCTCCGGCTCGAACTCTGGAGGAGTCCAATCTTGGCTGGAGGCGGCGCGGCAGCGGCTCGCGGCCGAGGGGGCATTGGCGCATTTGCAGGAACTCCTGGTGGCTCGTCTCGGCACCTCGGCGGAGAATCCGGCGGCGGCGCCGGCCGAGGCGCCGGCAAAATCGGCCCAGCCCTAATGATCCGCGCCATTATCTGCGTCGTGCTTGTCACGGTGCTCGTCGGGACCGCGGTTTTTTTCGCCGATCACCCCGGCCGGGTCGAGATCTTTTGGCGAAGCTGGCAGGTCGAGACCTCGGTCGCGGTGCTCGCCGCCGCCGCGATCCTCGCGGCCCTGGTCGCCGGACTGCTGTTCTCAATGCTGTCGCTGATCCTCGATGCTCCGCGCAGATTGCTGCGCGTCCGTCGGGAACGGCGACGTCGCAGCGGCTACCGGGCGCTTGCTCAAGGCATGGTCGCGGTCGCCGCCGGCGATCCGCAAGAGGCGCGGCGCTACGCGAAAAAAGCCGATCTGCTGCTCGCCGACCCGCCGCTTACCTTGCTGTTGTCTGCCCAGGCCGCACAGCTCGACGGCGACGAGGGGGCGGCAAAGCGGTTCTTCACCGCGATGCTCGAGCGGCCGGAAACCGAGTTTCTCGGTCTGCGCGGCCTATTGAACCAAGCGCTGCGTGCCGGCGATCGCAGCACCGCGCTGCGGCTTGCCACGCGCGCCACGGAATTGCGCCCAGGGACACGCTGGGCGGTTCAAAGCCGCTTTGATCTGGAGACCGGAGAGGGTCGCTGGGAGGCAGCGCGGGAAACCCTCGCGAAGGCGACAAAACGCCGGCTCGTCACGCCCCGGGAGGCACGTCATCACCGCGGTGTGATTCTCTACGAGCTGAGCCGCACCGCCCTCGCCGATGGTGACCAACGGCGGGCAACGGGGTTGGCGGCCGAAGCCCGGGTGATAACCGAAGACCTCGCCACCCCGGTCGTACACTATGCCCGGTTGTTGGTCGGCCAACGCCGGATCGGCCGCGCCGCGCAGGCCGTCGAACACGCCTGGCGCACTGCCCCGCACCCGGATCTCGCCCAGGTCTATGGCGAAATCCAACAGGGCGAGGCACCGCTCGCCCGCGTCAAGGCGTTTGAGCGGCTCGCGGCGCAAAACCCGACGGCGCGCGAGAGTCATCTCGCACTGGCCGAGGCGGCACTCGATGCCCGGCTCTGGGGCGAGGCGCGCCGCCATTTGAACGACGCGCTTGCGACCGGCGAGACCCCGCGGCTGTGCCGCCTGATGGCGCGGCTGGAGGAAGCCGAGCACGGCGAGCTCGGACCCGTGCGGGAATGGCTCGACCGCGCGGTCGGCGCGGTCTCCGATCCGCGCTATGTCTGCACGAGCTGCAGCAGAGAGAGCCTGGATTGGCGTTCACTGTGTCCGCGTTGCGGCACCTTCGATACCCTGGTATGGCACGCCCCCGCCGCAACGGCTTCCGGGTCGACGCTGCCGGCTGTGGCGGAACCCGCGGCGCCTCCGGAACATGTTTCGGCTCTTCCGAGGCTGTCGGTCGCCCCGTCAATAGGCTTGGCGCCTACGCGTGAACCGGCTAAAACCGATCCGCTCGCCTCGCCCCGGTAGCTCAGCGGTAGAGCAACCGCTTCGTAAGCGGTAGGCCGTTGGTTCGAATCCGACTCGGGGCACCAGCCTCTTCTCAGCGCGCACCAACCAGAGGAGGAAGCGATGATCCAGGCTACCGGGGTCGACCACGTCGTCCTGCACGTCGATGACGTGCGGCGTTCGAAAAAATTCTACACCGAAATTCTCGGGATGACCGCCTACCGAGAGGATGACGGGCAGGTGTTCCTGCACGCCGGCCGGCAGGGCGTGGCACTGTTCAAAAAGGCCGGCGGCGCCCCGCTGACAGCGGGCAACGATCTCAACCACCTCGCCCTCAATGTGGCGGTGGGGAGTTACGAAAGCCTCAAGGCCGATCTCGAGGCGCACGGGGTCGTGGTCACCGGCCGCCCGGGCGAAGACCGCTGCATCTACTTTCGCGATCCTGACGGACACCGCCTACAGCTGATCGTCAGCACGTAACATAGCGGGCAGAGACTGCGCCCAGACACCCGCCCGGGATGGACGGACGGTCTGACCTCACCCGTACGACGCTGGCGGTCCTGTTCGTCGCGGGACTGATTGCCGCCTGCTTCTGGATTTTGCGGCCGTTTCTGCCCGCGATTATCTGGGCGACGACGCTCGTCGTAGCCACCTGGCCGGTGATGCTGCGCGTGCAGCATCGCCTGTGGAACCGCCGCGGGCTCGCGGTCGCCATCATGACCCTCGCCCTGCTGCTCGTCTTTGTCGTGCCATTTTGGCTCGCGATCACGACGATCGTCGACAACTTCGACCGGATCGTCGAGTGGGGGACGTCGCTCAAATCGTTCAAGCTGCCGGGTCCGCCGGAGTGGCTCGCCGCGGTTCCGTTGTTTGGCGAACGGGCGGTGCAGCTCTGGGAGAGTGTGGCCGCCAGCGGCGTCGAGCCGTTGGTCGCCAAGGCGGCACCTTATGCCGGCGATGCCGCGAGCTGGTTCGTTGCCGCGCTGGGCGGGCTTGGGATCACCTTCGTGCAATTTCTGCTGACCGTCGTCATCGCCGCCATAATGTATATCGGCGGTGAGCGCGTCGCCGCTGTCGCGCGGCGTTTCGGCTACCGCCTCGCCGGCGAGCGTGGCGAGCAGTCGGTCCGGCTGGCCGGTCAGGCGATCCGCAGCGTGGCTCTCGGCGTGGTGGTGACGGCCGTGCTCCAGTCGGTCCTCGGCGGCGTCGGCCTCGCCATCGCCGGCGTACCGTTCGCGGCAGTGCTGACGGCGATCATGTTCATGCTGTGCATCGCCCAGCTCGGACCCTTGCCGGTGCTGGTGCCGGTGGTCATTTGGCTGTACTGGAGCGGCAAATCGGGATGGGGGACCTTCGCCCTGGTGTGGACCATCGTGGTCGGCAGCCTCGACAGCATCCTGCGGCCGATCCTGATCAGCAAAGGGGCTCACCTGCCGTTGGTGCTGCTGCTGGCCGGGGTCATCGGCGGCATTATCGCGTTTGGACTGGTCGGCATTTTCCTTGGTCCGGTGGTGCTCGCCGTCGGATACACCTTGCTGCAATCGTGGCTCGCCGAGGACACGATTCCGCACAACGAAGTTGCAACGCGACTGAGACGCTGAAACTCGATAGGACAACCAATCCTGGTCCCTCGGCCCGCGGCGGTTATCGTGCAATCTGAGCGGAGAGCGATCCAATGTTGCCTGCCTTGTTGAAATATTGGCGTCTGGCGGTGATCCTGACCGTGTGCGTGGTCTGCACCGCAGCGAATGCCCAGACGCCACCGGGCGCCGCCAATCAAAATGGCACCCGCTTTCTGATCTATTTCGACGAATTCAGTGCTTTTCTCTCCGACGAGGCAAAGACGATCATCGCCGATGCGGCCAAGCGCGCCCGCGAGTCGGGCGTCCACCGGATCGTGGTTCAGGCCCGGGCGAGCGCCACCGGAAAGGCCGAAACCAACAGATACCTCGCCCAAACGCGCAGCTCGATCGTCACCGATCAGCTGGAGGCGGATGGCATCGCCCGGACGATGGTTCGGCAGGAGCCGATCGGACAGACCGGCTCGAACGATCCAACCGTGACTGACCGCCGCGTCGATATTTTTCTCGAACCCTGACTATCGAGGGCGGTTGAGGCGAGTATTGCCGCGCTTCAACGCGGGCGTATACTCCGCAGCGGTATCGAACACACCCTGTCGCACAAGCGGAAGGGGTAGAAGGCAGAACGGGAAAGGCTCCGGCATGGACACCAGCGCAGCCATCAGCTCGCCACCCTGGTATCGGTCGCTTAACAGTGAGCAGTGGAGGGTGCTGATCGCCTCTAACCTCGGTTGGCTGTTCGACGGTTTCGAGATCTATGCGCTGTTCCTGACGATCGGCTTCGCTTTGCACCAGCTGCTCGAAGCGGCGCAGTACGCAGAAATCCCACGCTACGCCGGCTATGTCCTCGCAACGACGGTGTTCGGTTGGGCAACCGGCGGAGTGATCGGCGGCATCATCGCGGACTATATCGGCCGCAAGCGCACGATGATGCTGGCGATCCTCGCTTATTCGCTCACGACCGCCCTCAGCGCCGCCGCCTGGAACTGGCAATCATTCGCGGTCTTGCGTTTCCTGGTCGGCGTCGGGATAGGCTCGGAATGGGTGACCGGAGCGTCGCTGGTCTCCGAATTGTGGCCCGACCACGCGCGCGGCAAGGGCGGCGGGTTGCTGCAAAGCGGCGCTGGGATCGGCAGCTTTCTCGCCTCCGGCGTCTGGCTGTTGATCGGAGGGTTGGGACCCGGCGCTTGGCGCTGGATGTATCTGGTCGGCGTCTTGCCGGCCCTGCTCGTCTTGTGGATTCGCCGCGGCATGCCGGAATCGGCACGCTGGGAGGAGGCGAGCGAGCGCCGGCGTGCGGCGCACGCGCAACGGCGAAGCGGCGCAGTGCTCGAAGGTGAAGGTGCCGCATTGACGCGCTTCACGGTCACCGACATGTTCCTCGATCGCAGCGCCCGACGGCGTCTTATTCCGGCGTTTTTGATGATGCTGTCCGTGACCTTGGGGTTTTGGGGTGTCGCGACCTTTGTACCGACCTATGTCGGCGCGGTCGCTACCATGGCGGGCTTGCCGGCGCCCTATTATTCTGCTGTGGCCGGGCTCCTCGGCACCGGGGTCGCCATATTTGGCTTCATCAGCCTCGGTTTCTGCGCCGATTGGATCGGCCGCAGGCCGACAGCCATGATTTGGTACGCGGCGTGTCTGATCCTGACGCCGGTCGTCTATATGTGGGCTGGGTCGATGGGCGCGCTGCTCATCGCCGTCACTGTCTTCGGCTTCTTTACGGGCGGGATATGGGCATGGGCACCGATCTGGCTGCCCGAGCTGTTCCCGACGCGGATGCGGGGGACTGCCGTCGCTTTCTGCTTTAACGCGCCGCGCTGGATCTCGTGCATCGGTCCATTGATCGCCGGCACACTGATCGTCGCTCTTGGAGGCTATGGTCCAGCCGCGACGATCGTCGGCCTGTTCTTTATCCTCGGCATCGTGGCAGCGCCATTCCTGCCCGAGACCAACGGGAAACCGCTGCCCGAGGCTCTGGAGCCCTCACTCGCCGATTAGACGCGCCATCGCTCACCACGGCCGGACCAGCTCGGGCGGGGCCCGGACGACGGTGCGCCGCCCGCGCTTATAGACTGCGAGCGGCGGGCGAATCTCGGCGATCGCCTGCTCTGGCGACGCGGCGTCGATCACGACGATGTCGGCAGGGTTGCCGATGGCGAACCCATAGTCCGTCAGATTGAGCAGCTGGGCCGAGCGCTCGCTCAGCATCGCAAAGCACTCGCGCAGCCGCATTGGCCCGGCA
>Ga0306920_100015759_pt1 | contig 10377 bp, 8 predicted proteins | sample flu12Cox44000170_FD_204666 | JGI IMG/M metagenome (GOLD analysis project Ga0306920, IMG submission 204666) | Lab enrichment of tropical soil microbial communities from Luquillo Experimental Forest, Puerto Rico - flux4day.12C.oxic.44.000.170 (v2)... | ecosystem: Environmental > Terrestrial >...
GATGACGTGCCGCTCCGCCTCGCTGACCGGGATGTCGCCCACGGCGAGCACGGCGGAGGCGTACTCATGGGTCTGCAGCAGGCCAGGGATGAACTGCGGCTCGTAGGTGCGGATCGACGTCGCGGCCTCTTCCATCCCGACGTAGGACTGGAACCAGTCGGGCAGGATGTCGTTGTACCTGTGCCACCAGCCGGGCCGGTTGGCCTGCTCCGCCAGGCTCAGCAACTGCTCCCGTTCGACCGCTCCGACGCCGTAGTAGGTGAGCAGGTCGAGCACGTCGATCTCACGGATGGCGTTCCGGCCGAGCTCGATCCGGCTGATCTTCGACTCCGACCCGCGGATCGCCCGTGCCGCTTCCTGCGCGGTGACGCCGCGGCTCTCGCGCAGCCGCCGCAACTGGATACCCAGCAGGATCCGCAGCACGGTTGGCCCTTCCGTCGGCTCTGGCATGACGCCTCCCCGGATTCGGTGCCGTGCGAAATTGCTTCGTGCAATTGCATGGTCATGCGTTGCCACCCGCCGTCTGCCCCGTCATGGTATCCCATATGGGATTGCATGCCACCCCCCAATATTGGCAGGTAGATCACCGGCAGGAGACACATCTGTCTAAGGACCGGACCGCTCGCGCCATTTCGCTCATGCTGACATCGCACATTTAAATCGGGCCTGGCCTGACCGGGACGCGCAACGGAAACGTTCCCGGCCCGGAAATGTCACCGTAACCGGCGAGCCTTCCGCCGCGCGCTCGCGGCCGCCGTGAGCCCGCCGCCCGCGCCGTGCGCGGGCCGGGCCCGCCCCTAGGATGTGCGGATGCGCTACGGGCCGCTGGGACAGTCGGGACTGCTGGTGTCGGTCGTCGGGCTGGGTTGCAACAACTTCGGCGCCCGCCTCGACGTGGACGGGACGCGCGCGGTGGTGGACGCGGCCATCGATGCCGGGATTACCCTGTTCGACACCTCGGACACATATGGCGGAGGCGGCGGCTCGGAGCGTGCCCTGGGTGAGATCCTCGGCTCGCGCCGCGACCAGGTGGTGCTGGCCACGAAGTTCGGCGGCCGTGGCGTGGACATGGGATACGGGCCTGCGGCCGGCGCGAAGGGCGGGCGCGCCTATATCCGGCGTGCGGTCACCGGATCGCTGCGCCGGCTGCGCACCGACTACATCGACCTGTACCAGCTGCACGTCCCCGACCCGGTGACCCCGGTCGAAGAGACCCTCGCCGCGCTCCACGAGCTGGTGACCGAGGGCAAGGTCAGGTACATCGGCCAGTCGAACTTCTCCGGCTGGCAGCTGGCCGACGCGGCGCACCTCGCGGCGCGCAACGGCCACACCCCGTTCATCTCGGCGCAGAACCACTGGTCGCTGCTCGAGCGCCAGGCCGAGGCGGAGGTCGTCCCCGCGGCCAGGCACTTCGGCCTGGGCGTGCTGCCTTACTTCCCGCTCGCCAACGGCCTGCTGACCGGCAAGATCAGGCAGGGCCAGCCGATTCCCCCCAGGACCAGGCTGGCCGGCCGGCCGGGCTACGTGACCGAGGAGAAGCTGGCCAGGGTGGAGGCACTGATCGCCTGGGCCCAGGAGCACGGCGTCACGCTCCTGGAGACCGCGATCGGCGCCCTGGCCGCGCATCCCGGCTGCTCCTCGGTGATCGCCGGGGCGACCGGCGCCGAGCAGGTCAAGGCCAACGCGGCCGCCGCGGACTGGATCCCGGCCGGGGCCGAACTAGCCGAGATCGACGCCATCGTCCCGCCACCGCCCCCGGCGGCGTAGACCGCCTATCCGTCGGCGACCGCCTGCTCGTACAGGGCCGCGGCGTTCGCGCCGAGCACGGGCGAGTACGAGACCTGAGGTGTGTTGCCGCCCTGCTGGTACCCGCCGATGACGCCGATCACCAGGCCCTGGCCGGTCGCCTGGTCGACGTCGCTCAGGAAGGGCCCGCCGCTGGTCCCGTTCGTGTAACCGTCGCAGTCGAACTCGAGCTGGCCCGCCATCGGCTCCCGGAGCCAGTTCTGGCAGGTCACCGGCTGGCTCGTGGCGATCGGGTACCCGATCACCTGGACCAGCTGACGGCTGGCCGGGGCGCCGGTGGCGAGCTGTTCCGCCCCGGTCACGTCCTCGACCGGCACGCTCGAGCCGGGGTTGCTGACCCGCAGGAAGGCGAAGTCGTCATCCTGGCTGGACGAGGAGCTCCATGCCTGGTCCACGTAGACCTTGGTCACCGTCCAGATGCCGTACGGCTGGCTGCCGCGGTTGTAGCCGGGCACGAAGTCGACGGTACCCGGGGTGCCGGTCATGCAGTGCGCGGCGGTGATCGCCAGGTCGCCGGCCGGGCTGTGGACCACGGTCGCCGTGCAGAAATGCTGGCTGAGCTTGCCCGCGGAGGTGGTGAACAGCGCCCCCACCGCCGGGGTGCCGGCGAACGCCTGTCCGTCCCGCGAGGGCGCGGTCAGGTGCCGGACGGCGCGCACGAAGCCGGTGGCGATGTCGCCGGCGGCGCCGTAGACGGGGGTCAGCGTGACGATCACGCCGACGGCGAGCGCGGTGACCAGAGCCGCCCGGGTAGGTGACCAGATGATCCGGCGGGCCCGCTCGCGCGGGCCGCTATGGCCGATCAGCGCGGTGTCCTCGTCGCGGACGCCTGGGTGACGCCTGGCCCGCCCCCCGGTTCGCAACAGCACCTGCCCTGGTCACCTGCCCAACTTGTCCGGGATTGGGGGTATTTGAGTGCAGTATCGATACTTAATTGTGATCGACAAGGTGCGACTGTACCAGAGCTAGACACTCCAAAGTTGCTCAAAGGTCACTCGATTGAGCTGGGAATTCCCTGAGAGTAGCGATCCGCGCCAGGGTCGCCAGGCGCGGGGCCGCGCTCACCAGCGGTCGTGCACGGTGGCGCGGAAATACTTGTCGTACAGAGCCTCGATCGCGCCGAGTTCGGCCTGCCGCAGCGGCGGAAGGCTCGCGGCCTCGGCGTTCTGCCGGGCCTGGCCGGTGCTGCGGGCGCCGGGGATCACGGTCGTCACCCCCGGCTGCTGGATCACCCAGCGCAGCGCCCACTGGGCCGGGGTGCCCCCGGGCTGGCCGCCGGTGCCGGAGTTGAACAGCGCCGCGAACTCGGCCGCGGCGTCGGCACCCGCCGCCAGGCCCACCCCGGAGAACGTCTCCCCGACGTCGAACGCCTCGCCGTGGGCGTTGTAGTTGCGGTGGTCGTCGGCGGCGAACCTGGTGTCCCGGGTGTACCGGCCGGAGAGCAGCCCGGACGCGAGCGGCACCCGGGCGATGATGCCGACGCCCGCCGCGGCGGCCGCGGGCAGCACCTGGTCGAGCGGCTTACGCCGGAACGCGTTCAGGATGATCTGCACGCTGGCCACGCCCGGGCGCGCGATCGCGGTCAGCGCCTGGTCGCTGGTTTCCACGCTCACCCCGTACGCCGCGATCCGGTCCTCGGACACCAGCGTGTCGAGCGCGTCGAACACGGCGTCCGAGGCGAAGACCGCGGTCGGCGGGCAGTGCAGCTGGACCAGGTCGAGCCGGTCGGTGCCCAGGTTGACCCGGGACCGGTCGGTCCAGGCGCGGAAGTTCTCCAGCGTGTAGTGCTCTGGTTTCTGCTCGACCCGGCGGCCCATCTTGGTCGCGACCATGATGCCCTGCCCGGCGTTGCCGGCCAGGAAGCGGCCGATGACGCGTTCGCTGCGCCCGTCGCCGTAGACGTCGGCCGTGTCGAAGAACGTGACCCCGGACTCGACCGCGGCCCGCAGCACCTCCATCGCGTCGGCCTCGGACACGTTCCCCCAGTCCGCGCCGAGCTGCCAGGTGCCGAGCCCGATCACTGAAACCGGACGTCCCGTCCGGCCGAGTACCCGCTGTTCCATGGTTCGCGATCCTACTAAGGACGCGTGCGCCAGCGGGCGCACCGCGGCCTGGTAGGCGCCCGGGGTGACGCCGTAGTACCGCCGGAACCACCGGTTCAGGTGCGCCTGGTCGGCGAAGCCGGCTTCGGTTGCGGCGCGGGCCGGGGAGACGCCGTCGGACAGCAGCTGGCGGGCCGAACGGATCCGAAGCTGGCGCTGGTAGTCGCTGGGCGCGAGCCCGTATGCCCGCGAGAAGGCCCGGTAGGCGGCGAACCGGCTGCAGCCCGCGGCCTCGGCCAGATCATCGGCGGTCAGGTCCGCGGTCGCCTCGTGGATGAGATCACGGATCCGTGCGGCGACGCGCCGGTCAGGCGTGCCGCGCGCTGGTCCGCCGTCCGGTGACCAGCCACGCGCAGGCTCGCGCCCCGAGGCGTGCCTGACCAGCAGCCGGGCCGTGGCGGCCAGCCGTTCGTACCGCTCCAGCTCGCTGGCCTCACCGGTGAGCGCCCGGTGCAGCCTGCGCACCGAGGCGGCCATCGCCGGGTCCTCAATCACCGGCGAGCGGAACAGCGGGAGCGGGGATCCGGTCAGCGAGGAAAAGAACTCCGGCCAGATGTGCACCATCCGGTAGGTGAAGCCGCCGTCGACGGCCGCGTGCCCGTCGTGCGGGTCGTCCGGGTTGAAGGCCATCACCATGCCGCGGCCGCTCACGTGCCGCCCCTGGCGGCAGGTGAAGGCCTGCGCGCCGGTCTCGGTCACGCCGATCGAGTAACTCTCGTGACTGTGCCGGTGATACACGTGCGAGGTGAAGTGCGCGTGCATCGCCTCGACCGGCACGCTGTCCGCGCGCCAGTACCTGGCCCAGTCGTCCCCGTCCATGTCTCGATTATCGCGCTCCAGCGTTCAAGACGCGGTGCCGCGTCCCGGGCCACACTGAGGCGGTATGAGCGTACGTTTCGACACCAAGATCGCCATCGCGGTGCGGGAAGACCTGCCGGCCTGGCAGAAACTGAACGTCACCGCGTTCCTGGCCAGCGGCATCGCCGCCAGCACTGGCGACCTCATCGGCAAGCCGTACGAGGACGGCTCGGGGAACACCTACCTGGAGCTGTTCCGGCAGCCCGTGGTGGTGTACGCGGCCGACGCCGGGACCCTCGGCCAGGCCCATCAGCGGGCGCTAGCCAGGGAGATGCCGATCGCGATCTACACCATGGACATGTTCACGACCGGCAACGACGACGATAACCGAGCGGTCGTGCGTGCGGTCCCCGCCACCGAACTGAACTTCGCCGGCCTAGCCGTGCACGGCCCGCGCAACGCCGTCGACAAGATTTTCAAGGGCGCTAGTCTGCACCCATGAGAGCAGCGCTGTACCGGGACATGGGAGAAGCGGCCGAGGTCTTTCACGTCGAGGAGGTGGACCGGCCCGAGCCGGGACCGGGCGACGTCCTGGTCAGGGTGCACGCCTCCGGCGTCAACCCCACCGACTACAAGGCCAGGTCCGGGGCGGTGCCGCGGGCCATCGAGGACTTCCAGATCCCGCACCATGACGGTGCCGGGGTCATCGAGGCGGTCGGTGCCGGGGTGGACCCGGGCCGCGTCGGCGAGCGGGTCTGGCTGTGGATGGCCGCGGCCGGCCGCCGGTGGGGGACCGCCGCCGAGTGGACCGCGCTGCCCGCCCGGCAGGCGGTGCCGCTGCCGGACGGCGCCTCGTTCGAGCTGGGTGCCTCGCTGGGGGTGCCCGCCATGACCGCGCACTACTGCCTGTTCTGCGACGGCCCGGTGAACGGGCAGACGGTGCTGGTGGCCGGCGGAGCGGGCGCCGTGGGCCACTTCGCCATCGAATTGGCCAAACGGGCCGGGGCGCGTGTCGTCACCACCGTGAGCAGCCCGGACAAGGCGGCGCTGGCCGAGAAGGCGGGTGCGGACCTGGTGGTGAACTACCGCTCGCCCGGTGCGGCGGATCAGGTCAGGGCGTTCGGCCCGGTAGACCGGGTGATCGAGGTGGCGCTCGGCGCCAACCTTCAGCTCGACCTCGCGGCGGTCAGGCCGCACGCCACGATCGTGACCTACGCGGCCGAGCCCGCCGACCCCGGGCTGCCGGTGCGGGCCTGCATGACGGCCAACCTCACGCTCGAGTTCGCCTTGCTCTACGGCGTGCCGATGACCGCGTTCGACCGGGCGGCCGCCGACATCGCCGACGCCCTGGCCGCGGGCGAGCTCACCGGGTTGCCGGTGCACAGGTTCCCGCTGGCCCAAATCGCCGCGGCCCACCAGGCCGCCGAGGGCGGCGCCGTCGGCAAGGTCATCGTCACCCCGTAACCGTCCGGCGGGCACGCCAGCATGGCCGGGCGGCGTGTATTGAGGAGCGGCGCGGAGGCCGCGCCGGTCGTGCCGGGGGAGGAGAGCAGCTGTCGGGCACCGCGGGCGGGGTCGCGCGCCGGTGGCTTTCCCCCGGGGAGGGCTACTTCTTCGGGAAGACCCCGGTGTGGCCGGTTCCGCCCCAGAAGACCTTGGTGCCGGCCCGGTCGAGCTGGCCACGGCCGGAGCAGCGCCGGCAGCGCCGGTATGAGCCCTTGTAGACGCCTCCGAAGTGCCTGCCGGACATGTTGCAGGTAGGACACTTCCGGAGGGGATGAATGCGCGTCGAGACAATGTAGCTGACGGCAATTATGGCAATAACAAGAACCATTATCATGCCAGGTACTCCTTACTGACCCACGCCAGAGCGCCCGTAGCCCTGGTACCGCCTTTCACACGGGCCGGGTACCGCGATCCGGAGAGGGTTGACCACCGCCGTGCCGGTACTGAGGTTGGATCTCTCACCCCCAGTACTGGCTCACTTGCACAGAGTAAACCACCCGGGCCGGATATGTGAAGTGATTTTGGCATGGCGGCTACCGCAATGACACGTAGTTGCTTCATTTGAGACACCCGAATCACCGTCTTTAGCGGTATGCGCTAATGCCGAGCCTTACCGCGAGGCCGACGCCGCACAGGCTCACCACGACCCGGAACGGCCCGGAAGGGACCTTCCTGACTATCTTCGGGCCGATCCAGCCGCCGGCCAGGAAGCCCGCCGCGAGCGGCACCACGAAGGCCCACCTGACGTCGCCGAACAAGGCGAAGCACACCGCGGCCATGGCATTCGCCGTACCGGACACCGCGTTTTTCACCGCATTCACCGTGATCAGTGATTCGTCGATCATCATGCTGAGCACCACCAGCAGCATGACGCCCGCGGCGGCGCCGAAATATCCCACGTATATGGCCACGGCGAACAGCGCCACGCCGTGGACCAGCTTGTTCCCGCCGCCCGCGGCCGGAGACAGCGCCTTGAGCCTGGGTTGGAACAGGAGCAGCAGTGAGGCGCCGCCGATCAGCACCGGCACGACCAGGGTGAAGGTGCTCGCCGGAGTCAGCAGCAGCACCGCCGCCCCGGCCGCGCCGCCCGCCGCCGTGACGATCCCGAGCCGGATCACCCGCCGGCCCTGCCCGGTCAGCTCCGGTCTGGAGCTGGCGACCGATCCGGCCCCGGTGAACACGAGCGAGACCGTGTTCGTCATGTTCGCGCTGAACGGCTGCACCCCGAGCGCCAGCAGGGCCGGATAGGTGACCAGTGAGGCGATGCTCACCGCCGTGCTGAAAATGCCGCCGACTGTCCCGGCGGCGAGCAGCAGGAGCGCCTCGGAGAATTTCATCCGAAGCAAGGATCCCCCAGCTGCGTCCCGCCTCATACCCCAAAACCCCCTCAGCAGGTGTGATCCCCATCGCATCCACCCTTGCCCCACCCCGGCCAGAGGATCGCCTCATTTGACGCCAGAAATTCGAGAAGAATGCAGGTGAATGCGTCTGATTCTGTGTGGCGTTCCTGGAAATGTCAGTGGGTACTGCTAAAGTCGAACTGGGAGATGAAGAAAAGTCCCGGCCCGCACGGCCGGGGAAAGGAGCCCACCCGTCGTACGCCAGGTCCCGCGAAGGAGGTGACCCACCCGTGACGACCATGCCCGCATTCTGCAGCGCGAAGGAAGCCGCCGAGATGGTGCGCGCTGGGCTGGACTATCTGGCCGCGGCGGACGCCGCCCAGCTTGCCGCCGCCGAGCAGGCCGAGTGCCTGCGGATGATGGAGCAGGCCGACGCGATCGGCACGGCGGTCCGGGCCTCTTTCCTGTTCGCATTCACCGCCGGGCGGGGGTACAGCGCGGACGCGGACTACAGCCCGCGGGCCTGGCTGATTCACAAGACCCGCATCACCAAGGGCGCCGCGGTCGCGCATACCGCGTGGGCCCGGCGCATCACCACCCACCCGCAGGTGGTCACGGCTCTGGCGGCGGGTGAGCTGTCGGAGTCGTACGGGCGGACGATCTGCAGTTGGGCCGACAAGCTGCCGGAGGACTGCCGTCTGGCCGCCGACGCGATCCTGCTGTCGGCGGCCAGGGCGGGCATGGACCTGCGGGACCTGGCCGGGCTGGCGGCTGAGATGTACGAGCGGTCCCGCCGCGACCTGCCCGATGAGGCCCCCGGCCGGGCATTCGAGGACCGGGCGGTCCGGCTGGAGACCACCTTCCAGGGCGGGGGCGTCCTGACCGGTGACCTGACCCCGGAGTGCGCGGCGGTGGTGGGGACGGTGCTAGACGCGCTATCGGCCCCGGCCGGCGCCGAGGACGAGCGCAGCCAGGCGCAGCGGTACCACGACGCGCTACAGGAGGCTATGCGCCGGCTCGTGGCGGCGGGCCTGCTGCCGGAGCGGGCCGGGCAGCCGGTCAAGGCCCTGGTGCACATCTCCCTGGCCGACCTGATGCGGCTGGACGGCGGCTCGGCGCTGCTAGAGGAATGGTCCGCCCAGGTCCGCGCCGCCTGGGCCGCGCACCGCGCCGCCGCCTCCGAAAGCGGCAGCGATGGCGGCGCCTGGCTGGACGGAGACGCCGCGGTCGCCTTCACCTGCGACGCCTCCATGACCCCGGTGGTGACCGGCGAGGTCAACCCGGGCGCCCTCGAGGACCTGATCCGGGCCGGGGCCCGGCCAGCTCACCCGGTCAGGTGGGCTTCGAACGGTTGCGGCAGGCCGAGCCTGCCGTCGCTCCAGGCGACGTAGAGGGTGCTGCCCACGTACGGGGCAGTTCCCGTGGTCACCAGGACGTTATCGGTGTAGTCGCCGAAGTTCGGGACTATGTCCGAGGAGATGCTGTTCCAGTTCGAGGTCACGCTGGTGATCGTGGCGTGCGACCCTGGCCTGGCGGTCGTCTTCGGGCTGACCCCGATCACGGCGGTCACCCCGGTAACCGCGGAGTTGGCGTTGGTCCGTGAGTACCACGACACGTCGAGATTGCCCTTGCTGTTGGCGACCCGCAGCGCGGGCAGGAAGTTCGACGCGTCCGCGGCCGGGTTGAGGACCACCGGCGTGCGCTGCACCCGCGCCAGCGAGCCCAGCCTGAAGCTCTGCAGCAGAATGTCGCCGAGCGGGTGGTGACGGGCGTCGTTCCACACCATGGTGACCGTGCCGGCCGGGCCGCTGACCGCCACCCGCGGGAAGTCGTTCATAGGGAACCGGTTGTAGCCCGGGATAAGCGCGGCGTCCATCGAGACCACTGGTACGGCGGTCCGCGCCGCCGGGCCGGTGCAGGCGGCCTTGGCCGTCAGGGTCAGGCAGCTACGCGGGATCCGTACCAGCACGTTACTGGTCGCCACGTTGAAGCACGCGGGGTTGATCAGGTTCGTTTCCACGTTGTACTCGTACCCCGCGTAGACGCCGCCGGTGGCCGTGTCGACCGCCGGGTAGGCGCCCTCGTACTCGCACCCGTTCGGGTCGGGGCGCTGCACCACCAGGTACGGGGGCTTTTGCAGGCGGTTGTTCGTGCAGACCGGAGCCGCCGGGGTACCGCCCGCCGGTCCCGCGCCGCCGGCCCGGTTACCGAGGTCGCAGGCGGAAAGCTCTACCTGAGACGCGCCGGTCTTGATGTTGAACTCGGTGAAGGTCGCGTACAGCCGGCCCCGGGCCGGGTCTACGCTCAGGAAATCCTTATCGAGGAAGTTGCAGGCCTGCCCGACATTGGGGATCGTGGTGCACAGGCTGCTGCTGGCCAGGATGACCGGTTGGCCGCAGCGGAGTGTCGCCGCCGTACCGGTTCCCCTCACCTTGCACGCGTCCATGGCGATGAATGACCCGCCGAGGCCGGTCGGGGAATCGAACAGGCTGGAGATGTAGAAAAAGCGGCTGCCGCCCGCCGTATAGGCGATAACGCTCGGGTCGCCTTCGTAAATGTTGGCGGCGCAGTTCGAGTTCGGCAGTCCGCCCAGGTCAGTGAACGACTTACCGCCATTGGCGGAGAACCCGAGCCCGGTTCCCTCTTCCTTGGAAGATGGCGATGGGCAGGGGGAAACGAGGGAGGTCAGGTCGTTCCACGCCTCCACCACATATTGCCCGGTGGCCGCGACCGAGGTCTCCGACTGACCGTAGGCCCGCACGCCGCTCTGGCTCACGTCCTCGGCCAGGTTCGCGGCATTGACGTTCGTCGAGACGGCCGGCGCA
>Ga0306920_100015760_pt1 | contig 10377 bp, 9 predicted proteins | sample flu12Cox44000170_FD_204666 | JGI IMG/M metagenome (GOLD analysis project Ga0306920, IMG submission 204666) | Lab enrichment of tropical soil microbial communities from Luquillo Experimental Forest, Puerto Rico - flux4day.12C.oxic.44.000.170 (v2)... | ecosystem: Environmental > Terrestrial >...
GGCGGGGCAGCCGGTGCGCTGCTCGGCGACCGCTATCACCGCCAGTCACAGTCCTCGGCGGCGCTCACCGCAGAGCTCGAGCGCAGCGAGGCGCAACGCACACAGCTCGAGCGCAGCACCGCCGAGCTCGATGGCTCGCTCGCGCAGGCCCGCGCGCACGGCGAAGAGCTCGCTGCTACGTTGAGCCACGCGGACGAGCTCGGTCTCGATGTCAGCTTCCGCACGGACGATGACTCGGTCTCCGCCCAGGCGATGTCGCCGCTGCTCAAGCTCGGCGCGCTCGCGGCGTCGCTGCCGCAGGCGCGGGTGTGCGTCGCGGGCTTTACCGACCCGCGCGGCTCCGATGCCTACAACGCCGCGCTGTCGCTGCGGCGCGCGGGGAATGTTGCCGCGGTGCTCGCGAGCGCCGGCGTGCCGCGCGAGCGAATTCTCATCGAGGGGCACGGCAAGGCCGCGGCGGACAGCGCGGATGGCGATCTCGAAACCTATGCGCTCGAGCGGCGGGTCACCGTACGCCTGCAACTGCTGCCGGCGTCCGCCGAGGTCGCGCGCCGTGATTAGCCCGGGTGTGCGGCTGGGTCCGAGCGCGCCGCGCCGCTACAAGCTCCCGGCGCACCTTCGCGCTAAGATCGCCTGGCAAGACTATCTGCGCGGGTTTGCCATGAGCACGAGCATCGTTCGACTGGATGGGCCGCTGGCGGCTGAGGTCTCCGAGCCGCCGGCGGACCGGCTGATCGCCGGCACACCGGAACTGCAGGTGCGCAACTACTTCAGCGACCCGAGTCAGCAGTTCTTCGCCGGGCGCTGGTCGGCGACGCGCGGCAAATGGCGCGTGCGCTACACCGAGAACGAGCTGTGCGTGATGACCGCCGGCCGGGTGGTCATCGAGAGCGGCAGCGGCGAGCGCCTGAGCTTCGGCCCCGGCGATGCGTTCGTGGTGCCCGCCGGCTTCACCGGCACGTGGGAAGTCACCGAGGACTGCAGCAAGATCTACGCGATCTTCGAAGAGCGCAGCTGACATAAGCCAGCGGCGTTGTTGAAGCCCGTCGCAGAACTGCGACGCGCAGCTTCAGTGCGCGCCCCCGTGGTGCGAAGGTAATCGCCTGTGTCGGAGCCGCAGGTGTCTCTTGGAAACCATTACCGTCGCCGCTAGCCGCATCAATAGCACCAGTTCGTCCCCGGAGATGGCGCTGCTCATCGGCGCCGTGCTCGTCGTGGCCGCCGTGCTGTGGATGGTGCTCTCCGGCGTAAAGCGTAATCGTCAGCAGCCGCGCGCCTGAGCGCGCCTGGTGACATCCTCGCGCGGCGCTGCGGCAGCGCCGCGGTGCGCTATTGACGCAGCACCTCGCGCAGCGTGCCGAAGATCTGTTCGATCTGCGCTTTCTCGATGATGAGTGGCGGTGAGAGTGCGATGACATCCCCGGTCTGACGCACCAGCACTCCACGCTCGAAGCAACGCGTGAACACCTCGAAGCCGCGCGCACCGGGCTTGCCGGGCAGAGACTCGAGCTCGAGCCCGAGAATCAATCCGTAGTTGCGGATATCGATGACGTGCGGCAGGCCGCGCAGCGCGTGCGCGGCCTCCTGCCATTGCGGTGCGAGCGAGGCCGCCCGGTTCAGCAGGCCTTCACGCTGGTAGAGAGCGAGCGTTGCGAGCCCGGCGGCGCAGGCCGCCGGATGGGCCGAGTAGGTGTAGCCGTGGAACAGCTCGATGCCTTCCGGACCCTGCATGAAGGTGTCGTACACCGCCTTGCTGACGAGCACCCCGCCCATCGGCACGCAGCCGTTGGTGAGCCCCTTGGCAAGGGTGATCATGTCGGCGGCGACGCCGAACTCCTGCGCCGCGAACGCGGAGCCCGTGCGGCCGAAGCCAGTGATCACCTCGTCCAGGATCAGCAGGATCCCGTGACGGGTGCAGATCTCGCGCAGCTTCTGCAGGTAGCCGCGCGGAGGAATCAGCACACCGGTCGAGCCGGCGATCGGCTCGACGATGACCGCGGCGATATTCGTGGCATCGTGCAGCGCCACCAGCCGCTCGAGCTCCTCCGCCAGGTGCGCACCGTGCTCGGGCGCGCCGCGTGAGAAAGCGTTCCGCGCCGGATCATGCGTGTGCGGCAAGTGGTCGACTCCGGGCAGCAGGACCGATGACCAGGTCTTGCGGTTCGGCGGGATGCCGCCCACCGAAATACCGCCGAAGCCGACGCCGTGATAAGCGCGCTCCCGGCCGATCAGTCGCGTGCGCGTGCCTTCACCGCGCAAGCGATGGAACGCGATGGCGATCTTGAGGGCGGTGTCGACCGCCTCGGAGCCGGAGTTGGTGAAGAAGGCATGATCGAGCCCGCGCGGGGCGATCTTTACCAGCTCGTTCGCGAGCTGGAACGCGGCCGGATGTGCCATCTGGAACGTCGGCGCGAAATCGAGCGTCTCGAGCTGTCCGGCAACCGCCTGAGTGATCTCGCGCCGTCCGTGGCCGGCGTTGACGCACCAGAGCCCCGCGACGCCATCGAGGATCTGCCGGCCATCGATCGTCCAGTAGTGCATGCCGCTCGCCCGCGCCAGCAGCCGGGGCTGTGCCTTGAACTGCCGGTTGGCGGTGAAGGGCAGCCACAGCGCTTCGAGATCGGAGCGCGTGAGCGGGGCAACGGACGCAGCGGTGTTGGACATGGCAGACGCTCGGGCAGAGGAGGGGCGGGCGCGGAATGATAAATAAAGTGGACAAATACGGCCAGCACGGCGATATTTCGGCCGCCATCGTTCAACATCTTAAACACCTATGACCATCGATGTCGGCGCGCGCCTGCGCAGCGTGCGCACCACCTTCGGACTGTCGCAGCGGGAGCTCGCGCGGCGCGCGGGCGTCACCAACGGCCTGATCTCGCTCATCGAGCAGAATCGCGTGAGCCCTTCGGTGAGCTCATTGAAGAAGGTGCTGGACGGGGTGCCGATGTCGCTCGCGGAGTTCTTCACCCTCGACCTGAGCGATGCGCCACAGGCCTTCTTCGGCGCCGATGAGCTGGTAGAGCTCGGCAATACCGAGGTGTCGCTGCGCGTGGTCGCCGCCCAGCGGCCGGGGCGGCAGCTCACCGTACTCCACGAGCGCTATGCGGCCGGAGCTGCCACCGGTGAGGAAATGCTCCCGCATCGCGGTGAGGAAGCGGGCGTGGTGATCCGCGGGCGCATCGAGCTCACCGTGGGCGGCGCGGCGCGCGTGCTCGCTCCCGGTGAGGCTTATTATTTCGCCAGTCAGCTCCCACACCGCTTCCGCAACGTCGGACGGGAGCCGTGTGAGATCATCAGTGCCTGCACCCCAGCGACCTTCTGATAGAGAGGCCTCGGCAGTCATGAGCGCAGCAGTTGAACCGGTTTCCTGGCACGAGCGCGCACGCCGGCTCGAGTTCCGTACCCAGGCCTTCATCGACGGCCGCTACCTCGATGCGGCCTCCGGTGCGACCTTCGATTGCGTCAACCCCGCGAGCGGGAAGCTGCTCGCGCGCGTCGCGGCCGGCGACACCGAGGACATCGACCGCGCCGTCACCTCGGCGCGCGCCGCTTTCCGCAAGGGCAGCTGGGCGGACCTCGCCCCAGCCAAGCGCAAGAAGGTGCTGCTGCGCTTTGCGGAAGTGATCCGCGAACGCGGCGAGGAGCTCGCGCTCCTCGAGACGCTCGACATGGGTAAGCCCATCAACGACAGCCTGAGGATCGATATCCCGGCCGCGGCGCGCTGCGTCCAGTGGTACGCGGAAGCGATCGACAAGGTGTATGACCAGGTGGCGCCCACCGGACCCGCCGCGCTCGCACTCATCACCCGCGAGCCGCTCGGGGTGGTCGGCGCGATCGTGCCGTGGAACTACCCGCTGCTCATGGCGGCGTGGAAGTTCGCGCCGGTGCTCGCCGCGGGCAACTCGCTGGTGCTGAAACCTTCGGAGAAATCCCCGCTCACCGCCCTCAAGGTCGCGGAGCTGGCGGTCCAGGCGGGCATCCCGGAGGGCGTGCTGAACGTGGTCCCGGGGCTCGGGCAGACGGCCGGCAAGGCACTGGCGCTGCACATGGACGTCGACTGCATCGCCTTCACCGGCTCGACCGCGACCGGACGCCAGATCATGCAGTACGCCGGCCAGTCGAACCTCAAGCGCGTCTCGCTCGAGTGCGGCGGCAAGTCCCCCAACATCGTGCTGGCGGACTACCCCGATCTCGATCGCGCGGCGACCGCCGCCGCGGCCGCCATTTTCTCCAACATGGGCGAGATGTGCTCGGCGGGCTCGCGGCTGCTGCTGCAGGAAGACATCAAGGAGGCGGTGCTCGAGAAAGTGCAGGCGCTGGCGCGTGCCCTGCCGCCGGGCGATCCGCTCGATCCGGCGACCCGCCTCGGCGCGATCGTCGATGAGACGCAGATGAAGCGCGTGCTCGGTTACATCGACGCCGGACGCGGCGACGGCGCCAGCATCCGTGTCGGCGGCCGGCGCGTGCGCGAGGACAGCGGCGGCTATTTCGTCGAGCCGACCGTGTTCGAGGGGGTGCGGCCGGCGATGAGCATCGCGCGCGAGGAGATCTTCGGCCCGGTGTTGTCCGCGATCACCTTCCGCACCGTGGACGAAGCGATCGAGATCGCGAACGATGTGATCTACGGTCTCGCCGCGGCCGTGTGGACCCGTGATGTCACGACCGCGCACCGCGTGGCGCGCGCCCTGCGCGCCGGCACGGTGTACGTCAACTGCTACGACGCCGACGACATCACCGTGCCGTTCGGCGGATTCAAGCAGTCGGGCATCGGTCGGGACAAGTCGCTGCACGCGCTCGAGAAATACACCGAGCTGAAGACCACGTGGATCGATCTGTCGTAAGCCGGCGGGGCTAGCGCGAAACACGCCAGCCCCGTCCGGCTCGTGAGTGCCGCGCACTTCAATTTCCTCGCCACCGCGCCCCGCGGCTTCGCCGAGCTGCTGGCGCGCGAGCTCAGCGCCTGCGGAGCGCACGGCGTGCGCGAGCGCTCGCTGGACGTCGCCTTCTCCGGCACGCTCGAATGCGGCTATCGGGCCTGCCTGTGGTCGCGCACCGCCAACCGCGTCTATCTCGAGCTTGCCACCTTCCAGGCGCACGACGCGCGCGAATTTCATGCCGCGGTGTGCGAGCTCGACTGGAGTGCGCAGCTCGCCCCGGGCGCGACACTCGCCTGCGATTTCAGCGGCCGGCATCCTGCGATCACCCACACGCATTTCGGCGCGCTGAAGCTCAAGGACGGGATCGTCGATGCGCTGCGCGCCGCCACCGGGGTCCGCCCGGATGTGGCACGCGAGCGGCCCGATGTGCGCGTGCACGCCCACGCCCACGGCACCCACATCACCCTTTCCCTCGACCTCGCCGCCGAGAGCCTGCACCGCCGCGGCTATCGTGGCGCGGCCGGCGAGGCACCGCTGAAGGAGAATGTCGCCGCGGGGGTGCTGCTGCGCGCGGGCTGGCAGCAGCTCGCGCCCGGCGCGAGGTTCCTCGATCCGCTGTGCGGCTCGGGCACGCTGTGCATCGAAGCGGCCCTGATCGCCACCGATCGCGCGCCGGGACTCACGCGCGATTATTTCGGATTTCTCAAATGGCGTGGCCACGACGCCGCGCTGTGGGCGCGGCTGTGTGCAGAGGCGCAGGCGCGGGCGCACGCGGGCGATCAAACGTCCGTGCGTGTGTACGGCCGCGATCGCGAGCCGCATGCCATCGAGCGCGCGCGTGCCAACGCGGCGCGCGCAGGTGTAACGCACGTCGCGCACTTCGAGACCGGCCTGCTCGCTGCGGCTGTGCCCCCGGGCGGCACGTCGGCCGATGCCGCCGGGCTCCTGTGCACCAATCCCCCCTACGGCGAGCGGCTCACCGATCGCGATGCGGCACGCAGCGTGCACCGGGAGCTGGGGGCGGTGCTGCGCGAGCGCTTCCGCGGCTGGAACGCCGCGGTGCTCACCGTCCCCGAACTCGGCATGGAGCTCGGGCTGCGGGCCTATCGCACTCATACGGTGTGGAACGGCGCGCTCGAGTGCCGGCTGCTGCGCATCCGCGTGGAGGCGCGCAGCGAGCGCGAGCCGGGCACGCTCGGTCGCGGGGTCGCTCACCTGAAAGACACCGCCGGCGCACGCATGTTCGCCAACCGGCTCGCCAAGAACCTCAAGCGTCTGCGTCCCTGGGCGGAGCGCGAGGGCATCTCCTGCTACCGGCTCTACGATGCGGACATGCCCGAGTACGCCTTCGCCCTCGACCGGTACGGCGTGATCGAGCCGGAGCAGAGCTGGCTGTACGTGCAGGAATACGCGGCGCCGGCCGAGATCGAGCGCGAGAGCGTACGGCGCCGGCGCGGTGAGGTGTTGGCGAGCCTGCCGGAGGTGACGGGCGTCCCGCCCGAACGCACCCGTGTGCGCACCCGGCGGCGCACGCGGCGCGGCGAGCAGTACCAGAAGCTCGCGCAGCAGGCGCACTTCCACACCGTGCTCGAAGATGGCTTGCGGCTGCGCGTGAATTTCGACGACTACCTGGACACGGGCCTGTTCCTCGATCAGCGCCTGACGCGCGCGAGGCTGCGCGCGGCGGCGCAGGGCGGCCGGTTCCTCAACCTGTTCGCCTACACCGGCACGGCGACGGTGTACGCCGCCGCGGGTGGCGCGTGCAGCACCACCAGCGTCGATCTCTCGGCAACCTACCTTGCCTGGGCGCAGGAGAACCTCGCGGGCAACCGCCTCGCCGGGGCCGCGCACCGCTTCGTACAGGCGGACTGCCGGTTGTGGCTGGAGCAGGCGGCGCGCGATGCGCTGCGCTTCGAGCTGATCTTTCTCGCTCCGCCGACCTTCTCGAACTCCAAGCGCATGGAGGGGGTGCTCGATGTGGCGCGCGATCACGTGGCCCTGATCGATGCCTGCGCGCGGCTGCTCGCGCCGGCGGGGCTGCTGCTGTTCTCGACGAATGCGCAGCGCTTCCGGCTCGACCCGCAGCTGAGCGAGCGCTACGTCATCGGGGATGTGTCGGCCGCGACGCTGCCTGTGGACTTTGCGCGCAACCCGCGCATTCACCGCTGCTACGAGCTGCGGCCTCGTGGGGTGGGCTCTAGTACGCGGTGATTTCCATGCCGGTCGCCGGCGTCACCGCCGTGCCGGCGGGCCCGGCAAATTCGAGCGGCACCGACACATCGCTCTCGCCGCCGTTGCGCCACACCGCGAAGTGCAGATGCGGCCCGCTGCTGAAGCCGGTGTTGCCGGAATCGGCGATGTATTCGCCGACCATCACGTGCTGTCCGATGCGTACGCGGATCGAGTCCCAGTGCAGATGGCCGTACACCGCTATGGTGCCGTCGTCGTGCAGGATCTCGATGAGGTTGGCCTGGTCGGCCATCACCGCCCCGGTGCCGCCACGGAACGAATCGTGGCGCACGTTGATGACGGTGCCTCCGCGCGCCGCGTACACCGCGCTGCCATCGGGCAAGGCGAAGTCGATGGCATAGAGGCTGTCGGGCGTCGTGTGCGTGAAATGGTCCGGGTAGGCCTGTGACACGCGATTGGTGGTGCCGACGGTGAAGGGAACCCGGTAGGGCCGTGGGGGATGGTGCGTCGCCTGCGGCGAGCCCAGCGCGGCCAGCATCTCGAACTGCAGCTGCGAGCGCGCGCTCTCGCGCGCCTCGACGAGCACCTGCCTGGTCCGCGGCTCGAGCGTCGCCGGATAGCTGGCGCCGCGTGGCACCTCGGTCAGATCCGATTGCGTGATCGCGAGGCGTAGCGTTATGACGCACAGGCAGTCGTTGACGGCGGTGAGGCGCAGGATGCCGCCGACATCGCTGCGCTCTATTCCGACGCGCATGGTGTCCGGAGTGTGCGCCACGGTGAGTGCGTCGCCCGCCGCCCGATCGGGGCTCGTGCCCCGGTCCGTGAACACCCACTGGCCGCTCGCATCGCGATAGGCGTGTACGCTCTGCGCCGAGGGCGCACCGAGCGGAAGCGCCAGCAGCAGTAACGCCGCGATGCCTACTCGCTGCGCGATCCGCATGGCGCCGCTGCGAGGCGCGGCGCGCTCACGAGCCGCAGGCGGCCACCATCGCCTGCCGGGCGTGCTCGCGCATCGCATCCGCCTCGTCGTCGGAGTAGTAGACGCGATTGCCGCCGTCGTCGCGTTTATAGAGGCGCGCCGCCTCGCGCATGTGGAAGTACTGATTGCGGGCGTTCTCGCAGGCGAGCTGCTGCTTGTGCTGCTGCGTCGTCTTGTTCTTGTCCTCGAGCGCCTGCTGGCGGCTGCGCTGCGCATCGTCGGCCTTGAGCAGCTCCTGCTCGCGCGCGAGCCGCGCGACCTCCGCCGGATCCGGCTCATCGACGTGCAGTGTCGTCTTCGGCGCGCTCTTGGTACCACCGCGGTCGGAGAAGACCACGTGCCCGTCGGCATCGACGGACTTGTAGACCTGCTGTGCCGTGAGCGGGGTCGCGGCGCAGCCGAGCACGAGCAGCGCCACGAGCGTGGCGCCGCGCGCGCGGGATCCGTGTGCCGCGGGCGAAATCCTCATTGGAAGCCTCCGCGAGAAAGCTTACGTGCCGTAGGTAGGAGCACCGGTGATGCTCGTCACGGAAAGCCCGCAGTGCGCGCAGGCCGTGACCGGAGTCCGCCGCGCCCGCGTTATGTCAGCGCGCGGCGCCGGTGATGCGCTTTACAGCCCCGATGTGCTCGGGTAGCGTCCGGCCATCCGGGAGAGCACATGATCGAGAGGCAAGCCGCACGCACCGCACCTGTGGTGGCGGTAGTCGGAGCCACGGGGGCAGTGGGCGTCGAGCTGTTGCGCTGCCTCGAGCAACGGCGCTTTGCGCTGGCGCAGCTGCGGCTGTTCGCCTCCGCGCGCTCCGCCGGCAAGCAGCTGCTTTTTCGCGGCGAGCCGCTCACGGTGCGCGAGCTGAGCGAGGCCAGCTTCGCAGGCGTCGACATCGCTTTGTTCTCCGCCGGTACCGCGACTTCGCGGCGCTTCGCCCCGCTCGCGGTGCAGGCGGGCGCGACGGTCATCGACAACTCCTCGGCCTTCCGCATGGATGCGGCGGTGCCGCTGGTCGTGCCGGAGATCAACCCGCAGACCCTGCGCAACCACCGCGGCATCATCGCCAACCCCAATTGTTGCGCCATCATCTCCATCACGCCGCTCTGGCCCGTGCACCGCGCCAACCGCATCGTGCGGCTGCAGCTCGCGACCTATCAGGCCGCCTCCGGCGCGGGCACCGCGGCGATGGAGGAGCTGCGCGAGTCGACGCGTGCCTATCTCGAAGGGCGCGAGTACACCCCACTCGTCCTGCCGCACCCGTACGCGTTCAATCTCTTCAGCCACAACACCCGCATCGATCCGCGGACCGGCTACAACGACGAAGAGACCAAGGTCATGCAGGAGACGCGCAAGATCTTCGGCGATCCCGAGCTGCGAGTCTCCGCGACCTGCGTGCGCGTGCCGGTGCTGCGCGCGCACTCGGTGGCGATCACCTTCGAATGCGAGCGGCCGATTACCGCGGCCGAAGCGCGCGAGCTGCTGAGCGGTGCGCCGGGCGTGCGGCTGGTCGATGATCCCGAGCGCAACTATTTTCCCATGCCACAGGATGCCTCCGGGCAGGACGCGATTCTCGTCGGCCGCATCCGCCAGGATCTGAGCGATCCTACGGGCCGCTCGGTGTCGCTGTTCGTCGCCGGGGACCAGCTGCTGAAGGGCGCGGCGCTCAACGCGGTGCAGATCGCAGAGCAACTGCAAGCATGAGACTCACCTCGGCAAGGAGCCGCGCGGCGGCAACGCAATTGCTTGAAAATATTCCGGCACCACGACTCGCGTATGTGGCGATGCTGCCGTGACTTCGTCGAGGAAACCCTGCAGCGCTTCGCGCGCGACGCGTTGCGAGGCGCCGTAAGGCAGCAGGAAGTTATCCCAGTGCGTGGGCAACACGAGTAGGGGATTACCGAGAGCCCGCATCAGGCGGCCAGAATAATCATAGTTCTCGCGGCGCGAGGCATTCGCGCCTACCAGCGCGACGTCAGGCCGCAAACCGTCGAGTTCGCGCTCGATGTAGTTCATGCCGCCGAAGGCGAGGATCTCGTGTCCCCCTATGCGGATCAGGTAGGCGAGAGTGCCGCCTTCTGGGTGCATCTGCTGCAGAGTCAGCGGCGCTTTCATACCGGGCGGTGCACTTTGCGAACTAAAGTAGTGCTTGTGGTCGATGGGACTGTGTAGGCTCGGAACGACGCGCAGCGAAAAGCCGTTGAACTGGTAGTCTTCGCCGCCGCGGACCGTGATGAGCTGCCGGTCGGCGACGCCATACGCGCGCAGTATGTTCGCAGTGCTCTCGCTGCCGATCACGGTCCCGCCGGTGCGCTCGGCGATGTAGGGCACATCGAAGATGTGGT
>Ga0306920_100015761_pt1 | contig 10377 bp, 6 predicted proteins | sample flu12Cox44000170_FD_204666 | JGI IMG/M metagenome (GOLD analysis project Ga0306920, IMG submission 204666) | Lab enrichment of tropical soil microbial communities from Luquillo Experimental Forest, Puerto Rico - flux4day.12C.oxic.44.000.170 (v2)... | ecosystem: Environmental > Terrestrial >...
TGACGCGAACCTGGAACGTCACCATTCTGCGCGGGGGACAGCGGATCAGCGCCGAGTTCCGCGGATGAGCGCGCGTCCCCGGCTCGGGGCCAATCTGTTCGAGGCTGCCGGCCTCGACCAGGACGCGCCGCGCCCGCTCGCTGACAAGCTGCGCCCGGCGCAACTTTCCGACGTGGTCGGCCAGGACCATTTGCTCGGAGCCGACGGCGCGCTTACCCGCATGTTGGCGACGCGTTCGCTCGGCTCGCTGATATTCTGGGGACCGCCCGGCACCGGCAAGACCACGGTGGCGCGGCTGCTCGCGAGCGCGACCGCACTCCACTTCGAGCAGATTTCCGCGGTGTTCAGCGGTGTCGCGGATCTCAAGAAGACGTTCGAAGCTGCCCGCGCGCGCCGCCAGGTGGGGCAGGGCACGTTGTTGTTCGTCGATGAAATCCATCGCTTCAACCGTGCCCAGCAGGATTCCTTCCTGCCGGTGATGGAGGACGGCACCGTCGTCCTCGTCGGCGCCACCACCGAGAACCCCTCGTTCGAGCTCAACGCCGCGCTGCTTTCGCGTGCGCGCGTGCTGGCATTCAGGCCGCTTGATGCCGAGGCGCTCGAGAAGCTGATCGCGCGCGCCGAGGCGATCGAAGGCAAGCCGCTGCCGCTCGATGTCGATGCGCGCGCCGCGCTGGTGCGCATGTCGGACGGCGACGGCCGCGCCGCGCTCACCTTGGCGGAAGAAGTATGGAGGGCGGCGCGCGCCGGCGAAACTTTCGACGCGGCCGCATTACAGGAAATCGTGCAGCGCCGCGCGCCCATCTACGACAAGGCGCAGGACGGGCACTACAATCTGATCTCCGCGCTGCACAAGTCGGTGCGCGGCTCCGATCCCGATGCGGCGCTCTATTATCTCTGCCGCATGCTCGATGCCGGCGAGGCGCCGCTCTACATCGCGCGCCGCGTCGTGCGCATGGCGATCGAGGACGTGGGGCTCGCCGACCCGCAGGCGCTGGTGGTCGCGAACGCGGCCAAGGACGCCTACGACTTCCTCGGCTCACCCGAAGGCGAACTCGCCATCGCCCAGGCGGTGATCTACATCGCGACCGCGCCGAAATCGAACGCCGCTTACACCGCGTACGGCCGGGCGATGGAGGTCGCGAAAGAGGCCGGCTCGCTGCTGCCGCCCAAGCACATCCTCAACGCTCCCACCGGCCTGATGCGCGAGGAAGGATACGGCCGTGGCTACGCTTACGACCACGACGAGGCCGATGCTTTTTCCGGGCAGGATTATTTTCCCGAGCTTCTGGGCCGTCAGACGTTCTACGAACCGCCGGAGCGCGGCTTCGAGCGCGAGATCAGGAAGCGCCTGGAGTACTGGGCGAAGCTGCGGCGCGAGCGGGGCGGGTCATGAGAGGCGCGCAGCGCGGACGCGGGCCGCGGCAGCCGGGCGGCGGCAAACAAATTACCGGCCCGCGACATCAGTCGCATCGGAAGCAGCCCCGTCACGTCGAGGGCCGACCGCCCCGGGGCTCGCAAGGTCGGCCTTCATTTTCCGAAGCCCGTCACCAAGACGCTCGCGATACCCGGGAGCAAGAGTCCGCCGGCGCCTCGGTGCCGATGACCGTCCAGACCGTCGCGGTCATGCCGGATGAGTCAGGCATGCGGGTCGATCGTTTTCTGGAAGCGCGGTTTCCCGGTCTTGCGTTCTCCCACATCCAGCGCATCATCCGCAAAGGCGAACTGCGGGTGAACGGGCGCCGCGTGCATCCGAACGACCGGCTTGCGGCGGAAGCAAAGGTGCGCATTCCGCCGCTGCGCCTCGACCAAACAAAATCGCGTGGAGCGAGTAGCGAAGCGGACGAAAAAACTCGCACGTTCCTCAAGTCCATCACGCTTTACGAGGATGCGGACGTGCTGGTGCTCGACAAGCCGATGGGCCTGGCAGTGCAGGGCGGCTCGGGCACGGTGCGCCACGTCGACGGCATGCTTGCGGTGTTGCAGGAGCCGGACGGCCAGCGCGCGCGTCTCGTGCATCGCCTCGACAAGGACACCGCCGGCTGCCTGCTGGTGGCGAAGACGCGCTTTGCCGCCGCGGCGCTGGCGAAGACCTTCCGTTCGCGCGCGGCGCGCAAGATTTACTGGGCGCTGGTCGCCGGCGTGCCCAAGCCGCGCCAGGGCCGCATCTCGACGTTCCTGGCCAAGGAGGAGATGGAAGGGGACTCCCGCATGCGGATTGCTCGCCACGGCGAGGAGGGTGCGAGCCACGCGGTCACCTACTACGCCGTGGTCGAGACCGCCGCGAGAAAACTCGCCTGGCTCTCGCTCAAGCCGGTGACCGGCCGTACCCATCAGTTGCGCGCGCACATGGCCCACATCGGCCACCCGATCGTCGGCGACTCGAAATATTTCGTCAGAGAAAACTGGGATTTGCCGAGCGGCATGCAGAACCGGCTGCATCTGCTCGCACGCCGTATCGCCGTGCCGCATCCGCGCCGCGGCGTGATCGATGTGACCGCGCCGCTGCCGCCGCACATGGCGCAGTCGTGGAACCTACTCGCGTTCGATGCGACGCGCTTCGATCCGATCACCGAGGCGCTGGAAGAATGAGCGCCGCGGGCGGGTCGCCTCGGCAGTCGTCACCATCGACACCGCTGCTCGTTGCCGCGTTGCTCCTTCTTCTCGCGCTCAAGGTGGCCGTGCTCGTCGTCTTCGGGCCGACAATCGTGATCGACAGCCGCGATTACGTCGGCTACGCGGACCAGATTCTCAGCGGCACGTTCCGGCATGTCGATCTCGCTAGCGACGCCGCTATCCCATACCCACCGAATGATCCGCAGCTGACCTTGTACCGGCCGATCGGTTATCCGGCCGTGGTCGCGGCTGCAAAAATTATCGCCCCGGCCCATTGGGCCACCACCGTAGTGTTGTTCCAGTTCGCGGTCTCGCTTTTCGCCGCCGCCATGGTCTATCGCCTCGCCCGCTGTTTCCGCCTGGGCGGCTGGGTCAGCCTCGGCGTCGCTGCTGCCTACGCTGCGTCGCTGCAGTTCGTGGTCGACCAGGCGATCGCGTCCGACAGCCTGTGTGGAAGCACGATGACGATCGCGGCGTGCATCCTCGCCGAAGTGGCGCTGCGGCGCGTGCCCTTGCGGCCGCCGCTGGCGCTCGTCGCCGGTGCGTTCATCACAGTCTCTTTTCTGACGCGTGACGTGATCGCCCTTGAAGTGCTCGGGCTCTTCCCGCTCGTTGCGGCGGCCGTGTTCTCCGCGTGGGGTTGGCCGCGCCGGGCGGCTGCCTTTGCTCTGGTGCTCCTTCCTCTCATCGGCACCTATGTCGGGTATATGGAATGGAACCGCGCGCGCATCGGCGTTGCGGTGATAACCACGGTCCCGCAATGGGGACTGCTCGATCCGCTGATCAGAGCGTCGCGCTACGATCCGACGTTGTTCTCGGGCACGAGCCCAATCGATCAGGTCGGCGGCCGGGTCGCCAAAAACTACACCCTCGATGACTCCGGTGAGGCCAACCGGATCCTGCATCGTGAGTACGGCTGGACCGCGCCGCAGATTGCGCATGAAGTCACGCGCGCCTATTTCCGCGCGTGGATCGATCACCCCCGGGCCATGATCCATCACGTGCTGCATTTTCTGTCTGAAGCCCAATTGCACCAGGCAGTGAGACCGACCGAGACCATACGTGACGTGCTGCTGTGGAATACCGGCAACGACCGGGAGTTCGCGCGCGAAGCCGCGGTGCGCGCCGGCAACTGGTGGATGATCCCGGCGGTGATCGTGCATCGCCTGTTCGAGACGATTTCGACCCTGCTCTTCGCCGCCTTCCTTCTGGTCACGCCGTTGCGGCTTGTGCGCGAGGGGATGACCGCGCAAACGGCGGCTTCGGCCGGCCTTTGGGTTGCCTATGTGACCTGCCTACTCATGCACGCCGCGGTTTCGCTCCAACCGCGTTATCTGTTGCCGTTTTTGGCGGGATCGATCGTGGTCGGCGCGGTCAACATCATGTGGGTGGTGACGCGGTATCGTGCGCGCCGGGCAGCAAAGCGCGGCCGCGCCAACGACGGCACCGCGGAGAGTATTACCGCAGCCCCGCGTTGATCTTGTCGAGCGTCTTTGCGCCCGGGCACAGCTCTTTTTCGTTAAGCTCGTTGAGCGGCCGCTCGACCGTGTCGAGATGGTCGTGCAGGTCGTCCGCCTCGCGCTCGACGTAGAGCAGGCCGGTGACGATTTCGCCGACGTGGGCGCGCTCCTGCAGATAGGTCATGGCGCCGAGCTTGTCGTGCGGATCGTAGTCGGTGTGCAGCTTGCGCAGCGCGAGCTTCGAACCGTCATGCTGCTCGACGATCTCGAGTTCGCCCGGCTTGTAATCGACGTGGATCGGCGCGCGCGTCGGCATGAAATCGAGGCGGTTGACCGCCTCGTTGTGCTCGCGCACGTAGTCGAAGCTCTTGGTCGAGCCGGGATGGTTGTTGAAGGCCACGCACGGCGAGATGCAGTCGATGAGGGCGGCGCCCTTGTGCTCGATCGCCGCTTTGATCAGCGGAACCAGTTGCTCCTTGTCGCCTGAGAAGCTGCGCGCAACGAAAGTCGCGCCGAGCTGGAGCGCCATCGCGATGAGGTCGACCGAGTTGTCGTTGTTGGTGATGCCGCGCTTCGATTTCGAGCCGCGGTCGGCGGTGGCGGAAAACTGGCCCTTGGTAAGCCCGTAAACGCCGTTGTTCTCGACCATATAGACCATGTTGACGCCGCGGCGGATGGCGTGCGCGAACTGGCCGAGGCCGATCGAGGCGGTGTCGCCGTCGCCCGAGACCCCGAGGTAGATGAGGTCGCGGTTGGCGAGGTTGGCGCCGGTGAGCACCGAGGGCATGCGCCCGTGCACCGAATTGAATCCGTGCGAGCTGCCGAGGAAATAGGTCGGCGTCTTCGACGAGCAGCCGATGCCGGAAAGCTTCGCCACGCGGTGCGGCGGCAGGTTCAGCTCGAAGCAGGCCTGGATGATCGCCGCGCTGATCGAGTCGTGGCCGCAGCCCGCGCACAGGGTCGAGATCGAGCCCTCGTAATCGCGGTGGGTGAAGCCGAGCTCGTTGACCGGCAGGGAAGGGTGATGGAACTTCGGTTTGACGATGTAGGTCATGACACGACCTTGCGCAGGGGCGTGATTTTCAACGCGTTGAGATGCTCGGCAATCGCGCGCACGATGAAGCGTGCGGTGATCGGCGTGCCGTCGTAGTGCAGCACTGGCACCAGGCGCACCGGATCGAAGCTCTGTTCGTTCACCAGCAGCGTGCGCAGCTGGGCGTCGCGGTTCTGCTCGACCACGAACACGAAGTCGTGGTCGGCGACGAAGTCGGAAACGTTCTGGTGGAACGGGAAGGCGCGCACGCGCAGCATGTCGAGCCGGTGCCCGCGTTCGGCGAGCTCGACGATAGCCTCGTCCATGGCCGGGCTGGTCGAGCCGTAATAGATCACGCCGTAGCGGGTGGGCTTGTCGGCATCGCGCCGCAGCGGGCGCGGCACCAGGCCCTTGGCGGTCTCGAACTTGCGCAGCAGGCGCTGCATGTTGTCGACATAGGGCCCGCCTTCTTCGGTGTAGCGGGCATAGCGGTCGCGGGTCGAGCCGCGGGTGAAGAACGAGCCGCGGCTCGGATGCGTTCCCGGGTAGGTGCGGTAGGGGATGCCGTCGCCGTCGACGTCGAGATACCGGCCGAAGTCCTTGCCGGAGTCGAGTTCGGCCGCCGTCATCACCTTGCCGCGGTCGTAGGCGCGCTTCTCGTCCCAGGCGAGCGGCCGGCACAGCCGATGATTCATGCCGATGTCGAGATCGAGCATGACGAAGATCGGCGTTTGCAGGCGATCCGCGAGGTCGAAGGCGGTGGCGCCGAACTCGAACGCTTCCCCCGGATCTTCCGGGAACAGCAGCACGTGTTTGGTGTCCCCATGCGAGGCATAGGCGGCAAGCACGATGTCCGATTGCTGGGTGCGGGTCGGCATTCCGGTCGAGGGGCCGCCGCGCTGGACGTCGAAAATCACCGCCGGAATCTCGGCGAAGTAGGCAAGCCCGAGGAACTCCTGCATCAGCGAAATGCCGGGTCCGGAGGTCGCCGTGAAGGCGCGTGCGCCGTTCCAGGCGGCGCCCACCACGATGCCGAGCGAGGCAAGCTCGTCCTCCGCCTGGATGATGGCGAAGCGATGCTTGCCGCTCTCGGGATCGATCCGGTAGCGCGCGCAATGGCGCGTGAAGGCTTCGGCGAGGGAGGACGACGGCGTGATCGGATACCAGGCGCACACGGTCGCGCCGCCGTAGACGGCGCCGAGCGCGGCGGCCGAATTCCCTTCGATATAGATACGATCGCCGACCGCGTCGGCGCGCTTCACTTTGAGGGTGACCGGGCAGGTGAGATTCTTGAGCGCGTAGTCGCGGCCGATGTGCAGCGCTTTCAGGTTCGGCGCGATCAGCTTGTCCTTGCCCTTGAACTCCTCGCCGATCAGCTTCTCGACTTCGGCGACATCCATGTCGAGCAGCGCTGTGAGCGCGCCCACGTACATGATGTTCTTGAACAGCTGGCGCTGACGCGGGTCGGTGTATTCGCGATTGCAGATGGCGGTGAGCGGCATGCCGACCACCGTGACGTCGGTGCGGAATTTCGACGCCTGCAGCGGCTTGGTGGAATCGTAGAACAGATAACCGCCCGGCTCGATCGAAGCCACGTCCTTGTCCCAGGTCTGCGGGTTCATCGCGACCATCAGGTCGACGCCGCCGCGCGCACCGAGATGCCCGGCTTCAGTGATGCGGACCTCGTACCAGGTGGGCAGTCCCTGGATGTTGGAGGGGAAAATGTTGCGCGGCGCAACCGGCACGCCCATGCGCAGCACGGCACGAGCGAACAGTTGGTTGGCGCTGGCCGAGCCGGAGCCGTTGACGTTGGCGAACCGGACGACGAAGTCGTTCACGCGTTCGATCGGCATGCCTCACCCGCGTAGCTCATTTCCAGGAAGAATTTTTGCATGTCCCAGGCGCCGGTCGGGCAGCGCTCGGCGCACAGGCCGCAGTGCAGGCACACGTCCTCGTCCTTCACCATGACGCGACCGGTCTTGAGATCGTTGGCGACGTAGAGCTCCTGGGTGGGATTCTTCGCCGGCGCGGTCAGCCGGGTGCGCAGGTCCGCTTCCTCGCCGTTCTGCGTGAAGGTGATGCAGTCCATCGGGCAAATGTCGACGCAGGCGTCGCATTCGATGCACAGCGAGGACGAGAACACCGTCTGGACATCGCAGTTGAGGCAGCGCTGGGTTTCCGCGAGCGCGAGCTGCGGATCGAAGCCCAGCTCTACCTCCGCCTTGATGTCGGCGAGCGCTATCTTCTGCTCGCGCAGCGGCACCCGGTAGCGCTTATCGAGCGTGATGTCGTTGTCGTAGCTCCACTCGTGTATGCCCATCTTCTGGCTGATCAACTCGACGGCCGGTGCCGGACGCACGTCGACCGGTTCGCCGCTGCAGTATTTGTCGATCGAGACGGCCGCTTCGTGGCCGTGCGCCACCGCCCAGATGATGTTCTTCGGCCCGAACGCCGCGTCGCCCCCGAAGAAGACGCCCGGCAACGTCGACTGCATGGTGGACGTGTCGACCTTGGGCATGTCCCACTGATCGAATTCGATGCCGATATCGCGCTCGATCCACGGGAACGCATTCTCCTGGCCGACCGCCACAAGCACGTCGTCGCACGCAACGGTCTCGTCCGGCTCGCCGGTCGGCACCAGTTTGCGGCGGCCCTTTTCGTCGCGCTCCGCCTTGACCTTTTCGAAGGTGATGCCGGTGAGCCGGCCGTGGTCGTGCACGAACGCCTTCGGCACCATGTAATTGAAGATCGGAATGCCCTCGTGCATCGCGTCCTCTTTTTCCCAAGGGGACGCCTTCATCTCCTCGAAGCCGGAGCGCACGATCACCTTCACATCCTCGCCGCCTAGTCGGCGCGAGGAGCGGCAGCAGTCCATCGCGGTGTTGCCGCCGCCGAGCACGATGACGCGCTTGCCGATCTTGGTGATGTGGCCGAACGAGACGTTGGAAAGCCAGTCGATGCCGATGTGGATGTTCTTGGCCGCTTCGTTGCGGCCGGGAATGTCGAGATCGCGCCCGCGCGGTGCGCCCGAACCGACGAAGATCGCGTCGAATTTCTCGGCGAGCAGGGCTTTCAAGCTGTCGATGCGCCGTCCGCCGACGAACTCGACGCCGAGATCGAGGATATAGCCGCACTCCTCGTCGATGATGGTCTCGGGTAAGCGGAAGCGCGGGATTTGGGTGCGGATCATTCCGCCGGCCTGCGGATCCTGGTCGAAGATCACACAGTGATAACCGATCGGGGCGAGGTCGCGCGCCACGGTGAGCGAGGCGGGGCCGCCGCCGATGAGCGCGATGCGCTTGCCGTTCTTGCGCGCGGCGGGCTTGGGCAGGCGGTCGCGGATGTCCTCCTTGTAATCGGCCGCGACGCGCTTGAGGCGGCAGATCGCCACCGGCTCCTTCTCGACCCGCACGCGCCGGCACGCGGGCTCGCATGGCCGGTCGCAGGTGCGTCCGAGGATTCCGGGAAACACATTGGATTCCCAGTTGATCATGTAGGCGTCGCTGTAGCGACCCGCGGCGATCAACCGGATGTATTCAGGCACCGGAGTATGCGCCGGGCATGCCCATTGGCAGTCGACTACTTTGTGAAAGTAGTCCGGCGCCGAAATGTCGGTAGGTCTCATTTCCTCCTCGACCACGTGTCCCGGGAGTCAAGATCCCCGGGCACGTGACGCATCGAACGTCGTCCCCCATTCGGCCTCTCTGGGCCGAATCCGCGGCGGATTTTAGTCACGCCACCCGCCGATTGCCATCATTACATAGTCGTGGCGCCGGGCCAGTGAAGGTACACGAGTCGACGCAGGGATCGGCGGGCGCCGTGACCGTATAATGGGTGCGGTGGGCAGGAACAAGCCCTGAAATCAACATGAGGAGATATGGCTAACTCGCTGGATATTGTGGAGATTCCGCAGGATTCCGAGGAACAGGAGGTACCTCCTGGGGCGTCGGTCCGCATAGCCGATGGCCGTGCGCCGCTGCCCGGTGCCGTATAGAATCGCTGAACAAGCCATTCACCTTGGGGGAGGGTTCATGCCCGCCATCGATCCGTCTGCAAGCCGTCGTCGGTTTCTAAAATTTCTCGCCGGCAGTCCGTTGCTCGCCTGGTCGGGCGCCGGGGCGTTGGCGCACGAGGCGCCGTCGCGTCTGCCCGACCCGATGATGTGGGCGCCGCGCGACTTGGGCGAACTGATCAAGAGCCCGAGAGACGCCATCAACGTCTTCGACTTCGAACCGGTCGCCTATAAGAACGTGCCACCGGCGCATTTCGGCTACATGGCGTCCGGTATCGACGATGAGGTCACGCTGCGTGAAAACCGCGAGGCCTTCAATCGCCTGGTGCTGCGGCCCCGCCGTCTTGTCGATGTAACAAACATCGACCCGAGCGTGGAGTTGTTCGGCGTCAGATGGGAAACGCCGATCATCATCGCACCGACCGGCGGCAACCGCGCCTTTCATGAGGACGGCGAACTGGCGGTCGCCCGCGCCGCGAAGGCGCGCCGGCATTTGCAAATAGTTTCGACCGCGGCCTCGACGTCGGTCGACGAGGTGACGCGGGAACGCGGTGCGCCGATCTGGTTTCAACTTTATGCGTCGCCGAGCTGGGACGTGGCGCAAGCGCTGGTCAAACTCGCCGAGGCGGCGGGCTGTCCGGTGGTTGCGCTCACCGTCGATCGAGTCGCCGGCCGCAACCAGGAAACCTTCCTCCGTCTGCTCCGCGTCGACCGCCGCGTATGCAGCGATTGCCACGCGCCCGGCATTGCCGGACGCGCCAGCACCCGGTCGAATTACCAAGGCATCGATCTGTCGAATCTGAAGAGCATCGAGTCGTCAAACATGACCTGGGACTTCGTGCGCCGTCTCAAGGACGCGACGCGCATGAAGGTCGTGCTCAAGGGCATTTTGACCGGCGAGGACGCCAAGCTGTCGGTCGAAAACGGCGTCGACGGGATTATCGTGTCCAACCACGGCGGCCGCGGCGAGGACAGCGGCGGCGCTACCATCGATGCGCTGCCGGAAGTCGTGCAGGCGGTGGGCGGCCGCATCCCGGTGCTCGTCGACGGCGGGTTCCGGCGCGGCAGGGACGTTGTCAAAGCGCTCGCGCTCGGCGCCCACGGCGTTTGCATTGGCCGTCCGTATTGGGGGGGGCTCGGCGCATTCGGTCAGGCGGGGGTCGAGCGCGTGCTCGAACTCATGCGGGCGGAGTTCGAGGTCGCGATGCGCCAGTGCGGCGTGCGCTCGGTCAAGGAACTCTCGCCGGCTTTCGTGC
>Ga0306920_100015762_pt1 | contig 10376 bp, 11 predicted proteins | sample flu12Cox44000170_FD_204666 | JGI IMG/M metagenome (GOLD analysis project Ga0306920, IMG submission 204666) | Lab enrichment of tropical soil microbial communities from Luquillo Experimental Forest, Puerto Rico - flux4day.12C.oxic.44.000.170 (v2)... | ecosystem: Environmental > Terrestrial >...
ACCACAAGGTCTCCAGGGCGACGCCGTCGGGCTCGCCCTCATAGGTGAAGGTCTGCACGATGCGGTCCGGGCGCACCTCGTGGAAACAGCCGTGGAACGCGTACTCTGTGTCACCCAGCCTGGCGGTATACCGCCAGCTGCCGCCGGTGCGGGCGTCCCAGTGTTCGATCCGGGTATCGGCGTCGTTCGGGCCGACCCACTGGGCGAACAGCACGGGGTCGGTGTGAGCGCGGAACAGCTGCCCGGGCGTGGCCGCGAACTCGCGGGTGATCCGGATGATCGGCAGCTTCGGGTCAGCCTCGATGGCCGTCTCTGTGGCCGTTGTCATCGTCGGCGCCATCCTTGTCGTCGGTGTGGGTCATGGTCGCCAAAAGGGCGTCCAGGCGGCGGTACCGCTGCTCTGCGCGCCGCCGGTATCGCTCGATCCAGGTCTCCATCTGAGTGAGGACCTCGGCCTCCAGTCGCACCGGCCGGGGCTGCGGCCCGCGCGGCCGGCTCACCAGCCCGGCGTCCTCCAGGACCCGCAGATGTTTGTAGACAGCCTGCAGACTCATCCGGTACGGCTCCGCCAACTGGCCCACCGTCGCGTCGCCCTCGGCCAGCCTGGCCACGATGTCACGGCGCGTCGGATCGGCGAGGGCGGAGAAAACCCGGGTCAGAGTATCCGCGGCCATCAGCTCCCCGTTTCAACCTCTTGGTTGAATCCGACTCTAGGCCCGAACCCCCTACCCTGTCAACCACTCGGTTGAAAGCCGTGGCCAGCCAGCCATCCTCCTGTTTGCCGTGACCACGCCGGCCGGCAGGCCATCGACCACATCCGGGAGACGGGCGTGCTCGGGGCGGGGCTGACTCGCGAACGGGCCGCGGACATCTCGTGGTTCTACCTCGGCCACGATGCGTGGAATCTACTGGCGGTGGTCGGCCGGTGGTCCTGGGACGACGCGGAGCAGTGGCTCACCGGGCAGCTGACCGCCGCGCTCCTCGGCCCGCGCTAGCGACCCGCGCGGTTGCCGGCTCCAGTCTGGCCGCTGGCATCATGAATGGCATGCCCAGCGGTGAGGCGAGCCCCGTTTTCGTCGGCCGCGACGCCGAACTAGCGCTCTTGGACCGCGCGCTTGACGTCGCTTCCGGCGGAACGGCGGGCACTGTACTGATCGGCGCTGAATCCGGCGCTGGTAAGTCGCGGCTGATCAGCGAGTTCGCGGCCAAGGCGCGCGACCGCGCGCTGGTGCTCATCGGCGGCTGCGTGGAAGTAAGCGCGGCGGCCTTGCCCTACGCACCAATCACGGCTCTGCTTCGGAAGCTCGTCCGGTCCCGCGGCGCGGGCGAGGTCGCCGCGCTGCTCCCCGGCAACCAGGCGGCTGAACTGGCCGTACTGCTACCGGAATTCGGCGAGCAGCCATCCGGCGGCGACCCGGCGATGATGCGGGCGCGACTGTTCGAGACACTGCTGACTTTGGTTGAGGTCCTCGCCGAGGAACGGCCGCTTGTGCTGGTAGTCGAGGACGCACACTGGGCGGACCGGTCAACGTGTGATCTGCTGACCTTCCTTGTCCGCAATGTGCGGCAGGCCCCGGTGCTGCTCATTGTCACGTTCCGGTCCGAGGAAATCGAGCGTGCTCCGCTCAGGTCGCTAACCGCGGGGCTCGGCCGGATGGAAGGCGTCCGGCGGATCGAACTAGAGCCGCTGTCCCGCCGCGACGTCGCCGCTCAGCTGGAGGGAATTCTGGGTGATCCGCCCCGGCCGGCCCTCATTAACGCTGTCTACCGGCGCGGCGGTGGAAACCCGCTGTTCACCGAGGCGCTCGTGAACCGGGACGGCAGCCTCGTCACCGGGCTGCCGTGGTCGCTGCGGGACCTGATTCTCGCCGGAGTGAAAGAGCTGCCTGCGGAAACGCAGCAGGCACTGCGGATGACCGCGGTGGGCGGAGACCATGTCACGCACGCGCTGGTGGCTGCGGCGGCCAATCTCGACGACGCCACCCTCACGAGCGCGCTGCGTCCGGCCGTAGCCGCGCACATACTGATCAGCGACGCCGACGGCTATGGTTTCCGGCATCAGCTGTTCCGCGAGGCTGTGCTCGCCGACCTCCTTCCCGGTGAGCGGGTGGTCGCGCATCGCGGGTTCGCGGAGGCGATTGAGGCCACACCGCCTGCCAGACGGGACGGGACCGCCGGGGTACAGCTGGCGGTGCACTGGCGCGGCGCGCATGAGGACGAGCGCGCGCTGATGGCCGCATGGCAGGCTGCGGCCGAGGCGGGCATGGCGTTCGGCTACGCGCAGCTCAATCGGCACCGACTACGTGGGCATCCTCGAGCTCGCCGCCGACACCGCGCGGTGGGCCGGGGAACCGGAGCGCGGCCTCGCCCTCGTCGCGGACGCACTCGCCCAGCTGGACGAGAAAGGGGATCCCGAACGGCAGGCTGCGGCGCTGTCCCGGCGCGCGGGTCTGCGGCGGGAGCTGCTCCTGCCTGGCCAGCTCGATGACCTGCGCGAGGCATTGCGGCTGGCGAGCGGGCCGACCCCGGTGCGCGCGCGAATCCTCTCGCAGTACTGCTGGGCGCTGCGGCGCGCGGACCGAAACGGAGTGGCCGAACGGTACGCCGGCGAGCTGTCGGCACTCGCGAGCCAGCTCGGTGACGAAGAGCGTCAGGCCGAAGCTTCGATGCTGCTCGCCGCGGTTGCGGCGCACAAGGGCGAAGACACGGTCGCCGCGCTGCTCAGCGCCCGCGACGTGGCGGCAAAGCTCGGGTCCGGGCACCTGGAGGTATGGGCGTATCTCACGCTCGGGCATGTGCTGGGTGACCGAGGCAGCAATGCCGTGGCCATACAGCTTGGCCGCCAGGGCCTTGCCCGTGCCAGGCAGCTTGGCCTCGCCCGGCAGATAGCCGCGCCGATCGCCGGGAACCTGGCCGAAGCGCTAATCGCCGTCGGGCGCTGGGATGAGGCACTGGAGATACTCGATGAGATCCTCAGCCTGGACCAGCCGCCGCTAGGACGCGCCCACCCGCTGCTGGCACGCGGCCAGATCGCCGTCGCCCGCGGGGATGTTGACAGCGCGATCGCGAGTGCGGCCGAGGTGCGCTCGCTGCCCGCAGCCATCCACGCCGAGGGCCACTATGCGTATCCGCTGGCCAAGCTCGAGATCGACTGGCGGCTTGCCAGCGGCGACCTGACTGGTGCACTGGCCAGTGCGCACGCCGCTCCCCCGCCCGATCCGGCAACCGACCCGACCCCACGCTATCTGTGGGCGCTGGTCGGCTCCGCGATGCGCGCGTGCGCGGAGGCGAAAGCGCTCGGCGTGCCGGACGCGGCTGATGCGGAGCTGCGCGGCGACTTGGCAGCGCGAGCCGCCGCGATCCCGCGGCGTACCCCGCTGCACGATGCTTACGCGGCGCTGGTTGCCGCGGAAAGTTCCCGGGCCGGAGGACGCCAGGACCCTGCTGGCTGGGACGCCGCCCACGCGGCGTGGGAGCGCCTCGGGCAGCCTTATCTGGCGGCATACGCGCTGCTGCACGCCGCGCGCGCCGCTAGCGCAGCCGGGGACCGGGACGCCGCCGCCGCCCGGCTGCGGGCCGGAGCGGAGCTGGCCGAACGCGTGGGCGCCCGTCCGCTCCTTCAGCAGATCGCCCGGCAGGCCCGGCAGGCCCGCGTGGACCTGCCTGTTTCGGGTCAGGTCGCGGGGGCGACGCGGTTCGGGCTGACCGAGCGCGAAACCGAAGTGCTGCGGCTGGTCGCGGAAGGGCGGGGAAACCGGGAGATCGCCGCCGAGCTGTTCATCTCGCCCAAGACGGCCAGCGTGCATGTATCGAACATCCTCGGCAAGCTCGGCGTGGCCACCCGCACCGAGGCAGCCGCGGTCAGCTACCGGCTGCATCTGCTCGACGACCGGTGACCTAAGCCCGGCTAAGCCAAATACTTAGCCGTCTCAGGCGCGGCCGCCTCGCCGAATGCGGCTATCGCACGATGTGGCGGCCTGTGTCTCAGCCATACGTTGCGGTTATCGGTGCTCTGCGAGACGAGGAGCGAGCAAATGATGCCGTACCAGGCCTACCAGCTGTATCAAATCGAGCGGCCCAAGAGCCGGGCCGAAATCCGCGAGGCTGACGAACGGCTGGGCCGCATGGCCAAGCGCGTGACCGCACTGCGGGAACGCGTGGCCCAGCGGGTTACCGCGCGCCCTGTCGCTGCGGGGCTTCCGCCGCCAGCCTGCCACGGCGCAGCGGCACGCGGCGCGTACGTGATCAGGCGCGTCCCATGATCAAGCTTGATGAGAAAGGACCGTGACGTGGAAGGTTTCGATCCCCGGACAAGCTTCGGGTACGAGGTGTCGAAGCGTTATGACGGCGATGGCCGAGGGGACGAGGCGGAGACCGCCGCGTTCCTGGCCCGGCTGGCGGGTCAGGCGGACGCTCTGGAGTTCGCCGTGGGAACAGGCCGCGTCGCGCTGCCGCTCCGCGCGGCGGGTGTGTGCGTGGACGGCATCGAACTTTCGCCGCACATGGTGGACCGGATGCGCGAGAAGCCCGGTGGCGATGCCATCAAGGTGACAATGGGGGATATGTCCCGTGTCACCACGGGACGCCGCTACGGACTTGTCTACCTGGTCTACAACACCATCGGGAACCTGATCACCCAGGAGGATCAGGTCCGCTGTTTCGAGAACGTGGCCCGGCACCTGGACCACGACGGGGTATTCGTCCTCGAATGCGCGGTCCCGGTCGCTCCCGCACGGCCCCGTCACCAGTTTGTTGACGTCGAGCGCATCGCGATGGATTCGGTGACGCTGGAGGTTTGTCAGTACGACCCCGTGACGCAGGTCCTCGATAAGAACCACGTTCGCATCGGTGCCGACGGCATCATCCTGTTGCCGATCAGCCTGCGCCAGGCGTACCCGGCCGAGTTCGACCTCATGGCCCGCATCGCGGGGCTTCGGCTGCGCGACCGGTGGGGCGGCTGGAACGGCGAGCTCTACACGGCTTCAAGCTGGCGGCACGTCAGCGTCTACGAGCGGGCCGGTTGACACCGCTCGCCGCCGACCATAACCGCTTCCAGCCTGACCAGCACCAGACACCACGGTCCGTTCGGAACAAAGATCTTTCATACCGAACGGACCGTGGCTGGCCGCGTCACCGCCATGTCAGCCGAGTTGACGACGGTGAGCTTCCCTCTGGACAGGTGGCAGGGGAAGATGGCGGGAACTCTGGAGCACTGGCCGGACAGGGCAGATGTATGGAGCCAAGCCTGCGTGGCCGGGTGCGCGACGGCGACCCGGATGCCTTTGGCGTGCTGTTCGACAACCACTCGCGTGCGGTCTATAACCTCGCGTTCCGGCTGACCGGAAGCTGGGTCGAAGCCGAAGAAGCCGTATCACTGACGTTCCTCGAGGCCTGGCGGCTGCGGGCTCGGGTCGAGCCCGACGGTGAATCGCTGCGGCCGTGGCTGATGGGTATCACCGTCAACGTCGTCCGGAATTTCTCTAGGGCGGCGCGACGGCACAAGGCGGCGATGGCCAGGCTGCCCGAGCCGACTGCCGTGCCGGACTTCGCCGACGAACTCGCCAAGCACATCGACGACACGGCCCGGTTGGCCGCACTGCGCGCCGCGTTCGGCAGGCTCAGGTCGGCCGAGCAGGAAGTGATCGCGCTATGCGTGTGGGCGGAACTGGATTACGCAGCCGCGGCGGAGGCACTCGGCGTCCCCATCGGAACCGTCCGGTCGCGGCTGCACAGGGCGCGCGGGAAGCTGCGGCAGATGGCCAGAGAACCGCAGCGCAGTCCGACGCCGCGGCAGTCCGGCGGCTACGTCGGGGAACCCGGCCGTCGCGACGAACAGCTACCAGGTGGCGGCAACAAAGCAGCCCGGTCAGCCCCTGGAGGTACCCAATGAACGGCAACGAGATCAGTGAACTAACGAGCATGCTGCCCCCTCCCGCGGCGCGCGATCTGCCGGACGAACGCGCGAACGTTCTGAGGGAGCACATGCTGACCGAATTCCGGCGAGCGTCGGAGAAGAACACCGCCGTCCCGCAGCGCATACGCCGACGACTGGCCGGGCGTCCGTCGCGGAAGGCTCTGGCGGGTGCCTGCGTGGTCGCAGCGGCGGCCGCGATCGGCAGCTTCGTGATGGTTTCAGGAACAGGCTCGCCGGGTGGGGCCACCCCAGGGGCTGCTAGGTTGCTCGCCCAGATCGCCAACGCGGCGGAGCAGCAGTCCAGCCCGCAGGTACACGACAGCGAGTTCATGTATATCCGCAGCGAGGTTGCCTTTGCCAGCTACACCAACGGCTCGCAGACTCCGACAATGGATAAGCTGCACGAACGCCAGATCTGGCTGCCGGTAGCCAACGTCTGCGTCACCGGACTGCTCATCGAGGAAGGCGAGCGCACTCCGCTTAGCCCCTACCCGGTGGTCAACGGAAAGGTTGTCCCACCATCGCCCGGCCAACCCTCTGTCACGTGCGGCAAGGGCACCGTGAACGGACCCACCTACCGACTGCTTCAGTCGCTGCCGACCGATCCCAGGGCGCTGCTCAACCTCATCTACGCCGACACCCAGGGCGAGGGGCAGGCTGCGGGCCCCGATGGCGAGGCCTTTACCACGATCGGCGACCTGATCCGCGAGGCTATCGTGCCGCCGCGAACCGCCGCGGCGCTGTACCGGGCGGCGGCCCTTATCCCCGGCGTCACCTTGGTCGGCCACGTGACCAATGCCGTCGGGCGGCCTGGCATCGCCATCGCCTGGACCAATAGCCAGGGCCGCAGCGAATGGATCTTCGACCAGGCGACCCTGCAGTTCATCGGCGAACGCGACTACGACAACAACGCACATGAGGTGACCGGAGACACGGCGATCCTGCAGGAGGCCTTTGTCTCCAAGGCAGGGCAGCTCCCTAGGCGCTAGAGGCTTGAGCGGCGTCAAGCGCCTTACTTTCGGATGTCCAACACAGGTAGGTACTTGAGGATTTTCGGGATTAACTGTCACAAGGAGTGCCAAGCTAGTTACGTGCCTAGCACCCCTGTTGTCAGGTCCCTGAGCATGAGGCAGGCAGCCGGATTTGCTGACCTCTGCGACGACACGCGCAACGGATTCCGCAATGCGGTTGATCTCGTACTCATTCACAACGAGAAGGATGTCCGCGGCAAGCAACCGCGGGCCGTCCTGAACGATCTTACGGTCGTCCTCGCCGTTGCGGCATGGGAGCGCTTCGTGGTCGACGTGCAGGCACTTGGAGCCCAGAAATGGACCGGAGCTGGTCTCCATAGGAAGACGGACGGGATCGCATATCTCGGGCAGAAGGCTGATCCAGCAAAGCCCGGCCCCGCGCGGATGATCCTGGATCACGCCTCCGGGGGCCGGTTGCCCGCGGATTGGTCCGTTGCAAGTTTCTGGGACTGGCGCGGTAAGAGCCCGCGAAGCCTTCGAAAGCTAGACGGGGGCTCCGAGATAGCTCAGCTTGCGGAGCAAGCGGACGCGTGGATCAGACTGCGAAACAGCGTGATGCACAGATGCATGGCCCAGGATCTCAAGGATCCTTATTGGAAGTCCGACGCCGACTCCCACACGATCCAGGCCGGTTGGGCGCGCGCCGTACTAGCGCTGTTCCTCCAACTTACGGACCAGGCAATCGCAGCGATTGCGGCAGAAGCTGGGTTTCCACAGCCTGATCTCTACCGCCTTCCCGAAGAGTGGTTCCTCGATGAGGCTCCCGCAGGGTTGCGCGGAGTCGAGGAACCCAACGTCCTGTGGGGCGGATACGCACTGACGTACGTCCGGTTAACCGACAGCGTCTGAATCCACGCGCCGCTGACGCGGTTGAAGACCAGAACTTGTCGAGTTGGACCGTTCATTTTCTCTAGCATGAGCAGATGAGCGGGGACCGTGACCTAGATGTCGTCCTGTTCGGTGCCACCGGGTTCGTCGGGCGGCTGGTGGCCGGGTACCTGGCCGGTCACGCGCCGGCCGGTGTCCGCATCGGTCTCGCGGGACGGTCCGCGCAGCGGCTCGGGGAGGTCCGGGCAGGCCTCGGCGCTCCCGCGGAGGCATGGCCGTTGCTGGTGGCCGATTCCGCGGACCCGGAGTCCCTGGCAGCGCTCGCGCGCGCGGCCCGTGTCGTCGCGACCACGGTGGGGCCCTACCGGCAGCACGGGATCAAGCTCGTCGAAGCGTGCGCCAGCATGGGCACTGACTACGCGGACCTAACCGGTGAAGTGCTGTTCATCCGGGACAGCATCGACCGGTACCACGAGGCGGCGGCCGGCAGCGGCGCGCGCATCGTGCACTGCTGCGGGTTCGACTCCATCCCGTCCGACCTCGGCGTGCTGCTGCTCCACCAGTCCGCCCTCGCGGACGACGCCGGCGGCCTGGAAGATACGACGCTGGTGGTGAAGGCCCTGCGGGGTGGCCTCAGCGGCGGGACGCTGGCCTCGGGGATGGGGCAGTGGGATGAGGCGCGTGCCAGCGCGCGGGCCCGCCAGTTGGTCGGGGATCCCTACGCGCTCAGCCCCGATCGCGCGGCCGAACCCGATCTCGGTGATGAGCGTGACCTCGATTGGGTCAGCTACGACCGCGAGCTGGGAATCTGGGCCGCGCCGTTCGTGATGGCGGCGCTGAACACCCGGGTGGTGCGGCGCAGCAACGCCCTGCAGGACTGGGCTTACGGTCGCCGGTTCCGCTACCGGGAGATCACCGGCTGCGGCAGCAGCGGCCCGGTCGCGCCGGTGAAAGCCGTCTCGCTCGCCGCCGGGCTGAAGGCGCTGATGGCGGGCGTCGGGTTCGGGCCATCCCGGACGCTGCTCGACCGCTTCATGCCGGCACCGGGTCAGGGTCCGGGCGAGAAGACTCGCGACGCGGGCTTCTTCCGCATCGAGATCCACGCGCGCACCTCCTCCGGTGCGCGCTACGTGGCCAGGATCGGGGCCCAGGGGGATCCGGGCTACGCCGCCACCTCGGTGATGTTCGGGGAAAGCGCGCTCTGCCTCGCGCTGGACGGTGAGCGCCTGCCTGGCCGCGGCGGTGTCCTGACGCCGGCGACCGCAATGGGAGCTACGCTAGCGGGACGGCTCACCGCGGCAGGGCACACGCTGACGACGCAGCGGATCCCCTGATTACGGGGCCGGCGTGCCAGGGACGGCGCTGGGGGCCGGCGTGCTGGGTATCGGACTGGGCGTCGGGCCGGGCGGCAGCGTCGGCGATGGCGTGGGCTTCGGTTGTGGCCTGGGCTTCTTCTTGACCGGCGGCTTCAGCCTGGACTTGAGGTTCACGGCGTAAAGCTGGGTATGCATGCCGACTCCGCCGCTCCACAGCTCGTAGCCGGCCTCCACCCCTGTCAGCCACCAGGTGGGCTTGAGGCTGCGGCGGTAGCGCTCGGCGAGCCTGAAGAACGGCATGAGGTTCAGGTTGTGAACGTAGGTAGCTGGGCTCAGCCGCCAGAACCGCAGGTAGTTCCAGCGCCTTCCCTTCCCGTGGTCCATGATCCAGTACGAGAACAGCCACCGGGTGCCGTCGATCGTCACGATGGGGCCGCGCGGCATGCCCAGCTTGCTCGTGTTCAGCCAGAGCATGATCTCGGCACCGGTGTCCTGCCCGCTGACCCGGGATGTGGGGTCGAACCAGATGTCGTAGGCGGCGTTGCCCTTCCACCGGTTGGCCAGCACGAACCGCCAGGTGGTGGAGAGCGACCTGATGTTCCGGACCTGGATGGGCATTCCGCTGTCCGGGCTGCACACGCTGATCTCGCAGCCGACGAACGTGTTGGGGAAGGCCGCCCATGGGGTGTGCGCGCCGGACTTGGTGATCATGAAGCCCGGGTTGCCGTTCCAGTTGGTGAGGCACTCCGGCTCGCCGTTGAAGTTGTTGTTCCTGATGTCGACGCCGGTCCTGGTGATCATGTGCGCGTCCTGTCCGCAGAGCACTGTGACATCGCGGGGATGCCTCTCCATGCTCGCGTTCGCGTTCGTGCTTGCGGCGGAGGCGCTTGCGCTCGTCGGCAGGGCGCCGATGGTGGCGGCCACCACGATGACGGCGGCGACATGGCGTCCAGTCAGCCGCTTACCGCCAGGCGAGTCGGCCATCGCGTGGCTACCCCCATGTTCCGCTAGGACCACGCGGTGCCGCCTCGTCGCTCCCGCGCGTCACTCCCACAGGGCCTCGGCCCTTTACCCGGGTGTGAACCTACGAGCTGCGACTAATGAGGCGAAAGGTGACTTAGGTTAACAACAGTTGATATGTTTCCCCCCGGGCGGCTGATTCTTCCGGCCAGCATGCCAAATGCGCACTCGACCTACTCCAGCCAGGCCAAATGCGCATTCGGCAGGTTGCACCCGTGCCTACGGGCGCACCTCATAGACGAGGTTGAACGGGGTCTCGGCGGCGCG
>Ga0306920_100015763_pt1 | contig 10376 bp, 9 predicted proteins | sample flu12Cox44000170_FD_204666 | JGI IMG/M metagenome (GOLD analysis project Ga0306920, IMG submission 204666) | Lab enrichment of tropical soil microbial communities from Luquillo Experimental Forest, Puerto Rico - flux4day.12C.oxic.44.000.170 (v2)... | ecosystem: Environmental > Terrestrial >...
CCACCTCTCGCGGGTGGCGCTTTTGGGTGAGCTGTCCGGGTCGCTCGCGCACGAACTAAACCAGCCGCTCGCCGCCATCCTCTTCAACGCACAGGCGGCACAGCTTTTGCTAATGCAGAACGCCTCAGATCCCGCCGAGTTACAGGAGCTACAGGAAATCCTGCGCGAAATCGTGGAGGAGAACAAACGCGCCGGAGAGGTTATCCGACGCTTGCGCGCGCTCTTAAGAAAAGGCGAGACGCAACTTGAACCCTTGGATATCAATGAGTTAGTGATTAGCGTCCTAAAGCTGATGAGAAGCGACTTAATCAATCAACATGTTGCGGTGCGTACCGAGCTCGCGCCGGATCTGCCTGCAGTCGACGGTGACGATGTACAACTCCAGCAGGTGCTTCTCAACCTCTTTGTTAACGGCTGCGACGCGATGGCTGAGGTTGAGGCAATTGAACGCAGGCTTCTCGTGTGCACGGAGTTGATCGACGGCAAAGAGGTGAGTGTATCCGTTGCCGACCAAGGGAACGGCATCACGCACGAAAAAATGGAGCGCGTCTTCGAACCGTTCTTCACAACGAAGACTCAGGGGATGGGCCTGGGCCTCGCTGTCTGCCGCACGATCATTTCCGCTCACGGCGGCAGGCTCTGGGCCGCGAACAATCCCGGACGCGGCGCTACCTTTCAGTTCACGCTACCTGCAAAAAAGCGAGGTACCCAATGAACGACCCCGCAGCAACCGTCTTTGTCGTGGACGACGAGCCCTCGGTGCGGCAGGCCCTATCGCGCCTTTTTCGTTTGGCCAGTCTGAACGTTGCAGCGTTTGAATCTGCGCAGGCGTTTCTTGAGGGACACGATCCGAGTACGCCGGGTTGCCTGCTGCTCGATCTTGCGATGCCGGGTCTGAGCGGCCTTGAGCTGCAAGAAGCGCTGGCCGGCAGGGGCAGCCGGTTGCCAATCATCTTTCTTACCGGGCACGGTGACCTTCCCTCAGGCGTCACGGCGATGAAACGAGGCGCCGTCGATTTCCTCACCAAACCCATAGATGCTGCCGATCTGATGGAGGCCGTCCGAGGTGCAATCGAAAAGGATCGCTCTGCGCGGCGCGCTCACGCCGAGCTGACCGAAATCCAGCGACGATTCGCCACACTTACGCCGCGCGAGTACGAGGTCCTCTGCCACGTCGTCTCTGGCGCGCTAAACAAACAAATCGCGGCCAATCTGGGCACCACCGAAAAAACCATTAAAGTCCATCGCTCGCGCGTGATGGAAAAGGCCAAAGTCGGGTCACTGGCTGAGTTGGTAACGCTCGCTGTTCGCGCAGGGATTCAGCCGTCGTAGGCCTAAGGTCCAATGGATTTTCCGGGCGGCTGCCTCTATGTTGGCTAGTGAGCAAAGAACCCCCGCTGATCGCCGTTGTAGACGACGAAAAATCCGTACGAAAAGCTCTCAATCGGCTGCTACGCTTGGCGGGACTGAAGGTCGAAACGTTTGCTTCTGGAACCGAGTTCTTGCAGTCATTGAGAAATCACACGCCCGACTGTGTCGTCCTTGACCTGCACATGCCGGAAACGGACGGCTTTCAGATTGAATGCCAGTTGGCGCACTCCAACCTGCGGGTTCCGGTTGTCATCATAACCGGCCGCGATACGCCGGGGGACCATGAGCGCCTGATAAAAGGCGGCGCAACGGCGTTTCTCCTGAAGCCGGTGGATGGGCAGGCGTTGCTTGCTGCCATAGCCGCTGCAACCCATTCGGATTCAGCCGAAGCAAGCCAGAATCCTTACAAGTCTCCAACAGCACCAAATGAATTTGCCGTCAACGGGAGCGACAACACTTCCGGATGGGCTCTTTGAAACTCATCAGCAGATCCAGCCGTCTCAAGTACCGTCGTTTGCTTAACCGCAAAAGGAGCGATAGCTTCGGCGGTATTGGACTATTCAGCTGTAAAGGATCGGAAGGCACCATAAATGTTGGAGACGCACCAGGCACAGACCGCGGAATCGCGAAGCTTTCGATCTTGGCCGACAGCCTGGAAAGCGTTGGGGGATGATATTAGCCGGAAATTGTGGTTTCTGGACAGTGGCGCGCTCGGCGCCGACGCGAGGAGGCGGACCCGACTGGAGGATTTTGGCGATCCGCCGATCGACCCGGCCCTCACGGTGCTCGTGAAGAGCCTTGAGCTTGAAGCTGACCTTCACCCCCTTGGCCGGCTCTTCATGCGGATACATCTGCGAGAGTTGCTGGAAACTCGATTGCGATTGACGCATGCCTGGAACCAAAGGCCAGAGGCCCTGGAAACCTCGCTCATTCAACGCCCCATTTTCATTACCGGGATGCCACGAAGTGGTTCGACTTTTCTGCACGAATTGCTCGCTGAAGACCCGGAAAACCGGGTGCCCCGCGTTTGGGAGGTGATGTTTCCCATTCCCACTCAAAGCAAGCCGTCAAAAAAAGTGGATCGACGCGTGCGGAAAGCCGAAACTTCTTTGTGGTGGTTTCGCCGGCTTGCTCCGGAAGCAGATGCTGTCTACCCGATGCGTGCGTGGACGCCCCATGAGTGTGTGGCCATCCATAGTTATACGATGCTGTCGGAAGAATTCGTCTCTACCTGTCATATCCCGACCTACGAGGCGTTCTTGCACGGGACGGACCTTGGGCCGGCATACAGGTGGCAAAAGCGGTTTCTGCAACATTTGCAGGCGAACTGTTCCAACCGGCGCTGGGTTCTTAAATCGCCCGACCACGTCTATGGGTTGGACGAACTCCTGACGGTGTTCCCTGACGCAGTAATTATCCAGACCCATCGCAATCCCGTTGACGTATTGAGGTCTCAAATTCAGCTGACCAAAGTGCTGGAGGGGCTGTTTGCTCGACCGCGTCAACCCGATGAACTCAGAGTCAGCGAAACCAGAAAAATAGCCGAGATTTTGGACCAGATCACCCGGTTTCGAGATGCGCATCCCGAAGTGGCTCAACGTTTTATCGACGTGAAGTATCGCGAATTGGTATCTGATCCATTGGCTGTAGTGCGGCGTATCTACGAGCGGCTCGACATTCGGCTGACGGAAAAGGCGATTGAACGAATGCTGCGATTGGCTTCGAATCGCACTCGATATCGAAAGCGTAGCGTTGACCCGATGTTGCCGGATCTCGGACTCAGCAGTGCAACGGGTACGAATCGGTTCGAGGAATATTGTTTTCGATTTGAGATTGCCTGCAAGGAAAGCGATCTGAGGCTAACTTGATCGTTTACTATGAGCAACCTCACCAGCGAAAAATGTACTGCCTGCCGTCGCGATTCACCGCGAGTGACGGAAGAAGAAGTTGCCGTGCTGAAGCCATTGGTGCCGGATTGGAAGCTACTGGATCGCGAAGGAATTCAGCGATTGGAACGTGTTTTCAGCTTTGCGAATTTTGCAGAGGCTCTTTACTTCACGAATCGAGTCGGCGCGGTAGCCGAGGAGGAAGGTCATCATCCAGCGATCTTGACGGAGTGGGGCCGGGTAACAGTGACACTGTGGACCCACAAGATCCGGGGTCTCCATCGCAACGACTTCATTATGGCGTCAAAGATCGATCATCTGATTGCGCGCAATGCCTGATAATTCAATATTGGAACTCGTTCACAGCGACGACGTTCGGAGCTTTGCCACAGGAGAGGTGATCGTCGAGCAGGGTGGAAGGACAAATCTGCTTTGGTTCCTGGTCGAGGGCGTCGTCGAGGTTGAAAAAAACGGCATTCGTGTTGCCACTGCATCCCAGCCCGGGGCGGTATTTGGTGAATTATCAACCCTGCTCGGAGGGAATCATACTGCGACAGTGCGAGCGCTGCAGCCGTGCGTCTTTCGTGTAGTCGAGAATCCACGGGCCTTTCTCGAGTCGTCGCCCCTAGTCTGTTTGCACATCTGCGAACTGGTGGCGCGGCGACTCGACGCTGTGAACCAGTATCTCGTGGATGTAAAGCGGCAATTTGGGGGGAACGAACATCTCGGCATCGTGGATGAAGTGCTGGAAACGTTGATGCATCGTCACCCCGCAAAGAGGGTTAGGCCCAGTGAATCAACGATCACGAAAAATGAGCTGCCTGATTGACTCGCCCTCCAGGGAGATCCACTCGGCGGTCATTGCGTCAAGATCAAGCTTAAGGTGTGTAGGCGTCGGCCCTGGCTCCCGACCCGGATTGAACACCCAGGTCTCGCCGATCCGATCGATCCATGAGCCTTCGGGGTAAAATGGGGCATTGTGCATATGACCGCTTAGCACAACGTCGGGTTTGAACAGATGGATCCAGTCCAACAGATACGGATCCCCCAGGAATTCTTTTCCAGACCAGCAAACGCGGGCACCTGCAGGCGGCGCGTGGTGACTCCAGATCCAGTGGCCTGTGTTGATTGCAGCTTCTCTCTCCAGCAACCTTGCGAGTTCAGCTCGCGACGCCGGACCGTCCCACCATGGGCAGGCGGTAATTCTCAGATTACCGAACACGGCACTTTGGCCGTCCACATAAAGCCCGTCTGCCCGGTTATTCAAGAGCCATGCAGCGACAGATTCGTCCGCCGCGTTACGGCTATCGCCATCGTGATTGCCCGAACTGACCATCAAAGGCGCGCGCCCTCGAATCCGGTGCAGATATTTTTCGACTACGACTATCTGGACATCGAAGTCGAGGGCCGCACCGAGGTCGAGGAGGTCGCCGCCAATAACGACAAGATCATATAGTCCGGCATTCGCCACCAGCCAGTCGAGCTGTTTGAGCTCGTAGTGCAGGTCGGTGGCGAAGAGCAATTTCATTGGATTCAGACTGCACTTCTGCGGATGCGGGCGTAGTTATATTTGTTTTTTGCCCTTTAACCAATAGTTATCTTGGTTAGAAGCGGCAATGTAACCGGAACTATTACGTATAAAGGCACGCCGGGGAGTTCCGTGGGCTGGCACGATGGAAACTGCGGCTACTGTACCTCCTGTCGGGGAGGAGATTTTTTTGCCTGTCAAACGTCCACTGAGATAACGCCTAACGAGGAATGCGTTTATTTAGGGAGGGACGGCCTCCGTGCCGTCCCATTTCTTCGAAAACGATCCGCGGCGGAAGTTGGGCCATTTCGACATTTCGATATTCCAAATCTGGGTGACTAGTAGTATCAATCAAGCCAATGAGAACGCCAAAGATGAAAGGTTCTGACCTCCTCGTTAAAGCTCTGGAGAACGAAGGGGTCGAACGAATCTTCGGGGTTCCCGGCGAGGAGAACCTGGATGTCGTCGAATCGTTGCGCGGCTCGAAAATCGAACTCATCGTCACGCGGCACGAGCAGGCGGCAGCATTCATGGCTTCCACCTATGGACGTTTAACGGGCCAACCAGGCGTCTGCTTGAGTACACTGGGGCCGGGTGCACTCAACTTTTCAACCGGTGCTGCCTACGCCCTTCTAGGCGCAATGCCGATGATCCTCATTACCGGTCAGAAAGGAATCCTGAGCAGCAAGCAGGCCCGATTTCAGATCGTGGACGTCGTGTCGAGTATGACGCCGCTTACGAAGATGGCTCGCCAGATCGTCAGTACCGCGACGATTCCGACGATCGTGCGCGAAGCGTTCCGCGTCGCGCAGCAGGAACGCCCTGGACCTGTCCACCTCGAATTGCCAGAAGATATTGCAGGAGAAGAGATAGAACAGGTTTCTACCGTTCCCCCCCATCCCATTGATTTGCCTGTAGCCCATCCTGCGGCGCTGGACAGGGCGGCCACGATGATTCTCGAAGCCGAACGTCCGCTGATTATGGCAGGGGCTGCGGCGAGCCGGCCCAGATTAGCGGATGCGCTTTCGAATTTCGTTCACCGCGTTCGGATTCCATTTTTCAATACCCAAATGGGCAAAGGTGCCGTAGCCGGCGGCTCAAACCTTTACATGGGAACGGCCGCCCTTTCCGAACGCGATTACGTACATCAAGCCATCGACCGTGCTGACCTGATCGTTGCGATTGGCCATGATACGGTTGAAAAGCCTCCGTTTCTTATGGGTCCGGGCGGCCCGCAGGTGATTCATATCGGCTATATGCCGGCGACGGTGGAAGCAGTCTTTTTTCCACATGCCGAAGTTGTGGGTGACGTCGGTCCGAGTTTGGCGTTGCTTGCGGAGCGCCTGGAAGGCAGGTTGAAGAACGCTTCAGCGCTCTTGCCGTTGCGCGAGCAGATTCTTGCGCACCTGGCCGATCGTGCGACCGAGAGTCGATTCCCTCTTACCCCGCAGCGCATCGTGCACGACGTGCGCCGGGTCATGCCCGAGGATGGTATAGTTTGCCTCGACAACGGCATGTACAAGATTTGGTTCGCGCGCAACTATCGTACCCGGATGGCAAATACGCTTTTGCTGGACAACGCGCTGGCAACCATGGGCGCAGGTCTGCCTTCAGCGATGATGGCGTCGATTCTGTATCCAGGTCGACGCGTTCTAGCCGTTTGCGGTGACGGTGGCTTCATGATGAACTCACAGGAACTGGAAACAGCCGTCCGGCTCCGCCTCAATCTCGTCGTGTTGATTCTGCAGGACAACGCCTATGGCATGATTCGCTGGAAGCAGGCGGTCGAATCTTTTGCCGATTGGGGGTTAAGCTTTGGTAATCCGGATTTTGCCAAGTACGCGGAATCATACGGCGCTAAGGGTTCGCAGGTTGAGTCAGCGGACGGATTGGCGCCGGCATTGGAGGCGGCATTCAAGGGTGGAGGAGTTCACCTGGTGTCGGCTCCCGTGGACTACTCAGAAAACATTCGAGTACTGATAGAAGAATTGCGGCGGGCCGTGCCTGCCACCGCATAGAGCGAGTCTACTTGACACGTGTAACCGGCAAAGCGTGCCAGGAGACACCGACAATATCGCGCTCAGGAGTTCTCGATCTCTGCTCTTTGGAAGATTCGCAGATTTCTACTACTCAACAGCCAGAACGATCTTTCCGATATGCTGGCTGCTTTCCATCAGTCGATGTGCTTTCGCAGCTTCCTCCATCCGAAAGACTTTGAAGACATTCGCACGAAACTTTCCGCCCTCGATCAGCGGCCAGATGTACCGCTCCACCTCGGCGGCCAGCGCGCTCTTGAAATCGGGCTCTCGGCTCCGCAGTGTGCTGCCGGTGATTGTGAGCCGGCGCACCATAATGTCCAGCACGTTGAATTCAGCCTGGGCGCCATTCACCGCATTTATGAAGACGAGTCGCCCATCCGGCCGCAGTAGCCTTAGATTCCTCGCTACGTAGCTTCCGCCCACCATGTCGAGGATTACGTCCATGCCGTCGGGCCTTAGCACGGTCTCGAAATCTTTATGGCGATAGTTGATTGCGAGTTCGGCACCGGCCTCCTCGCACGCACGGCATTTCTCTTCGTTGCCTGCAGTCGCAAAGGCTCGGGCCCCCATCAGATGAGCAAGTTGGATCGCCGCGAGGCCGATTCCGCTGCTGCCGCCGTGAACGAGAAAGCGCTCTCCGGTTACCAGCCTCCCACGCTGAAACACATTGTGCCAAACGGTAAACACTGCTTCGGGCAACGTCGCCGCTTCCACAAAACTCAATCCTCGCGGTACAGGGAGACAATGCCCCCCGTTCACCGCTACATGCTCAGCATAACCGCCGCCTGGAAGCAGCGCACACACGGCCTCTCCGCCCTTCCATCGCCGTGCATTCACACCGACCGCTTCGATCACGCCTGCAATTTCGAGGCCGGGAACGTCAACCGAAACACCGGGCGGGGGAGGGTAGTGTCCCTCGCGCTGAATCAGATCGGCGCGATTTACCCCTGCGGCTTTCACGCGGATCAAGACGTCCGCTTCTCCAGGGATAGGCCGGGGCCGCTCTTCGATCTTAAACACGTCTGGCGGGCCCGGGACCGAAATAACGGCTGCGTTCATGATTCACCTTAGCGCATCGGTGCAGTTTCCGACGTAATTTTTTGAGGTGCGGTGAACGTACAAAATGCTGGGAGGCATAACTCGGATATCAAGGAGTGTCCTTGCGCTGGTTAGCATCCCAAAACTGTGGACAGGTTTGCTCCCGCATTGCCGACGCTGCAGAGACGGTTCGGAGCTTGTTCAGCGAAGGTGGCCATATCGAGAATGTGGTCGTGCAAACTCCGCAGTGTTCTTCGATGGCCGACGCTCACGATGATTGGCCTCCATGCTGCGTGCCTCAAAAGGCCATAGAGGTGCGCCTCGGAGTGCTCGTCGAGCGCAGACGTTGCCTCGTCCAGGAAAACAAGGGTTGGCTCGGCAAGGAGAATCCGGGCAAAGGCCAGTCGCTGTTGTTCGCCAAGCGAAAGGCGTTGAGACCAGTTCTCGACCTCGTCGAGCTCGGTTGCAAGCCCGCCAAGCCCCACCTGTTCCAGCGCCGCGGTGAGCTGCTCAGTCGAAAAAGGCGAATTGTCGCCATCTGGATAGACCAGCGCGCGGCACAGCGTGCCGAGTGGCAAATAGGGCCTTTGGGGCAGGAAGAGAATTCGATCTTCGCAAAGCTTGATCTCGCCGCGTCCGAAGGGCCAGATCCCGGCGATTGCGCGCAGCAATGTGCTCTTGCCAGCACCCGTCGGACCGATGATCAGCATCGCTTCCCCCGGGGCTGCGGTGAAGTCAATCCCGCGTAACAGCGGTGTCCCATCAGGCAGATCGAGATCCAGATCTTCGACGGCGACGCCGGTCTTCCCTCGGCGAATGACAATCTGGCGCGGCGCACCAACCGGCTCGCGGATTGTAAGAAGCCGCTCATTAAAAGCACTCAATCGTTCCGTCACCGCCTGCCATGCTGCGATTTCCGTATACGAGCTGATGATGTAAGAGAGAGAGCTTTGCACTGCCGAGAAAGCATTGACTACCTGCATCAAGCCACCCAACCCGATTTGTTTGGCGAAATAGCGCGGCGCCACGACCACCACCGGAAAAATCACCGCTACCTGGGCGTAGCCCGCCGTAAACCAGGTAAGGCGCTTTTGCCGCTTCATGATCTGCCAAAAATTTTCGAATACCTTTTGGAAGCGCTCGTGGAAGATTCTGAGCTCGACCGGTTCCCCGCCGTAGAGCGCAATACTTTCCGCATTTTCACGCAAGCGAACCAAACTGAACCTGAAATCGGCTTCAAAGCGCTGCCTCGCAAAATTCAACGGTACCAGCGGCCAACCGATTTTGACGGTGATCCATGTGCCGGCCCCGGCGTAAAGCAACGCCGCCCAAACCAGATAGCCAGGAATGTGCATAGTACCCCACTTGCCGAGCGGTATTAGGGCCGATCCGGAGAGTTGCCAGAGGATCACAAGAAAGCAGCACAGAGAAACCACAGAGGTTAGAAGCCCGAGCGACAGGCTCAAGGCGTACGAGGTGAACTGATTAAGGTCCTCCGCGATGCGTTGGTCGGGGTTGTCAGTCGTGGTCCCCAACTGCAGATGATAATAGGCGCGGTCAGCAAGCCACGACCCAAGGTATGTGCGGGTCAGCCAGCGCCGCCAGCGGATCTGCAGCATCTGGTTGAGGTAAAGCGCGTAGACGGCCATTACGATGGCAAGTCCGGCAAAAATACAGAAGACGCCGAGTTGGCGGAAGAACTCGCCGCTGTCAAGTGTTTGGAGTGCATTGTAGAAAGCGTTGTTCCATTTGTTGATCAGGACGCTGATGCAGACGTTGCCGAGATTAAGCGCAACCACTGCTGAGAGTAGTCCCCATGCGGACCATTTCTCCTCGGATTTCCAATACGGCCACGCAATTCGCCACGCATCAAGGATCGCGTTTCGGTTTGTCTCATTCATCACCGGGATGCCCCAAAATTCCATTCCAATGTTCGAGTGCCTGCATGAGTGTAAATCATCGTATTAAAAATCGTGCAGGACCGGTGACTGAATCCTTGCCTGAAAATTACAAACTAGAAAGGTTCAGACCCCGATTATTATATAGGCATGCACCTGCGATCGGAGATGGGTTGATGGCAGAAATACCATTCGGTTCTCTTGGTAGAGCAGAGGATCTGCTCCCTGGTGTTTGGACATTTTCGCCGCGGAACCAATGTTAAGCCAGAGGTTGACGCGTGGATCGCCGCGCAGCGGCTAAACAGATTAGCCCAGGCCGCCGTCGCTGAAGCTATGGCGCCCCTCATGTTGTGGTAGGTGACGCCAAAAAGCCAGCCGCGACGTAGGCTTTGCGAAGTCGGGTGCTTTAGCCCTGGGTAGACATACGCAGACCCGGGTTCCGCTCCGCTCCCTCTCCGTGCGTCCCATTTTGGATTTCTATGTTGATCACGCCGAAGGCGCACTTGTTACCCCAATACAACCTTACCCTCGCGCCGTTCGGGGCTAACGCTAATCGACAGGCTCCCAACGCGATGTGAGCGTCAAGGAAATTGCACCGGTGTGATAGTAGATCTCG
>Ga0306920_100015764_pt1 | contig 10376 bp, 13 predicted proteins | sample flu12Cox44000170_FD_204666 | JGI IMG/M metagenome (GOLD analysis project Ga0306920, IMG submission 204666) | Lab enrichment of tropical soil microbial communities from Luquillo Experimental Forest, Puerto Rico - flux4day.12C.oxic.44.000.170 (v2)... | ecosystem: Environmental > Terrestrial >...
GTACCAAACCAGCCATGCGAACGGGATAGAAACGAGTCCTAACCAAAACAACACTTGAGGTAACTGTTTCATTTTTTCCTCCTTTGGATGTCTTGCCTGTCCTTAGACCATTCAAGTCTAGTCGGCATTGATGCTGATCAAATGACGGCTTGGACCGTAAGTGGATGAGCCATACCTTCGAAATCTCGCTACAAATTTGCGAGCCATATTCCGTGCGCGCGGGCAAGCATGAATTTTGGCCCCCACCCCTGGCCGCTGGCCGAACAATGTGAAATTGACGAGGAGCTGCATTCAAACCTAAGGCTTCCGATAGCCTATACTCGTCTATCTTGCAGTCCGCCGATTGCATCACGATGTTGGGGCGAATGGTGCGTCATGCCCCTCATCTCCTCGAAGATGACGTTCTTCTATAAGCGCATCTATCCCGTCATCTGGTTCGGCATTCTCGCGGCGTTCTTACTTATTGCGCTGCTGATTTCGAATGTGCCTTTTCTGATCGTGACGGCGCTGCTGGCGATCACCAGCTATCAATTCATGAAAAAGATGGCATTCGATCTGGTCGACGAAGTGTTCGATGTCGGTTACGCGCTCCTCGTTCGCAACGGTGGCCGGGAAGAGCGGATCGCACTCGCCGACATCAAGAACGTCAACTTCCTTCCCTACATAAGCCCGCCACGGGTCACCCTTTCGCTGCGCCGGCCGAGTGTGTTCGGCGACACGATCGTGTTCTGCGCGCCCACCCGCATATTGCAGCCATCGTCGAGCCCGATGATCGAAAAGCTGGTCGACCGGATCGATGCTGCGCGCCAGGGGCATTGAGAGTTCAATCTCGAGGTGGAAAGCCACAAGGCGCGACTGAGTTCCAATGTCCGCTATTGGGGGTAAAGCGGACTTTGATCGGACATGCTCTGATGTCTGCTTTTGACCCAAAGCGGACATAAGCCGCGCTATCGAGTGAGGCCGGCGATGCAATTCCCCGCTCCAAAAAGTGATATCTTTCATGCAGGCGGCGTGACGTCGGCGGGGAAGCCCATGGAGCGGCGGGAATTCGCCGCAAAGCAAAAACAGTCGCGGTGCGCCGCCTGGTTGGACTGAGCCGGTTCCGTGCCAAAAAGGGGAACCTGAGGGCACCGGATGACCAAAGAAGATGTTGCACCTCAAGAGGGCGATGGGCGCTTCGTTCAGCTCGAACGTGAATTGCGCGCCAACGAGGACCGATGGGGCGCGGTGTTCGCGAACCCATTCATGGGAATTTCAGTCGTTGATAAAAACCATTACTTCCTCATGACCAATTCGACCTATCAGGCAATGGTCGGTTACACCAACGATGAACTGAAAAAACTCACTCCTCTGGACATTACCCCTGCAGGCGAGCGCTTTTTTGATCCCGACACGCTCAACCAATGTCTGCTTTCGGGGGTAAAGCGGACATCGCGATTGCATTAGGAGATGTCTGCTTATGATCCGAAGCGGACATCGCGGTCGGTACCCGACAGGGCAAACATTCAGTATCCTTTGGGGAAGGCCATTGCTTGAGATGACGCGATGCCCGCTGAACGCAAGGATGTATGGGCTAGCGGTGATGCCTATGAGCCTTACGTAGGCAGGTGGAGCCGCTTGGTTGCCCGGCAATTCGTGGCGTGGCTCGGTGTGCCGCCAAATAAAGACCGGCTCGATGTTGGGTCCGGCACGGGTGCGCTGTGCGAGGTGATCCTTGCGGGTGCGTCGCCACGTCAGGTGACGGGCGTTGATCCATCAGATGGTTTTGTCTCTTTCGCACGCCACAAGGTCACCGATAAGCATGCAACTTTTCAAATCGGTGACGCGCAGGAACTGCCGATGGCTGATCGTTCTTTCGACGCAACGGTTGCGGGCCTTGTGATAAATTTCATTACCGACCAGCCAAAAGCAGTAAGCGAAATGAAGCGGGTGACACGCCCCCTCGGCGTCGTCGGTGCCTACGTTTGGGATTACGCCGGTGAGATGCAGCTGATGCGTCACTTCTGGGACGCTGCGATCGCCATGGACCCAAGCGCTGCTTCGCTTGACGAAGGCCGCCGTTTTCCTGTGTGCCATCCAGAACCGTTGGCAGATCTTTTTCGGAACGCCGGTCTCGGGAACGTGGAGATCCGGTCAATTGATGTCCCCACGATTTTCAGGAACTTTGACGATTACTGGACGCCATTTCTTGGCGGTCAGGCGCCAGCGCCGGGTTACTGCATGTCTGTTTCTGAGGACCGACGTGTCGCATTGCGTGACCGTATACGTGCCAATCTCCCGATAAAAAGTGACGGCACCATTCACTTGATTGCGCGGGCTTGGGCCGTGCGCGGCACGGTTCATTAATCTGCACGTCCACGTTGACGACAAGTGGGCACCCGCAAACCCGGTCGCATGTCCGCTATTGATGCTGTGGACGGCTCCTTCACCGGCACGCGAGTGCCATAGACGTGGGTGCTGTTGAAGCTCCCACGATTCGGAAGAGCTACATGCGGTCACGACGAAGATATCTTGTTCTCGCTCAAAGCTTGGCAAATGGCTGCGCGAGAGAGATATGCAATCAATGCCATCCTCGGTCATGGTCCCAACGCCGGCGCGGCAACTGGTTGAGCCCAAGACGCGGGTCGACCCGCGGCGGCGGCATCACGCCGGCGGCGATTGCCTCGTCCTCCTTCCCGGGGTCGGGGCCGCCGACCCACGACAAACTGCTGTCATATGACGAGCGCTTAGCGCTGGCGAGACCGCAAAGTCCGGCGATGGCATTTGCCAGATCATCATGCGTATTGGGCGGATGGTCTATTGAGTCACGTCCGCCGCGCACCGTGCGGCGTTCAAGCGTGCAGATTTGATTAATTGCGCGGGGATGGTCGAGCAGTTTTATCGTCTTCGCATTTATGCGCGGCAGCATCTCGACATAAAGCTGCGATTTGTTTTGCTCGCTGTGCTCATACTTGATCGAGCGTTTCTCAAATGTCTGCACACACCATTGACCGCTATATCTATCGCCGGTGGTCTCGTCGACCTTGTAAAGCGCAAGCAGCTGGGCGATTTCCTCGACAGCAGATTCGGGATCAAACGGAGCCTTAATCTCTCGAATGGCGTCCATCACCAGGATCTCATCGTCAAGGTGTCCGACACCACACACCATGCTGTCACCGCTGCCTCCGCTGGAATCGGTGAAGCTGAAATAGCGTGCGCCTTTGATCGGTGGCCGCTCGAACACACCACGCTCAATACAGGCTTCGACTTGTTCGCGATTGATGAAGGTTTCAATGTCGGATCGGAATTGCGCCAGATACTCGGCACTTGCCGCGGCATGATCACGCTCTAAGGCACGATCAACAACAGCTTGTGGCAGGCTTGGATTGAAGTCGCGGCTCGTACCTTGCGCCACAAGGATGCGCGGATCGCCGGCTGGTCCATAATGCCGCCGGTACGCCTCGAACAACTCGCCGCGATTGGCATAGGGCGAACTGATCATGGCCAGCAAGCCGCCAGTTGTGGCCAGTCCGGGTCTCACCGCATTAAGAATTTCCGTGTCAGGATTGGCTGAGCTTTCGTCAGCGAAGTAGAAGGCGGCCTCGTCGGCGATGGCAGCAACAAAGGTGTGGCCCCTTAAGCGGCGGAACGAAGCGGCACGAACCTCAATGTCGATGCCGTTGATCAATTCTAGCGTGTCTGTCGTGCGGTTACGGATCAATTGCCGCAAGATTGGCGACGATTGAAAGATCGCCTCGCAATAGTCGAGAACGACATGGGCTTGCCGGACATCGGGGGCGATGCAAAGCACGAGCGCTCGCTCGCCGGGTACCAGCACGTTGCGGTGATCGCGTAGGCCAGCCAAGTAACAGGCGAGCGTAGCAATGGCGCGGCTCTTGCCGCCGCGGCGGCCTACGACAGCAACGAGTTCCTCGCAGCGCTGCAAAGGCTCGCGCTCGCGCCCGCCAGTGAGTTGCTTGAATAGCGCGCGCTCGCTGTGAGTAAGCGGCTCGCCCGCCGCAGCAACAAGCAGGCACCGCCACGCCTGCCAACTGTCGCCGCCAAGCGCGCCGCCTAACAGCGTCGGGTCTGTCAGCGCGCGCCGGACAGTGATTTGGCCCTTACGGCGCTTCATTGGCTGCCGCCTCTTCCTCGGCAATGCTGCGCAGATAGTCGTGAACGTTCGGCGTCGTCACGTCGCGGGCGCGGCGGCGAAGGGCAATGGTTTCGAGCAAGCGCCTTTGCGCATTGCCGAGGGCATAAAGCGCCGGATCGATTGGCTCGCCGGCCAGCCATCGTGCTTCGATATCTTCCAGCACCGCGCCGGTGATCGCGGCGCGCTGGATGATCTGGCGCTCGCCGGTCGAAAGCCTATCGCGGCCACCAAGATCGAGCTCGATTGCCGCGATAAGATCACGACATCGATTCGCCGCCGCTGTCCGGTGATCGAGCGGATCAAGTGTCAAAAGGCGCAGTTTCGAGGCGGCAACCGGCGTGTTTCCGGGTTGTATCGAGGCGCAATTTGAGGCCATTTTTCCAGTCGCTTTTTCCGATTTGAAACACGGGTGTGCGCACGGGGCTTACACAGCCTAAATAATACAGCTAATTCAATATATGAGGACGGACGTACACTCCGCTTACACGCTCAGCGAGCCAAGCAAAAAAGTGGTTTCTTGCACCCCGCAAGTTGTGATTTTGGCCTATTAGGAAACTTCAGAATACGGGTAGGAAACGCGACAAGAAAAAAGATCGACTGAACGGAAAATCCGGTCCCGGCTGATTGTTACGCCTCGGCGCGTCCCGATAATCGAGGTCGATTTTTGCGCGTACCGCCGGATCAATGACCGGGGACAGCGCAAAAAGCATAACCTGACCGCGACAGCCTGCTGCCGGATTTTTTCGAGATTTTGGCCAACGCTGAGAGAGAGAGAGGGGGGAGAAAAGGTGTAAGTAAGAATAGCTGCTCGAACCTTGACACCGTACGGTGCTCGAATCTTGACACCGTGAAAAAAAACTTTTTAGCAGGGGCTCCACCATCCCGGCCAAACGAAAACGGCTGGGTGCCCAGGCCACGGCCGCTTGATCTGCTGCACATATCCAAGCTCAACGAGGCGCTGGCGCGCGTTGGCGAGGCGCTGCCGGTTCCAGCCGAAGCTCTCGGCAAGACCGTTAGCGATCCAGAACTGCGCGGCTGCGCCTTCGGTTACGCGCAGGAATTCCAGCAGGTAGTGGGCATCGACGTCGCTTTTGAAGCACGACAGTTCGCGTTCGCGCCGCTCGCGCTGGCCGACCCAGTTGTGGCCTTCGCATGTCATCTGCCAGACCGAATCAACGACTTTGTTGACCTCTTCGACTGACATGGGTTCTCTGGGCTTCCTATTATGTCTCATGGCAAGTTCAAATAGCGCATGGCGGGACTCTGCCGCGGCAAATAGTTCTCTCGCTGCTGGCGCGATGGCGAGGAACAGTGTCTTGTTTCTTCCGTCGTGCTCGCGCATGCCGCGCAGCGGGCTGGCGCTGTCGGGCTGCGCCGTGGCTGTCAGTCGGTCATCGTTCTCGGCGGCATGCATGATCGGTTGGCGATCCAGATCATCGAGCGAGCCATCGGTGAATTGATAGCTGCCGGATGTTGTCTCGCTTGGCGGTGCGATCACGAACCCACGGGCACCAAGTACATCGATGGCGAGGTCAGGCCATGGCCGGATGCGCCGCCGCTCGCCGTTATGGCGGTAATAGGCATGCCACTTGCCGGATGCCGTGCGCACCACGACGGGTGTCCGGCCATGGCGTTTGAGCGCGTCGGCTAATACGGTTTCGTTGTCGGTGTCGATATCAAGCACCGTGATCCGGCTGCGTGGACCGCACATGAAGCCGAGCGCATTAGCATCGGCGAATCTGAGCGCAAGCTGTTGGCTGCCGCGCAAGCCGATTTTCTGATAGCCGCGGATCGCCGGCACCTTGTCGGCGCGCACCGGAAAGGTGGCAATGCGGTGCTCGGCGTAAGCCGGCTGCCAGCGGCCAAATGTGCGGCCTGTCATGACGCGGCCCCAATTTGGCGATACGCTCGATATGCTCGCGCCGAGCGGTCATAGCGGTCAGCCTTTCCTTGCCGCTATCTGCCGCACAGCGGCGTCCCAACGGTCGGCAGGATGCCGTTTGAGGTGCTGGCGGACTTGCTTTTCAATTTCGCGCGGGACTTGCACGGCGGCGTCACCGTCGAGCTTCTTCAGTTCGCGCCTGGCGACCTGCTCGGCAGCTTCGCTGCGCACGAACAAGCGATAGGCGTCGGCCAACTGGTGCTTGTCAGGAACAATCTTCTTGAGGCCGTGCTCCGTGAGCTTGCGTTCGACGAAGGCAATGAACTGCGGGCTGGTCATTGCATTGAGTTCGACCCGGCGCGTTGATCGCATCGTGTCGAAGTCCCGAAACATGAATTCGATCTCGGCGCCGGTCGCGCCGTTCTTGCGCATGTTGGCGATCAGCGCGGCCTTGCTGCCCTTCTTGTGGTACTGGTATTCGCTCGCCAGATCGCCTCGACATCTGCGAGGCTGAGCCCGAGATCGATGACCGTGATGACGGTGCCGAGGCCGACAATCCTTCCGTCGTGCGGTTCTCTGAAATGACCGCGGACGTCGTAGTTGATGTTCCATCCTGCGGTTAGTTCTGGATTCTCGGACACAAAATCCGGCAGCAAGGTCTGGGTGAAGTAATCGTCGTTGAGCGGCTTGCCAGTCGCTTGCTGAATGTGGTCGCGTGCGGCGTACATGACCTGCCGGGCATTCGCCCATTCTGGGCCGCTGCCGTCCGCATTGCCGCTCGCTTTCAGGTAGGCAGCTTCCATGACCTGCGCGGCCGCGTCCTTGATCGAGATGCCGCGCTCCCGTGTCATCCGCGAATATCGATATGACCGCGAAGCCGGACTGCGCTCTTCGGCTTTCACCGTCTTGGTCCACTTCTTGGTGCCCTCGCGGATGACGCCGATGATGTCGGCGGCCATGCTGCGGGGCGGTTTAGGCTTGTCCGTCATTCGTTGTCCTCCGTGATGGCGTCACCCTCGACGACGATCGCGGACTTGCCCCTGTCCGTGTACGCGACGCGCGGACACGCCAGATGCAGTACGGCGATCACAGGCTGTGAGGTATTGGCGCGGACTTCCGAAAGGATGCCGTCGAGGCCTTCGCCGTCGCGACCGATTTGGCGGAACGGGTTGTTGATGCCCGGCGAACAGTTGACGCCGGTAATGACCTTGCGGCTCGGCCCGCGACCGGCATTATTCAGGCCTTCGCAATGGATCCCGAAGGCGAACTCGACCACGCGCGGGATGCCGCCGGTTTCACCGAAGGTGCGATTGTAGGTGAAGGTCTTTGAATCACCGCCAGCCGCCTCCATCAGACGGTAGAGGTGCTCCTTACCGATGATGCCGAGTTCAACGGGCCTCACCGGCTTGGTGTGCTGCTTCAGCGCTCCTAAGAGCTTCGCGATGTTGCCGGTGTTGACCTTGTGCAGCCCGAAGAAGCTATGAGGAAGACATGCGACGCGCCGGTCTCGGCGAGCACGGCCTTTTGCTTCGCGGTGCCGGTCATGCCGCGAAACTCGCTGATGAACTCCCGCACAGTGATATTGCCGCGATGGGCGATATGCGCCGCCATGTAGCGGCGGAAGCGGCTCTGATCGTACCAGTGCGCACACGTTGGCCATGACGGCAGCCATTTCCGCCATGCCGAATTCGACGCGCTGATGTCGATCTTGCGCTCGCCGTTCCATGTCACGCGCAGGCTCAGATGCGGATTGAGCCACCCGTAGCTTTCCGCGAGCCGCAGAAATCCGTCCCTGCAGTACTCAACGAGGTCCCATCCATCATAGATCGGCAGCTTGATTGTGATCTTGGTGCCCTACGTCACGGTCGAGCGCTTGGTCGTGTGCGTGATCTTCGGTTCTTGTTTGATGTGTTCGACTGAGAAGGTGATGTGATGGGCGATGTTCGCCTCGATGATGGTCCTGCCGGAAGCGTCTTCGGCCCGGTGCTCGCTGAGCACGTAGCCTTGGCAAAAGCGTCTTTCGCCTGCGTCTTCATCGAGAGTCTTGGGGTATAGCCATGTGGTATGGGTGGTTTTGCCGAGGTGGACTTGAGCCACTGCGCGCGCTTTGGCCTTCGGTACGTCTGCTTGCAACGTTCTCGCTTCCTCGCGCGCCACAAGCAGGTCTGGCTAGGCCGTTCTTTCAACTGTCCGTCGATATCCGGCGGAGCGCTTTACCCTCTCATCCCATTATCTCCGGGTCGAACCCGGTCTCGGCCGGAGAAGAGCAACCGGCCCATGCGCAAAATGGAACTGTCTACGAAAGCGGACAAGGACAAACGTTTGCAGATAGGCTTTGTGGAAAAGCCGATCATGCGGATTCCGGTTTCCGCAACTCTGTGACATTGCCCGCCCGCACCGGCCGTTCGCAATAGCTCGCCCAACTGTCCATGAGCTTGCGCCTTTTCATCAGCGCGTCGCCGCGCCGGTACGCCTGTTCGGCCTTGTCGCCGATGACGTGGCTCAACGCAGCCTCGATAACCTCGCGAGGGAAGGTGCTATGGTCGCCCGCCCAATCGCGGAACGTGCTTCGGAATCCGTGCACGGTGAGGCCGCTGCGCATGCTGTGCAACAGTCTCAACAAGGCCATGTTGGACAGATCGAAGATTCGATCGCCGCGGCGGGGCAAGGACTTCAGGATGGCCATTGCGCGCGGCGACAACGGGATGCGATGCGTTCGGCCCGCCTTCATGCGCTCGCTCGAAATCGTCCAGACTTTCTCGTCGAAATCGATCTCCGACCAGCGCGCCCCGATCACTTCGCTGGTGCGGGCCACGGTCAAAATCAGGAACTCCAACGCCCGCGCCGAAACTGAGTGACGTTTGCGCAGTTCGCCCATGAAGGCCCCGATTTCTTTGTAGGGAAGCGCCGGATGATGCCGGACCTTCATGATCTTGCCCGGCGCGGCCAGCATTTCACTCAAGTGGCCTGACCAAGCCGCCGGATTCTCGCCGTTGCGCAGTCCGCGGCCCTTGGCCCAACTCAACACCCGCGCGATTCTGGCGCGGAGCCGCTTCGCCGTCTCGGTGCGCGTCTTCCACAGCGGCGTCAGCACCCTCAGAACCAAATCAGTGTCGATATCCTTGATCGGCAAATCAGCGATCGGCAAGCAGTACTTGGTCAGCGTCATCCGCCACTGGTGTCGGTGCTTGTCGTTCTTCCACGCCACGTCATGGGTTTCGAGATAGGCCTCGACGCAACCGCCGAACGTCATTGCCTTGGCGGCTTCTAATCGTTGCTGTCGCGCTTGCTGGTTCCTGGCCTCAAGCGGGTCGACACGTTTGAGGAGCAGCTGCCTGTTGTGCTTCGCCACCTCGCGCGCCTCGCGGAGCGAGATGGTGTGGGTGGGGCCCAAGCCCATCTCGTGGCGCTTGTGGTCAAGTTCATATCTGAACACCCACGACCGGCGGATATGACCGTCCTTGCCGGTGGTGACTTGGAGAAGCAAATTGCCGCCGTCGGACAGCTCGGCCCAGTCGCGGCCCTTCTTTGGTTTCGCGTTCTTGACCTGTCGCGCGCTCAATCGTCCGATCAGTCTCGCCATGCCGGCTAACCCTGTGGTTCTACCCGTGTTCTGGAACCGGATAGTAGCGGACAATTGCGGACGAGCAAAGACGCGTGAGGCTATAAATGCCCGATTCTATTGGATAAAACAGACATTGACGGACAGAGGCGGACGGGAATTAGCGGCATCACCGTCCGCTAACGCGCGACCGCTATCTGCCGGTCGTCGCCCCCATTACCGCCCGCAAGGACAGCAACTGCCGAAAATTGCGGCGCGAAACGGGCGGCGCGCTGGCGAGACTGCGTGCAGGAGCTCGCCGTGGCGAGGCAGCAGACGGCCACAACGAGCGCCAAACGCCGGAAAATTCACGCTGATCGTCGCGGCGGGGTGCTCATGCGCCGAAATGTTATTCCGTCGCCGAAGCGCGGCACCAATCTTGCTTGATGTGCGTTATCGATACGGCTGTGGGGCTGAGTAACGCAAGACTGGGAAGAAAGGAGTCGCCAATGTGTGACTTTAGCCTTCAAAGCGTGCGGTCGCGGCCCGCAAAAGTGGGAGATAGACTCGTCACGCGAGATTTCGGCACCGGAACGCGTGGGTTCTCGGCGTCGGATGACCCCGGGTTGGCGGTATGCATCCGCCCGGGGACGGAGCTTGCCTTCTCAAGCGACGTCGCGTGCCTACCTGCTGGCTTGCTCGGCTGGAAGACCAAGACGATCAACTACCGGACAGCCATCTTTCGGCAAGTCAACAAAGACAAGATGGCGGCCCATCACGACGCCCTCGAATTTCCCGATGGGCGCATAGTGCTGTTG
>Ga0306920_100015765_pt1 | contig 10376 bp, 10 predicted proteins | sample flu12Cox44000170_FD_204666 | JGI IMG/M metagenome (GOLD analysis project Ga0306920, IMG submission 204666) | Lab enrichment of tropical soil microbial communities from Luquillo Experimental Forest, Puerto Rico - flux4day.12C.oxic.44.000.170 (v2)... | ecosystem: Environmental > Terrestrial >...
GGCCCAGCCTTGTTTCATTCCGCTAACGATAAATGGAAGCGCCGCCGGCAGGATCACTTTGAACCACATGTGCAGACGCTTGGAGCCCATGGTTAAGGCAGCACGACTGTAGATTGGCGGGACGTTGCGCACGCCGGTTTCCGTTGCGATCACAACCGACCACAGCGTGCCCATTACTACCACGAAAAGCATCGCGGCCTCTGTCTGTCCGAACCACAACAACGCGAGCGGGACCCAGCAGACGCTTGGCAATGTCTGGAGACCGAGGGCTAGCGTTCCAATCGTGTCTTGCAATACCTTCCAACGAGCGGTTAGCAATCCCAACGGCAGCCCGACGACAAGTCCGATGATGTAGCCTATGAGCAATCGACGCATCGTGACGATTATCGCTTTTGCGAGCGTTCCATCGACGCCAGCACTTTCCAGATAAACTGCGACTTGGCGCGGCGAAGGCAGGAGCACAGGCGACCAAATCTTTGCACGAAACAGCGCCTCCCAAATCAACAGGAGAACAACGAAAAACAGTGCAGCCAATAAAAATCGCTTCATTCTGCGATTGCGCTCTCCGGTTGGCTATGACTCTTCAGCGCTTTCGTAATTTCGGTGGAGTGAACCGCCAGGTCGACACTGTTGATGTCGCGCGGCCGAGGGAGGTCGACAGCAAATTCTTCTCGAATTCGACCGGGACGCGGTGAAAAAACCATCACACGGTCGCCGAGACAAGCCGCCTCGCGAACATTGTGCGTAACAAACACGATTGTTTTTTTCCGCGCTTTCCAGATTAGCTGAAGATCTCCATAGAGTTGTTCGCGAGTTAGGGCATCGAGAGCGGCAAACGGCTCGTCCATTAGCAGGACGCGCGGATTAGGCGCCAGCGCCCGAGCCAGCGAGACGCGCTGCTTCATTCCACCCGAGAGCTCGTGAATGTTGGCGCGCTCGAATCGGCTGAGACCGACCAGTTCGAGGTAGTACTTGGCGACCTCGTGCCGATCTTTATTTGTCAGGTTCGGCTTGAGCTTGAGTCCAAATAGAACATTCCCAAACACGTTTAACCACGGGAACAGGGCCGGTTCTTGAAACATAACCAGCCGCTCGCGGCCAGGGCCTATTATTGGTTTCCCATCAGCGTGTACCGTGCCGCTATCGGGTTTTTCCAGCCCGGCAATGATGTTGAGCAACGTCGATTTGCCACAGCCGCTAGCCCCAACAAGGCAAACAAATTCACCCTCAGCAACATTCAGGCTCACACAATCGAGCGCGAGGACTGCTCCCGATGCGCCTTTGAAGCTCTTCGACACGTTCTCGATCGCGAGCTTCGATGGCGCGACGACCTCGAGCTCCTCAGCAGCTGAGGAACGTTGGCGAGAGACTCGTTGCATCACGGAATTTCGACCAGCTTTGAGATGTCTGTAGAGCCCCTCAAGAAGCCCGCATCTTTTCCATCCTGCACCGACTTGGCGATCAGGTCACGGGATACGTCGCTTGTGAATTGAATCCGATTCCACGCCTGCGCGACGGCGTCCGGCGCGAAATCAGCTCGAGTTTCGGCTTTCAGTTCCTCGATCAATAGCTTCTGCGCTTCTGCTGGATTCTGCCGCATCCATTTTGTCAGTTCGACGTTCGCGTCTGCTATTTTCTTAGCTAACTCACGCCGGTCACGGAGGAACTTCACACTCGATACAAGCCAGGTGGTGATCGTATCCTTATCCTCGAGAAACACCCGCGCCTTCGCATCACGTTCCAGCCGGGTTACCCATGGCTCGACTGTCCATACAGCGTCAACACCGCCATTTTGAAACAGGGCGAGTTGATCAGGATTCGCAGTTGGAATGACTGCCACGTCCCCGCCGGTAAGCGTGACGCGGAATCCTTGCGCTTTTAACCAAGCCCGACACGAAATGTCTTGAGTGTTGCCGAGTTGCGGTGTGGCGATCTTTTTTCCTCGAAAATCGGCGGCGACCTTGATCGGTGAATCCGCTTTGACTAACAGAGCCGCACCGGCATTGGCCGCACCGGAAATGACACGAATCTCCTCCCCGTTCGATTTGAAGTGTGCGTTAAGCGCAGGCCCAGGGCCGACGTACGTCACATCGAGTGATCTGGCGAAGATCGCCTCCATTGCCGAAGGACCCGCGTTGTACGTAAACCACTGAATCTCGACGTTCGGCCCAAGGCGCTGTTCGAACCAGCCCTTGCCTTGCCGCGAGAAGGCGTGTGCGATCACTCCCTGCGCATGAGTGATATTTGGAAAATGCCCGAATCGAATTCTTGTTTTAACTTGCGCGGACACAAACGGTGCCGAAAGCAAAAAAAAAACAATAATTGTCGTTATTTTTATTTTCATATTTGGTTTCGATAGCCAGAACGCGCTCACAAACTGGCAAAACAGTCCGCGTCGTGACCGAGACGCTCAATTATGCAACGTAATTCGTGGCGAGACACGAAAGGGTAGCGCTTGTAACTAAAGCAGATAGGCGGAGATTTTCCATAGCAAACGAATTATTTGATAACTGGTCTGACTCAAAAGTTAAAATTCAGATTCGCTTGGAATAATTGATATTGGTCGAGCGGATTGATACTGATGTCGCCAACTCCCCCGGTGCCGAGAGAGCCGTTGATACGCCAGGCATATGAGTAGGTGACATTGAATATTACTGCATCAGTCAGCATGTATCCGACTTTTATGACGACGCCTTGCAAATTGAGCTGGCTGTTGAACAGGTCATTGTCAACCAGGTTAGGATCCAGCGAGAATTGTTCTTGGTGTTGCCAATAGCCCTCGATCTGCCAATCGTGCTTCTTCTTTAGCTGACCAATGCCGAAACCAGCTTGATAAGCATAGCGTTGGCCGCCCTTGTCTGGGTGCCCTGCGGCCGTGGCCCGATCGTCCGCGTCGAAGTTAGTTGCAAAATCCCCGAAGATGCGCATTGGAATCTTTCCAATCATCCACCCGAGTTCCATCGGCATATCGAAGACCAAAAGGCTGTTAATACCGGTCTGATTGCCACCGGGATCGCCCGAGAAATGAATGTTAAACGTGTTGCCGTCGCCGGTGTAATTGTAAAGGGTTGGTGCGAGTTGGAAGTAAAATTTCTTGAGGACATCAAACCTCGCTCCAACTTGCCAACCGAGCATGAAAGCATTAGCGGTCGGCACGTTTTGAGTCTCACCGCCTATTGGCTGCGTCACCGTTGGAATTGGGCCAATTGGGTTTGATGGATTGGAATCGTCATATACAAACTGGGCGAAGTTCGCGAACACGTCGATTTTCAGGAGCGGTTCTGGTGAAGGTGGCGGGGCTACATCTTTCCCGTCCTTGCTGTAAGACACTGGAGCCGCTTCGCCGCCGATCGTGAACGTATGTTTCCATTGCTCGGCCAACCCTTCCGGATTAATATCCTCATCCCACACCATTCGCGTATAAACGAACGGGTTCGGCATTCTGCCGCCAGTAAGCGTAAAACCGGGGAAGCCCTTGTACCCGCCATATGCCTGACCGACAAAAATGCCATCGCTGCCTTTTGCAAATGGGCCGCCACCACCGGGCGAACTACTCGATGTGTCGTCGCCGAAGGTGACATTCGTTGACCGTGGGCTGGCGCTCGTCTCTAACCGAACACCAAAGAACCAGTCATCCAGAAACGTTCCGCGAAGTCCCAAGCGAAGCCGATAGCGTTCACGCTCGCGCTCCTGCCAGTCGTTTGGGTCATTCGGATCATCAGCAGAAGTCCTGCCACCACGGTATTCGTATCGCAGACGGATATCACCGTAGAGCTCCAACTCGGTAATTGCTGGAGATAAGTTCCATTTCGAAGCGCCCAAATCCGGAACCAGCTTCTCAACATAACTCTTCCCACTGTAGGCAACCTCCGTTTTTGTCTTGCCTTCCACGTTAGACGTAGGCGCAGGCGCAGCTTGCTGTTTTAGCTTGTTAACTTCCCGCCTGAGCTCGGCAATCTCGCGCTTCAATTCTTCGATCTCTTTAGATTGAGATGCGGTTTGCGCCTTCGCTGGCTGTGCCGCCAGGAAAACGCTTGCAGCCAAGCCGACGCCGGCTGTCTGTAAAACGAATTGGTTGAACATACGTTTCTCCTATTTTTTCGGGTGTCTCGCACCGCCGTTTTGTAACTGGCTCCTACCGGACCCTGAAAATCGTTTACGTCCTGCGACTCTTCGTTTGCTGCGCAGTCCGTCCTTGTTTTGAGGCAACACCGACGTGAAGGGGATAGATCGATCCAGAAAAGGCGGCGTAACTCTGTCGCGCCGATATTTGCGAAGCGTGATCTCAACGATCTCTGCGAGAGTGTACCGATCCAGAATTGTGCTGATGGCATTTCGCACATCGAACATCAACATCCGCAGTCCGCAGTGAGCCTCGTCAGGGCATGAGCAGCGAGAGTAGGATGTTTGGCTAACGCAGCGGATCGGCGCCAACGGGCCATCAATGAGACGAATAACGGCGCCGAATTTGATTTGGCTCATCGGGCGAGCGAGGGAATAACCGCCGAATTTTCCGCGTCTGCTTATCACGTACCCCGCGGCTTTGAGTTGCGTGAAAATCTGTTCTAAAAATTTGATCGGCAGCTTCTCCTTCGATGCGAGCTCGCTGATTTGAAGCATCGGCCATCCCATCTCTGACGCGATGCCAAGGTCGATCAGAGCCCGAAGTGCGTATTCGCCGCGTTTAGAAATTTTCACGTTCCAGTCTCTTCCGCGTGCATTTGTAGGTGGGTTTCGTTTGGGTTCACGATTTCTTCGCCGTTTGTTTCGGCGCGTTGGCCCATCCGGATTTTCGCTCTGTGTATTTCCTGTAGACCGTGATCGCTTTTTGCGATTTCCCCGATTAGCGCCAGTAATTGGTCTACAGCTGCACCCACTCGTACGGCTCTTAACTCTCCGATAATCTTCCGCGCCTCTATTGCAGCGTCAGCGCAAAGGTTTTTACTGACGTAGTTCTCAAGCCAGTGGAGAGCTCTACTATTGGCGCTGCGTGTTTGTAACCCGCACGCGTCATTTCCGTTCGCCGCGTGTGTTTTCATCTTTGCTAGGAGCCACTTCCACGTGATCACGTCCAACCCGGCCTCATTTGGCGCTGAGGCCGCAGCGCGGAGGCAAAGCTGGACGGTCGTTTCCTCTGGCGAATGGGAAGTCCATTGGCACGTCCCTCGCCTTCTGGCGCGCGGTAGAGTGCGCCTGCGATCATAGCCAACGCACAGACACCGGCCACCGCGACAAAAACCCCGCCGAGACGCTGCAGTATCGCGTATTCACCGAAGACAACACCAGCCGAAAACGAGGCCAAATAAATGTATTCCCTTAACCGATTCATATTCCTGAATGTCTATCTTAATAGTATGATTTATATACCATACTACGATAGTAGGAAATAAAAGTTCAAGTTTTTTATCGGATCGCAAATATTTTTGGCGGTATCGCGGCGGCGCCGATCCGCCGGGCTGTTTCCGTCCGCTTTCGGGACGGCGTTTTTACAGATCCATTTGCCGCTGACCGGTGCTGATTGCAGTTAAAACCGAAACTGCCGCTGCAGAATAGCCGACGTCCTCAGGCGGTATAACCAAACCGCCGGTCGAGCTCTGTCATTGCGCCTGCGGCGAATCGTTGATCGTCAGCCGAAAGGTACTCCCGATAGCCGCCTACCTTCCCGCGACGCACCTTGAACGATTCCGGGTCGCGAACATCGCCCGGATGCAGAATGTTTGAATCAAAGGCTCCCGCCGCCTCGAGCTTTTGCATGTTCTCAAACCGGGAAAACTCGAGCGCTTCCTGGAAAATATTCGCATCGGGCGATGGTTCACCAAGCACCGCCAGCAGATCCCGGAAATGTTCAGCCGGCGAGGCCCGCAGCGCTTCGTATCGGACGAGGGTGAAATTGTCTCGCTCAAAGAACTCGTTAAGCCAATGGTTCATAGTCCTGATGATGGCGCGCATGCCGAACTTTTCGTCCCGCAGCATCTCGCTCACGGTTTTTTGCCTGAACTTGACCGGTGCGTTTGGATCGCGTCTTGTCAGCTGCAAGTAAAGAGAAACAAAACAATCACGTGGATCTCGCACCAGGAGAATGATCTTCGCCCGTTTAAGCTCGCGTCGCGGTACGAGATATTTGCCGCGAAGCCTGTCCCAACGATCACCTTTTGTCCGGTGCTCGAATAGATCATGAGAGAACACAACGCGTGGAAAGCCGGGCAAATCGTAGCGTCCCGGGCGCAACGTGAACTCAAGGCCGAAGCGTCGGCAGAAGTAAGCGCAAACAAATGCCCGAAGCCATGTGCGGCCACTCTTCGGAATGGAGAGAATGATGACCTCACCTCCTGAGAGTTCCCGTGCGCGACTGCTGAAGTTGCGTCGGGTCCACGTCGAATTTGTTAGGCGAAATCGCGACCGCAAACTGCGCTGGCTGGTACCTGTAAACTCAGATACGTCTGCCAGCGGGCGTTCCTTGTAAGCGCCCGCGGGTTCCTGTTGTGCCCCAGCCAGAGATTCAGGTGTGATTTCGATGGCCATTCAACTTGCTCCCACGACCCTCGGACTGCTTGCATAAGACTGCAAACAGAGGTACAAATTCAAGCACAAATTATTTTGGGGGCGTACTGGCTTCGACTCATCGTTGGAGGCGCAGACGGCATGTCGAGGATGGTTCGTTGGCCTCGTTAAAAACCGGACCAAACAAATAAACGCAGACAACGAAGGTCTCGCTCTCGCGGCTTAATTGACCGCGACGTTTTCGCAGTGACGCCTGCTAGCGGCGAAAACGTGGACAGCAGGCTGGCGAATCGGCGGAGCGACCGCGCTGGTTTGTGAATCGATTTCGTGGATGCTCGGGAGCTGGCAGTGCGCCGGCGCATGGCTTGGCTCCTCAGAATTTGTCGCCGGATAAACGTGTAGATGTTTGCGCGGATAGCGGCGAGGACAGGGGTTCAACTCCCCTCGCCTCCATTTTTATAGGTAAAAAGCATTGGAAAATCGACCTGCTGGCAACAAGCCTGAATTTGCCTCTTTGCCGCGCCCAGGTCGCGCCAGAATCGCTTTTGCGTCGGGGCGGCCAGATGCAATTGGGGGTCTTCTCGCCACGTTTATGAAGTCCATCCGCGCAAAGACAAACGCGGCGCCGATCTGATTTCCGATGCGCTGCCGTTAGGGGGACTGTGGCCTCACAGGATCGCTAGAATTGCTGCACGTTCGTACCGGCTTGGCGCGTGTACGTGTTTTGGGGTGTACGTTGTTTGGAAGCCGTAACTCGTTTTTGATTGCCGGATGGTGAATGATGCGGACACAATCAAGGGAGAGCACCAATGAAAACAATACTGATGTTGACCGTCGGGCTGCTGCTCTGCGGCTGCGGATCAATGGAAAACCATGTTCGAAACAATGGCGTTGCCTCAAGCTTCCCTGAGTACGATCGCGGTGACCGTATTGCCATAGACACGATCTGCGCGTGCCCTTGATGATTAAACCATGGCGTTGCCCCAACCTGCCGCGCCCGTTTCGCTAGAACGCGAATTGCGTTATCGCTGACTACCAGACGCCGAAGCACACTATTGGCGATTTGTTGACGCGTTGTTGGCTTGCCAGCCTGCCGCCTTTTCAAGAATACTTCCCTCTATGGAGGCAGAAATAGACGACAAATTGCCGTCTAATTCTAGTTAGATTTACTTCCCGACGGTGAAACTTCGCACCTTTGGGTTTCTTGCTGTTGTCCTAGTAGGGCTTCTCTTTTCTTCCTGTGCGGTGTTTCGCCGACGCGGTGCCATTAGCCGCCCGGCTCCCGCCGGTGCAGCCGAATTGAAAATCACGCAGAGCATCATTCCCCCAGAGAAATGCGGACGTCCCTTGCATCGGCTGATGCAGCCGACATTTATCACTATTCATTCGACCGACAATAGATCCCGTAGCGCCGACGCATTGCATCACGCGCTCGCCATGAACAAGGGACTCCGAGCCCGTCACAATCGCACTGGATTTCTCACCTGGCATTTCACTGTGGACGATCATTCCATTTATCAAACCCTCCCCACTAACGAAACCGGAGAGCATGCCGATTACGAAGGTGAAGGAAACAGGTCCTCCATCGGGATCGAAATGTGTGTAAACCGGGGCAACAATCTTGGCAGCACCATCGACCGCACCGCGCAACTCACATCCAAACTGATGCGTCAGTATGATATCCCTCCCAATAATGTCGTTCCGCACATGCACTGGCGCATGATCCGTTACAGTGACGGCCGCGATTTGGGGTTCAAAAAATGCCCGAGAATCCTGCTCGATGGCGGTCGTCTTGGCTCAAAATGGAGTGCATTCATGGCCAAAGTCTCATCTTATGCACGACGAAGTCGGCAACGACGTTAGCTCCGGTCGTTCATCCGGACACGATGATCCTGTCTTTGTGAGTGACACGCGATCGTTACAGCTTTGTTACAACAGTTCAGGCAGACCCGGCGCGCTTCGTAGGGTCGCGCCAGAATCGCTTTTGATTGCATCCGTTGTCATCGCGCAAAGAGATAATTGAAGACGAAGACGGACACTATGTGGCAGAAAGGCAAAGAACTGGCTCGCTCTTTTAAGCGCGAGCTTACCGTTTATCGGCGGGTTCTGGCAGATTCGCGGACTCCGGTCGCTGCCAAGGTGCTGCTTGGCCTTGCCGTCGGTTATCTTTGCATGCCGTTCGATCTAATCCCCGATTTCATTCCTGTGCTTGGCCACTTGGATGACGCGGTTATTGTTCCGGCGCTTGTTTATGCAGCACTCCGGTTCATTCCGAGTGAGCTTGTCGCCGAGCACAGAGAACAGATTTCCCGTGATGCACGTTTACGAAGTCCGACCGCGTAAAGATCATCGCGGCGTTGATCTGATTTCAAACGCGCTGCCATTCGGTCGGCTGTGGTATGGCGAACCGAATGCGGCCAGCAACGCCGTCGGATACGCGATGCATTATAGCCGCTTACTGACTCACGGCTGCAAGATTACAAGGCGCGGTACAATCATTGCCCGCTCTTTATCGGCCTCCGCGGTCCGCTACTCCTGAGAACGTAAGCGAGTTGTAGGGATTGTCGGATGCTGACATGTTGGACGCACGCGCTTTTTTATGAGTTCTGATTTCGTTGTGTGAGCGAGCCTTTCGCTCACAGTTAACCCTGCGGGAAGAGGGTCAGGTGGAGCTCTTGGGGGAGACGCCTAACGGACTTAGCGCGAGTGCAACTCTGCCCGCAGGCGACAGACCGTGTCAACACCGTTTTTTCGAATCGGTGATTCCAGTTCTAGAAACGCAGTCAGCTTTTCATCGGCACGCACCACGAAACGATAGCCTGCTCTCTGATCGGCTGCGCGGCTGCTTTTCAAAGATGGCGCATACTCCCTTTTGATAGAACCTTAAACGGAATCCATACCTTACTGCAAAATCCGCGATTCTTAATTCTCGATACGGCGTCTCTAAGTGCCACAAACGTTGCAATTCATCCTCATAGACAGCGCAGTGCTGCCATAGCCCATGCTGCAATTCATGCTCAATATGATTCGCGAGCGTTTGCACCTGTTCGGAGGGGAATTGGCACGGAGAATAGCCCGCTTAAGCAGCCGGCGCTATTAGACCTTAGTATATTAAACTTTGGTTTAATGCGGGAAGGCCGGAGAAGCTGGTCCTATCGTGCTGTGATTCGCGTTTACGGTGCAGCTGGCAACGTGATCGAGACGCACGAGCACAAGGGCGATTTCATCGCGCCCATACAGTTACCGGCTAGGAAGTCAACTTTATCGGAAACCATACACCAGCGCCCAATGCGTGCGGGCTGCTGGCGATTCCTCCACGGTAACGATGATATAGTAACTGCCTGTGGTTTTCGGAATGATGTGCGCAGCCGCAAGTTGGCCTTTCGCCCAACTGTCTGGTTGTTCCGCGAGTTTTCCGTGCGAATCATAAATATGAACAGACTCCTTTGCTCCATCGACTTCCGTTCCCAGCCAGAACCAATATTCGTTCCCTTTGAACAATTGTTGCCGCACCGCTTTCTTTTCACCCGAAGCGAGGTCGCCTACCCAGTAATCCTCGCGCACGTGAAATCCTTGTTTTACATAGGGTTCTGCCGCCAGAATAGCCCATGCCCGCGCGTACACTGTGGTGGGGTCCACCGAGGCGAAAATCGCAAGCGGTAGCACAACGGTGGCCGACAACAGGGAGGTCGTGCAGAGAAGGACCTTTGCGAAAGGGTTCACCCGAGATTTCTCAGTCTTTCTTGAGGATGTCGTTGCCGAGCCGCGTAGTGATCTCGTTGACCTTCTTAACTGATTCGGCAGAAATGCGAGCATTGCCGATATTGATTAGAGGCTTTACCTCCACCAAGGCGTCCTGAATTTGATGAACGATC
>Ga0306920_100015766_pt1 | contig 10376 bp, 7 predicted proteins | sample flu12Cox44000170_FD_204666 | JGI IMG/M metagenome (GOLD analysis project Ga0306920, IMG submission 204666) | Lab enrichment of tropical soil microbial communities from Luquillo Experimental Forest, Puerto Rico - flux4day.12C.oxic.44.000.170 (v2)... | ecosystem: Environmental > Terrestrial >...
AGATTTGTTTTTTAAGCATCATTTTGATCCCCGGCTGCAGGCCTCTGAAGACTATTGCCTGAATTTGGAAATCGCCAGAAATTATCCGGTTCTGGGTCACACAGAAAAAATTGCTGTTTACCGGATACACGGAAAGAACAGTTCTTCAGATGCCCGTTTTATGCTCCGCATGACCCTCCTTGTACTGGGTAAACAGAAGACATTGATCCGTAATGATCGCGAAAAGAAAGCCTACCAAACGGGGATCCGCAACTGGAAGCGATATTACCGCAATCAGGGGAAAACTCAACCCAAATAGTTGAATATTATGATATTTTATATAATTTTATACAAAATTGTTTGCGCGAGTGAATAGCCGTATTCCCTTGGTCCCGCCTAAAATCATGAGCCTCGAAACTTCCTCCCCCCGGCCGCTTTGGTCGGTTATGATCCCGGCTTATAATTGCAGCAGATATCTTATCCAGGCCATTCAAAGTGTTTTGTCTCAGGATCCCGGACCGGACAACATGCAGATTGAAGTTGTGGACGATTGCAGCACCGATGCCGATATTGAAAAACTGGTAGATATTATCGGCAAGGGGAGAGTTTCCTATTTCAGGCAGAGAGAAAATATCGGCAGTCTCAGGAATTTTGAATCCTGTATTAACCGCGCCAGGGGCCACTGGGTTCATATCCTTCATGGTGATGACCAGGTAAAACCCGGTTTTTATCAGGAAATCGAGCGTCTGTTCCTCCAATTCCCTCAGGCAGGAGCAGCATTTACAGGGCACAGCGTTATGAACAGGGACAGCGTAGTGCAGGAGAACAGCAGGAAATTATCCCACAGACCATGCATCCTTGACAATTGGCTGTACAGGATCGCCATCGCCCAGCGTATACAACCCCCTTCCATTGTCGTAAAGCGGGAAGTCTACGAAAATCTGGGAAGTTTTTACGCGGTACATTATGGGGAGGACTGGGAAATGTGGGTCCGTATAGCAGCCCATTATCCTGTAGCCTACTCACCCCGCCACCTGAGTCTTTACAGAATACACCATACCAACATCAGCAGCGAGTCCCTGTTATCAGGACAAAGTGTTCTGGATATCGTTCAGGTGATCGGATTAAACGCGATGCATTTCCCTGAAGAGCAAAGAAAAAAAATAACATCAGTCGCCAGAAGGCACTGTTCCCGGTATTTCGCTTTTGCATCAGACAAGGTATACCACCAACTGAACAACCCGAAAAGGGCTCTGGAACTGGCTAGGCAGGCCAGGTCATTGCACCTGAATCTGACAACCTTCCTCTTCGTAATGAAGAACCATATTAAAATACTCCTGCGTTACAAGTACAGGGACCAGATGCAAAGGGATGGATTCCATTCTGCCACCGAGTCCCTTTCTCCCTACTATCCCCTCCTGGCCAGTCCTGAACTGAAAACTGAGGAAAAAACCAGTGGTTCAGAATGAGCGGAATGCAGCCCCGATTCCTTTCAGCTATTCCGGCTCGGAGGGAAATTCAGGTTCTTACCTGCCCAAATAGATTCCCCTTAATTTCTTTTACCAGAATTCCGGGCTTTAGAGCCGGTTAGGAAGACTGAGGGATGACTTCTTCTTTTCGCTCTTGTCAGGGGAGCTGTACCGGATATAGCGCTTGAGGTTGTTTACCGGCTGTTCCAAAAGGTACCAGGATGCAGTTGCAAACAGTACAGTAATGGAAAAGTAGATGATAAAGTTCACTATGGGGATGGCAGCGACATCCTGTATCCTTTTAAAGGTTACCGTCATGGATTTTGGAGCGCGGTGTGCGATGCCAAAGAAAACCCACCAGAAAACGATGGGGGCAATCAGATGGTAGAGATAAAGTCCGTAACTGATTTTTCCGAGGTAGGTGACCAATTTACTCTCAAGAAATTTCCCAAATAGATTTTTGTACCCATTGCTGGCGCCCTCTATCAGCACCATCGAAAGCAAGGATGCAAAACCTTTGTCAATACCTGGCGATATGGTATGGTCCTGCAGAATTTTAAGGAGTGTCCAAAAAGGCAGGAAGATCCAGCATAGCTTCGAAAGGATCTTATTCTTTGTCTTCCCAATAACGTGCCAATAGGCAAGCATCCCTCCGCAGCCATAAGCGTCAAGGTTGGACGGGGTGAGTATCGTAGGAGAAACCGGTTCGGTCCAGGAAGCGGGATGAACCGCAAAGTATGATATCCGAAATGCAATTCCTGCGGCTATCATGAAGTAAAACACCCTTGGTAAAGCCTTGTTTGGAACAAACAGAATAATCCAGGGCCATACAATATAGAACTGCTCTTCTACTCCCAGGGTCCATAAATGAGCTGTTGCAGGCTCCCAGGCCTGGTCAGCATAAATCCTGAAATTGCTCAGATAGGAAAAATACATCCCGGCATGCTGCCTGAGATAATGACCCAGGTTAGGCCATAACATGACCAGGAAAAGATAGAAGTAATATGCCGGGAAAATACGAAGTGCCCTGCGAACCAGAAAGGCAAAGGCGGTTTTTGTTTTACCATACCCCAAATCATAGGACTTCTGTTTTGCTGTCAGGAGAATTTTGGTGATCAGAAAACTACTCAGTACAAAAAAGAATACAATGAGTGTGTCGATATTGAGTAAAGACTTGGCGTTTCTAAGGAATAGAAAATCCTGGTGAATGACCATCACCACAAATACGGCGCAGAATCTGTATCCGTCGAGCTGAGGTTTGAATTGCAGTGGGGAGTCTCTATGTGGTGAAAGGAAGCTTGCCAATATGGTAAGATAAGGATTACAGATTCAGATTACAGGTTTCCGGAATCCTGGTACCCCCAGGCCTCCGTTCGGGTGTAAAAATAACGCGTTCAGCATGCTTTTAGTACCTGGCCCTGAACCGCTTCAAATCATAAGTCCATGCTCGAAATTCAGGTCTATAAGGTAAATACTTTGCCCCCTGCCATCACTTCCTGTTTGTTCTCATCGAATATCACCTTTTCGCCTGTCCGGTAGGCAGCATTGGTCATGATGACGGCAATTGAGTGCCGGTAGCCTGCTTCAATTGGTGCATTCGGCTGTTTTCTGCTTCGAACACAGTCCATCCAGTTCCGGATATGTGCTTCTGTAAGAGGGTCACCACCCGTTTTCGCATCCGTGGAAACCTTTACCACCATGTCATTCAGAGACATTTCAGGCAGGAGATTTGCCTGCAGGCCCATATCCTGGGCATACCTGGCAGTCAGCCCGCCTTCGGGACTGATCTTGTTGGTGTCCAGGTTAAGTGTCCCTCCATTAGAATAGTAGATCTCTTTTACATCTCCGGCGGCATTTGTCTGCCTGGATGTGAATACTGCCTGGAATCCCCTGGAATAGTCATCAAGAGGACCATAGTCAAATGCGGCGGTGAGTGTATCAGCATTTCTTCTGCCATCCTTCCAGACATAGATTCCCCCATTCACAGTCACACTTCGCGGATGTGGCAATCCGGTAAACCAGTGGACGGTATCGATTTGGTGACTCATCCATTGGCCCGGAATGCCGGATGAATACGGCCAGAACAATCGGAATTCAAGGTATTTCCTGGGATCAAATGGCTCATAAGGCCGGTTGATCAGGTAACGTTTCCAGTCGGTGTCTTCTTCTTTCAGCTGGGAAACCAGCGCCGGCCTTCTCCATCGACCGGGTTGATTGACGTTCCATGTCAGTTCCACCATTACGACCGGACCGAATTTTCCGGATTGTATGAAATCCCTCGCCGCCTGGTAGTTCGCACCACTGCGGCGCTGGGAACCGATCTGAACAATTTTGCCTGATTCCCGGACAGCCTGGAGAACGGCCCTGTTGTCTGCCATCGACTCAGCGAGTGGCTTTTCGGTATAGGTATCCCGGCCTGCTTTTACGGCCTCGATGGTATGCCAGGCGTGCTGAAAATCGGCCGTACTGATCATCACAGCATCCACTTCTTTTATGCTATAAAGGGCATCATTATTTGAGCAGGCCATGATATCATGGTTAAATTTTGACTTCAGATAAGCCTGCCCTTCCTCCCTCCTTTTTTTCCATATATCCGAAACCGCAATGATATCAAAGTTCATTTCCTTATAAAGATTCAGAAATGAAGGAATATGGGCATCCTTATGGCGGTCGGAAAAACCTACGACTCCTACACGCACCCGGTCATTCGCACCAAGTATATTCCCATAACTTCGTGCGGTAAACCCGAGTGCCCCGGTATACATGGCCGCACCTGTCAACGAAGTCTTTTTTATAAAATCCCTCCTGGATTGATTCATCTTGTATATTTTTAAAATGGCCCTAAAGTTATACATTAGAGGGATATCAAAAACGCAAAAAACAAAGATGATGGCCCCCGATAAATCCTGGAAAAAGAAATGCCAGCCGATTGCCTGCTGGGGATTATTCTTAATTACCCTGTTCTGCGTCTGCCCTCACCAGCTCTCTGCCCAAACGCGGGTTGTTGAGGTAGCTATGATTCCGGCGGAGCATCGGGTAAGGGTAACCGTTGACGGAACCCCCTTTACTTCCCTTCTATTTCCTGACAGTCTGGAGAAGCCGATACTTTTCCCCATTTATGCGGCCGATGGGCAGATCATTACGCGGGGTTTTCCGATCAACCCGCGTAATCACGAACCTACCGACCATCCCCACCACAAAGGTCTGTGGTTTAACTACGAAAATGTCAACGGCCTTGATTTCTGGAATAACTCCTATGCCATTCCCCGGGAGAAAAAAAATAAGTATGGATGGATTTCCTTGGAAAGTGTCCTGGAGACAAAAAGTGGCACCACTGGGATGATTGCTTACCGTGCCGTCTGGAAGGACCAGCAGCAGAATATCCTTATGAAAGAAATCACGCGTCTTGCTTTCCAGGCATCTGGCGACCTCAGGATTATTGACCGAATCACGGAGCTGAACGCCTTGGAGGATATAAGGTTTCCGGATGCAAAAGACGGGTTACTTGGATTAAGGGTAGCACATCAACTGGAACTTCCCTCTACCCAGCCCAGGCAGTTTACCGACGACAAAGGAAATATTACTACGGTTGCTGCAAACCAGGCAGACGCAGTCACCGGCAACTACCTTACCAGTGCCGGAAAACAGGGGGACAGTGCATGGGGCACCAGGGGCCGCTGGTGCCTGTTGTATGGTAAGATCAGCCAGGACAGCATCAGTATTGCCATTATCGACCACCCTGCCAATCCGGGATATCCAACATACTGGCATGCCCGCGGGTATGGATTGTTTGCTGCCAATCCGCTGGGTCAGCAGATTTTCAGCAATGGAAAGGAGAACCTCGGTTTTATGCTTAAAAAGGGGACCTCAGTCATTTTCCGCTACAGGATAGTTGTTTCATCCGGCCCCTCAGCACTGAGCAGGGAGCAAATCAACAAACTCGCAGACGAATTTGCGGCCATCAAGTAACCGGTCCCGCAAACATTTTTTCCGCCCGCTAAATATTTATTTTGAGCCGGCATGGTCTCTCACTTTTGGACATTCATTTACTTAACTTCACCATCAGCACGTCGTGCGGGGGTACTTCAGCCTTTAGCACAGAGGATGTATTGCCGAGACTTGTTCTATTCCACAAGTCTTTAATCCTGTAACCGGTCCCGGTGAGATCCAGGTTCCTTGATGAAAGTTCATCATGAACCTTATCCCTGTTCCAGTCAAAGGAGATTTTACGAGATGTCCTGGAGCGATTTACAAAACAGACCGCCCAGCCACCATCCTCCAGAGGTTTGAACCAGGATTCCACACTGTCCATGACCGAATAATTAAATGCCTGGATTCCCAGCTTATCCTGGTCTATCGCAATCACATCTTTATTACAAAGAATTTTCTGTGTTTCGCTGGTCATGCCCCGGACATCGTTGCCAGCCATCAACGGAGCTGCAAGCATGCACCACAGGGAAAAATGTGCCCGGTCTTCACCCGCTTTCATTCCGTTTCCCACTTCCAGCATATCCGGATCGTTCCAATGTCCAGGTCCCGCATATTTTCTCAGATCCTTCTGGATATCCACAATTTTCATCACGCAGTTACCACTCCAGGTCCCGTGATTAAAGGTACCCTCAAAACAATCGTCAACATCACCGGTTGTTCTCCAGAGCTGCCCCAGCGGTGAAGCCCATTCCCAAGGTTGATTCTGGCCCCATTCACAAAGGCTGAAAACAATCGGTCTGCCAGCCGCGCGTAGCGCCTTGCTCATAGTCGAATAGGCCTCCCTGGCATTGATCCCATCGGTATGGCACCAGTCAAATTTCAGGTAGTCAATACCCAAAGCCGCGTATAGACGTGCATCCTGGTATTCGTAACCCCTCGTTCCGGGATAACCAGCGCAGGTCTTTGTTCCAGCACAATTGTAGAGGCCAAAACGGAGTCCTTTTGAATGAACATAGTCAACCAGGGCTTTCATTCCATGCGGAAATTTAGCCGGATCAGCCACAAGATTACCGGTACTGTCCCGCTCCATCGACATCCATCCATCATCCAGTACGATATAGGTGTAGCCGGCATCTTTCATGCCCGATGACAGCATATTATCGGCCACTTCCATCACCAGCTTCTCGTCAATCTTGGTCTTAAAGGTATTCCAGCTGTTCCACCCCATCGGCGGCGTCATCGCCAGGTTTTCGAATTTCTGGGCGTATCCTAGTCGAACAGTCATCAGGAAAAGAATAACGGAAATTTTTCTCATACATTGAGTATTTAGCTTTTGATCGTGAAATTTTCCATATTGTCCGGTGGCCGGATCATTTGCCTTTCTTGCTGAATCCGGCCTCGTATTGAAGGGCTTCGGTCGCTGCCGCCAGATAGACCAGCGGGGCGTTCCAGTTGATCGCTATTTCATTGGATGCATACGCGCCGTCAAAGTCGATATAAGCCCGCTCGGGGTCTGTGTAATCGTAATGGCAGTGGTCCTGCATGCCAGGATTTGGTCCTCCGACCATCAGGCCTGGGACCGGATCCGGTATGCCATCTGCTACCGAAGGACGGTGATGGGGATGCAGGGGGGATTTGGCCCCCATCCCTGTTACAAAGCAATAGCCGGTTGCATTTCTGCCCATGAGGTATTCCAGGTTGACCAATGCCGCCTGCATATACTTCTTATCCTTGGTTACCAGGTATGCATTGACAAGCAAAATACCCTGGTTCGCTGCCACTGAATTGCTCCCCCAGATGAAATCCATTCTGGATTGTCCCATTACGGTCCCAAATGCATTGTATGTTGCGCGCTGTAAAAAGTTGTCTGCCATGGCCACAAGTTTATCCCGGATCCGGAGAGATTCATGTTCATGATTTTTCCGCCATTGATGGTCAAAACGAAGAAGCGTATAACAGCCCAGTGCATACACGTTGTTCCAGGAAGGCACACTCAGGCTATCCCCAAACCCTTCTTCGAGGGCCGGATAATACTTCGGGTCACTCGTTGTAATAAATAATTCACTGGCTGCCCAGAACCATTCATCAGTGAAATGAAAATCACCGTAGCCTCCCGTGGTGATCTCCGGTTTGAATTCTCTATTCATGGCAAACTGGTCATATGGCAGGGAAGGATTTCTTTTGGCCCATTGCCATGCCCGGACCGAAGCCCTCAGGCAAGAGTCGGTAAGCCCTGGCAATTGTTTTTGAAACCTTGAAAAGACCCTGGCAGCCTGAGCCATGACGGCCGCAAAATCAAGAGCGGCCGCGGTTCCTTTGGCAACCACATAGCGGGGTAGCTTTGTTATCCCCGGCATCACCATACCATCAAATGCAGCATTCGTACATTTATTGTACACGCCTCCATCGTCCGGATCCTGCATGGACAGCATCCAGCGGAGATTATATAGAATTTCATCAAGGATGTCAGCAATCAGGTTACCTGATTCCGGAATATGGGTATCCAAAGAATCAAAATAGGAAGGGAAATCTTCATAGGCCGAGAGCAGGGTGCCCATGGTTATTCCGGAATTCACGATGTATTTATTGTAGTCGCCTGCATCGTACCATCCACCCGGGCAGTGGATTCTTGTGCCAGCCGGACGCAGGGACGTTGCTGCGGAAGGATGAATCAGGACAGCCGTGTCGGGATGACCGGCAGGTCGGGCCCACCTGCCTGCACAGGCTGCGTCCAGAGGCATGGAGGCCCGCTGATAATAAAAGCCCTTCAGCGATCCAATCGTGAGCGACCTGTGGACACCTGGTTCAATCTGGAACGGATAAGACTGCCCGAGTCCGGGAACCAGAACGGCAAACCTCCCCGGTCGGCGCAAACTGCTAAAATCGGCCATCCTCGTATTCAGGGATGAATAGGAAGATTTCATCTGGTTGCCCAGCCTTCCTTGAAAAACCGTATCCCTGTCCGACAGGTCAATGATGTAAAATCCGGTCGACTTGTTATCTCCGAGCACAACGGCCACTTTTTTCCCGAGAGGATAATAGCCCAGCTGATCAACACGGATTTCCGGAGAAATGGATTGCGCGCAGGTGATCAGGGGGCTCAACAGGCACACCGGAAAGGCCCAGGTTGGAAGTTTCATCCTAGATAAGTGGTTCTGTTTTGGTTTCAGGATTGTTGCAGGATAGCCTCAATGGAGGATAGTTCGCCCTGGCTAAATTGAATGTTTTTTAGAGTATCCAGGTTATTATCAAGCTGCTCTACACTGCTGGCTCCAATCAGCACGCTGGTTACCCGCTTGTCTTTCAGCAACCAGCCAAGGGCCATTTGGGCAAGCGATTGACCTCTTTTCTGCGCAAGGCTGTTCAGCTTCTTGATTTTCGCAAGCTTCTCCTCCGTGATTTCCTCTTCCTGTAAAAAGCCGTGAGGCTTGGCTGCTCTGGAATCCTTAGGAATGCCATTCAGGTAACGGTCAGTCAGGAGCCCCTGTGCCAGCGGAGAAAAGGGAATACATCCGACTCCGTATTGCTCAAGCATATCCAGGAGACCTTCTTCAACCCATCTTACAAACATGGAATATTTTGGCTGATGGATCAGGCAGGGTGTTCCCAGGCTTTTTAGGATTTCAAATGCCTGCTCAGCCTCTGGAACCTGATAGTTGGAGAGACCAACATAAATTGCCTTCCCCTGCTTTACCACTGCATCGAGTGCCATCATCGTCTCTTCCAGGGGTGTGTCCGGATCTGGTCGATGGGAATAGAAAATATCGACATAATCGATCTGCATGCGCCGGAGACTCTGGTCCAGGCTTGACATCAAATATTTCCTGGATCCCCATTCCCCATAAGGTCCGGGCCACATGCGGTAGCCCGCCTTTGAGGAAATGATCAGCTCATCCCGGAGATTGCCGGGAAAATCCATTCTGAGAATCTTGCCAAAATTCTCTTCCGCCGACCCTGGGGCAGGACCATAGTTGTTGGCCAGGTCAAAATGTGTTATTCCCCTATCAAATGCGCGACGGATAATACTTCTGCCGTTATCAAAAATATCAACTGATCCGAAATTGTGCCAGAGGCCCAGTGAAACGGCAGGGAGCAGGAGACCGCTGTTCCCGCACCGGTTGTATTTCATAGTATCATATCTGCCGGAAGATGGAGTATACATGACAAATTTTTAAGATTTGGTCTATAAGTTACAATGTTTTGAATCGATTCGCATGGCCCGAAGTCTGCCCGTTTTGCCCGTATATCAGCAGGACTGAGGAAAAGTTCTGTCTTGCTGGTCAACCATTTCATTATCTGACTTCAATTTCGAGGTTAGCCGGTTGCAGCAGTCCCGATTTGGCCGTGAGGAGGATCTTTCCTTTTTCAGTTTTCGCCTGGAGAACTGCAAGGCAAAGTCCGTTAAAGGCCTTCCGGTGGTCTGCCCTGAAGGATTCCATGCTGGTTTCACTTCCATTATCCACGGCCCTCAAAAACCCGGGACCCTGAACGGAAAACTGAATATCATCAGATGCATGGGGTAAAATGGTTCCGTTTACATCGGTTACTGAAACCGTTACAAAACAGAGGTCCGCACCATCTGCCTTGATGGAAACCCGGTCAGCACTCAGAACAATCTTAGCAGCCGGACCCGCTGTCCTGATTTCACTGGTTAATACCGTCGTTCCCTTTTCCCTGGAAACGGCCTTCAATATCCCGGCCTGATACGGAACACGCCAGGAAACATGCAGGTCCTCGTTCTGTTTTCTGCGGGAGCCCAGCGATTTCCCATTCAGGAAAAGCTCAACTTCGTCTGCGTGATTATAATAAGCCCACACATCCACCGTGTCCCCGTGTTTCCAGTTCCAGTGCGGAAAAATGTGTAATACATGATGATCTGTGCAGACGCTTTGGTACAGATAATACACATCCTTGGGAAATCCGGCGAGGTCTACAATGCCAAAATAAGAGCTTCTTGCCGGCCAGGGATAAGGAGTCGGTTCCCCGATATAGTCGAAG
>Ga0306920_100015768_pt1 | contig 10375 bp, 9 predicted proteins | sample flu12Cox44000170_FD_204666 | JGI IMG/M metagenome (GOLD analysis project Ga0306920, IMG submission 204666) | Lab enrichment of tropical soil microbial communities from Luquillo Experimental Forest, Puerto Rico - flux4day.12C.oxic.44.000.170 (v2)... | ecosystem: Environmental > Terrestrial >...
TGGCTCTCGGCTGGGCGGCGGGGGCGCACTACCCGGGCGGCGTGGCCGGCGTCGTCATCCTCATCGCGGGGTCGGTCCTGATCGCCATCGTGTTCAGCGCCTTCTCGAACACCATCGGCATGCTGGCCAGGCAGCGGGAGACGATCATCGGCATCAACACGTTCCTGCTGCTGCCGCTCACGTTCCTGTCCACCGCGTTCATGGCCACCGCGCTCATGCCCCACTGGATGCGGATCGTCGCCGACGGCAACCCGGTCAACTGGGCGCTGGTCGCGGGCCGGTCGGCGATGAGCGCGAGCCCCGACTGGGCCCAGGTGCTCGCCCACGGCGGCGCCCTGGCGCTGCTGGCCACCGGCGTCACCGCCCTGTCGGTGCTGACCTTCCGCGCCTACCAGAAGTCGGTCTGACCGCCGCTCCCCGCCAGCGGGCCTCATGGATGTGTGTTTGGTGCTCATAGATAGACACCAAACACACATCCATGCCTGCCGGGGAGGGTTCGAGCGGCCAGCGGGCGGTCCGGGTGGCCGGGGCGGGGTCGGATGGCCTCGGCGGCGGTCCGGTGGCCGGGTGGGTCGGGCGGCCGGGTGGGGTTCAGGCGGCCGGGCGGGGTTCAGGCGCCGGGCGGAGGGTTTCAGGCGGCGAGGTCGCGGATGCGCTCGATCAGGCGCACCCGGTCGGCGTGGGTCTCCGCCAGCGGGGTCACGTTGAGCGTGGTCACGCCCGACTCCTTCATCGCCGCCAGCCGCTCCGCAACGTGGCCCTCCGGCCCGATGAGCGACATGCCGGCCAGCAGCTCCGCCGGGACCAGCGCGGCCGCCTCGTCCTTGCGGCCAGCCAGGTATGCGTCCTGGCAGCGGCTGGCCGCCTCCTCGAACCCGAACCGCACCGCCAGCTCGTAGTAGAAGTTGCGCCCCTTGTCCCGGTGCGGCCCCATGCCGCCGATGTACAGGGCGGCGAACGGCCGGCCCAGCTCCAGGTACCCGGCGACGTCCTCGCCGATGGCCAGCGGCGCCTGCGCCACCACGTCCAGCGGCGGCAGCGAAGGGTCGCGCCGGGCCCGGCCCGCCGCCAGCGGGGCGCCCCACGCCTGCTGCGCCTTCTCCGGGAAGTAGAAGATCGGCTCCCAGCCCTCGGCCAGCTCCGCCGCGAGCTCGACGTTCTTCGGGCCGAGCGCCGCCACCACGATCGGGATCCGCTCCCGCACCGGCCGGTTGATCAGCTTGAGCGGCTTGCCGAGCCCCATCCCCTGATCGGGCGGCAGCGGGATGGTGTAGTACCGGCCCGCGTACTCCAGCCGTTCCCGCCGCCACACCTGGCGGCAGATCTCGATGATCTCCCGGGTCCGGCCGACCGGCGCGTCGTAGGGCACCCCGTGCCAGCCCTCGATCACCTGCGGCCCCGAGGCCCCGAGGCCGAGCGTGAACCGGCCGGCGGAGACGTAGTCGAGCCCGGCCGCGGTCATGGCGGTCGTCGTCGGCGTGCGCGTGTACAGCTGGAGGATCCCCGACGCGATCTCCAGCCGCTGAGTCTTGGCGGCGATGTACCCCAGCTGGCTGACGGCGTCGAAGCTGTAGGCCTCCGGCACGAACACGATGTCCAGGCCGGCCTTCTCGTAGTCGGCGAGCTCGGCCACTGTCTCCGCGAAACCGCCCGCGTAGTTCAGCGCCATCCCGATGCGCATGTGACCAGCCTCCCGGCAGCGGGGCCGCCACCGGCTCCCGTTATGAATATCGGACTGTTCTGTGAGGGTAGCTAGGGTGCCGCCAGCGCCGCGATCGCCTGCAGCGCCAGCCGGTAGGACATCAGGCCGAACCCGGCGACCGTGCCGTCCGCCACCGCCGCGACCACCGAGGTGTGGCGGAACGCCTCCCGCGTGGCCGGGTTGGACAGGTGCACCTCCACCAGCGGCGCGGTCCGCATCGCGAGCGCGTCGCGCAGCGCGTAGGAGTAGTGGGTGAACGCGGCCGGGTTCAGCACGATCGGCGTCCTGGCGTCGATCGCCTGGTGCACCCAGCCGATGAGCTCGGCCTCGTCGTCGGTCTGCCTGACCTCCACGTGCAGGTCCAGCTCCCGGCCGGCCTCGCGGCACTCCTGGGCCAGCTCCTCGAAGGTCGCGCTGCCGTACACGTCCGGCTCCCGCGACCCCAGGCGGCCCAGGTTGGGGCCGTTCAGCACCAGCACCTGCCTCATCGCGGCACCACCTCCTCATACGCGCGCGCCAGCAGGCCCTCCGGGGGGTCGTCGAGGATGGCCGGGTGGGCGGGCCCCTCCAGCACGACAAAGCGCATCCGGGCGCCGCGTGACTTCTTGTCCACCGCCATGGCCTTGCGCAGCGCGGGCCAGGCGCCGGGCCGGTAGGTGGTCGGCAGGCCGACGGCGGTGAGCACGTGGCGGTGGCGGTGCAGGGTCGGGGCGTCGAGCCGGCCGGTCAGCCGGGCCAGCTCCGCGGCGTAGACCATGCCGATCGCGACCGCCTCGCCGTGGCGGATCTGGTAGCTCTCGACCAGCTCGATGGCGTGGCCCAGCGTGTGCCCGTAGTTGAGTATCTCCCGGCGCCCGGCCTCCTGTGGGTCCGCCGCCACCACCTCGGCCTTCATCCGCACCGCCCGCTCGACCAGCTCGCGGGCGTGCCTGCCGTGCGGGACCACCGCGCCCTCCGGGTCGGCCTCGATCAGGTCGAGGATCGCCGGGTCGGCGATGAACCCGGCCTTGATCACCTCGGCCAGGCCGCTGACGTAGTCGGCGGCCGGGAGGGATTCGAGCACGGCCAGGTCGGTGAGCACGCCGGCCGGCGGGTGGAACGCGCCGACCAGGTTCTTGCCCGCCTCGATGTTCACCGCGGTCTTGCCGCCGACCGCCGCGTCCACCACCGCGAGCAGGGTGGTCGGGACCAGGACCACCCGGACGCCGCGCAGCCAGGTGGCGGCGACGAACCCGGCCAGGTCGGTGGTGGCCCCGCCGCCGACCCCGACGATCGCGTCGCTGCGGGTGAGCCGGTGGACGGCCAGCCGGGACCACAGACCGGCCGCCACGCCGACCGTCTTGGCCGCCTCACCGGCCGGCACCTCCTCGCCGTTCACCGTGTACCCGGCTTCGGCGAGCACGCCGCACACCGGCCGCGCGACCTCGCCAAGGCCTTCGGGGTACACAACGACGACCGTGCGGGCCGACGGCCCAACGAGCGCGGGCAGTTCGCTCAGCACACCCAGGCCGACGATCACCGGGTAGGCGTGCTCTCCCCCGACCTGGATCCGGGTGACGGTCACTACCGCTGCCCCACCGGGCCCGCCGGGCCCTCCGGGCCAGCTGGGCTTCCTGCCGGGCCAGCCGGGTCCGCGGCCGGGCCCGCCCGGTCCTCCGGCGCCCCGCCGACCGGGTCTCCCGCCGCCGGGTCCAGCGGCGGCCAGCCGGGCGACGTGCCCGCGCCCTCGCCCGCCTCCGCCGCCATCCGGGCGGTGACCGCGGCGGCGACCTCGTCGGCTATTTCCTGCGGGGCCCGGTCGTCGGTGGTCACGGTGACCCAGGCCAGCGCCTCGTAGACCGGCAGCCGCTCCTCCAGCAGCTCCCTCATCCGGGCGCGCGGGTTGCCGATCAGCAGCGGGCGGGGCGCTTCGAGACCCGTCCGGCGCACGGCGGCGGCGAAACCGGTCTGGAGGTAGACCACCGGCTGCCCCCCCAGCAACTGCCTGGTGCCAGGGTCCATCACCGCGCCGCCGCCGAGCGCTAGGATCCCCTCGTGGCTGGCGATGGTCCGGGCCGCGGCGGCGCGTTCCAGCTCGCGGAAGACGGCCTCGCCGTCGGAGATGAAGATGTCGCTGACGGGCTTGCCCGCCACCTCCTCGATGGCGCTGTCGGTGTCGAGGAACTCGGCCCCCAGCAGCGCGGCGAGCAGCCCGCCCACGGTGGTCTTCCCCGCCCCGGGCGGGCCGATGAGGATCGCCACCGGCCCGGTCACGCGATCACCAGCGAGTCAAGGTAGCCGCGCAGGTTCCGCCGGGTTTCCGGCACCGAGTCGCCGCCGAACTTCTCGGTGGCGGCGTCGGTCAGCACCAGCGCCACCATGGCCTCGGCCACCACCCCGGCGGCCGGCACCGCGGTGACGTCGCTGCGCTGGTTGATGGCCTTAGCCGCCTCCCCGGTGGCGACGTCGACCGTGGCCAGCGCCCGCGGCACGGTGGAGATCGGCTTCATCGCTACGCGGACCCGCAGCGGCTCGCCGGTGCTCATGCCACCCTCCACCCCGCCGGCCCGGTTGGTGCGCCGCCGGACACCCCCGTCGCCGGCCTCGATCTCGTCGTGGGCCTGCGACCCGCGGCGCCGGGCAGTGGCGAAGCCGTCGCCGACCTCCACGCCCTTCATTGCCTGGATGCTCATTAGCGCCGCCGCCAGGCGCGCGTCGAGGCGGCGGTCCCAGTGCACGTGGCTGCCCAGGCCGGGTGGCACGCCGTAAGCGATCACCTCCACCACCCCGCCGAGCGTGTCCCCTTCCTTGCGGGCGGCGTCGATCTCCGCCCGCATGGCCTCGCTCGCCGCCGGGTCGAGGCAGCGCACCGGGTCGGCGTCGACCCGCGCGGCGTCGCCCGGCCCGGGGACGGCGCCGTCCGGCGCGCAGATCTGGCCGATCGCGACCACGTGACTGACAACCTCGATGCCCAACGACTGGCGCAGGTACGACTTGGCCACCTCGCCGAGCGCCACCCGCGCGGCTGTCTCTCGCGCGCTCGCGCGCTCGAGGACCGGCCGGGCGTCCTCGTGCCCGTACTTCTGCATGCCGGCCAGATCGGCGTGACCGGGGCGGGGGCGGGTGAGCGGGGCGCCCCGGGCCTGGTCCGCCAGCACGTCGGCCGCGACCGGGTCCGGTGACATCACCGTCTCCCATTTCGGCCACTCGGTGTTGGCGATCCGGATAGCCACCGGCGCGCCGAGGGTCCGGCCGTGCCGGACCCCGCCGGTGATCTCCACCTCGTCCTGCTCGAACTTCATCCGCGCGCCGCGGCCGTAGCCGGCCCGCCGGCGGGCCAGCGCGGCGGCGATGTCGGCGGTGGTGACCTCGATCCCGGCCGGCAGCCCTTCACAGATCGCCACCAGCGCGCGCCCGTGCGACTCCCCCGCGGTCAGCCAGCGCAACATGGTCCCGATCCTCCCACGGGTGCGCGGTGGGCGGCCGGTGCGGAAGTACGCCCCTCGGGCCGGCCGGGCTGGTCAACGGCGCACATGCCCCCACGCCGGACGGGCGGCTCAACGGCGCGCACTCCCTCGTGCCAGACGCGCAGCATCACGGCCTGCCCGCGCCTGCGCCGGGCGTGCCGGCCGTCGCAGCCACCGTGATCCCCCGCCGCACTCTGCCGTCCCCGCCGGCGACAAAGCGTTTCATCGCCCGCTGGATCGCCGCCTGGCCGTGAGCGTCGGCTGGCCCGTACCCCTCGGCCAGCGTCAGCTGGACCGTCAGGTCGCTGCCGCCCTCCCCCGGCAGCACGGCGAAATCGGTGATCAGCGGCTCACCGGCCAGCGCCGCGTCAGCCAGCGCGCGCACGTCCGGGTCCTCGTGCGGCAGCGGAACCGGCCTGCCCTCGGCCAGGGCCGCCAGCCGGGCACCGTCCACGGCGAGCGGTACCGGGCCGGCGACGTCGATGACCACCGCGCTCGCCTCCTGGACCCCGGCCTGCCAGACCTGGCGCGCGGTGACCGGCACCGGCCGGGCGTCCGGCCGCCACCGGGCCAGCGGCGGCAGGCCGGTGAAGGCGAGCACGGCGCGCCTGCCGTCGCCGCCGACCATGATCGGCAGCGCCATCTCGCTAACCTTCTCGCGGCGCAGCTGGCGGCCGGGCCGGGCCGCGTCACCCGGGGCCTGGCCGTCTGGGCTCCCGGCGCCGCCCGCGGCGGCGGTTTCGGCCTCGGCTCCGGCCAGCACCGCTACCACCGGGACCAGCAGCCGGGCGTCAGCGAGCGCCCTCAGCGCAGCGTGCTCACTCCCCTGGCCGGCCGCGAAAGCGCTCAGCGCGGCGGCTACCTGGGGATCGGGCTCGCCGCGGTCGGTGGGATCACCGAGCCCGCCGGTGATCAGCTCGGGCACGGCTCAACCCTAGTGGGACACCCGCAATGGATTGGCGCTCGTGCTGGCCCGGTGTTCCCGGGAGCCTGACGGACACGACCTTCGCGATCACGCAATGGGTGCTCTCGACGACACCAGGTCATGCTGGCGGGGCATGCCACTTCCGATCGCCGATGGCAGGCCCGCGAGCATCCTGGGCGTGCTCGCCCAAGCAGGTTGAGGGGGAAATTCCCTTATGAGAGGCTTTTGAACTGCATCTCCAGGCCAACCCCCAGAGGACTGAGTGACCCAGGCTGAACAGCCGCCCAGGACGATTGCGCCGGGAACGCCACTGCAGAAGGTGATTCCACCCCGCCTGGTCGAGCCGTACTTGAATGGTCAGCGATCAGTGATCGCCGGCTACGTGTACCTCGCCCAGGACTCCGCCTTCCCCGACCCGGCGAGTTACTACCATGCCCTGGCCCTCGGCTACGAGGGCTCGGAGTTCAGCCCGGACATGTCGGAGGTCTGCGTTCTGCGGTGGCTGGCCCTGGACATGACTGATTCCCTCCGGCCTGGGCCGGTGCCCAACGGGGACAGCCCTGGCAGCGCGGTCCCCGAGTTTTATACCTTGCCGGTGCCGATCCCGGTCGGCACCGAGATGTACCGGATCACTTCCGGCGCCCAGGAATTCATCGCCCGCTACGACGGACAGGTGTGGCTGCGTCCGGTAAGGGGGATCTGAGCCATGCGGTACCGGCTGATGGCGACCTACCGTGGGGTGCCCTACGAGGTAGGTCTGGGCCCGTCCAACGCCGAGATCGTCCTGTTCGCGGCCTGCCCGCCACCGGAGGAACTCGGCTTCGAGCCGGCCACCGGCCACTGGCGCAAGCCGGTGATCCGGGCCGAGATCGACGCTCTCTGGGAGTCCCGGCCGGTCGGCACCTACCGCGGCGAACCCTGCATCGTGCTGGACGATCCCGGCGATCGGCTGCACATCGCTTATCTCGGTACCGACGCCGAGCGGGCCACCAGCCTCGGGTACTGGCAGGTGGACCGCGGAGTCTTCGAGCTGCTCACCCCGCGGGAAGAGGTGCATGGGCTCACCGAGGAGCGGGTGGAAAAGCCGTTGCGCTGGGGCGGGCAGGCCGACGCGACCGGCCCGATCGCGAGCTACCCGTACGGTTCCGCACCCTGGCCGGTCGCGGCGCCGCCCACAACCGGCCCCCTTGACGCCACCGACCCGGCGTGGGCGGCCCCGGACGCCGGTGTCCCGCTGGCGCCCTCGTCCGCAGATGACCCGCTGGCGGGTCCGTCCGCAGAAGGCCCGCTGCCCGGCCCGCCCTGGCCCGATACCCAGCCGGCCGATCCCGCCGCCACCGCCGCGCCGCTGGCCGACGCGTCCCCGGCCAGCGCCTCACCAGCCGGCCTGCAAGGCACTGGTACCCCGCTGGCCGACGCGGTGCTGGCCGACATGCAATCCGCTCGTGCCGCGCGGACCGGCGCGCCGCCGGCCAGTGTCTCGCCCGGCGGAGCTCCGGCCGCCGCCGTCCCCCCTGGGGCCGAAGCCCCGCTCACGGACGAGGCCCCCATGGCCAACGCGCCGCTGGCCGGAGCACCACCGGCTGTCGCCCAGGCCAACGGCGCGCCGCTGGCCAGCGCTCCCCCGGCCGACGCTCAAGCCGTTGGTGTTCCCCCGGTGGGTGCCCCACCGGCCGGCAGCCAGGCTGCCGACACCCCGGTGACGGACACGTCCCTGGCCGCCGCCCCACCGGCCGAAGCCCAAGCTGCTGGCGCCCCGTCAGCCGGTGCCCCACAGGCCAGCACGCCAGCCGTCAACGTCCTGCCGGCCACCGCTCCGGCGGCCCCCGGCCTGCCCAAGAGAGTCCCGGCGGCCAGCACCACGCCGGCTGCCGCCCCGCTGACGGACACGTCCCTGGCCGCCGCCCCACCGGCCGAAGCCCCAGCCGCGGCTGTCCCGATGGCCAGTGCCACGCCGGTGAATGCCCAAGCGGCCGACGTTCCCCTGGCCGACGCGCCGCTGGCAAGGATCCCGTCAGCGAGGGTGCCACCGGAGCCGGTCGCTCCTCCCGCTGTTCCTGCGCCATCGGCCGTCGCGGCACCCAGGGCGGCCGCCCCACCAGCTGTCCACGCGCCAGCGGCCGCCGGGCCGTCGGCTGCCCCCGCGCCGTCGGCTGCCCCCGCCGCGTCGGCCGTTCCTGCGCCGTTGGCTTCCCCCACCGCGTCGGCCGTTCCTGCGCCGTTGGCTTCCCCCACCGGGTCGGCCGTCCCCGCCGCGTCGGCCAGCCCCGCGCCGTCGGCCGGCCCCGGGCCGTCGGCTGCCCCCGCCGCGTCGGCCGTTCCTGCGCCGTTGGCGGCCCCCACCGCGTCGGCCGGCCCCGCGCCGTCGGTCGGCCCCGCGCCGTCGGGCGCCTCCGTGCACGCGGAAGACGGTGCCCAGATGGCGGGCGCCTGGCCCGGCATGAGTGCGGGTACTGACCCCTACGCGACCCCCGTCCCGGCCGTGGACACGCTGACGTTCCCGGCCGACCCCGGCTTCCAGGCAGTGCCGGACCCACCCGGCTTCTACGATCCGGCCGATCCCGCCCCAGCGCGCGGCGCGCCCACTAGCGACGTCGGCGGCCGGGCAGCACGGCGGCAGCGGGTCCCGACCCGGGATATCTTCTGCGAGCTCGCCGACCTCGCGTCCATCCCGCGCGCCGCGTACGCGCTGGAAACCGAGACCGATGGGGCTATGTGCCTGCTCCCCACGCCCGGCGGGTTCGAGGTCTTCATCGCGGCGGATGGGGCCAGGCACGAGGTCCGCACCTTCGCCGAGGAGGAAGCGGCCTACTTCTACCTGTTCGGCGTCCTGGTGGCCGAGGCCATCCGCAGTGGCTCGCTGGCCCGCACGGTCGCCGTGGCCGATCCGCACAACAACCTGGCGTAGGTGGCTCTGGCCGAGATCGGCCAGATGCGCCCGGGATATCCGGTCTGGCCGGTTCGGGCGCCCGGCGCGACGCCGACAGCCGCCGGCCGGCATCCGGCGCCCGGCGTCCGGCGTCCGGCGTCCGGCGGGCAACTTCGTCACCGCACGCGTCGCATGGCGCCCGGAACGGCACCTGATAGCCGTGTGGGTGGTGCTGAAGGTGCAGCGTAGACGGATGGTTGAAGAATTTCGCACGCGTATATGACTCGGGCGGATATTGTTCAAGTGCCGGCGGGGCTGACGGTCCCCCGCTCCCCAAGCAGCCCCGCCGGCGCTTCCAGGGTCCGGGAGGCGGTAACGCCGCCGACCGCACAGCCGGGCCCAAGCCCCTGTGCAGGCCCGATGACCAGGCGCGACAATGAGCACCATGAACGCAGCAGCGGGTCCCCAGCAGCGAACCGTCCAGGTCTGCCAGTCATGATCCCTGTCACCGGCGCCCAGTACCGGATCGGCGCGGGCCCTTACTCGGCGGTCATCACCGAACTCGGGGCCGGCCTGCGCGAACTGACCCACCGTGGCGCTAACGTGATCGCGGGTTACCAGCCCGACGAACTTCCCCCTGGGGCGGCAGGCCAGCTGCTCGTGCCCTGGCCCAACCGGATCGACCGCGGCCGTTACTCGATGGCTGGCACCGAGTACCAGCTCGACCTGAGCGAGCCCGCCAATGGCAACGCCATCCACGGCCTGACCAGGTGGCTGCCGTGGGCCGCCGTTCGCCACGACGCCGACACGGTGCTTCTTCACACGGCCGTACTCGGGCGGGCGGGTTATCCGTTCTGTCTGGAAATGGATGCGGAATACCAGCTCAGCGACGACCACGGGCTGCAGGTGAGTATTACCGCGCGCAACACCGGCTCCCGTCCAGCGCCGTACGGCACCGGCTCCCATCCCTACCTGGGCGCTGGCACGGCGACCGTGGACGAGTGCACGCTTAGCCTGCCGGCGGCGCGCTGGCTGCCCGCGGATGAGCGGGGCATCCCGGTAGGCGAGGCGCGCGACGTGACGGGCACCGACGCCGACTTCCGGGCTGCCCGGCCGATCGGGGACGTGCGCCTGGATCACGCGCTCACCGGGCTGGCCCGCGACGAGCTGGGCCGCGCCCGGGCGCGGCTGACCAGCGAGCACCGCCAGGTCGAGCTGTGGGCCGGCCAGGGCTACCACTGGCTCCAGGTCTTCACCGGCGACACGCTGGACGCCAGCCGGCGCCGCCGCGCGCTCGCCGTCGAGCCCATGACCTGCCCACCGAACGCCTTCGTCAGCGGCACCGATCTGATCATCTTGGATCCCGGCAGCAGCGTGACCCATACCTGGGGGATCGGGGTGACCGGGCCTTAGCGGGCGTCTCGGTGGCGCGC
>Ga0306920_100015769_pt1 | contig 10375 bp, 10 predicted proteins | sample flu12Cox44000170_FD_204666 | JGI IMG/M metagenome (GOLD analysis project Ga0306920, IMG submission 204666) | Lab enrichment of tropical soil microbial communities from Luquillo Experimental Forest, Puerto Rico - flux4day.12C.oxic.44.000.170 (v2)... | ecosystem: Environmental > Terrestrial >...
GGAATTTCATGGCGACGATTTGGCCTAGCGTCAGGTCTTCCGCGCGAAAGACCTCGCCCATTCCGCCCCGGCCAGCGAGCGCCACGATGCGATAGCGCTCCGCAACGATTTGCCCGGGAGTGAACCGGCCGCCGCCGATGGCGTCCGAGCTCGTCAGCGGATTTGCAGTCAGAGCGGGACGCGGATTGCGCGAGGGCCCGGGTGCAGAGGGCGGTTTGCGCGGCATGGACGCGGGAGGCGAAATGCTTGCGCCTTGGCGGCCGCTGTCATGGTCCACGAGCGTCGCTCCCGTGTCGGAATCCGTCGCCTGGCCGCAGGACGAACAGAACTTCGCGTTTGCCGGAACGTTTGTGCCGCAAGCTGAGCAAAACATGAGCGGCTGAGAGTTTATCACTGGTTCGCATCACCGGGCGAAGGCCCGGGCGGTTGCCCTTTGCATCCGGTCATAACGTGAAGGAGCAATGCGGCGAATGGCTTCAGGAAATGCGCTCCACGTGGACAGCCGTGCCGTAAGCAAGTACTTCGGTAACGCCTTGCATCACTTCCGTGGCGTCGTAACGCAGGCCAATGACGGCATTGGCGCCATGCTCGCCGGCGTGTTGTAACAGGAGCTCGAAGGCCTCTTCGCGCGTTCTCTCGCACAGGTTCGTAAGCAGAGTGATATTGCCACCCCAAATCGTTTGCAGCGCAGCCCCGAGATTGCCAATGAGGCTGCGCGAGCGCACCACAATTCCGCGAACAATCCCGAAATTCCCGACAATCCGATACCCCGGCAGATCCAGTCCGGAAGTAACCATTCTCGCATCGACTGTTGGCATTTCTCTCTCCTTAAAGCAATGGAACGGCTCCTGAAACCGTCATACACAACCGTTGACGGGTGCGATTCTAACCGCTTCATCCGCGCTCCGCGAACGATCTTCGTCTGCTATTCTTTGAGAAAATGGAACCACTCTTTTACTCACTGGCGATCATCCAGATTCTGCTCGGCGCCTATCTCGTCTGGCAAGCGATGCAGTGGCTTGCCTTTGTGCGCCGGCGGCTGTACTCCGATCCCGGATTCTACGCGCCGCGCGTGGCCGTGCTTTGCCCATGCAAGGGTAGCGAGCCAGGGCTCGAGCGCAATCTGGTTTCGTTGACGGAATTCGAGCGACAGAACTACGAAGTCTTTTTCATCCTCGCGTCCGAGAAAGATCCCGCCCGCAGCATCATTGAACGGGTGGCGAAGCGTTCCCGGGTCAAGACAAACATGGTGATTGCGGGGAAACCCGTGAATTGCGGTGAGAAGGTGAACAATCTGCGAACCGCCGTCGAACAACTCCCCGAAGAATTTGAGGTGCTGGTGTTCACCGATTCCGATGGCCGGCCCGGGAAGCACTGGCTGCACTATCTGGTTGCCCCCCTGGCGGATTCGCGCGTCGGAGCCACCAGCACGATGCGCTGGCTGATTCCAAACAGCGGCAACCTGGCGACCAGGCTACTCGCAGCCTGGAATGCGCCGATTGTCACCATGCTCGGCGAGAAGGCCGGGAATTTCTGCTGGGGCGGAGGTACGGCGATTCGGCGCGCTACCTTCGACCAATCGGGCGTGCTGGCGGAATGGAAAAACTCGGTAAGTGATGATTATTCATTGACGCGCGCGCTGGAACGAACCGGGCGCTCCATCGTGTTCATCCCCGAGAGCCTGACGATCTCTTATGTGGAGACGGACTTCAGGGGATTGCTGGAATTCACCAACCGGCAAATCCTGATCACGCGCGTCTACGCGAGCAAAATGTGGAGGGCGGCCGCACTCACGCATCTCCTTTATTGCTTGACGTTGTTACTGGGCTTCGGCTTGATACTGACCACGCTGTTCGCGGGAAGGCCGGCGCTCCAGCTGGTGATCGTGACGTTTCTGCCCGTGCTGTTGTCCGCCATCCGAGGAGGGTTGCGCCTTACCGGTGTGATGGAAGCATTGCCTACTGCGCGCACGCAAATCATGGGACTGGCGTCGGTTTATGTCCTGCTCCCTGTTTTCCTGCCATTCCTGTACTTGGCGAACTTTGGTAACTCTTTGCTTACTCGCAAAATCCGCTGGCGCGGCCTGGTATACGAGCTCATTAGCCCACAGCAGACGCGGGTATTTTGATTCTCGCCGTTTGCGCATAAATGCCGCAGAGTTTTCCACAGCAAGTGGAGCGGCACGGACCAGCCGAGAAAAACTGCTCATTTATCGCATGCTTAGTACGATTTGGGCAGCGCAGATGCAAAGCAGCTTCGCCAAATTTTCGTGGAAAAAATTCGCGTGCCGTGAAATTCCTACCCGCAGCTAAGGTACAGCACTTAGGTTATTCAGATGTAAACCTCAGCTTGTGAAAGACTTGCATTTCTTGAACTGCGGAAGAATGCTTGCAGGTCTCAGATAGTTCGGCAGGTTGTCCTCCGACGGACTTTCAGGGAGTCCTTGCCCAACCCTGTTGCTGCCGTTCATTGGGTAACAGGAACGCGTTCGATCGCCATCATATCATGCACCTTCGGGCGAGTTACCCAATCGGGGATACTGCCTCGTCGAGGGGCGCAGACTACTAAAAAATCCTTGGCTTCGGTTACATCACGAGGCTGCATTCTGAGGGGGGTGCACGTGAAGGTAATCCGCAGAGGTGACCATCCGCATGAGCTGTTGACAGCCCGTCCCATCTCCCACCGTAATACTTTCTTCTTTTACGAAAAGAACTCTGGCGTCGCACACTTCCACGTGCAGGCGGGTCCCGATGGGCGTCTCCCGGTAGACCAAGCGGCCGGACTGCTGGCCATGCATTGTCTGGTGCGGGGCCAGAGCCCCAATGACTACGCGGTCTTGGTCCAGGCAGAAGACGACATCCTGGAAAACCTTATAGAAAAGGCTGACCATCTGCTTGAGGCTGGCAAGGCCGTTCACGGCCAGGTGCGGTTAACCCGCAGAGAAGAGGAAGTTCTTGCCGGCGTTTCGGATAGTCTCTCCAACAAGGAAATTGCCGCGCATCTCAACCTTTCCGAAAGAACCGTGAAATTTCACGTTTCCTCCTTGTTGGCAAAATTCCAGGTGCGCGGCCGCATGGAGCTGGTTCGCGAAGCGGCGCGGCACACCATGGGAGCGGTTCCCGACCCCATGCCCGTAGCCGCGAGAGATGCTCGTTCCTATGCTCCACCGATAAAGAACTACCCCCCGCCGCGGCGCTCTGCCGCTGTCGTTCCCCTGGCAAAACGGCAATTGATGGCTTGACCCAAAGCAGTTCCAATCTTGTGGAACCAAAAAAAGGCCCTCGCCCGAGGCGAGGACCTTTTTGTTTTTTGGGATTCTCTCGCAAGTCGATTACTTCTTGGCCGCCGCAAAGAGTTCCGCGGCTTTGTCCCAGTTCACAACGTTCCACCAGGCTTTGATGTAGTCGCCTCTTACGTTTTGGTATTTCAGATAATACGCGTGTTCCCAGACGTCCAGGCCCAGCACCGCTTTGGCGTCTCGACCCAGCAAATAGGGCGTGTCCTGATTGGCGGTCGAATCCACCGCCAGCTTTCCGTCTTTCACCATGAGCCAAGCCCAGCCTGAGCCGAAACGGCCCATTCCCGCAGCGGTAAACTTTTCCTGAAAGCCGGCAAACGAACCGAAAGAGGAGTTGATTGCCGCGGCAAGGTCTCCTTTGGGCTCGCCTCCCGCGCCTTTTTTCATCAGCGTCCAAAACAACGAGTGGTTCCAGTGGCCGCCGCCGTTGTTGCGGACGGCCGTGCGGATATTGTCGGGGATGGAATCGAGTCCTTTCAGCAAGTCGTCAATGGACTTGGCCTGGAGCGCCGACTGGCCTTCCAGGGCCTTGTTCAGATTCGTAACGTAGGCGCCGTGATGTTTGTCGTGATGGATCTCCATCGTTCTGGCGTCGATGTAGGGTTCCAGTGCGTCAAAAGGATAAGGAAGCGGGGGCACGCTAAATGCCACGGGTTTTTCCTCCAGAGTGAGATTTGAGTCCGCAGTGGTCACGCAGCCGGCGCGCGGAGGATCCGCTCCAATCTTTTCTGTCCCGAGCAACCCTGCGCCGACGAAACTCGAATGCGAAAGGAATTTTGCGGCGATTCATGGAACCTCGGTAGCGCGGAGGGCTAGTTGGCCAGCGCTCGGATTATACCCCGAGCACCATGGGGATTGGTAATCGGAGCTCCTGGGACTGAAGCTGGCCGTCTTGCGGTTCGCGGGTTCCTTCCTCGGCTGCTTCTCCGCTGCGCAATCATTGGATGCGCGAGAGCGCCCATTGGGCAGATTCGGCAACGATCGCATCGTCGCAACTGGCCAATCTTTGTAGGGAAACGAGGATGCGAGCGTAGTTCGCGCCACCCGGCCGGATGCCGGAGTTTCCTGCCGCGATACAGGCGTTACGCACGAGCCCGCTCCATTTAGTGCGCTTCAGCGGGCTAGCGCGAAAAACTTTGCGAAAATCCGCCTCGCTGAGCGTCAGAAGCCAATCGAGCCTTGGGAGGAAAAGGGAATCCTCCTTCGCCCTCGGCGCCTCCGATGGGACCGCCGCTTTCTGGTGTGGCGGCAAATCTCTCGGCTGAAATTGCACCAGGGGGGAAGCCGGTGCGCGGCGGTTCCACGGGCAAACATCCTGGCAGATGTCGCAGCCAAACACATGACTGCCCATCGGCTCGCGAAGTTCCCTGGGAACGCTGCCGCGCAACTCAATGGTCAGGTAAGAAATGCACTTGCGCGCGTCCATGACATAGGGTTCGACGAAGGCTTGTGTCGGGCAGGCCTCCAGGCATCTTTGGCAACTCCCGCACAAGTCCGGCGGCGGCATTTCTCCCTCTCCGACGGTCGGTTCCAAATCCAGGGTCGTCAGAATCACACCGAGGAAAAAGTACGAGCCCAGCGTCTGGTTGAGCAGCAGCGTATTCTTCCCTAGCCAGCCCAGGCCCGCGTACTTCGCAAGTACACGTTCCTGGACCGGCCCCGTATCCACGTAAGCGCGCGCCTCGAAAGGGCCGGGGAAGCGTGCTCGAAGCAGCGCGATCAGCCCCTCGAACCGCCCCCTCAGTACTTCATGATAGTCGTCGCCCCAGGCGTAACGAGACACCCAGCCTCTCGGGTCGTCCTCGTCGGCTCGGAGCTTGGCGACTGTCGAAAGGGGGTACTCGGTGTTGTAGTTGAGCAAGCAGACGATAACGCTGCGTACTCCGGGCATGGCCGCGCGTGGATCGTCACGGCGCGGGTCGGAAAGATACTTCATTTCGCCCGCGTAACCGCGTTTGAGCCAGCCCTGCGTGTTTTCCAGTTCCGGGAATTTTCCCGCGCGTACCACACCGCACAGGTCGCAACCGATCCGCTTCGCTTGCTCTACAATCCAGATTGTATCCGCCGCCTCGCCCATCCAAGAGATTGTGCCGCAGCGGAGCCCCGGAGGCGAGTCTCAGGTGGGGCGCGCGTCAGCCGGGATCAAGCTGTTCTTTGCGGGGTCGGAGTGAGCGCAACGCCATCAAAGAAAACTGCGAATCGCGGTATCCTCGTCGGTAAAGATATCAAACACGGTGTACAGCTTTGTGATTTGAAGAAGATCGCGCACTTTCTTCGTCAGTTGGAGCAGCTTCAATTCCCCACTTTGATTCTTCACCGCGGTGTACCCGCTGACGAGTTCGCCGATTCCGGAGCTGTCGATGTAATCGACATCCGCAAGGTTCAACAGGATTTTCTTTCTCTCATCCTGAAGAAGCCCGCGAATGGTCTTGCGCAGCAGCGCGCTGCCGTCGCCAAGAGTAATGCGCCCGCTCAAATCCACAACCGTAACCGGCCCGGCATCGCGATACGTGGCTCGTAGTGCCATATTCCCTGAACTCCCGTTCCTCAAGCTCCCCGCTTGGTCGCAGTGTCTTCTCCGCCTCGGCCGTTCGCCGCGTTGCCGCCGGGCAAGGGCAATTTCTTGGACATGACAATTTCCGCCCCGCCGGTCCGCCCAGTAACCACGTCGAACTCATCCATGAACGCGCGCATCAAAAAGATCCCGCGCCCCGAAGTGCTTAGCAGGTTTTCTTCCGCCAGAGGGTCTGGCACATCGGCCAGAGTGAAGCCGGTGCCTTCGTCCAGCACATGAATGATCAGCTTTTCCGAGGTAATGTCCACGGCGAGATAGATTTTTTTCTCCCGCCGCTCCTGGTTTCCATAGTGAAACGCGTTGATGACCCCCTCGCGCACGCTCATCCCGATGCGATAGCAATCGTCCTCGCCAAATCCCGCGGCCTCCGCCACGCGCAGACACATCTCCTCGGCAAGGTTGACGCTCTCCACCTGCGTCTCCAGTGTGATTTCGAGATGTTTGGCGCCGGCCGTCATTGTTTCGCAATGTGGCTCCCGGGACGCCACAAGGTGAACGCATTTATGGGTAACATAGCCAATGAAACGGAGTCAATGGACGTCCGTACCCTGCCCTGGTCGGATTCCGGATTCTACCCGAGTCCGGCAAGGAATGTGAAGCAACCGCACGGCCCCTTTCCGCAGAGCATGGAGGCCGCTTCCTGCTCCAACCGGATTATTTCGTTGCCGGAAATCTTCCCCCACCGGGCCGGATAGGGCATAATCACACTCCTGCTTTTCCCGAGAGCGTCACCCGATGAGAAAATCAGCCGTGCGCGTCATCCTGGCCCTTGCCGCATTGAGCAACGTCGCCGTTGCCGCGGCACGAGCCCAGCAGGCGCCCCTCACGCCCGCCCAAAAAGAACAACGCATCCAAACCGAGAAAGAACTCGAATCCCTGGCCATCATCGATCGCAAAGTGATGGTGGCCATGCGCGACGGCGTACGCCTGGCCACGGACGTCTACCGACCCCAAAACGCCACCGGCAGAATCCCCACGATCTGGGTTCGCACTCCGTACAATTTCAGCTTCTGGGATATACGCAACGGAGTTCCTGCGGACATGAATACCATCCTGACGGCAATCAAGCGCGGCTACGCTTACGTGCTCCAGAACGAGCGCGGCCATTTCTTCTCCGAAGGCAATTACGACATTCTTGGTGCGCCGCGCGCCGACGGCGATGACGCGCTCACTTGGATTTCCTCGCAACCTTGGTCCAACGGCAAGGTCGGCACGACGGGTTGCTCCTCCACCGCCGAATACCAGATGGGCATCGCTGCCATGGGTAATCCCGCGTATGCCGCGATGAACGTCCAGGGTTTCGGCGCCGGTGTCGGCCGCGTCGCACCCTATTACGAGCAGGGCAATTGGTACCGCGGCGGCGCCGTCCAGATGCTTTTCATCGCCTGGCTTTACGGCGAGCAGAACCAGGTGCGGCCGATGTTCCCGCCCAATACCTCGCAGGCCGATCTCATCCGCGAATCAAAATCCTTTGATCTCGCGCAACAACTCCCGCCCATCGAATGGTCCAAAGCTCTTTGGCATCTCCCCGAACAAGACATCCTGAAGGCGGTCGACGGACCTCCCGGAATTTTCGCCGACCCGATGCCCGTCCCCACTGGCGGCCGCATGATTCAGCGCACTCCAAACGATCCCGCCTGGTACAAAGGCGGCCTGTACCACGATGACATGCCGCTCAACGTTCCCGGCCTCTGGTTTATGTCCTGGTACGACGTTTCGATTGGTCCGAACCTCGCTCTTTACAATCACACGCGCAAAAACGCCAAGGGCGAGATCGCCAGCGAGCAGTGGGCCATCATCGCTCCGGTCACGCACTGTGCCTACACGCGCGCCGCCGAGGACACCATCGTCGGCGAACGCAGCATGGGCGACGCCCGGCTCGACTACCAGGAGATTATCTATAGCTTTTTTGACCGCTTCCTCAAAGGCGAGAAAAGCCCGCGCCTCGATGCGCTTCCGAAAGTCACCTACTACACCATGGGCATGAACAAGTGGCAATCTTCCGACGCCTGGCCGCCAGCCGGGTCGCACCCGCTGACGTTATATCTATCCGGCGCCGGCCAGGCCAACTCCTTAACGGGAGACGGCTTGCTCCTGACTTCTGCGCCACAAACCGATAAGCCCGACAGCTTCACCTACGATCCCATGAACCCCGTGCTCTCCCACGGCGGCAACGTGTGTTGCACGGGTGACGCTGTTCAGGCGGGCGCGTTCGACCAGCGCAGGATGGAGGCGCGCTCCGACATTCTCGTTTACACCTCTGAGCCCTTTAAGGAAGGCATTGAAGTAAGCGGTCCGATTATTCCAACGCTCTATGTCTCGTCCGACGCCAAAGACACGGACTTTACCTTGAAGGTCCTCGACGTGTATCCCGATGGTCGCGCCTATAACCTCGATGAATCCATTCAACGCATGCGTTATCGCGACGGCTACGACAAGCCGTTGGTGTGGATGGAACCGAGTAAGGTCTACAAGCTGACGCTGCAGCCCCTGAACACCAGCAACTATTTCGAAGCCGGTCACCGGCTGCGCATCGAGGTTTCCAGCAGCAATTTCCCGCGCTTCGACCGCAACCTCAATACCGGCGGCAACAATTACGACGAATCACACGGCGTCGTCGCCCACAACTCCGTCCATCATTCCCGGCAATACCCTTCCCAGCTCACCGTCACCGTTGTGCCGGCCCACCCCACCGGCCCTCGCTGACCGGCGCGTCTGTCGAGTTGATTAAGCACCGAGGTCTCGGCGCATTTTGTAGCGGTCGTGTTCTGGGGCGGGCTGCCGCCCTCAGCGGCTTTCTAAATATTCAATCGCACGGCGAACAATCTCGCAACGCGCCTCCCATACCGTGTACCGTTGCCCACCGATCGTAATGGTGTCAGACGCGAACTGCATCAACCAGGGAGACAGCCCCGCCATTCGTGGGTTGCTCGAACCGCTCAAAACCAAGCCTGAAATCGTCTGAACGTGCTGTTTCAGATCCCGGAAATCCGCCAACTCAAAACCCGACGGGATTTGCGGATGAGCAGCGACCAGTTGACGCCGCAGCTCCTCGGGCGTTCTGCCGAAAAGCGCGGAAGCAAGTGTCGCCGAGCGGCCCCACTGAGCGTCCGCCCTCTGAAAGTCTGCCCTTGCAAAGGGCCGCTTGAACAACGCATCGAATTCTTGCTCGTCCATCGATATTCTCCGCCCGTGACGGAACAGTTTAACAAACCAAGCGCGTCCCGGTCTTTTGATCGAATCCGCCGGAGGGACAAGCGCCGCGGTCGCGGATCGGCTTAGTCTGATTCTTTTGCCGCGACGCCGCCGCGGCCCACCGATTATCCGCCTTCGCCGCGGTCCGCTGCCCTCTCCGCCTCGCCCGCCGCCCGCACGCCATACTGCGCCAGGATGTCGTTGAGTGTCACGACCCCTCTCAGTTGGTGCACGTTGGCCCGGCTCACCACCGGCAGCAGGTCCAGTTGGCTCGCTCCCATACGATCCAAAGCCAGATGCAGCGAATGGTCGACATGCACGTGGGGAAAAGCGCCTGCGCTCACAAGCTCACGCAAGGGTTTGGCTGCCGAGCCTTCCCCCGCCGCTTGTCGCAACCGTTCGAGGCTTACCACGCCGACTACTCCGCTACCGTCACAGACCGGCCAGGCCCGAAACTCGCTCGATCTCGTTCTTTCCAGGGCTTCCTGAACAGCCAGGTCCGCGGGAAGAACTTCGGTGGCCTCGCGCATCGCATGATTCACCTGTCGCTGTGTTTCCTGCTGTCGGCTCTCCGCCCTTGGCAGGTGAAGGCCGTCCTGATGCGCCAGTTCGTCGTAAATGGGTTTCGGTTGCAGCTTCGCGGAGATGAAAAAACTCACCAGGTTGGAGATCATCAGCGGGACGATCACTGCGTAGTCTCTGGTAATCTCGAAAATCATCAGCACCGAAGTCATCGGCGCGCGCACAATCCCCGCAAACGCCGCGCCCATTCCCACCAGTGCATAGGCGCCCGGCGTTCCCACGGTATGCGGGAAAAAGTGGTTCGCAACGTTGCCCACTACTCCGCCGAGCATCGCGCCAAGAAACAGGCTCGGCCCGAAAATTCCTCCCGCGTTCCCCGAAGCATAGCATGTCGCCACCGCCACCAGCTTCAACACCAGCAGCAGGGCCATCAGCTTCAGCGCCATCCCGCCGTTCAGGGCTTCGCCGACATGGTTGTAGCCTACCCCCAGCAACTGCGGCACAAACCAGCCCATGACTCCCACCATCACCCCGCCCGCCGCGGGCTGGAACCACCGCGTCTTCTTCGGAAATTTCAGAAATCGTGCGCGCATCCCCAGCAAGAACTTCGTGAACGCCACGGAAAGCAATCCGCCGAAGACTCCCAGCACGGCGTAAATACCGAATTCCGCGGGGTTCACCAATTGATACTGCGGCACACGGAACAGCGGATTGTTGCCCAACAACAGTCGCAGCATGGCCCACGAGGTTGCCGAGGCCAGCACTACCGAACCCAATATCGGCGC
>Ga0306920_100015772_pt1 | contig 10373 bp, 8 predicted proteins | sample flu12Cox44000170_FD_204666 | JGI IMG/M metagenome (GOLD analysis project Ga0306920, IMG submission 204666) | Lab enrichment of tropical soil microbial communities from Luquillo Experimental Forest, Puerto Rico - flux4day.12C.oxic.44.000.170 (v2)... | ecosystem: Environmental > Terrestrial >...
CTTCCCGCAGCCGGACGGCCCGACCAGCACCATGAACTCACCGTCGGCGATGGTGCAGGTGAGGTCGTCAACCGCCGTCGTCCCGTTCGGGAAGACCTTCGTGACCTCGTGGAACGAGACCTCGGCCACGATCAGGACCTCCTGTGTGAGCGGTTGCCACTCACGGCAGCACGACCGAGCGAGTCAGGTGCTTCGGATGATCGGGGTCGAGTCCGTGAGCCTCGGCGAGCTCGACGGCCATCCGCTGGATGAGCACGAGTTCGGCCATCGGATCTGACGCCGGGTTGACGACGGTTGCGCCGGTGATGGCCACGTCGGCGAGCACGCCCGGATCGACCGGCCCGATCGCCCACACCAGGGTCGCGCGGCCGGCCACGCTGATCGGGCCGTGGCGGTATTCCATCGCCGGGTACGCCTCGGTCCAGGCGGAGGCCGCTTCGCGCAGCTTGAGCGCCGCCTCATTCGCAAGGCCCACGGTCCAGCCCTGCCCCAGGAACACGAACTGCTTGAACTCCGTGGGCTCTACCGGAAGCGGCTCGGCGAGCGCTGCCTCCCCGTCCACAATCGCGGCTTCGAGCCGATCACCGATATGTGCCCGCAGCAGGGCTAGCGCCGTGGTCGCAAACCGCGTCTGAACAACCGACTGCTCGTTCGCGAAATCCAGCACGATCGTGTCGTCGGCGGCCGCTGCGACCGGCGAGCCGGGGACTGCCGTGACCGCGACCGTGGCGATGCTTCCCCTGAGCATCTCGAGCGTGCGCAGGACCTCCGTAGTGGTGCCCGAGCGCGAGATGGCGACCACCCGCCCGTAGCTCCGGTGCGGCGACAGCTCGGGGGCGGTCGCCGCGTCCGTCGTGCCCAGGTTCCGTTCCTCGCGGAGCGCGGCATATGCCTGCGCGACGTGATAGGAGGTCCCGCAGCCGATCGCGGCGGCTGGCTCGCCGGGCGCCGGCAGCGAGCCTGCGGCCGCTGCAGCCACGCTCGCGGCCTTCCGCCACAGGGCAGGCTGGCTGGCGATCTCGCTCGTAATGGCACGCACCCAGATGAATCTACCGTTCTGATCGCTCAGGCAGCAACATTAACGACCAGAAGCAGCCTTGCAGAGCGCACGAGTGTGTTCTAATATCCGCTCATCCGAGCGAGAACGAAAGCAAATGAAACGACAGCGAGTTCTCGGGATCGCGTTGGTCGCTGGTCAACGCCGGGTGGCGCGGGCGATCAACGGGCCGTTAGCGGATGGCCCATGAGCGGCCGGAGGCGCAGCCGGCCGGAGACCACGGGCTCACCGCGATGATCCGCACGGCCGGGACGTCGCGCATGGGGGTCAGCCTGGCCTTCGCAACCGCGCTTTTCCTGCTGCTGGCGGCGGCATGCAGCGCCAGCGGCAAGCCTGCCGTCCCGCACCGGTCCCCTGCCGCCGCCCCCGCCGCGATCAGTCCGCCGGTCCCCCGGGGCACGCTGCGGGTCACCGGGGTGCTGCGCGACGGCTCGGCAGTCCAGGCGACCGGGCTGTCCTGGCGGCCGTCGCGGCTGCCCCCCGGTGACAGGCTGCTGAGCTTCGAGGTCGGTTACAAATGGGAGGCGTGCACGGCGCTGTCCGGGGGCGGGCATTGCGCCACCGGGGCGGACAGCACGGTGACGCCGTTCGCGGCGCGCAGCTACGTCGCCGGGCACGCCGATACAGGGGACTACCTGAAGATCACCGAGACGGCCACCGAGGTCGTCGAGACCAACCCGGCCACGTTTGCGTTCAGCGTCCGCCATGCGTCGCGCAGCTACACGGCCCCCGGAACCGTCGGACCGTACCCCCGCAATCAGCGTCCCGTGAGCAGCTTCCTGAACGGGCTGCCCGAGCAGCGCACCGGCTCCAACCAGGAGTACTTCCAGGTGAGTCCGCCGCATTACAGCGCGTCGGACGGGCCCGTGTCACAGCGCTACCAGGTGGACAACGGGCGGTGGCACCCGATGCCGGGCAGCAGGGTCTTCGAGACCGGCAGGCTCGGCGTGGGCAGGCACCGCGTCGTAGTCCTCACCGCCGACCGGGCCGGGGACACGGTGCTCTCCTTCGGCTGGCAGGTGATTCCGCTCCCAGCGCCCGTGTCCTGCACCAGGCCGCACGGCGGGTCCTGCTGGTACCCGCCACACCTGGACCGCACCGGCCACCCCATGCGCTGGGACTGGCAGATCGGCCGGGTGACCCCGCTCGAGCGGACGGGCAGGAGCGCCGTCGACATCTACGACATCGACGGCTTCCTGACCAGCCCCGCCGGGATCCAGCGGATCCACACAGCGTGGCAGGCCAGCACGCTGGCCCACCCGAAAACCGTCTGCTACCTGGATCTGGCATGGGAGGATTACCGGCCGGACGGCAGCGTGGCGCCGTACGGGCGCGCCTTTCCCGCCAGCACGCTCGGTAACATCTACTACGGCTACCCGGACGAGCGCTGGGTCGACTTCCGCCAGCTCGACGAGCTGAAGCCGATGCTCAGCGAGCGGATCGCCATGTGCGCGCGCAAGGGATTCGACGCGGTCGAACTGGACGACATCGACAGCTTCGACCCGGTGGGAACCACCGGGTTCCAGCTCACCCCGGGCGACGCGCAGAACTATCTCGCCTATGCCTTCAACCAGGCGCACCGCGACGGGATGACCGTGCTGTGGAAGAACACGCCCGGTCTCGCCTGGTGGGGCGTGCGCTACGCGGACGGGGCCGTGGTCGAGGAGTGCTACCTCTACCACCAGTGCTTCGCCGCCTGGCAGCGTGGCAGCAAGCAGGACGGCATCACCTGCTCCGGGCTGCACGGGCCGACGCCCTGCGGGTGGGACGTTTTCACCGCTGACCACACGGCCCGCCAGCCGGCCGGCAAATGGGTCGGTGAGGCCGAGTACGGCGCGGACAACTACGTGTGCAATCCCGGGCAGCGCTGCCCGGACCGGCGGCTGTTCACCACCTACTGCCACCAGGTGTACGCACCGGCCAACGGCTTCGCCGCCGTCAAGTTCGATGTCAATCTCGACGGCCACGTCTTCCGCCCCTGCCCGGCCGGCGGGTAGCCGGTTGCTTCACCCGCCGGCCCTTGCCCGGTCCCGCCTCCACAATTAGACTGAACGTTCAGTCAGAACTAAGGAGAGCGCGGTGGCCGTCCAGCAGGAGAGCCCGGTGCGGAGGCCGGATGGTCTCCAGCGTGTCATCAGCGAGCAGGAAGCGATCTTCGTCCGGCGGCAGCCAGAATCGGCCCAGCTGGCCACCAGGGCCGGCCAGTCCCTGGCCGGCGGGGTCACCTCCAGCTGGCAGATCACCGCCCCCCAGCCGGTCTGGCTGAGTCATGGCCGCGGCTCCAAGATCTACGACGTCGACGGCAACGAGTACGTGGACTTGCACGGCGGGTACGGCGCCGCGCTGGCTGGCCATGCCCACCCGGCCATCGTCGAGGCGGTCCGCAGCCAGGTCATCCTGGGCACCCATTTCGCCCAGCCGACACCGAACGCGGTGCTGGTGGCCGATGAACTGGCCCGCCGGTTCGGGCTGCCGCTGTGGCGGTTCGCCAACTCCGGCACCGAGGCGACCATGGATGCCGTCCACCTGATGCGGGCCATCACCGGCCGGGATCTGATCATCAAGGTGGAGGGCTGCTACCACGGCCACCACGACTCGGTGCAGGTCTCGGTCGCCCCGGACGCCGAGGCGGCGGGCCCGCCCGGGAAACCCGCCCAGGCCCCGTCCAGCACCGGCATCCCGGGCGCGATCGTCGCGCTGACCCTGGTCGCCAGCTTCAACGACCTCGACAGCGTGGCCCGGCTGCTGGACGAGCACCCGGACGAGGTGGCCGGGATGATCATCGAGCCGATCATGATGAACGCTGGGATCATCCACCCCGAGCCCGGCTACCTGGCCGCGCTGAAGGACCTGCTGCACGCCCACGGCGCACTGCTGACATTCGACGAGGTCAAGACCGGGCTGACTGCCGGGCCTAACGGTGCTACCGGGCTGACCGGGGTCACCCCGGACATCACCTGCCTGGCCAAGGCAATCGGCGGCGGGGTGGCGGTCGCGGCCATCGGCGGCACCGCCGAGGTGATGGCACACGTCGCCGATGGCGACTACGAGATGGTGGGCACCTTCAACGGGAACCCGCTGGCCATGGCCGCGGCCCGGGCCATGCTGTGCCAGGTGGCCACCGACGAGGCCTACCGGCGGATCGAGCGGCTGCGGCAGCGCGCGGTCGGCGGGATCGAGCAGGCGATCGCGGACACTGGACTGGCCGCGCACGTGGTGTCGGCCGGCGCCAAGGGCTGCGTGGTGTTCTCCAGCCAGCCGGTCCGGGATTACCGCGGCTTCCTGGGCATCGACGACCGCTACAGCCACGCCCACTGGCTCTTCCAGCACAACGGCGGGGTGTTCCTGCCGCCCTGGGGCAAGATTGAGCAGTGGCTCATCTCGGTCCAGCACGACGAGGCGGATATCGACCGTCTGGTTGCTAACTTCCGCCGGTTCGCGCAGGCACTCAGTGCATAGACTGGCGATTCCCACCGGAACGCTTGCGTCGACCCCGCCAACAGGAGTACGTCTTATTGACGGATTGTTCAGTCAAGCCGTTGCTGCCCCCCGAGATACCCGGCGCCGCACGACCGCCCGGGAAGAGGTGACCTGACGATGCACCCGAGAGAAGGCTGGTCAGAGGATAGAGCACGGCAGCCGGGAATATCCCGGCGAGCCTTCATCAAAGGGAGCGCGGGAGCCGGGCTGCTGGCCAGCGGGCTGGGGCCGCTGCTGGCCGCCTGCGCGAGCGGCTCGAACACCACCGGTGGCCCCACCACCATCCCGCTGCCGCGCCCCAACAACCCAGTGACCTGGCCGATCTTCACGGACAACCAGGCGATCAAGAGCGGCCTGAAGCCCGAGCAGGGCGCCACGCTGAAGCTCTACAACTGGGTCGCTTACATCAACCCGCAGACCCTGAAGAACTTCGCCAAGAAGTACAACGTCCCGGTGCCGCAGGTGACCACGTTCAACACCATCAGCGAGGGCATGGCCAAGCTCCGTTCCGGGCAGCTGAACTTCGACATCTTCTTTCCCACCATCGACTACATGGGCCAGCTGGTGGAGGGCAAGCTCATCCAGCCGCTCAACCACAGCTACATCCCGAACATCAGCCAGGCGTGGCCCGACTTCACCAATCCCTTCTACGACGGGAAGTGGCAGTACTCGGTGCCGTACACCATCTACACGACGGGCATGGCATGGCGGAAGGACCACGTCCCGGAGGACCCCTACACGATGGCCAACCCCTGGGCCATGCCCTGGCAGGCGAAGTACAAGGGCAAGGTGGCCATCCTCGACGACTACCGGGAGTCCATCAGCCTGGCCCTGATGAAGGCCGGGATATACAACCTGAACACCAGCAACCCGGCTCAGATCGCGGCGGCGGGCAAGTCCCTGCAGCTACTGTCGGCCATGACTAACGTCCACATCGACGTCAACGACTTCACCGAGGTGCCCAGCGGCCAGATCTGGATCCACCACGCCTGGTCCGGGGACATGGCCACCGCCGCCAGTTACATGCCCAAGGGGGTCCCGGTCGAGGTGGTCGGCTACTGGGTCCCCCCCGACGGGAAAGGCCCGGTCGGCAACGACACGATCACCATCCTCAGGAACGCGCAGAGCCCAGTGCTGGCCCACCTGTTCCTGAACTACATGATCGACGAGCAGAACGCGCTGAACAACTACAGCTACACCGGGTACATGCAGCCTATTAACGGGATCACGCCAGAGCGGCTGGTCAGCGAAGGGCTGCTGCCGAAGACGCTGATGTCCACCACCGTGCTGCCGTCCTACTTCCGCCGTGGCGTGATGGAGCTCCAGCTCCCGGTACCTACCGACGTGCTGTGGCAGCAGGCCTGGCAGTCGGTGAGCCACGGGGCGTAGGCGGCCAGGCGTGACAGCGGGCGGTATCCGGGTGCGGCGGCGCGGCCAGCGGCAGCCTCACCGGCTGTTCTGGGTAGTGCTGGCCGCGCCGGGCATCCTGTGGCTGGCCATCCTGTTCGTGGTGCCGTTCTACGCGGTAGTGGCCGTGGCTGGCGGCCGGCTGAACCTGATCTTCGAGCAGCCGGTGGCGGTGTGGAACCCGTTCCAGTGGAGTTCCGCCAATCTGGCCAAGGCCTGGCAGGACGTCGCCGGGGCCGGCGCTTCCGTCGGCCCGATCGCCGTGCGGACGCTCGTCTACGTCGCCATCGCATCAGTGCTCTGCCTGGCCATCGCCTACCCGGCCGCCTACTTCGTGGCCCGGTTCGCCGGCCACCGCAAGGCGCTGTTCCTGGTGCTGCTGATCGCGCCGTTCTGGATCAGTTACATGATGCGCATGCTGGCCTGGATCGACCTGCTGCAAACCAACGGCTACGTCAACAAGGCCCTCGGCGTGCTGCAGCTGAGCCCGGTCAACTGGCTCGGCGGGCTGCCGGCGACGGTCATACTCGGGCTGGTCTACGGGTACATCCCGTACCTAATCCTGGTGCTCTACGCGGGACTGGACCGGATCGATCCCGCGCTCATCGAAGCGGGCCGTGATCTGGGCCTGGGGCGGGCCCGCACGTTCATCCGGGTCACCTTGCCGTTGTCCCGGCAGGCGATCCTCACCGGGATGCTGATCACGGTGCTGCCGATGCTGGGCGACTACTTCACCAACCAGCTCCTCTCCGGCACCACCGGCACGACCATGATCGGCAACGTCATCGACGGGCAGCTGCAGACCCCGGCTTTCCAGGCTGAGGGAGCGGTCCTGTCGCTGATGCTGCTGCTCGCCCTGACCATCCCCATGGTCTACTACGTGGTTGCCACCAACCGCTCATCGAGGTCGGCGGCGTGACGGCGGCCCGCACCGAGGCGCTCCCCACCCGGCCAGCCGGAATGGCGGTGGGCGCGCCCCGGCGCCTGTTTCCCCGCCGCAACCCGTGGCGCCACCCATGGTTCCTGGAAGGCTTCACCTGGCTATACCTCATCTGGTCACTGGTGCCGATCGCGCTTGCCGTCCTGTTCTCGTTCAACAACGGCAGATCCCAGTCCGTCTGGCAGGGGTTCTCCTGGCGGTGGTACTTCGCCGACCCGATCAATTCGGTCCTGCACGACCCCAATCTTCATGCCGCGGTGATCCAGACGGTCCGGCTCTCGGTTTTCACCACGTTGATCTGCGTGCCGCTTGGCGTTGCCTTCGCGCTGGGCATCAACCGGTGGCGGGGCGTCACCTCGGCGTCCGCCAACTTCGCGATGATCCTCTCGTTCGTGATCCCGGAGCTGATCTTCGGCGTGGCGCTGTTCTTCGTCTTTACCAACCTGTTCACCTTCATCGGGCTCGGCTCCTGGGCCGAGATCCTTGGCCTGGTGACCTGGAACGTGAGCTGGCCCGCGCTCATCGTGCAGGCGCGGCTGGTCACCATCGGCAGGCAATACGAGGAAGCCGCTGCCGACCTTGGCGCGACCCAGCTGCAGGTCATGCGCCGGGTCATGCTGCCTCTGCTGGCCCCGGCCATCTTCGCCAGCGCAGTGCTCGTCTTCTCTGGCGTCATCGACGACTTCGTGATCGTGGACCTGCTGAACTCCAACGCCTCGAACACGCCGATGTCGGTCTACATCTACTCCCAGCAGCATGGCGGCAATGGTGGCCCGGCGCTCAACGCGCTCGGCACCATCATGCTGGTGATGTCGTTCGTCGCCGTCATCATCGGTTACTTCGGGTACCGGTTGATGACCCGCGGCGAGCGGGGCAACACCCTGTCGGCCATCAACACCGTCGTGGAGTAAGCCAGTTGTCCTGGCCCTGCCCAGGACTGGCCGTACCCATCGGGCGGTGCATCACAATGCAAAACGCATATGCACATGCATCGGCATGTTAAGGTGGCGCTGCAAGGGTGCGGGGGCCTCGACACCCTATTTTTTCCTCCCACCGGAGTAAAGATGCTGGTCAACACCACTATGCCCGCTGGGGACCTGCCGCCAGTCCGGTGGCGCAAGAGCCGGGCCAGTAACCCCACCGGCAGCTGCGTGGAGATCGCCGAGCTGCCAGATGGCGCGATAGCCGTCCGCAACTCCCGCGACAAGCAGGGGCTGGCCCTTATTTACTCACGAGTAGCCATTGCCACGTTCCTGGCGGCGGTGAAGGACGGCGAGTTCGACGCGCTGATAGGCTGATTTAACGGGGCCACAGCCGGCCATTAACAAAAAGTCGCCTTCCGATCACGACACTGCACCAGCGCGGTGATATCGTGCTGTCTGCGTCCGCCCGCCGGATATCGCTCACCGCTCATCCGGCCTCCCGCTCGGTGCTGTGGCGCCCGCTGTGAACGTCGATCTGGAGAGGGCACTGAGCGAGCCGACCGATCCCGGAGCCAGGATGAGTGTGGTTCAGCCGAGCGATGAATTGCCCGGTGAGCCGGTAGGGGATGAGGCACGAGGCGGCCCTACGGTCCTGCGGATCATGCTCGGAACCCAGCTGCGCCGGCTGCGCGAGGCCAGTGGTATCACCCCTGATCAGGCCGGATATGAAATCCGCGGATCGCGGTCGAAGATCAGCCGGCTGGAGCACGGCCGGGTGGGCTTCAAGGAACGCGACGTCGAGGACCTGCTGACGCTGTACGGGGTGAGCGATCCGCAGGTCCGGGCGGGCATGCTGTCGCTCGCCAACCAGGCCAACACGCCTGGCTGGTGGGCCAGCTACCACGACATCATCCCGGACTGGCTGGAGCCCTACCTCGGGCTGGAGATGGCTGCCTCGCTGATCCGCAACTTCGAGCTCCAGTTCGTGCACGGCTTGCTGCAGACCGAGGATTACGCCCGCGCGGTCACCGCCCTTGGGTTCGGCCCGCGCGCGGCGGACGAGGTCGAGCGCCGGGTAAGCCTGCGCATGCAGCGCCAGGACGTGCTCAGCGGCCCCGAACCGCCACGGGCCTGGTTCGTGCTCGACGAGTCGGTGCTGCGGCGACCGATCGGCGGCCGGCAGGTGATGCGGGCGCAGCTGAAGCACCTGCTGGAGGCGGCCAGCCTGCCGCACATCACCTTGCAGGTGGTGCCGTTCCGGCACGGCGGGCACGCCGGCGCCGGCGGCGCTTTCACCATCCTCCGCTTCGCCGCGCCCGACCTCCCCGACGTGGTTTACCTGGAGCAGCTCACCAGTGCCCTGTACCTGGACGGCCGCAAAGACGTGGACCATTACATGGAAGTCATGAACCGGCTCAGCGCCGAGGCCCATACGCCGGTGGCAACCACCCGATTCCTGCGGGAAATCATCCGGGAGCTCTAGACTCCCCCAGCCGCAATGGCTCAGCCGGCACAGATAATTGCACGGCTATTCAATCCGGGCATGGGAGAATTCGCGGCTGGGCTCCATCGCAAACGCATTCCGGCCCGCGGCCAGCGCACACCGGGCCGGCCGGACGCGGTCACGGTCGCGTCGCCCGCGGTCAGCTGGCCTGCAGTGTCTCCTCGTCCTCCGCGACCGGCACATCTCGGGCCGGGCCGCCCAGGACCCGCAGCGCGTCCGACGCCAGGAACACGTGCACCGGCGTGCCCTGGCTCAGCGCGACCTCGCTGCCGTCGTTGTGCACCAGCGCCTGCAGCAGCGCGCCCGGCGCGAGCCGCAACATCACCTGGGTCGCGCTGCCGAGGAACACCAGCCGCTCGATCATGCCGGGCACCCGGTTCGGCCCGTCCTGGCCGTATGGCTCGATCCGGACCCGCTCGGGCCGGATCACCGCGTGCGCCGGGCCGAGCCCGTCCACGTCACCCCGGTCCACCGACAGCATGGAGTCCCCCATCCGGATCTGGCACGCCCGGCCCGGCCCCTGCTCGACTACCTGGACTTCCATCAGGTTCGACACCCCGAGGAAGTCGGCCACATAGGTGTCCGCAGGCTCCTCGTAGATCTCGCGCGGCTGCCCGAGCTGGACGATCCGGCCGGCGTGCATCACCGCCAGCCGGTCGGACATGGTCAGCGCCTCCTCCTGATCGTGGGTGACATAGATGAAGGTCACCCCGACCCGTTCCTGCAATGCCTTCAGTTCCACCTTCAGTGACCGGCGGAGCTTAGCGTCGAGCGCGCCGAGCGGCTCGTCCAGCAGCAGCACCGGTGGGTTGAGGACCAGCGCCCGGGCCAGCGCCACCCGCTGCTGCTGGCCGCCGGACAGCATGCTGGGCCGCCGCTTCTCGAACCCGGTCAGCTGCACCAGTTCCAGCGCCTCGCCCACCTTGCTGGTGGTCTCCGGCTTGCTCAGGTGCCGGTTCCGCAGGCCGAAAGCGACGTTGTCGAAGACCGACAGGAACGGGAACAGCGCATAGCTCTGGAACACGGTGTTGACGTTGCGGCGGTGCGGCGCAACGTTCGTCA
>Ga0306920_100015773_pt1 | contig 10372 bp, 4 predicted proteins | sample flu12Cox44000170_FD_204666 | JGI IMG/M metagenome (GOLD analysis project Ga0306920, IMG submission 204666) | Lab enrichment of tropical soil microbial communities from Luquillo Experimental Forest, Puerto Rico - flux4day.12C.oxic.44.000.170 (v2)... | ecosystem: Environmental > Terrestrial >...
CACTCCCGGCGTCATCCCTCAGGGTGTCGCTGGCAATGGCGGTTATCCCTCCACCCAGCAGTTCGTCATCGCCGGCGGCCAAGCCTTTGGCGTCGCTTTTTATTTGGATGGCAGCGTGTACAACAACCCGTGGGATTTGGCCAACATGCCCATGCCGATGCCCGACGCGCTCCAGGAATTCAAGGTTGAGACCAGCACGATGACGGCATCCAACGGTATCCATGCCGGCGGCACGGTTAGCGCGATCACCAAGTCTGGCACCAACGGCCTTCATGGGGACGTTTTCGAATTCCTGCGCAACGGCGATCTGAACGCGCGCAACTTTTTTGCGCCCGCGCGCGATACCCTCAAGCGCAATCAGTTGGGCGGAACGATTGGCGGTCCCGTCGTCAAGAACAAGCTGTTCTTCTTTTTCGGCTATCAGGATACCATCACCCGCCAGGATCCGCAGGCGAACACCGCGGCCACTTTCGTTCCGACGCCGGCGATGATTGCGGGTGATTGGAGCGGTTGCCCAAAGCTTCTGAGCTCTCTTCCCGCCACGATCCAGAGCCTGTTCCACAACAACCAGATCGATCCCACGCTGTACGATCCTGGAACGGTGAAGCTGGCGAAGTTGCTGCCTCCGACTACCGGACCCTGCGGAAATACGTCGTTTGGTCTGATCACGCATGTGAACGAGGGCCAGTATACCGGCCGCGGCGATTACCAGACAACTTCCAAGAACCAGCTCTTCGGGCGGTACTTCCGGATTCACTACTTCCGGCCGCCGTCTTATGGGTTTACTCCGAACAACCTCCTCACCACCGCGCAAGGCGGGTTGGACGACGCGGACCAGTCTTGGGCCATCGGCGACACCTACCTGTTCACCCCCACGCTTGTGAATTCGTTCCGCGCCACGGTGGACCGCATCGGCATTCACCGCTTTGCGTCCAATTATGTCGATGCCTGCGATCTAGGAGCCGCCCTGGTGTACTGCGGCTACACGCCACACCAAAGCGGTTTCACGGTGACCAGCAATTTTTCGGTTGGCCCTGGTACCGGGGGCGAGGCGAGCGCGCACACCACACCGCTGCAGATGAATGATGACATCAGCTGGGTAAAGGGCGACCACCAGATCAATTTCGGCGCGGGCGGAGAAGTGTCGAAAATGCGATTCAACGGCAATGTCTATGCCCAGACCAACTGGACCTTCCCCAATCTGCCCCAATTCCTGCTGGGGCAGTTCAGCTCGAACTCTCTGTCTTTGCCCAACACGCTGGACCTCGAAAAATGGTTCGCGAACGCGTATGTGCAGGACACTTGGAAGGCGTCACCACACTTCACAGTGAACCTTGGCCTGCGCTGGGAGCCGTTCCTCGCTCCCTCGGAAATCCGTGGCTACATCTACAATTTCAGCTTCGACAACATGATCAACAACGTGAAGAGCACCCAGTTTGTCAACGCGCCTCCGGGCCTTACATTCCCGGGCGACCCTGGATTTCAGGGCAAGCGAGGCATGAACTCTTACTGGGATACGTTGGCACCGCGCGTAGCGGTGGCTTGGGACCCCAAGGGAGACGCCAGAACCGTAGTCCGGGCTTCTTTTGGAATCTCGTATGACTTCGTAGCCGGGGAGATGATGGTGAATTCGGCCGACGCGCCACCATTTGGCGGCACCTCAATTTGGTCCGGCCAGTTCAGTCATCCGTACGAGACCAACCCAGGCGGCAACATTTTCCCCTACAAGGTCGACAAAAACGCGCCGTTCGTCCCATACGGCACCTACATCTTTCCGACCAAGGACCTCAAGACGACAGCGGTGAATCAATGGAACCTCGTGGTGCAGCACCAGTTTGGCAACGACTGGCTGGTGAGCGCCAGCTACATTGGCAGCGAAAGCTCGCACCTGTGGAGTTCCTTCGAGTTGAACCCCTCGGTCTATATTCCAGGGAACTGCGCGGCCGGCCAGTATGGCCTCTTGGTTCCCGGCCCCTGCTCTCCGGCGAATAACTCGAATTCCAACTCTCGGCGGTTTTTCACGATAAAGAATTACCCGGGCAACAAGTACTTCGGGTATATGGAACAGCTCGATTCGGGCGGAACGGGCAGCTATCACGGCCTGGGCCTGGCGGTCACCAAGCGCCTGAGCCGCGGCCTGCTGGTGAACACCAACTACACCTGGTCGCATTGCATCAGCGACTTGTCCATCGGCGACAGCACGGGCAACGCAGGAGCCGGAATACTGATTCCCGGGAACCGCCGGAATGACCGCAGCAATTGCCAGTCAAACGAGATCGGCGGAACGTTCTCCTCCGACCGCCGGCATATCTTCAATACAACGGTGGTCTACGAGGTGCCGAAGTTCTCCAATCGCAGCCTGAGGATGGTGGTATCGGGCTGGAAACTCTCGGAGATTTTCAGGACCACCTCGGCTTATCTGGTGACTCCCGGTCTGCCGAGCGACGTCTCGTTGACCATGGAATCCGCCGCCATCCAGCGCCCGCTCCAGGTGTTACAGGATCCGCTCTGCCCCAACCCTGGTCCGGCGCCGAGTTGTTGGATCAATCCGGCGGCCTTCAAAACTCCCGATTTGGGCACGCTCGGCCCGATGGGACGCAGCAACATTCCAGGTCCCCGGTTGTGGACGTTTGATACAGCGTTCTCGAGGGAGTTCGCTGTCGGTGAGAGAGGAAGACTGGAGTTTCGCGGCGAAGCCTTTAATGTGACCAACAGCATGCGTCCGGGAATTTCGCTGCCCAGCTTGGCTGCGGGCGCATCGGGTCTCGGCCTTATCTATGCGTCCGGTTCGGCGACCTTCGGCCAGATCACCAGCTCGCAAGACCCGCGTATCCTGCAGCTGGCGTTGAGGTATTCTTTCTGATTACCGAAGGGCGAAGGATATAAGCGTCTCTCAAAACGCCCGCCTCCGTAAGGTTCTTGGCGCCATTTTCGCGCGAGGTAATGAGCAGTGCGCGCATCTCGCTAGTCGGGGAAAAGACCTCCGGTCGCGCTCGGAGGCTTCAGCCCACCGCTCGCGCGGGCGTATCTCCGGCCAAAATCGTCGTCGTTTAGCCGAACCGTATAGCACGCGTCTGGTCCGCTTATCCGAGCAGCTCGTTTCGCACTAGTTCTCCAAACAGCGTCGGTTCGTAATGGGGAACGCGGCGTGGCTTTATTAGCTTCGGTTCGTCTACCCAGCTCCACGCAGTCCATCCAAGGCCCAAGCGTCGCATCCGTTCCGCGAGGGCGAGACCGAAGTCCAGGTCATGTTCTGTGCCTCCCCATTCTCCAACGAATATCGGCACGGTTGAGCTATCGCCAATTGCTTTAAACCAGTCATCCGGGCGTCGGTTGGGGTAAATATGAGCGGAATACACGATGTTCGGGGCTTGAACCCGAATGTCTCGGAGATCGAACGCCCAGTCAATTCCCGCAACCATGATGATGCCCGTGGGGCGAAGTGCTCGAATTTCCGCGACCAGGCGTTCTGCCCAAGGCACCCATTCCTTGGGTCCAACAGAATCGTGATTCGTCTCAATCACGTCACCGGCTGAGCCGATCTCATAGAGGGGAAGAACATCGTCCTCCAAGGGATCGTGGGGCTCATTTAGGATATCGAACAGCACCGCGGTTTCATCTCGGTATCTCGTGGCTAAAGCCTTCCAAAGTAGTATTGAATCCGAATTAGGTGTCGGGGGCACATGGTTGTCGCTCGTTTCCCCATCCTTCTCCTTGATATGGCCGTACACGGTTTCAGCATCGAGCCATTGGAGGTCTAAGATTGTGTAGGCGCCTAGCGACGCGGCCCACGAAATCACCTGGTCGATGGAGGTCAGGTACTCGTCGGTGGAATGGCTCTGGCTTCCGTGAAGCGCCCAATCCTGATTGAAGGGCAAGCGGATGATGTTACACCGCCAGTTGACGATGATCTCTCGCATTTCGTCGGCCGTGAACTGAGCAGCAGCGAGAAAGCCGTCCCCGGATGATGGCGTATATTCGAGTCCCGAGCGGTTGACGCCCCGCAGTAGAACCGGTTGCATCGTGTCCGCCCGCACGATTTGGTTGGCAGATGTCAGAAGTTCAGGCAGGCCGTGGGAGAGGTCGCCGGGCATCACGCCTCCATTATGCCTTGATTTTGGCGTGGCCTATCGAATCGACATCACCGGAGGCAGCTGCCTCACATATATCGGAAGGCCATCCCGATTGACACAAAAGCAGCTTCGATCTTCGTGACGGCACGGATAGAGCGGCGTAATTGCGCTACGCCGTCAGATCTATCCATTGACCATCAGATCGCCAAACAGCCACAGTCAATTGATTGCGCTGCTGAGTGCACATAAGGCTTCGGCTCCCGGATTTCAACTCGTTTAGAAATCAGCCTCCGCCAGACGGGATAAATATAAGCGCGGCCAATCGCTGCAGGTCGCGCGAATTGCCAATCTAGGTGGGCGCAATTCCCGACTGCCTCCTCCAATTTTCCGCTTTGAATCCTTTCCGGAATACTTCGCGAGATCGTCTTTAATAGACCCCAAGGTCTCCACGAGAAGCTGCCGCAATGGCGCTTTCCCAAGGGCAAAAATCGAATGGGCGGCGTTCAGTAAGTTTCGGAGTTCGTCGCCAATCTCGGGTACTGTAGCGCGCCCACCCGCACCACGAGAGACGTGGAATTCAGAAAGGACGGAAGTACAACGATGAACGCTTGGTGTACGCCCGTATGGAGGTCTCCTCTGGCATTAAGAAGTTCCTCATCAATTTTAACGTTCGACCTCAGGCAGTGTTCTTCGCAACTCATATGAAGCATCGGTGTGAAGGATGAATTCGGACTGCAGGAAGCAAGAACCAAAAACCCCGCGAGCAGCGTGCCGGCTAACCAGTAGGAGAGACTCTTGGCTGTTACTAAACCCTCAACACCCCGTCCTTTGACGACGTGCTAACCCAACGCCGAAATAGGCGTACAATGGAGGGCTATGAAAAAGCCGCACAATAAGGAGGGGACGAAAACCACAACCGACAGGCCCAGCAAGGCGCTCGCAGATTGGTACCTGCGAATCATCGCGGCTATGAATTATACAAAACCCATACGCAGCAAGGAACTGGAGGAACGGCTCGGTATGGATCTTGAGGACTTCGCCGAAGGTCTGAGCGTCGCTATTGCCAAATTTTTCGAGCGAGGCGCAGACCTGGACCGGGTGCAATTGGAACCCCTAACAATCCACGGTGGGATCACTTATGTGCCCCTTTCCTATGCCGAGAGTAAGCACTGGAGAAAGGCTGCCATACGCATTCACAGGTGAACTCAGAGGGCGAGCCTCGGCTTATCTTTTTGGACCTACACCTCTTCGATTATTGGATGACATTTATCCTTCCCTTGGGAAGAATCGCGATGCCCGTAAGGGCAGCAGCGAGAATGGGGGATCAACACCATCACTGCTGGCCTTGCTGGCGCTGCCATAATAATCTTGTGCCGCCAAGTTCGTTGCGCCATCTATAAAGTTTGCGAATCCGTTCTTAACGATAAGCTCGCCGAATAACTCGCGAACCTCTGGCCTTCGCTGCCGCCATAGCGCGCCGGCCCTTGCGGGTTTTGTGAAACACGCGTCACTTTGACGGCCATTCCTTTGCTCCGATGATCCCAGATAGCCTTTCTTCTCCAGTCGGTCGGGCAATGGAAACAATGTTACTGGGCTGTACGCGGTAATCCATGCCGAGCCAATTCCTCGGCCGTGCCGAGACCGAAGATCGGTCCTTCAGACGCTGTTGGGGATGTGCAGGCGAATCAAACCAGGGTAAAAGGCCACGGTCGGCGTGGGTGGACTGACGTGTCGGCATCGTTTCTTCATTGACTCGACCACAGCCGCATCGTGTCCGATTATCGTCGAGCCGTTTGGATGTTTACGCATTATTTGCATCGGTCTGCGAGGTTGGGCTTTTCGCGGTATTTGTCATGACAGTTGGCGCAGGCCTCCGACAGGCTTCCCGCAGCGTCCGTTACAGTATCCTGGTTTTTGGATTGAGCAGCCTTGTACGCCGTCATGCCAGCGTCCCGCAGGCCCTGGACGAACTTGGCCCAATCCGCATTCCGTATCGGAACATTGATTCCATTCGCGCATTTGCGGCCAGGGAGGTCGAGCAAATTTGCAACTTCGGCAATCGCCAGTGCGCTATTCTCGACCGCTAGCCATTGTCCGTATGTATTCGCAAGAGGATCGGTCGCGGTGGACGGATCTTTGGCGGGCGCCACCGTCGCCGGGTCCTGACTTTGTGCGGCGAAGATGACATTGGACGCCGGGAATAAGGTTCCCCTCATCAATTGGAGTAGATTGGCCATAACCTGGGGTTGGGCACTTTGGGCGCGACTGGTTGCCGTAGTGGCCGGGCGGCGCTGAGGTGGAGGTGTCTGCGAATAGGCAACCAGTCCAAACAGTCCCGCAAGGGTGCACCGGGCCACTACTGATCTGAATGTTCCCATATTTCCTTTCCTCCTTGAGATACTCGTCGACAATTCCATGTGCACGGCGGATCCAGACCCACCTAGAACGTCAACTTCATCGCGAGCTGGATAAGCCTCGGCGGAGCAGCCTGCACGACGTGGCCGAATGTGCCCGTTCCATAATCCCCGTTCACGGCGGCGGGTCCAAAGAATTGGGCGTGATTGAACGTATTGAAGGTCTCGAAGCGGAATTGCAGAGCCTTGCCCTCGCTGAGGGCGAACGAGCGGAGCAGAGCAAGGTCAAAATTGAACGAACCTGGCCCGTGGAATCCACGGCGTGATGCCGATCCTGGCGTTCCGAGTGCGTTGGCGGTGAAGACTGACGTATTGAAGTACTCAAGGCCGTTACGCGGATTGGCGTTGAGACTCAGATTACCCGGAGTATAGTCCGGGAGGTCGACGCTATGGTTGTTCACGCCGTTCGGGATGCTACCCTCGAGTGAATTGTCGCCATGCTCAGCGAGTGTCACCGGGAATCCTGTGCTAGCTCTTGTGATTCCGGAAAGCACCCAACCGCGCGTGAGGGCTTTTGCGCGATGTGATAGGTGATCCAGCGGCAATTGATACCGATAGGTGGCTACAAGGTTGTGGGTCAGGTCCCAAGCCGAGAGAGCGCGGGTGCGTTTGTAATTAAAGGGATCAACGATGTCGGAAATGCTTGACGCTTCATCCAGTGACTTGCTGAAGGTGTACGCCAGCATAACGTCAAGCCGCTGGCTCGAATGGCGGATGCTCGCCTCCATCGAGTTATAGCTGGAGTTGCCGAAACTGCCTTCAAAGTCATCATTGCTAAAGTTTGCGCCAAACGGCCCCCTCGTTCCATTGATGACCTTGCCGGCTGCCGTGATGTAGGTTGCATCTTCGGCAAACGGACCACACGTCGGGGAGCCCGGAGCTACGGCGCTCGGAACGCTCAGGGCCAGGCAGAGGGCCGGATTTCCCGGATTTGCGGAATACACAAGGAGCAAATGATGGGCCTGGGAACCCACATAAGCGAGGCTCAGCAGTGTGCTGTCGCCCAACTGGCGCTCAATGGACAAGAAGTAGTTCTCGCTATAAGGATAGGTGTTCCCTCGGAACGGTGTGGTCATTCCGGCCTGAGGAATATACGGAGAAAAGTCGATGTTGGGGTTCGGGTGATTTATAGAAGCGTTGAGGGGCGGAAATGTCAGAGGAAAAGGTTGAACGTGGGTAGAGCCGTCGGCAGCCGAAATAAATGGTGTCGCAAACAGCGGCGGAGCTGGGCTCGTGTAGCTTAATCCGTAGGGTGGTTGAGGCTCATCGATTGCGATCGTATTGCCTTCGATAACGGAGTAGAAAATACCATAGCCGGCACGGACGCTCATCTTTCCAGCACCACCGATGATCTTCCCCAAGAGTCCGCTTGCTGAGCTCGGTGAATACGCGACACCGAGACGCGGAGCGAACCGATTTTTCTGCGGGACGAGCGTGTTCGGAACTCCGGCATCCGTCGGGTACACCAGTCCACTCGGTGCCGTCGGATACACCTTCGACTGCTGGCCAAAGTGGAAAGTGGGGATCTGATTGTATTTCTCCGACCAATACTGCATGAGGTCCCAACGCATGCCGAAGTTGAGCGTGAGATTCGACCGGGCTCGCCAACTATCCTGCGCAAACCCAGCGGCGTATTTGTGCCGCCCATAGTAGGTTTGCGAATCGGCCTGATTATAGTTGCTCGCAACGCCGATCAGGAAGTCCGCGAACTCCGAACCGGTCTCGGTACCCGTGAATAAGAATGACCCGTTAAATGTGGGATTCGGGTTGACGTTCACCTGTTCATAGCTAACCTGCAAACCGGCTTTAAGAGTATGCGCGCCATGAACCTTCGAGAGATTGTCGATGATTGAGTAGGTATTGTTTGCCTGAGTGAGGTTAGTGATCGGCGTGCCCATCACAAAAGACGGGAACACCACGTTCTCGATGCCCTCAATATGTGGAGCCAATGGAATAATGCCTGGAGTGCCGGGACCCGTGACGAATCCTTGAGAGGCCAGGCTCGGCCCGACACCGCCCGATGGCTGGCCGACGTTGTTGGAATATCGCATGTAGCTCAGTCGCAGCTCGTTGACCACAGTCGGCCCGAAGGTCTTGGTGTTGCTCAGGTTGACGAGCTGCGCCCGTCCGAGATTCAATGCGGCGAATCCTGGCACGCTCGCTCCGCCCTGCCCGGTAGGATAAGGATTGTTCAGCGTGTAATCATCGGAGAAATAATAGCCCGAAATCAGTCCCCCGCGTTGAGTGTTGGCGTCCACCCGAAAACTCCCCTTGTCGTCGCGCAAAATCTTCCCGTAAGAGCTCGTCGAAAATGTGGCATCCCCAGTGTTGGGCCTTGGAATGTATGGCAGCAAGTGCTTGCTTGGTTCCGACCACGCCCTTTGGGGAATGATCGCGTTCGGAAATACGCACAATTCGGGCGTCGTGCAGCCAGGAAGGTAGTACGGCTCGTTTGCGGAAACCCCGTAGCCGAGTCTCTGGGTCAGCAGATTGGCGAGATAGGGGCCGCTAACACTGCCAGTGAGAGAATCCGCCTGATCCGCGAAATTGCCGGCGCGGTTAGTAATGGTCGGGACTGGAACCAGGCCGGTGTCGATGCCCTGATTTTGCCGCGTGCCCTGATAGTCCCCGAAAAAGAAGAGTCTGTTTTGCTTAATGGGTCCGCCGATCGTGCTCCCGAACTGGTTCTGCCGGTAAAAGCTGCGGTCAGGCGAAAAGAAGTTGCGCGCGTCGAGATCGGTGTTCCGAAGAAACTCGAAGCCGCTTCCATGGATTTCATTGGTTCCTGCCTTCGTCACGACATTAACAACGCCACCGCTGTAGTTGCCGAATTCGGCGTCGAAATTATTGGTCAGGATGCGGAACTCCGCAATCGAGTCGAGATTGGGCACAATCGAAGTGCCGCCATTCATCAGCTCCTTTACATCTCCTCCGTTTACCATGTACCCATTGGCATCTTCCCGCTGGCCGCTGATGGACTGGTTGCCCGCGTTGAGAACACCGGAAGGCGGAATCGCTACCGACGCTCCCGCCATCACGATCGAGTCGGGCAGTTGAGTCGTGACGGGAACGATGCCGGGCTGGAGGGCCAAAAGGTCGGTGAAACTTCTTCCGTTGAGGGCAACCGAGGTCATCTGTCTCCCTGAGACAACCTCTCCGAGTTGAGTGCTCGCGGTTTCGACGTGGACGTCCGTTACCGTGTCGGTGACGGTGACCTCGTCGGTCCGCTGAGACAATTCGAGAGTCATGCTCTGCTCCACAGCGGCGTTTGCATCAATGACGAGCCCGGTTCGCTTCTCCGATCGGAAGCCCTGAGCTTCGAAGAGTATGTCGTACGTTCCGACGTTCACGCTCGGAAAAGAATAGTCACCCCTCGCGTCTGTTGCAGCCTTGGTCTCCAAGCCCTGGGCCGTATTGATAATGGTGATCATCGCCCCGGGGATGCCCGCGCCGCTCGGATCGGTCACGGTCCCCGAAATCCTTCCCGTAACCGCCCCCCATGCGGTGGTCCAGGATGCCACGAGGAGGGCGCAGGCCGAACTTCGTATGACTAGCATTCTCATTGGATTTAACCGGACCGGTTGCCCTACTTGATTTTAGTCAACCGCCACCCACCGCTAGCGAACTGGGTCTTCGGCAGCAGACGGCCCAGACCCCCAAACTCCAGACCCCTCTTAAGTGGTGCGACTCGAAGAGATTATCACTGAAGGCGCGTCATCAAAGCGCATGACACAGTCAGATGTGGGTCTGTGACCGGTCACTCCCGGTCACTTGTCCGCCACTTGTGCTCGGAGGATCGTTAGCTCATGATACGTTTCCCGATGAGCGACGAAGCAACGGTTTCCTGACGCTCCACGACCAGCCACCCGTACGAGGTGTATCGAG
>Ga0306920_100015774_pt1 | contig 10372 bp, 2 predicted proteins | sample flu12Cox44000170_FD_204666 | JGI IMG/M metagenome (GOLD analysis project Ga0306920, IMG submission 204666) | Lab enrichment of tropical soil microbial communities from Luquillo Experimental Forest, Puerto Rico - flux4day.12C.oxic.44.000.170 (v2)... | ecosystem: Environmental > Terrestrial >...
GCGCGGGCCGTTGAGTGGACTGATAACTTGCCAAGTCCCAAAGCCAGCATGAGGAATCAGATAGCAAGTCTGGTTCAGGGTTTGGCCGTCGCCGCAGGTTGGGCCTGTCGGTGTGTACTGAATCGCGTCGACGCCGTTGCCGTTTTGCACATAGTAGTTTGCGTGATTCAGCAAGTTGAAAGCCTGCGCTTGGAAAAGAACGGATCGCCGCTCGGTGAGGGAGAAGTGGCGCGAAATTCCAAAATCAATTTGCTGTGTCCAGGGCCCGTAGAACGAGTTCAATCCAGCAACCGGGCTGGGTCCGTTGCCATTGATGCCGAGCGCGGAATTGGCGGTGGTTTGCAGCGCCGCAGTATTGTTGACGCTGTTGGACTCTCCCAAATCACCCGAATCGAACGGGCGGAGACGGCCACTCATCGAAACGGAGTCGCCGGCCGCGCCACCGCCTCCATTTGCCACGTCCAGCAGCGCCGCATACGGACGTCCCGAAGAAAAGAGCATGACGGTGCTGATTGTCCAGTTCGAGGTCAGGGCACGAACGAGGTTGTTGTCAAAGTGTTTACCTACGAATGGCTCGTAGGTCCCGGCGATAGTTAGGCGGTGGCGCTGATCGAGCAAATACGGAGCGTGGGTGTTCGAAAAGTCGAACTGGTTGTTGAAGTCGACGCCATCAGACATTATGTTTTTGGCGAACGTGTACCCGGCTTGCAGAGCCAAGCCTGAGCGCAGCCTGCGTTGCAGCTGGACGAACAGGGCGTTGTAGTGATTGATTCCGGGGCTGATCAGTGCATTGATCTGGCCAAGCCGAGAGGAAATGCGGCCTTCCTGCAACAGGCCCGAATCGAGATTGGGTAGCACGACCGGGTTGTAGTTGCAGGTGCTGAGATCTGCAGAGAGACAAGTGATGTATTTTGTGGTTCCTTTCGGAGGCTCAAGATTCAAGTCGTAGGCGCTCGAGGAGATGAGGTGGATTCCATGCGTCCACATGGCTCCGACGCTGAACACGGTCTCGGGCAGAATTTGCCGTTCGATCTGTAAACTCGTCTGCAGCACTTCAGGATCCCGGAAGCTTGGATCGACCAGTGAGATATTCGGAAGAGCGCTCCCACTGCCATTAAATACCCGATCGGACGAGAGGCGGCCGGGGAAAACGACCGCTTGCTGATTTGGCGCTAGCGTCGGATCAAAAGAGACAGAGACCGATGATTGCTGCGTCGGAACGCCATTCGTGATGACGCTGTTCCGATAGTTGAGGCCATTGAAGTTTTCGTAGAAAACGCCGAAACCTCCACGCACAACCGTTTTTTCGAACGGTCGCCAGGCAAGGCCCAAGCGTGGTGCCATCCTCTGATATTGGTTCGGAAACTGGCCCGTCAGCGGGAAAGCAGGATTTTCGGCAGGCTGCGGGTAAACCTGGAAGTCTTCCCGTATTCCCAGATCAAAAGTCAAACGCGGCGTCGCCTGAAATGTGTCGTGGACGTAGAACCCCACGTACGGAACATTAAAGGAAAAATTAGGATTTCCTGCACTCTGGGAAAAGGAATCAAATATCCCGAGAGCAAAATTCGTGAAAGAAGAGAACGCATACGTACCGAGCAGGGTGCCATTCTGTTTTTGTGCGTCAGGGTCAAAGCCGCCGAATGCCGAGTCGGTAACATGAGAGTGGTTGCCCTCGACCCCAAATTGCAAATGGTGTCGCCCGTGAAGGTAATGCAGGCGCTCGGCCAGTTCCCATTGTGCCTCGTTGGTGCGCCCGCCGGCGAAACCAGCGTTTCCGAGAACGAAATTCGTCGGGATGGAAAGCACCACAGACGGGAAATCGGCGGCGACAATACCGCCCGCTGGAGAATGCTGATCGTCGCGAGAAAAGCTGGCGTGAAATTCATTCAGCAGGCTCGGATTGATGTTCAACGTCCAGCCCGCGCCTACGACATAGTCGCGCACGTAGCTGTCGGCCAGAGCGCTGATGCCAAACAAAGCGGTATTCGGCGAGGTGATCTCGCCGTTTGGCGAGTCGAAACGGTTCAGATTGAGGCTTAGAAAAAACCTGTTTCGATGATTGGGCTGATAATCCAGCTTGGCGAGCAGAGCCAGATCATTTCTTGCGCGCGGATGCGTCCCCAGATTTGACTGAATCGTGTTCAGCGCATTGGAAACCTGGTGCAAATACTGCGGATTTGTGGGATCCGCCTGCGACAGAGCACTCGGAACCGGCATCGGCCCGTTAGGAGCAGGAAGAGTTAGCGACGCGGGAACCCCAAAGTCGGTTTGGCTCACGTCCTGGTAATCCGAGTTTGCCACCAAAATGGGATTGTTCTCACGCTGCTGTTCGTAATCAAAGAAAAACCAGGCGCGCTCCCGAAGAATGGGGCCGCCGACGGAACCGCCGAATTGTTGCAGCACGTCCGGGCTCCGTGGGTAGCCGTATTGCTTGTTAATGGCAGAGTTTGCGCCAGTGGCTGAGTTGCGATTGAAATAAAACGCATTGCCATGAAACTGATCGGAGCCGGATTTCGTAACGGTGTTCAGAAATCCCGTCGCCGCTCCACCGTACGCCGCTATATAAGGGGACACCGCAATCTGAAATTCCTCAATGGCATTCTCGCCAAAGATGTAAGGAACGCGTTCGCCACCCCTGGCATTGCCGAAATAGGTGCTCGTGGCATTGGCGCCGTCCAACGTGAATGCGTTTGCTCCGTTGCCGTTGGCGTAGCCACTGTCTTCCCCACCCTGCTCGCCCGCAAAGCTTACCAGGCCTGTTTGGCCGTCGGGACTCGCATTCGGTGTAAGCAGCGCAAAATCGGTGTAGCGCCTGCCGCTGAGTGGCAGTCCGTCGAGCGCATCGCGATCGATTACCGTGCTTAGGGTCGATTCGGTGGAGCGGAACAACGGTGTTGCTGCCGTAACTACGATCGAGCTGCTTTCGATGCCCGGACGCAACCGCGTATCGATGTGTAGCTTTTCACCCACGCGAACAGTGATCTCGCGTATCTCGTTGATTTGAAATCCCGCTGCCTGCACGCTAAGCAGGTACTGACCCACGGGCAAAGCCGGAAACAGGAAAGTTCCTTGGTCGGTGGTGGCACGAGTCTGAGTAAACCCCGTAGATGAAGATCTGAGGATAACCTTGGCGCGCGCAACGATGGCGCCACTCGCGTCGCAAACAACCCCGGAGATAGCACCTGTGTTTACAATGGATTGCGGCCATGCCAGCGGGCACAGCGCAACCCAGGAAAGCAGCACACAACTAGCAAGCCAGGAAGAACAGAAGACGCGCCCGCGCACGACTCACCCCGAGGAACGATGCCGCTAAAGCTGGCCAGGCACTCGAGCCCTAGCGTTCCGAAAAATAAGCACCAACCGCAACATTAGATTAGGGCGCCGGTTTGCTTCATCAATCTCCCGTAAATTCGACTTAAATGGCCAATAACGGGAATTCGACCTGCGCCTTAGAAGCTTTTTACCTGGGCTTCATCATTTCAACGTCTTTTTGCAATATCCCGAGCGGAAAGTTCGTGCGGGGTGCCTTCGTTTGAGGTGTGCCCGGATTAGATCAGCAATCCAGTTACCAGCCTTATGCAGAGGCAAAGAGTTGAGGAGATTCCTATGAGAAAGAAGCGTTTTTCGCTTGCAGTGGCCGTCTTGGCTGTACTCGCTGCGTTTGAGTTGTCGCTGCTGCCGCTTCCCGCAGGGGCGGTGGACGACGACGACCAGTTCATTCCCACCGGGGTTCACATTACTCCCTCCGCTGCGCCCGGTTCGATCTTTCAGCCACTTAACCCGGGTCTTTCCTTCGACCCAACCTTCACGGTCGGCCAGGCCGTCACCACCGCGCTTAGCCCAAATGGCAGGACTCTCCTGATCCTTACGAGTGGATACAACAGCCAGAATTTCACTTCTGGGCCTAACGAAGGCAGCCCGAATCCTGCTGAATCCAACGAGTACGTCTTTGTCTATGACGTGAGCGGCCACAAGCCGTTGCTTCAACAGGTTCTGCAAGTTCCAAACGCATTTGACGGGCTCGTGTGGAACCCAGGCGGTGCGGAGTTTTACCTAACGGGCGGTCCGGACGACAACGTTCACGTGTTTGTTAAAGGCACAACGAACTATGAGGAGGACGCCAAGAGCCCGATTGCGTTGCACACAGGCTTTCTGAATCCGTTGTTGCCGGGGCCGGCAGCAGCTGGCCTCGCGGTAACTGCCGACGGAAAGCGGTTGGTGATTGCCAACTACGAAAACGACTCGATTCATCTGGTGGACGTCGCTTCGCGGACGGTGACGAATACTCTTGATCTGCGTCCGGGTGGAGGAGTCCCTGGGGGAGAATTTCCTTTCTGGGTCGTGATTCAAGGAAATACGACCGCCTATGTTACCAGCGAGCGAGACCGGGAGGTTGTGGTGGTTGACATATCAGGCGCACTGCCTGTGGTTGCCAACCGGATTCCTCTACGCGGCCAACCCGTTCGTGCGGCTCTTAGTCCGGACCAGCATCATCTGTTCGTGACCGAAGACAGCCAGGATACGGTCGCGGTCATCAGCACGCAGTCTTACAAGATTCTTGAAGAAATCAACACCGTGGCTCCGGCCAGCGTGTTTGCAAATCGCCTCGGTTTCAAAGGCGCATCGCCAAACAGCGTCGCGGTGTCGCCCGACGGCCAGAGACTGTACGTCACCAACGGCGGCGCAAACGACATCGCAGTGATCGAACTTGGCGGAGAGGGTGGAACGGGTGACGACGCGTACTGGCGTAAGAGCCAGGTCCTCGGACTGATTCCGACCGGTTGGTATCCCAATTCGGTCAGCGTCAGCGCAGACGGTTGGACGCTTTATGCGGTGAACGGAAAGAGCAGCGCCGGCCCGAACCCGCAGAATTGCCGCGATAAAGCTTCGAACCTGCCTGGTGGCAGTGAAGCCGCGTGCAGCGCCGCCAACCAGTATGTCTGGCAGCTCACAAAGGCAGGATTCCTGACGGTTCCGGTTCCGCACAGCGATCAGCTCGAGAAGTTGACGGTTCAGGCAGTGCATAACAATCGCTACGATCGCGCCGCTCAAAACGATGCCAGGGAAGTCGCCCTGAGTGCTTTGGGCAAGAACGTCAAACACATCATTTATATTGTCAAGGAGAACCGCACCTATGATCAGATTCTCGGCGACCTCGCCAAAGGCAATGGCGACCCCGCAATTACCGTGTACCCTCAGCCGCTCACACCCAACCAGCACGCGATTGCTTCTCAGTTTGTCGACCTTGACAACTTCTACGATAGCGGCGAAGTTAGCGGCGATGGCTGGAACTGGTCAACTGCCGCACGCGCCTCCGACACGATTGAAAAGACCATTCCAATGAACTATGCCGGACGCGGTCTGAACTACGACTACGAGGGAACAAATCGAAACATTAATGTCGGCCTTGCGACGATCCCCGAACGCCAGGCATTCCTCGCGCTGACGCCTTCTGACCCGAATCTGCTCCCGGGCACCTCCGATGTCTCGGCGGTGGACGGACCGGCGGAGGGCGAAGAGCAGTTGGGATACCTGTGGGACTCGACGCTGCGTGGCGGCTTGAGCGTTCGGAACTATGGCTTCTTCCTCGATGGTGCCCGATACAGCGATATCGTGGCGGCGCTTGCGCCACCTCTGTACAGTCCTTTGGTTAAAAATCCAGCGGCGCTCGGGCTGCGGGTGGCGTGGCCGGCCAAGCAGGCACTGCTCGACATCACCGATCCCTACTTCCGTGGATTCGATACGAACTATCCCGACCTCTACCGCGCCCAGGAGTGGCTGCGCGAGTTCCGGGAGTTTGAACAGAACGGCAATCTACCGAATCTCGAGTTCGTGCGCGTCATGATGGACCACACCGGCTCGGGCGACCCGGGGAACTTCGGAGTCGACACCCCGGAATTACAGACGGCGGACAACGACTACGCCGTCGGAATCATCACAGACGCCGTGTCGCATAGCAGCGTTTACAAGAACAATACGCTGATCTTCGTGCTCGAAGATGACTCTCAAGACGGGCCCGACCATGTGGATGCCCACCGCAGCATCGCGTTTGTGGCCGGCGCTTACGTGAAGCGCGGCGCGGTGGTTTCGCGGAAATATACGACGGTCAGCTTTATCTCGACGATCGTGGATATTCTCGGCATCGGGCATCTTGGCCTGACCGACTACGCCGCTCTGCCGATGACGGACATCTTCAAGGCACAGCCGTCTGATTGGTCGTTCAACGTAACGCTGCCTGTAATCTTGCAAAACGCAGCGGGTGGCGACTACGTGACCATGCAGCAGTCGTTTGATCCGACTTACCAGGTAAACAACTCCATTCCCGGCAACTGGCTCTCGGCACGTTATGCGAAGCCCCTGCATGACGGAGCTTGGTGGCGGGAACAGACGAAAGGCATGGATTTCACCCGCGAAGACAGGTTGGATGCCAACCGATACAACCATCTGCTCTGGAAAGGAGTGATGGGCGAGGGAGTTCCCTACCCTGAAACCCGGTCGCGTGCAAATCTCCGTCATAACCGCAAAAAACTTCTGGAAAACTACTACCGCTCGTTGCAGCAGGCCCAGACGCAAAACAGCGACGTGCGTTCCTCATCCGGGGGAAAGTAGATCGGCTTTTCTCTGCGACGAGCCGACTCCCGCGCTTCACAAACCTGAAAAAGCAAAGGGCCCTGGAAAAAGCGTTCCAGGGCCTTTGCCTTTGGTGCTCTGTCTGCCTTTCACCAAGACTGAAAACCTCTGCCGAACGAGTGTGCGCCAATTGATCCGAGACTCTCTAACCCCCACCGTTCTTGTGGCAGTTGTAGCACAGCGTGGCCCCGTACCAGCATGAGGGCGATGGCGAGCAAACATTAGGATGCGACATCCCGGGCCGGTGCGCCGTCGTATTTGTATGGCAATTGATGCACGTAAATTGTGAGTAGTCGGTCGAAACCTGGTGGCAGTCTGCGCACACTGAACTGTGGTGCGGGATCGGGAACCACGTGTGGTTGAAGGTCGCGCCCAGCCAGTTTGTGGTGGTGTGGCAGGTATCGCACGTTGTTGGATATCCTGCCGAGATGTGGTTCGGGACAGAACCGCCCAGCGTCTGGGTGCTGTTCCATTCCGCGAGGTGGCATCCATAACAGACCGTGTTCGCCGCCGTAAGTGAATAGTTGCTACCAACGTGGCAATCGGTGCAAGCCTGGACGCCGCCGGCCGTGGGTACAATGTGTCCACCTGTCAACGCAAAGCCTGTTGTACTGTGGTCAAACTTTCCGTCCGCCCACAGCATCGTGTCATGGCAAGTCGTGCAGAGCGAGGTGGGGAAATTTGCCGCGACGTGATTGGGCACGGAACCGCCAAGCGTCTGCGTACTGTTCCAATCTGCCGTATGACAGCCGGAGTTGTAGCAATCCGTCACGGTCAGGCTGTAATTGTTGTTTACATGGCACTGGTTGCAGTTTGTGGCCGCGCCCGCGGGTGCCATCTGGTGATTGCCTGTGAGTGCCCACCCTGTGCTCGCGTGGTTGAAGGTGTTATCGGTCCAAGTGATGTTGTCGTGACAGTTCGAGCAATTTGACGTCGCGAATGAGGCGCCTGCCGCGGAGTGCACCGGGTTGTTCGTATTGGTCCAGTCCGTCAGGTGGCAGCCCGAGGTGCCGCAAGCCGTCGGTGCAGTCGTCAACGAATAGTTGTTGTTGATGTGGCATTGCGCGCAGGTCGTTACCTTACCCGCTGGCGCCATCTGGTGCGAGTTCGTCAGCGGAAAGCCGGTGGTGGTGTGATTAAAGGTCGAGTTGGCCCAGTTCGTCGTGTCGTGGCAGCTTGAGCATTGCGAGGTCGGGAAGCCGGCTGATACGTGATTCGGGACATTGCCGCCCAAGGTCTGCGTGCTGTTGTAGTCGGCCGTGTGGCAGCCATAACAATCGGTATTGGCGCTCGTGAAGTTGTAGTTATTGTTGACGTGGCAGGAGACGCAGGTTCCCGTCAGGTGCGCTCCCGTCAATGGCCAGCCTGTCACCGCATGATTGAACGTGTTGTCCGTCCACACAATCGCATCGTGGCAGGTCGAGCAGTTGGCCGCGGCGAATGCCGTGCCTGCCGTCGAGTGCGTCGGGTTGTTCGTCTGTTGCCACGTGGCAGCCCGAGTTCCCGCAATCCGTTGGCGCGATCGTCAGCGCATAGTTGTTGTTGATGTGGCATTGCGCGCAGCCCGTTACCTTACCCGCTGGCGCCATCTGGTGTGAATTCGTCAGCGGGAAACCCGTGGTGTTGTGATTGAACGTGGAATTGGCCCAAGTCGTCGTGTTGTGGCATGTCGAGCATTGCGAGGTCGGGAAGCCCGCCTGCACGTGATTCGGGACATTGCCGCCCAGCGTCTGCGTGCTGTTCCATTCCGCGGTGTGGCAGCCGTAGCAATCCGTCGACGTTAAAGTGTAGTTGTTATTGACGTGGCACGAAACGCAGGTCCCCGTCAGGTGCGCACCCGTCAACGGCCAGCCGGTCGAGGCGTGGTTAAAGGACGTTATATCGGTCCAGGCAATCGTGTCGTGGCACGTAGTACAGTTGGCCGCCGCGAAGGCGGAGCCCGCGGTTGAGTGCGTCGGATTGTTGGTCGTTTGCCATGTCGTCAGGTGGCAACCCGAGTTCCCGCAATCCGTTGGCGCGATCGTCAGCGCATAGTTGTTGTTGATGTGGCATTGCGCGCAGCCCGTTACTTTACCCGCCGGGGCCATCTGGTGCGAATTCGTCAGCGGGAAACCCGTGGTGTTGTGATCGAACGTGGAATTGGCCCAAGTCGTGGTGTTGTGGCATGTCGAGCATTGCGAGGTCGGGAAGCCCGCCTGCACGTGGTTCGGGACATTGCCGCCCAAGGTCTGCGTGCTGTTCCATTCTGCCGTGTGGCAGCCATAGCAATCCGTGTTCGCACTCGTGAAGTTGTAATTGTTATTGACGTGGCACGAGACGCAGGTTCCCGTCAGGTGCGCTCCCGTCAAGGGCCAGCCTGTCACCGCATGATTAAACGTGTTGTCGGTCCACACAATCGTGTCGTGGCACGTGGTACAGTTCGCGGCAGCGAAAGCGGCGCCTGCCGTCGAGTGCGTCGGATTGTTGGTCGTTTGCCAGGTCGTCAGGTGGCAGCCCGCGTTCCCGCAATCCGTTGGCGCGATCGTCAGCGCATAGTTGTTGTTGATGTGGCACTGCGCGCAGCCCGTTACTTTACCCGCCGGGGCCATCTGGTGTGAATTCGTCAGCGGGAAACCCGTGGTGTTGTGATTGAACGTGGAATTAGCCCAAGTCGTCGTGTTGTGGCATGTCGAGCATTGCGAGGTCGGGAAGCCCGCCTGCACGTGATTCGGGACATTGCCGCCCAAGGTCTGCGTGCTGTTCCATTCTGCGGTGTGGCAGCCGTAGCAATCCGTCGACGTTAAAGTGTAGTTGTTATTGACGTGGCACGAAACGCAGGTCCCCGTCAGGTGCGCACCCGTCAACGGCCAGCCGGTCGAGGCGTGGTTGAAGGACGATATATCGGTCCAGGCAATCATGTCGTGACAGGTGGAACAGTTGGCCGCCGCGAAGGCGGAGCCCGCGGTTGAGTGCGTCGGATTGTTGGTCGTTTGCCATGTCGTCAGGTGGCAGCCTGAGTTGCCGCAATCGGTCGGCTGAGTCGTTAGATTATAATTCCCGCCGACGTGGCACTGCGTGCACGCGGTAACCTTGCCAGCGGGCGCCATCTGGTGTGAATTCGTCAACGGGAAGCCCGTGGTGCTGTGATCAAACTGGCCTGCGGCCCACGTGGTAATGGCGTGGCAACTGGCGCAGGCACTGGCGGTCTGCGGGAAGTTCGCGGCGACGTGATTCGGAACATTACCACCGAGAGTTGTTGTGCTCTGCCAAGCCGATTGGTGGCAGCCCATGCAATCGGCTGAGTTCAGCGTGTAGTTGTTGTTGACGTGGCACTGCGCGCAGGGCGTAGGATTGGGCGACATGTGCGTGCCGGTCAACGCAAACCCAGTGGCGGAGTGATTGAATCCGGACTGGTCGGTCCAGGTAATCGTGTCGTGGCAGACCGCACACTGCGCGATCGGAAACGCGCTCGGATTGCTGGCGTGAGCTGGATTATTCGTGGTGTTAAAGGTATTCAGGTGGCAGCCCGCATTGCCGCAATCGTTCGGCGCAGTCGTCAGATTGTAATTCCCGCCGACGTGGCACTGTGTGCAGGCGGTAACCTTGCCAGCGGGCGCCATCTGGTGTGAGTTCGCTAACGGGAAGCCCGTGGTGCTGTGATCAAACTGGCCTGCGGCCCACGTGGTAATGGCGTGGCAACTGGCGCAGGCACTGGCGGTCTGCGGGAAGTTCGCGGCGACGTGATTCGGAACATTACCACCGA
>Ga0306920_100015775_pt1 | contig 10372 bp, 7 predicted proteins | sample flu12Cox44000170_FD_204666 | JGI IMG/M metagenome (GOLD analysis project Ga0306920, IMG submission 204666) | Lab enrichment of tropical soil microbial communities from Luquillo Experimental Forest, Puerto Rico - flux4day.12C.oxic.44.000.170 (v2)... | ecosystem: Environmental > Terrestrial >...
CGACATCTTCGAGGAGGTGGTGCTCACCGACATCATCGAGGGCAAGCCGGAGGGGCTGGCCCTGGACATGAACCAGTCGCGCCCGGTCGAGGGGTTCGAGACCAAGGTGACCGGCCAGACGACCGGACCGGCCGGCGAGGGCTACGAGGCGATCGGCGGCTCGGACATCGTGATCGTCACCGCGGGCCTGCCGCGCAAGCCCGGCATGAGCCGGATGGACCTGATCGAGGTCAACGCCAAGATCGTCAGGAACGTGGTGGAGAACGTCGCCAAGTACGCACCGGACGCGGTGCTGATCGTGGTGTCCAACCCGCTGGACGAGATGACCGCGCTGTCCGCCAAGGTGTCCGGCTTCCCGCACCACCGGGTGATGGGCCAGGCGGGCATGCTGGACACCGCCAGGTTCAGCTACTTCGTGGCGGAGAAGCTCGCCGTCCCGGTCGGTTCGGTCCGCACGCTGACGCTCGGCTCGCACGGCGACACCATGGTGCCGGTACCGTCGGCCTGCACGGTGGACGGCCGGCCGCTGGCCGACCTGCTGCCCGCGGACGAGATCGAGCAGCTCGTCACCAGGACCAGGAACGGCGGCGGCGAGATCGTCGCGCTGCTGAAGACGGGCTCGGCCTACTACGCCCCCTCGGCGGCCGCGGCCCGGATGGCCCGCGCGGTGGCCGAGGACTCCGGCGCGGTCATGCCGGTCTGCGCCTGGGTGGACGGTGAGTACGGCATCTCGGGCGTCTACCTGGGCGTCGAGGCCGAGCTCGGCGCGACCGGCGTCCGCCGCGTCGTCGAGCGCAACCTGACCGACGCGGAGCTGGCCGACCTGCGCACCGCCGCCGAAGCCGTCCGTGCCAAGCAGGCCGACGTGGCCAGCCTCTAGCGGGCCTAGGTCCGGGCCAGCAGCCCCGGCAACCTCATCCTGGCGGCCAGGCCACGACGGTCGCGCCCATCGCGGCCTGGGCCAACCTGTCGGGTTGATGTTGCTGCGCTGCCAGCACACTGCTGTGACTGGTGACATATACCCGCACCAGCCCGCCCCCGAACATAAGGCGTGGATGCCACATCCACGTTGCTGGTACGACGTGGATGCCACATCCACGTCGTTAGGGTCTGGGACGGGCGGTGCGGGAGTGACGGAAGTCCCAGCGGCGCCTCGTTGGGCGCCCAGAACGAGCCGCTCGGAGCACGGGGGCCTCGGGCGCGGCGAGCCCCGGTGCGGCGAGCCCCGGTGCGGCGAGCCCCGGTGCGGCGAGCCCCGGTGCGGCGAGCCCCGGTGCGGCGAGCCCCCGGTGCTCAGCCCTTGGCCAGCCGGCGCAGGGCCAGTTCGGCGTACAGGGCGGTGCCCTCGGCCAGCACCGAGTCGTCGAACATCGCGATGGCCGAGTGGTTGGTGGGGGCGGTCTCCGGGTCGCGGTCCGGCGGGCAGGCGCCGAGGAAGACGAACGCGCCGGGCACCTCCTCGAGCACGAAGGAGAAGTCCTCCGCGCCGGTGATGGGGTGCCGGGCCGTCTCGCCCCGGTCCGGGCCGAACACCTCCGTGATCACCTGCCCGGCGAACGCCGCCTCGGCCGCGTCGTTGACGGTGACCGGGTACTCGGCCGCGTACTCGGCGTCGGCGGTCAGCCCGTGCGCGCTGGCGATGTCCGTGATCAGCCGGGGCACCAGGTCGGCCAGCGCGGCCCGGGACGCGGCGCTGTAGGAGCGCGCGGTGGCCAGGAACGTGGCCCGGTCCGGGATCACGTTGTCGGTGGTGCCGGCGTGGAAGCTGCCGGCCGTGATGACGACCGGGTCGAACACGTCGAACTTCCTGGTCACCATCGTCTGCAAGGCGATCACCATCTCGCACGCGGCCGGGATCGGGTCGGCGGCCCGGTGCGGCTGCGAGGCGTGCCCGCCGCGCCCGTGCACGGTGACCGTGATCTGGTCGGCGGCGGCCAGCATCGGGCCAGGCCGCGTGGAGAACATCCCGCAGGAGAGCTTGTTCCCGCTCACGTGCAGGGCGTAGGCCGCGGCCGGGCGCTCGCCCGCCGCGTCGAGCACGCCCTCGTTGATCATGTACCGGGCGCCGGCGTGGCCCTCCTCGCCCGGCTGGAACATGAAGATCACCGTGCCGGGGAGCTCGGCCTGCCGGGCGCAGAGCAGCCTCGCCGCGCCGGCCAGCATGGCCGTGTGCAGGTCGTGGCCGCAGGCGTGCATCACGCCGGGGATCGCCGACGCGTACGGCAGCCCGGTCTCCTCGGTGACGGGCAGCGCGTCCATGTCCCCGCGCAGCAGCACCACGGGGCCAGGCCGGCCGCCGCGCAGCACCGCGGTCACCGAGCTGAGCGCCTGGCCCGTGCTGACCTCCAGCGGCAGCCCGGACAGGGCGTCGAGCACCTTGCGCTGCGTCTTCGGCAGATCCAGGCCGATCTCGGGCTCGCGGTGGATCGCGTGCCGCAACTCGGCGATCTCGTCCGCCAGCTTGGCCGCCTCGTCACGCACCGGCACGGGTTCCTCCTCCGCTCACCGGGTCCCCTTGGCCCGCGGCCACCTTACTGTAATAAACATGACTGTTCGGACTCCGGCTTAGGTCATGGCACCCCGCGGAACCAGGCTGACCCGGGTGGTCGTGTTCGCGGGCGGGCTCTACCGGCAGCGGGCCCTGCTCGCCTGCGCCGGGTACCTGGGGCGCGATCCGATGGCGCAGCTCCAGCTGCGCCCGGGCCGGGTGAACCCCTACGCCGTCTACGACCGGATCCGGGCGAGGGGCCCGCTCACCCCGACCCGCCTCGGCAACTGGGTGAGCACCAGCCACAGCGTGTGCGAGTCGGTGCTGCGCGACCGGCGCTTCGCCGTCCGGCCCGAGGACGCCCAACCGGGCCAGCGCACCATGTCCTTCCTCGACATGAACCCGCCGGACCACTCCCGGTTGCGTCGCCTCGCGATGCCCGCGTTCAGCCCGAAGGCGGTGGCGGGCTATTCGGCCCGGATCGAGCGCACCGCCGGGGAACTGCTGGACGCGGCGAGCGAGGCCGGCCGGTTCGACCTGGTCTCCGGGTTCGCCGCGCCGCTGCCCATCGTCGTCATCACCGACCTGCTCGGCATCCCGGACTCCCGCACGGCGGACTTCGCCCGCTACGGGATGCTCATCGGCAGCGCGCTCGGCGGTATCACCTCGCTGCGGCACGCGAGGCAGCTGCAGGCGGCCCGGGCCGAAATGCGGCGGCTCTTCCGGCACCTGCTCGAGCTGCGGCGGCGCGAGCCGCGGGACGACATCGTCAGCCGCCTGGTCGCGGCCGAGGGGGACCAGATAGAGCCAGCAGAGATGCTGCCGATGTGCAACCTTCTCCTCGTCGCCGGGTTCGAGACCACGGTCAACCTGATCAGCAATGCCGTGCTGGCCCTCCTCGCCCACCCGGCGCAGTGGCAGGCGCTGTGCGCCGACCCGGACGAGCTGGCACCCGGGGCGGTCGAGGAGGTGCTGCGCTGGGATCCCCCGGTGCAGCGCACCGGCCGGGTCGCGCTTGAATCACTCGAGCTGGCAGGCCAGCCGGTGGGCAAGGGGCAGCGGGTGACCACGCTGATCGGGGCGGCGAACCGGGACCCGGAGGCCTACGACCGCCCGGACACGTTCGACATCATGCGCCGGGACGGGCCCGCGAACCTGGCTTTCTCCAGCGGCATCCATTACTGCCTCGGGCACGCGCTGGCCCGGTCCGAGGCGGCCATCTCACTGCGCATGCTGGCCGAACGGATGCCGGGTCTCGCCCAGGCCGGAACGGTGAAGCGCCGCAACGCCACCATCATCCGCGGCCCGGTTTGCCTGCCAGTCAAACACGGGCCCGTCACCACGACGCGCACCTAGCCGCTCACCTGCCGCGCGCTGTCCGCGGGCACGGCGTCCAGGAACTCCGGCGCGGTCCAGCCGCGCCGGGCGAACGCCGCGGTCACCGCGTGCCTGACCGCGCCACCCGCCGCCGCGGGCACCAAGGCGAGCACCGAGCCGCCGAACCCCCCGCCGATCATCCGCGCCCCTGCCGCCCCGGCGCCCAGCGCCGCCTCCACCGCCGCGTCGGCCTCCGGCCAGGACACCTCGAAGTCGTCGCGCAGCGACACGTGTGCCTGCGCCAGCAGCCGCCCGATCGCGGGATAGGTGTCCGAAGACGGACCCGAAGGGGCGCGCAGCAGCGCGACCACCTCGAGCACGCGCTGGTTGTCCGTCACGACGTGGCGGGCCCGGCGGCGCAGCACAGGATCGGTCAGGGAGTCGGTGTCAGCCACATCCGTTAGGTACCGGAGAGACGGGATCCCCAGACGGCGGGCCGCCTCCTCACACTCGGCCCGCCGCTGTCCGTACTCCCCGTCCGTCAGCTCATGCCTGGCCCGGGTGTTGATGAGCAGCAGCCCCGCGCCCGCGGCGGCGGGCTCGAACGGCACCTGCGAGGTCTCCAGCGAGCGGCAGTCGAGCAGCAGCGCGTGCCCGGCCCGGCAGAGCAGCGACGCGGACTGGTCCATGATGCCGGTCGGCACCCCGACGAACTCGTTCTCGGCCCGGCAACAGAGCGTGACCAGCTCGCCGCGCGGGACGTTCAGCGCGCCGAGCGAGGTCAGCGCCAGCGCGGTCGCGCACTCCAGCGCGGCCGAGGAGGACAGCCCGGCGCCGGCCGGCAGGTCGGAGTCGATGGCCAGGCAGGCGCCGGGCACCCGGTGGCCGGCCGCCTCGAGCGCCCAGGCCACGCCGGCCGGGTAGGCGGCCCACCCGGTCACCTGGCCTGGCGCCAGGCCGTCCAGGTCGACAACGACCAGGTCCGCGGGCTCCTGCCGGGAACATACGGTCAGCCGCCGCTTCCCGGGGCCGGCCCGGCCCGCCGCCGCGGCCGTGACCTCCTGGCCGAGCGCGAACGGCAGCACGAACCCGTCGTTGTAGTCGGTGTGCTCGCCCATCAGGTTGGCCCGCCCCGGGGCCAGCCACACCCCGTCCGGCTCCCCGCCGAACCGCTCCTTGAAGAGCGAAACCGCCTTCACCGTGTCTCCCCGCTCGCCTCCGGGCCCCGCCCACCTCCCCATTCCCTCTTCACTGGCGGCTCCTTCCCTCGTCGCTCGTCCCTCGCTCCTCAGTCCAGTCGCCGCCGGCGCCCTTTGGCTCGCTCACTTTGACGATCGCGCCTGGGTGAAGTGCCAGGCGTCGGCGGCCATGGCCCTCAGGTCGCGCGATGCCTGCCAGCCCAGCTCGGACCGGATCTTCGCGGACGAGGCGACCAGCACGGCCGGGTCGCCGGCCCGGCGCGGGCCCGTCTCGGCGCCGATGTCGATGCCGGTGACCTCGCGGCACACCTCGATCACCTCGCGGACCGAGAAGCCGGCCCCGTTGCCCAGGTTGTAGATGCGGTGCTGGCCGGGCCGGGTGGCCTCCAGCGCGCGCAGGTGCGCGTCGGCCAGGTCGGTGACGTGGATGTAGTCCCGGACGCAGGTCCCGTCGGGGGTGGGGTAGTCGTCGCCGAAGATCTGCACCGGGCGGCCCTCGGTCGCGGCGGCCAGCACGTTGGGGATGAGGTGGGTCTCCGGGTGATGCCTCTCGCCCAGCCACCGGCCGTCCGCGCCCTGAAAAGCGCCGGCCACGTTGAAGTAGCGCAGGCTGACCGCGCCGAACCCGTACAGCCGGCAGAACTCGCTCAGCGTCGTGTCGACCGCCACCTTGGACGCGCCGTACGGGCTGGTCGGACGCGTCGGGTCGGTCTCGAGGATGGGCGTGCGCTCAGGCTCGCCGTAGACCGCCGCGGTGGAGGAGAAGACGATCGTCCGGACCCGGATCTCGCGCATCGCCTCGAGCAGCGAGATCGTGCCGCCCAGGTTGTTCGACCAGTACTTGGCCGGGTCCGCCACCGACTCGCCGACCAGCGACTTGGCCGCGAAGTGCAGCACCGCCTCGATGCCGTCGGAGAGCACCTCGGCCGCGCAGTCGCGCAGCGTGCCCTTGACGAACGTGGCGCCGGGCGGCACGGCGTCGGCGAACCCGGTGGACAGGTCGTCGAGCACGGTGACGTCGTGCCCCGCCGCGACCAGTTGCGCGGCGACCACGCCGCCGATGTAGCCGGCCCCGCCGGTGACGAGCACTCTCATGAAAAGGCCTCCCTGAGCCGTTGCGCCGCCTCTTCAGGGACGATGTCGTTGATCCACACGCCCATGCCCGATTCGGTCCCGGCGAGGTACTTGAGCTTGTTCGCGGCGCGCCGGACCGACAGTACCTGAAGGTGCGCGGCGAACTGGCCGCGCGCGGCGGCGTCCCCGGCCGGGGCCTGGTGCCAGGCGGCGATGTACGGCGCGGGCTGGCCGAACAGCGCGTCGAACCGGCGCAGCACGTCCAGGTAGAGCGGCCCGAATGCGTCCCGGGCCGCCCCGTCCAGGGCAGGAAGATCAGGGACCCGAACGACCGGGAAGATCCGCACCTCGTAGGGCCAGCGCGCCGCTTCTGGCACGAACACGATCCAGTGCTCGTTCCTGGTCACGACGCGGGTGCCGGCCTGCAACTGCGCGGCCACCACGTCGTCGAACAGGTTCCGGTCCGGGTGGGCGAGCGCGTACTCGCGGGCCTGCGTCACCATCTGGGCCAGCCGCGGCGCGACGAACGGGAAGGCGTAGATCTGCCCGTGCGGGTGGTGCAGCGTGACGCCGATCTCCTCGCCCCGGTTCTCGAAGCAGTACACCTGCCTGGTCTCGGGCAGCGCGCTCAGCGCCAGCGTCCGGTCCACCCAGGCCTCGAGCACGGTCCGGACCCGGCGCGGCGACAGTCCGGCGAACGAGGCGTCGTGGTCGGAGGTGAAGCAGACCACTTCGCACCGGCCCAGCGGCTCGGCCAGCGAGGGGAAGCGGTTCTCGAACACGACCACGTCGTAGCCGTCCGCCGGTATCTCGGTGGGCCGGCCCGGCGCCGACGGGTCGAGCGGGCACTGGTCGGCGGGCGGCAGGAAGGTCCGGTCCTGGCGCGCCGCCGCGATCACCACCCACTCGCCGGCCAGCCGGTCCCAGCGGACCCCCCATTCCGGCCGGCCGCGCGGCGGCTCGGGCCCCGGCATCCGCGGCGGCAGCGGCCTGGTGTCCCTGATCCGGTCGCGGCCGAGCCCGGGCGCCTCGTCGAAGTAGACGATCTCCCGTCCGTCCGCCAGCCGCGTGCTGGATTTCCAGACCGTCCAGATAGGTTGCGTGCCCACGGGACACATACGCTATCCGTTCTAGACTGGGCAGACATATCATGCGGCGCCGCTTGGTCTCCGCGCGAGCCAAAGGGGCGCCGGCGCCGCCTGGACCGACGAGCGAGGGACGAGCGAGGAGGGAAGGCCGCGCCTCGGAAGGCGCCCCGGAGGCGAGCGGGAAGATAGTGAGTAGAGTCCTGCTGGACGTCATCGTCGTCCTCATCATCATCCTCATCGGGGGGTTCTTCGCGGGCTCCGAGATGGCGCTCGTCTCGCTCCGCGAAGGCCAGGTCAGGGCCCTGGCCAAGCGCGGCAGGCGGGGCCAGCGGGCCGCCCGGCTGGCGCAGGACCCGAACCGGTTCTTCTCCGCGGTCCAGATCGGCGTGACCCTGGCCACCCTGGTCTCGGGCGCGTACGGGGCCGAGACCCTGGCCGGGTTCCTCAAGTCGTGGCTGATCAGGGAGTATCACCTGTCGCCGGCCTGGGCGGGCACGATCGCGTTCATCGTGGTGACCATCTGCATCACGTTCTTCAGCCTGGTCCTGGGCGAGCTCGCGCCCAAGCGGATCGCGCTGCAACGGGGGCCCACGATGGCCCTGCTGGCCGCGCCGCTGCTCGACCGGATCGCCGTCCTGGCCCGGCCGGTGGTCTGGCTGCTGACCAAGTGCACCAACCTGGTGGTGGCGCTGCTCGGCGGCGATCCCCGGGTCGGCCGCCAGGCCATTACCGAGGAGGAACTGCGTGACCTGGTGACCGGCGCCCAGGCGCTCAGCCAGGACGAGCGGCACATCGTCGGCGAGGTCTTCGACGCCGGGAAGCGGCAGATCCGCGAGGTGCTCGTGCCGCGCACCGAGGTGGTCTTCCTGGACGCGGAAACGCAGGTCGCCGAGGCCGCCGCCATCGCCGCGAGCGTGCCGCACTCGCGGCTGCCGGTCTACCAGGACACCTACGACAACGTGATCGGCTTCGTGCACGTGCGGGACCTGCTCGGCCCCGGGGTGACCACGGACTCGGTCCCGGTCCGCCAGATCAGCCGGCCGGTCAAGTACCTGCCGATCAGCAAGACCGTGCTCTCCTCGCTGTCCGAGATGCGCCGCGAGCACGCCCACCTGGCCATCGTGATCGACGAGTACGGCGGCACGGCCGGCATCGTCACGCTGGAGGACCTGGTCGAGGAGCTGATCGGCGAGATCAGGGACGAGTACGACATCGAGCAGGACCACGCCACCAGGCTGCCGGCCGGTGACGTGGAGGTGGACGGCCTGCTCAACCTGAGCGAGTTCACCGAGCAGACCGGCCTGGATCTGCCCGAGGGCCCGTACGAGACCGCCGCGGGCTACGTCCTGTCCGCCCTCGGCGCGCTGCCGTCGGTGGGCGACACGGTCCAGGTGGCCGGCCGCACCATCACCGTGACCGAACTCGACGGCCGCCGCGTGGCCAGGCTCCGCGTCACCGCCAACGTCCCGGCCCCGCCGCAGCCGGCCACACCCCCCGCCGCCAACGCGGTTCCTGCTGGTCAGGTCCGGCTAGACTCGGATGCCTCGCAGGAGTGAAAGGTGAGCAGCGTGCCCGGTGGCTTTGACACCGTCCTCGTCGTCGACTTCGGCGCGCAGTACGCGCAGCTGATCGCCCGCCGGGTGCGCGAGTGCCACGTCTACTCCGAGATCGTCCCCTCGACGATGCCGGTGGCCGAGATGCTGGCCAGGCGGCCGAAGGCGATCATCCTGTCCGGCGGCCCCTCGTCGGTCTACGCCGACGGCGCGCCGCCCGCCCCGGCGGGCCTGTTCGACGCCGGGGTGCCGGTCCTCGGCATCTGCTACGGCTTCCAGCTGATGGTGGCCGGCCTCGGCGGCACGGTCGCGCGCACCGGCGCGGCCGAATACGGCGCCACCGCCCTCGACAGCACGGGCGGCGCCCTGCTCACCGGCACGCCGAAGCGCCAGCGGGTGTGGATGTCGCACGGCGATGCCGCCACGCAGGCTCCGCCCGGCTTCACGGTGACCGCGCGTACCGAAGCCACCCCGGTGGCCGCGATGGAGAACGTGCCGCGGGGCATGTTCGGCGTCCAGTTCCACCCCGAGGTCATGCACACCGAGCACGGCTCCCGCATCCTGGGCCGCTTCCTCGAGCTGGCCGGCTGCCGCCCGTCCTGGACCATGCTGAACATCGTCGAGGAGCAGGTGGAGCTGATCCGCGAGCAGGTCGGCGACGGGCATGCGATCTGCGGGCTGTCCGGCGGGGTGGACTCCGCGGTCGCCGCGGCGCTCGTGCAGCGGGCCATCGGCGACCGCCTCACCTGCGTTTTCGTCGACCACGGCCTCCTTCGCAAGGGCGAGGCCGAACAAGTCGAGCAGGACTTCGTGGCCGCCACCGGCGTCAAGCTCAAGGTGGCGACCGAGGCCGACGTGTTCCTGTCCGCCCTGGCCGGCGCGCAAGACCCCGAGCAGAAGCGCAAGATCATCGGCCGCGAGTTCATCCGCGCCTTCGAGCGCGCCGCCCGGGAGATCACCGCCGCGGCGGCTGGTTCGGGCGAGGCGTGCGAGTTCCTGGTCCAGGGCACGCTGTACCCGGACGTAGTGGAGTCCGGCGGCGGCACCGGCACCGCCAACATCAAGTCCCATCACAACGTCGGCGGGCTGCCAGACGACCTGAAGTTCCAGCTGGTCGAGCCGCTGCGCTGGCTGTTCAAGGACGAGGTACGCCGGGTGGGGGAGGAGCTCGGCCTGCCGCCCGCCATCGTGCGCCGCCAGCCGTTCCCCGGCCCCGGCCTGGCCATCAGGATCGTCGGCGAGGTGACCGCCGGCCGGCTCGCGGTGCTGCGCGAGGCCGACGCCGTCGCGCGCGAGGAGATGTCCGCGGCCGGGCTCGATGCGCTGATCTGGCAGTGCCCGGTGGTGCTGCTGGCCGACGTCCGTTCGGTCGGTGTCCAGGGCGACGGCCGCAGTTACGGCCACCCGGTCGTCCTCCGCCCGGTGACCAGCGAGGACGCGATGACCGCCGACTGGGCCCGGCTTCCCGACGACGTGCTGACCCGGATCTCCACCCGGATCACCAACGAGGTCCCCGAGGTCAACCGGGTGGTGCTCGACGTCACCAGCAAACCCCCGGCCACCATCGAGTGGGAATAGGGGCTAGCCCATGCTCCTGACCGCCCACAGGTCGGGGAAGGTCGGCTGGCCGAGCGTGGTCCGCAGGTAGGTGGC
>Ga0306920_100015776_pt1 | contig 10372 bp, 9 predicted proteins | sample flu12Cox44000170_FD_204666 | JGI IMG/M metagenome (GOLD analysis project Ga0306920, IMG submission 204666) | Lab enrichment of tropical soil microbial communities from Luquillo Experimental Forest, Puerto Rico - flux4day.12C.oxic.44.000.170 (v2)... | ecosystem: Environmental > Terrestrial >...
CATTTCAAAATCTGTTGGAGCAACACGCAACCGTCGGTGACAACCCGCTGGCCGGCATTTAAACCGGCTATAATCGCGATCTGGCCCTCCTGTTCGGGACCGATCTGGACCTCATGCCTGGCGAATTGTCCGGGTTGCTCCTCAATAAAGACATAGTGCTTTTCGCCCTTCAGAAATACGGCTTTTTGAGGAACACTCGCTGCGTATGCCTTCTGAGGACCTGGCAACGTGAGATTCACGAACATTTCTGCCTTAAGCAGACGAGAAGAGTTATTCACCGTGCCACGGACCTTGATCGTTCGCGTAGTCGGATCTATGAAATCGGAAACCACCGCAACCGTGCCGGTAAAAGTCTGGTCCGGAAAAGCGCGGGTGGTAAAAGTGAAGTTTTGCCCTGGTTGAAGACGCACCAGGTCTCCATCGGTAGCATCAATTAGGATCCAAAGCCGTGTAGGATCGGTCACCACAAAGAGTGGGGCCGTGATTTGCGGCATGTTCGCCAGCATTTGATCCGGCCTCACCTCCTGGCCAGGCGTGACGTTTCGCTCGACCAGAATGCCATTCAGCGGGCTAGGCAGCAGAAAATCGCGATTTGTCGACTCGGCCAAAGCGCCGTAAATCGCCAGGCGTTGCTCGGCGCGCTCTTTTTCAGCAGAGATGCTGGCGAAATCGGCTTCGGCCGATTCCAGGTCTTTTCGAGGAGCAGCACCGTGCTCAAAGAGTTCGCGAGACCGCGTCAGGGCACGTTCTGCACGACGGTAGTCGCTGGCCGCTTTGCGCAGGTCGGCTTGAGCCTGACCAAAATCAGCAGATTGGATCTCGGCCAGCGGCTGATTCTTAGTAATGGAATCATTCACCTCCGCTCGCACGTTGCGGACAATTCCAGCAAAAGGCGTAAAGATTCGAGCTGTGACGTTTTCGTCCCAGACCAGGCGTCCCGTGAACCGCGCGGACTGGGGCATTTCGTGGGAGGCGGGCTCGACGGTTAACGAGGCGCTCTGGGGAGCATTAGTTGGGATCGTTACCGTATCGCCCGCGACCTCCGGCTCCGGGCTTGCCTCCTGGTGATGGCCGGAATTGCAACCGACCAACGCGAGTGACGTTGCGATAAGGACAGTAAAGATGGGGGATCTCATGCTATTGGGTGAGTTCTTTTTGGGAGATCGTAGTTCTTGCGGAGCGAAGATCCGCGGCGGCGCTGGCTGTGTCCGACCGAGCCTGGGCCGCAGCCAGCCGAACATTGTTATCGTCGCGTTCGGCAGTTAGCAGGTCCACAAGCGACGCGCCTCCCTTGCTATAGGCGAAAGCGACCGACTCCCGCACCTGTGCAGATCGGGGAACAATTTGCTCCTGATAACGCTTGAGGCGGGCTTCGGCTTCCTGGTACGCGATTAGCGCGGTGGCAAGGTCTGCTTTTGCCTGGGCCTCCAGTTTGCCCAATGTTAGAGCGCTTTGATCCCGGGCTGCTTCGGCAGCGCGGATATTTCCATTGTTACGGTTCCAGAGCGGCAGTGGAAATGAAACCCCCAGTCCCAAAGTGTCGGGGCCTGGCGGGCCTGGCGGGTTACGTTCGTAGAGAACCGAAAAAGTCGGGTCAGGAATTCGCAGGGCTTTCTGCAGTTCTACGTCCGACTTCGCTCTGCGAAGGTCGGCTTCCGCGGCCATGACGTCGGGGCGGATTGCTGTGGTTGCATTGGTCTGCCCAGGCACCGCCGGAACACTCAGGCTTTCCAGGGTGTCGGCAGGAGTCCATTCGCCCCTGGGCTGGTTGACTCCCATTAGAATTTCCACGGAAATCCGGTCCTGAACCGCCGCGGATTCAGCCGATTTGGCTTGCAGATCGAAGACTTCCGCATTGTTTTGTATTTGCTTGAGATCCGAATCGGAAATGTCGCCGGAGCGAAATCTGATTTCTGAAATGTCCGCTTCGCGCCGCAACGAATGAGCCGACTCGTTGAGCACGCGGGCATTTTCCTGGGCCAATAGCGCAGTCACGTAGGCTTTGGTGATGCCCTGGTCCAGAGCGCGGCGTGCATCAAAAAAGCGCGCTCGCGCGCCTTCTATCCCGGCCCGCGCAGACGACTGCCTGGCGCCACGTTTCCCCGCAATCTCAACCAACTGGCTAACCGCTACGATGGTGTCGTAACTCCGATCCCAAAGACCGTTGCCCAACGGCGTTGCGTTCCCGTGTGGATCGATTTTGGATGTGGATAATGAAAGGCTTGGGTTGGGAAATTCGCGAGCGACCAGCAGTTGAGCCGAGGCAAGATCAACTCCACTCTTTGCAGCCAGCAAATCCCAATTCCGTTGAAAGGCAATCCGTTGGATGTCTGCCAACGTTAAATGTTGAGCAGTCCCGTTGGTAGAATGAAGTTCGGATACTGGCGCAGCCAATTCAGGCTCGGCGCCAATCAATGCGACTTCGGTCAGCAGTAGCCATAAGCTCCACCAAACTCGGTCTTGCAACGTTCCGAGGATGCGGTTCATCGAGATCAATTCTTAGAACTCGCACCATAGCGTAGTGTACTAATTTTTGAATCAGGCAGCGCCTAGATGTTGTGTAGGGGAAGGTACTACATTGAATTTTTTCGGCTGTTTTCGTGCCAACGCACAGCCTCGCGCAACAGTTCGGTTGCGCTCGACAACTTCAACTTATCCTTGATTCGCGCACAATAGGCCTGCACCGTTTTGACACTCACCCGCAGCACCTCCGCGATCTGGCGTGTCCCACGTCCCTGGCCTAGCAGTTCGAACACTTCCAATTCGCGATCACTGAGCTGCTCTACCGGGGATTCCTTCAAAGTGCCTTTGCCTGCAACGTATTGTGTGGCCAGTGCGGTGGCAATCTCATCGCTTAGGTAAGGTTGCCCGGCCAGTATCTGGCGGATCGCGACTACCACTTTGCGGGTAGTTTCTCGCTTAACAATATATCCGCGAGCGCCAGCCCGGAGCGCGCGCTCCGCATAGTGAGACTCCTCATGCATAGACAAGACCAGCACCGCAATGCTGGGGAGTGTCTGCTTGATATTCTTGATCAGCTCGATGCCGGAAGAATCCTTAAGGGATATATCAATTATGGCGACATCGGGCTTGAGCTTGAGCATCGCTTCGATGGCCTGCGGACCGGTCTCCGCCTCGCCCAATACCGCAAGGTCGGATTGTTGGTTGATTAGATTTGTCAGCCACTCGCGAACGAGCGGATGATCGTCAACAAGGAAAATCCCCTTCTTGGAAGCGTTGGTAGTGGTTGTCGTCACCTTTGGAGTGGTTTTGGTTCAGCAGGCAATGGCAGCGAACAGGTTACGATGGTACCCCCGGTGGGCGCAGGCTCGATCGAACAAGTGCCGCCGATCATGGCGGCTCGATGCGCCATAATTCGAACCCCCAGACCATCGGTCGCCTTCAAGTCTTCCGGCACGCCAATGCCATCGTCCTCAATCGTTAACCTCACGATCCTGTTTACTTCGGATAAATTAATGCCAATCCACTTCGGCTTTCCATGTCGGATAGCGTTTCGAACCGCTTCCTGCGTAATACGGTACAGGTGTGTGGCCACGGTGTCATCGTGAATCAACACAGGTTTGTCGCATTCAAATGTACACCGGACCTTTGAGGCTTTCGTGAGATTAGTGGCCAATTGATGAAACGAGGCCATTAAACCTTCGGCATCCATTTCTACCGGGTATAGTCCGCGGGCGAGGCTGCGGGCCAGGTCGATGCCGTCCTCCACCAGCTCCACGATGTGACCCGCATCGTTAGCCTCGGGCAAGGATTTGGCTGCCAGACGCTCTCCCAGGACCTGGCCGGCAAGGGCCGTGGCTGTCAGGTGCTGACACAAACCGTCATGCAAATCATGTCCTATCCGCCTTTGCTCGCTCTCGCTGACCTGCAGAATCTCTTCTTCCAGTCGCTCGCGTTCGGCCATTTCGTGCCTTAGGGCCCGGGTCCGCTCCATCACCCGGGCTTCCAGGTCCTTGTGCAACGACCGCAGGCGCGTCAGGAGCCAAACCACGATAAAGTAGAACACCATCAGGATTACCGCGTTCCAGACAGGTACCACCAGGTTCGAGTAATGGGCTCCCGCCGCAACATCACCACCAATCCAGACAATGACGCTAAGAACGGACATGAGCAGCCCGAACCCCCAACCAACAAACCACGCCGCCAACCCCACCTCCAAAAGGTAAAACACGGAGAACAAGAGCTCGAAGCCTGTCAGATAATCGATGACCCCGATCAGCCCAAGGACCACCAGCCCGGCGACGATCAAAGTGCCGCGTGAGCTTTTGTCGAGCTTATTGAGCAGCCAAACCATTAGTATCTCTCTTCGCCCATGCGCATATGCTGCCCGCACGTGCATCGAAACCCCAGAACATATCGAGTTCAAGTTTTTTCAACTCGCAGGCACACTCGAATCTGACATCATGGCCCAACATGACCTTCAAAACTTTGGTTGGAACACTTTTGGTGCTGAGCACAAGTGCGGTCGCGGCGGACCTGAGGATCGGCATTATTGGCTGTGACACCTCGCACGTGATCGCATTCACGGAGGCGTTGAATGACTCTTCCGTCAATGGCCACGTGTCGGGAGGGAAGGTCGTGGCTGCTTTCAAGGGCGGCAGCCCCGATATCCACGCCAGCGCGTCTCGTGTGGAACAATACTCCACCACTCTTCAAACCAAATATAATGTAACGTTCTATGATACTATCGAACAGCTTTGTCAGCACGTCGATGCTGTCCTGCTGGAAAGTGTTGATGGCCGTCCGCACCTGGAGCAAGCCCGACCAGTGCTCCGAGCACACAAGAGGATGTTTATCGACAAGCCAGTGTCTGGTTCGCTACGGGATGCGATTGCGATATTCAAGTTAGCAAAAGAGCAGGGGGCGCCTATATTCAGCTCCTCGTCGCTGCGTTTCGCAACGAACACCCAGGCGGTTCATAACGGCTCGCTGGGCAGAGTCGTTTATGCCGAGACTTACGGGCCTTGTGAGCTGGAACCGCATCATCCTGATTTGTATTGGTATGGAGTCCATGGCGTAGAAGCGCTCTTTGCAATTATGGGCACGGGATGCGAGTCCGTGCAGCGCGGCACTACTCCGGACGGGAAGATCGAGGTCATCGGAACCTGGAGCGGCGGACGCAAAGGCATTTACCGCGAGGACAAGGAGTATCATGGACTGGCAAAAGGTGAGAAAGGGCAAGCACCGGTGGGATCATTTGACGGATACTTGCCTTTAGTGGCCGAGATAATGAAGTTTTTTCAAACCGGTGTCGTCCCGGTAAAACCTGAGGAGACTCTGGAAATCTTCGCTTTTATGCAGGCGGCTGATGACAGCAAACGGCAAGGAGGCGCGGCCGTAAGCATTTCGCAAACTCTGAAGCAAGCCGGCTTGTGAGGTCGGTTGGCGGTTTACTTCAGAGTCAAAAAATTCCTCAAGATCTGACGTCCATTCTCCGTCAGGATGCTTTCGGGATGGAATTGGACGCCCCAGATCGGAAACTGCTTATGCTTCACCCCCATAATTTCTCCTTCGTCCGTTTCCGCAGTAACCTCCAGGCAATCAGGCAGGCTATCCCGGCGAATCACCAGCGAATGATAGCGAGTAGCAGCAAATGGATTTGGCATCCCTTCGAACAAATCCTTGCCGTTATGCTTAATTGGTGAAGTTTTGCCGTGCATCATTCGATAGTTCACCACAACGTTCGCCCCAAACACATGCCCAATGCATTGGTGCCCCAGGCAGACACCCAGGGTAGGTATTTGTGTGCTAAAATTGCGGATAATCTCGTTAGACAACCCTGACTCGCGGGGGGAGCATGGACCGGGAGAAATCAGGATCCGCTCGGGATTTAGCTCCCGGATTCGATCCAGTCCAATCTGATCGTTGCGGTGGACTTGCATATCCACCCGCATCTCGCCCAAATACTGCACCAGGTTGTAGGTGAACGAGTCGTAATTGTCGATGACCAGCAACATTAGTCAGGCCACATCCTAGCCCATGCCTCCTGTGTTGACGAGTTGAAAGCGTGCACACGGGCTGCCAAGAAATCCGAAACCCGAAGGCCGAAAGAAGTCCGAAATCCGAAAAACCTGATCAGTTGCACTGCTCTCAACTCTAGCATTCGAATCCAACGTGGAAGCTCTTCAAGAGGGATTACGCCACCTACCGCTGGCGTTTTCGAGTCCGTTTTGGGCGGAAAAGGTCCAACTGAGGCCCTTTGAAAAAATCATAATTCTTCAGAATGCGTATCAGCTGAAGGACATCAGATTTTTGATAGTTACGGTTCGGTTCAACCTGGTTGACCAGGTCCGCCAGCATCGTTGGAAATGAAATGGCGGCATCGAGGCCCTTTCCTTTCAGGATGGCAATGCTTTGATCGCGGGCCTCGGCCTGCTGCGGCAAGCTAGGTACCGCAAGGATTTTTAGCGAGGGCCCGCCTTTGCCCAGTCCACCGGAGGCCTGGTGGAAGGTCTTTTTTTCCAGGAACCGGAAAAAATCCGGGGTGTTGTTCAGCAATGCGGGAGTGAAGACATCGGTATGCCAGGCCTTAAGCACGACCACTGCTCGTTCAATGGACCGCAAATCTGTTGAACTGAGCAAGAAAGGCAAGTCGGCCGTTCGGACTTGTGGATTCGGGTTGAGCACGAGGAAATCAATATCGTCATCATCGCGGACAGCCGGGGCAACGTATTTGCGAGATTGACGAATCAGGAATCCATTCAGCTCGAAATACTCGCGGACGATCGTTTCACTGATGGCGGCCATTTCTGGTTTCCGATTTAGAGATTTTTGCCTGGAAGACCAGGCTTTCGCGCTGAGGGTCGCAGAATGTCTTCCAGCACCTCGGCGGGAACCGCGTGACCAAACTCTGCTCGGCCGATTTCACGGGCGAGCACGAATTTGATTTTGCCGTCGCTCACCTTTTTGTCGAGCTGCATGGCGGCCATGAGTTTTGGCTTTTGAGATTGGTTTAGCGTAAGTTCAGTTGGAAGGCCTGCGCCGTGAAACAAGCGTGAAATGCGTTGCGCATCCATTAGCGGAAATCCGGTCAGCCTTACCGAAATCATGGCCGCAGCGACCTGGCCTATCGAAATGGCCTCACCGTGCAGGTACTTTCCGTAATGGGAAATTGCTTCCAGGGCGTGACCGATCGTATGACCAAAGTTGAGCAACGCGCGAGCTCCACTTTCGGTTTCGTCCTGGCCAACAATTTCGGCTTTGATCTCGCAGCAGCGCGCCACGACATCGGTTAGCAGCTTGGTGTCCCGTCGAAGCAGTTGAGGCAGAAAGCGCTCAATTTTGTCGTAGAGCGACCGGTCATAAATGATCCCGTACTTAATTACTTCAGCCAGGCCTGACCGATACTCGCGGTCGGGCAAGGTCGTCAGCGAACCGAGATCGCACAAGACCAGACGAGGCTGATAAAAAGCGCCGACAAGGTTCTTGCCTGCCTGGAGATTCACGCCGACCTTACCACCCACTGAGCTGTCGACCTGTGCAAGCAGCGTTGTCGGCACCTGAATAAAGGGAATGCCGCGCAGATAGGTCGCAGCCACAAAGCCGGCTAAGTCTCCGACAACCCCGCCGCCGAGCGCAACAATGAAGGATTTGCGTTCCAAACGTTGCGCAGCCAATTGATCGTAACAACTGGAGACTGTCTTTAGGCTTTTCGCGGTTTCTCCAGCCTGCACGGTGATGCTCATCGGATCGAACCCGGCCTTCTCGAGAGCGTTGCGGGTCGAAGTGGCGTAGTGCCTGGCGACGTTCCTGTCAGAAATCACGGCGCAGCGTTTGCCCAAATTAAGCCGGGCGCATTCCTTTCCTAATTCTGTTAGCAAGCCGCTGCTGATCTTTATGGCATAGCCGCGGGTACCCAGGGGAACATTGACGGTGCGCACTGGCGAAGAATGGCCAGTCAATACTATCGTGTCAAAGGCTGAGTCGGTCGCTAAGACCTAATTTGTTGTGGGAACCGGTTGCCGTCTCATCGCATTACCGCATTCGCCCATGTTTTAACATCTTTAACTTTTCCCCGTTTGCATAAATTGTGCTTTTGCCAGCCAACTGCGCCGGTATGCTGGCGCCGTGAACGCAGTGGCTCTCATCACGGGCGCCTCACGGGGCATAGGGCGCGGCATTGCATTGGAACTGGCCAAAATCGGCTGCGATTTGACGATTAATTTCCGGAGTAACGAATCAGCCGCGCAGCAAACCGTGCAGACCTGTGTTGCCGCGGCGAAAGCCTGCGGCCACTCTATCCGCGCGGAGATGTTCAAGGCAGATATCGCGCAAAGCGAGGATCGGCGGAAGTTAATTGCGTTCGCAAAATCAACTTTTGGTCGGCTTGATATTCTGGTGAACAACGCCGGCATTGCGCCGGAGGCTCGTGCTGACATTCTTGATGCAAGCGAAGAAAGTTTTGACCGCGTGTTGAATACGAACGCCAAAGGTCCTTACTTTTTGACGCAGTTGGTTGCTCGCTGGATGATCGAGCAGGTGAATAGGGCAGGGGATAACGGCAAGGCAAAACCAAAGATCGTCACCATTTCATCGATTAGTGCTTACACGGCTTCACCAAATCGAGGCGAGTATTGCGTTGCCAAGGCAGCCCTCTCGATGCTTACCCCCCTGTTTGCGGCCCGGCTTGCGGAATACGGCATCAACGTTTATGAAATCCGGCCCGGGATCATCGACACCGACATGACACAAGCCGTCAAAGCAAAGTACGACAAGCTGATCCATGAGGGACTGACCCCGATTCCGCGCTGGGGAACACCTGAAGATGTTGGACTTGCAGTAGTGGCTATTGCCCGAGATTTCATGCCCTTTAGCACAGGGCAGATTATCGATGTTGACGGCGGGTTCCACGTTCGCAGGCTGTAATGAGTTCCGCAGGAACATGGGTCTAAAAATCGACTACACACTGAACGCCAGGAAACTCATGCCGAAGGTGTATCGGCTTTTCGAGCTTTCGGCGGCTAAAATCCTTGGCCTGGAAAAGTTCTGGAACCCGAGTCGGGGCACACCGGTCTTTACGGTCGAGGGAAAGTATACTTCGCGTGGCTGGACGGAATGGACACAGGGCTTCCAGTTTGGGTCCGCGCTGCTGCAGTTTGATGCAACTGGCGAGGAGCGTTTCCTGGAAATCGGGCGTCGGAGGACAGTCGAGTTAATGGCTTCCCATGTTTCCCACGTGGGAGTTCATGATCACGGGTTCAATAATATTTCAACGTACGGAAACCTTTGGCGTTTGATGCGGGAAGGGAAAATTCCCTGGAACCCGCAGGAGCAGGAATTCTACGAGCTAGCGCTTAAGGTCTCAGGAGCCGTACAGGCGGCGCGATGGACACAAACGCGGAGTGGCTTGGGCTACATTTATTCCTTTAACGGCCCTCATTCACTCTTCGTAGATACGATGCGCTCGCTGCGCTCCTTGGCAGTTGCAGACCAGTTGGGACATGTCTTAATGGGTGAACGAGATCAGAAAATCTCTCTCCTCCAACGGTTGATTGAACATGCCGAACTCACAGCCCGCTTCAACATTTACTATGGGGAAGGGCGCGATATCTACGACGTTCGCGGGCGTACCGTTCATGAAGCCATTTTTAACCTGAACGACGGGAGTTTTCGCTGTCCCAGTACGCAACAGGGTTATTCTCCGTTTAGCACCTGGATGCGTGGCCTGGCCTGGGCTCTGCTCGGTTTCGCTGAACAGATGGAGTTTCTTTCTTCGCTTCGCCGCCTAAAGAATGGAAAATTGCCTCAATTCTATGCCAAAGCCGCGACGGCGACCGCGGATTTCTACATTGCGCACAGTTGTTCCGACGGTATTCCGATGTGGGATAGCGCAGCGCCTGGCCTCCGTTATATGGGCGATTACCTCGATAGGCCTGCCGACCCGTTCAATCAATTCGAACCGGTCGACAGCTCGGCGGCCGCTGTTGCAGCTCAGGGATTGCTGCGATTGGGCAACTATTATATTGCCGGCGGTGATAAAAAACTGGGGCAGCAATATCGTCAGGCCGGTCTGACTGTGGCGGACACGCTGTTTGGCGACACATACCTGGCGTCCGATGACAACCACCAGGGCGTGCTGCTGCATTCGGTTTACCATCGTCCAAACGGTTGGGATTTCATTGCCTCTGGTCAGAAGGTGCCCAACGGAGAAAGTTCAATGTGGGGTGATTACCATGCACGCGAGCTGGCCTTGATGATTTTGAGAGAGGCGCACTCAGAGCCGTACGTTGTCTTCTTCAACCCAGGCAAACTTACCGATTCATCAGCCAGAAGATCAAACCGAGGAGCCCGCAAACAACCAACCCAAGGCTAATCGAAAGCAATAGAAATCGCAGATTGGTTCGTCTCCTTG
>Ga0306920_100015777_pt1 | contig 10371 bp, 9 predicted proteins | sample flu12Cox44000170_FD_204666 | JGI IMG/M metagenome (GOLD analysis project Ga0306920, IMG submission 204666) | Lab enrichment of tropical soil microbial communities from Luquillo Experimental Forest, Puerto Rico - flux4day.12C.oxic.44.000.170 (v2)... | ecosystem: Environmental > Terrestrial >...
CCTTGTATTCGCCGAGCGTCTTGTTGAGATAATCCTCGCGCTGGTTGGCGATGCGGGGCACGTTCTCTTTGCCGGAAAGATCGCCATTGTGGCAGTTGTTGCAGCGGTGCTGCTGCACGAGTGCCAGCCCGCGCTGCATCTTTGAAGGATCGCCTGCGTCCTCTGGAGGTTTCGGCTTCGGCAGCTTCGAAATGAAATCGGAAAATTTCTGCAGATCGTCGTCGGTAAAACCTTTCGCCATGTCGTTCATGGGCTCGAAGGTCCGCAGCTTTTCGCGGAACATGAAAAGCTGGATCAGCGCGTAAGGCGCCTGCTGACCGCCGAGCGATGGCGTATTTTCGGTCTGCGACTGCCCCTTCTCGCCGTGACAGGCAAAACAGGCGGCGGCGCGCTGTTCGATGGTTTCCGCGTTCGCCGAAAAAGCCAGCGATGCAAGCGCCAGCGCCGTGATCGTTCTCCGCATCGATTTGTCCCGGGTAATCATTCCAACGAAAATCGGGGGCAGTTTCGAGCTGCCCCCGATTGTTTCGTGCCGAGCTTACTGCCCCGCTACTTTCTGCTTGCCGTAGGTGACGCGCCACACCGCTCCATTCCAGTCGTCGGAGACGAGCAGCGAGCCGTCCTTCAGCTGCATCACATCGACCGGGCGTCCGACATATTTGTTGTCCTCCAGGAAGCCCGTGATCAACGGTTCGATGTTCTTGACCGTGCCGTCCTTGTTCAGATGCACGACAACGACGTCGCCGCCGAACTTGACGGTCTTGTTCCAGGAGCCGTGGCGCGCCACGATGATGGCGTTCTTGAACGTCTTCGGGAACATGCTGCCGGTGTAAAACCGCATGCCGAGCGCGGCCGCGTGCGGCCCCATCAAGCCGACCGGCGGGGTGAATTCGCTGCAGGAATGCCCCCAGCCGAATTCGGGATCGGGGATGTTGCCCTGCCAGCAATATGGCGATCCAAAATGCTCACCGACCTTGGTGACGCGATTGAGCTCGTCATTCGGAAGGTCTTCCGACATCCAGTCGCGGCTGTTGTCGGTGAAATAGAGCTGCTTGGTTTCCGGATTCCAGTCGAAGCCGACGGTGTTGCGGACGCCGCGTGCCACCACCTCAGCCCCGCTGCCGTCGAGGTTGATCCGGCGGATCTGGCCGTGGTTCTCATCATGCAGCACGTTGTTGCCGGGCTGTCCGACCGGAACGTAGAGCTTGTTGTCGGGACCGATGGCGATGAACTTCCAGCCGTGGGCCTCGTCCTTTGGCAGGTTGTCGTAGATGACGACGGGCTTCGGCGGATTGTCGAGGTTGTCTTCGATCTTCTCGATCTTGGAGACCTTCGACAGCTCGGCGATGTAGAGGGTGCCGTCCTTGAACGCGACGCCGTTCGGCCGATACAGGCCCGAGGCGATCACCTTCACCTCGCGCTTGCCGTCCTTGTTGATGATCGCATAGACCTTGTCGAGCAGACGGCTGCCGACAAACACGGTGCCCTTGTCACCCAGCGCCAGCGATCGTGCGTTTGCCATGCCGGCTGCGTAGATTTCGATGTTGAAACCGGCCGGTACCTTGAGTTTTGCCAGCGGCAGCTTGTCGGGAGCAGCCGCAAGCGGCGGCGGCGCAACGGGCGCAAGTTTCTGCGCCGCTTCGTTGTCCGGCCGACCGATCATGGGTGAGCCCGGCGGCAGCGGCTGTGCGGCAGGCGCCGCGGCTGGGGGGCTGGCCGGCTGTTGCGCCGCAGCGCCGTATGTCAACACTCCTAGAAAGGCACCAGCGAGCAAAAGGCTCCGCGGCACCGACGAGCAAATCCTCATAATGTTCTCCCGTTTGTGGAAGTCTTTGATCCTTGCGCGGGCAAACCCTGCCGTGCCGGTGGACTTCATCTACAGTCTTGAAGATTTTTGCGCTTGTGCGCAATCGAAAAACATCCGCCAAACCGGCAGGTTGCGCGCAAGCGATGCGGGAATAGATGCTGGAGTGCCGGTGTAGCGCCGCCTGCAATCCGTCAGTGCTTCGTTTCAGGCAAGCCGTAGCGTTCGAGCAGCGCCTCGGCAAAGGGAAACTCGAGCACGATCTCCCCTTCGTCATCCATCACTTCGATGGTCGCCCGCAAGAGGCCTTGCGCTTCTTCGGTCCTGAGCAATTCGTGGATCATGGCGCGGGCGACTTCCCAGGCGCGGTCCGGATTCTTGAGTTCCTCGCCTTCGGGGTCCACGATCAGTTCGTCGTCGATCCGGGTATTGAAGAAATATCGCGGCATGGCTCAAAACCTGTTGCCGGCCGCAGCGAGCCACGGCCCCTTTTCTCACAAGTGCTTTATTCCGAACGCCTTGCTGCGAGCCAACCGTGCCTGGCGTTCCGCCGGCCCCAAGATGAACCTATTGATCCACCGTTGGTTTGACCCGGCGCTCCGCACAAGCTTGTGATTTTTTTGCACCGCAACATAGAATTTTCGTTCGCCTTGGGTGTTAAAGATTTCGCTGGCGAAGTTTCCGATCCGTATTACCCTATCCGGCGGGCGGAGCACGTCCGGTTTTTCTCAAAGGAGAGCCAAAATGGCCTGGAAGACACCAAAAATAGTCGAAGTGCCGGTCGGCATGGAAATCAACATGTATGCTTGCGCCGCACGCAAGTAACCGGCAGCGATAACTTCTTCAATCTTAATCAAGGTGGACCGCCGGGAGTGACACGTTCCTTTCCCGGGGACGTTGTTTGCACCCGGGTCTGCCTTTGATGCTTTTCTCGGGTTCTAAAATTCCGGGTATCTGAGCGCCCCGGGGCATGAAGATCTTGAGTTTCAAAGCCTTGAAATTCGAGGCTCAGAACATTCCAGGAGACGGATCATGCTTCGCGTCGTCGTCCTGGGCGCCGCGGCAGGTGGTGGTGTTCCGCAGTGGAATTGCGGCTGTCCGATTTGCCAGGCGGCGCGAACCAAACATCCCGAACTTCAAAGCACGCAGGCCTCGATTGCCGTCAGCGCCGACGGCGATCACTGGTTTTTGATCAATGCGTCGCCCGATCTGCGACAGCAACTGACCGCGACACCCAAACTTCATCCGAGAACCGGAAAGCTTCGCGACAGCCCGATTGCGGGCGTGATCCTGACCAACGGCGAGATCGACGCGGTGGCGGGGCTGTTGTCGATGCGCGAAGGCTGGCCGTTCACGATCTACGCGCACGCGCGCGTGCTGGCGATCCTGAAGTCGAACAGCATCTTCAATGTTCTCGGCGAAAAGAACGTGCCCCGCCGGCCGATCGACCTGGAAGAGAGTTTCGAGCCTTCCCTCCCCGACGGCTCGCCGTCAGGGATCGAGGTGCTGCCGTTTGCTGTTGCGGGCAAGGGCGCCTGGTATCTGGAGGGCCAGGCTCATCCGGCGGGAAAGGACGGCGAAGGCGATACGCTCGGCCTTCGCATCCGTGACAAGGCTAGCGGCAAACATTTCTTCTTTCTCGCCGCCTGCGCTCGCGTGACCGACGACCTCAGATCACGGATCACCGGCGCGCCGATGGTCTTTTTCGACGGAACCGTGTGGCGTGACGACGAAATGGCCCGCGCCGGCCTTGGCACCAAGACCGGGCAAAACATGGGACATATCGCCATGTCGGGAGAGGCGGGCGCAATCGCCGCACTTGAGGGGCTTGGTATCGAGAGGAAGATATTCTTACATATCAACAATTCCAACCCGGCCCTTTTACGCGATTCCGCCGAACGCAAAATCCTCGAGCGGGCGGGATGGCAAGTTCCCGCAGATGGAACGGAGATCGTGCTTTGAACGTCGCAACCCCGCGTGCCATGACGGCCCATTCGATCGGCAAGGGCGTGCCGCTCAACAGCGCCGAGGAACTGGAAGCGGCATTGCGCCATATCGGCGCCACCCGCTACCACAACCTGCATCCGTTCCATAAGCTGTTGCACGGCGGCAAGCTGAACAAGGGTCAGGTGCAGGCCTGGGCGCTCAACCGCTACTATTACCAGAGCACAATCCCGATCAAGGACGCGGTCGTGATCTCGCGTTTCCGCGATCGAGCCACGCGCATCGAATGGCGGCACCGGATCGAAGACCACGACGGCGACAAGCAAAGCGAAGGCGGCATCGAACGCTGGCTCAAACTGACCGAAGGCCTCGGGCTCGACACGGCCTATGTCGAATCGACCGAAGGCATTCTCCCCGCAACGCGCTTTGCGGTGGAGGCCTATGTTCATTTCGTGCGCGACAAGACCCCGCTGGAAGCCATCGCCTCTTCGCTGACGGAACTGTTTGCGCCGAACCTGCACGAAGAGCGAATTTCCGGAATGCTGCAGCACTACGATTTCGTCAATCCGGAGATTATGAGCTATTTCAAGCGCCGCCTGGCGCAGGCGCCGCGCGACGCCAACTTCGCGCTCGATTACGTCAAGACGCACGCCAAAACGCCCGCAGAGCGCGAGGCAGTGTGCAACGCGCTGATCTTCAAGACCAACGTGCTATGGGTTCAGTTGGATGCGCTGTATCATGCCTATGTGGAAGGCCACATTCCGCCGGGCGCGTTTGTGCCGGCAACCTGAGGACCGAGAGAAGCGATGGCAGCAGGCCGCAACATCAGTGTCAGCGAGGCAAGCCGGCCGAAATTGCCGCGGCACGCGCGGCTGAAATTCGACGAGACGCGGCAGGTCTGGGTGATCCTGGCGCCGGAGCGCGTGCTTGCGCCGGACGAGATCGCGGTCGAAGTGCTGCAACTCTGCGATGGCGAGCGCAGCGTCGCCGACATGGTCGACCAGCTTGCCGCAAAATACGCCGCGGAGCGAAACGCCATCGCGACCGACGTCATTGCCATGCTGCAGGACCTCGCGGACAAGGGCTTCCTCACTGACGCGCACGAGAGAACGTCATGAGTATTCTCGACGGCAAAACAACGCCCGCAAGCGATGGCCTCACCGCCCTGGAATCGGGGCGATCGACGGCGGAGACTTTCGGGATTCCGCTCGCGGTGCTGGCCGAAGTGACGCACCGCTGCCCGCTGCAATGCCCCTATTGCTCCAATCCGGTTGAACTGGATCGCGCCGGCGCCGAGCTTTCGACCGAGGAATGGAAGAAGGTGCTTTCGGAACTCGCCGAGATCGGCGTGCTGCAGATCCACTTCTCAGGCGGCGAGCCCACCGCGCGGAAGGACCTCGTCGAACTGGTCCGGCATGCCAGCGACGTCGGGCTTTATTCCAACCTCATCACCTCGGCTGTCCTGCTCACGCGCGAAAAGCTCGCCGGGCTCGCGGATGCCGGGCTGTCTCATGTGCAGATCAGTTTTCAGGGCAATGAAGGTATGGCCGCGGACCGCGTCGCCGGTTTCAAGGGCGCGCATGCCAAGAAAATCGAAGTCGCGAAGTGGACGCGCGAACTCGACCTGCCGCTGACGGTGAATGCGGTCATGCACCGGCAGAACCTGCACCAGCTCCCTGACATCATCCAGATGGCGATCGATCTCGACGCCGACCGGCTGGAGGTCGCCAATGTGCAGTATTACGGCTGGGCGCTGAAGAACCGCGCCGCGCTGATGCCCACCTTCGAGCAGCTCGAGGAGACCAGCCGCATCGTCGAGGAAGCGCAAGCGCGGCTGAAGGGCCGGCTTACGATCGACTACGTGATCCCCGATTATTACGCGCTGCGGCCGAAGAAATGCATGGGCGGCTGGGGCCGGCAGTTCTTCAACATTTCACCGGCCGGAAAAATCCTGCCCTGCCACGCCGCCGAGAGCATCACCGGGCTCGAATTCGAATCGGTGCGCTCCAATCATTCGATCGCCTGGATCTGGCAGAATTCGGAAGCCTTCAACCGCTATCGCGGCACTACCTGGATGAAGGAGCCGTGCAAGAGCTGCGAGTTCAGGGAAATCGATTTCGGCGGCTGCCGTTGTCAGGCCTTCGCGCTCACCGGCGATGCCGGCAACACCGATCCGGCCTGCACACTGTCGCCGCTTCACGAGCAGATTTTCAAATTGGCGGAACAGGAAGCCGCCGGCAACAACAACCGTTTCATCTATCGCAATTTTGCCGGCGGCACACCGGAGGCGGAAGGCGGTCATGGGGCCTGATGCTAGTGCTGGCGCCACCGAGCCCCGGAGTAAGCGCGCCGACCCGTTTGCTCCTCTGACATCGCAGCATGTCTCGGTCAGCGATGGCCACGAGATCTATGTCGAAACCGTCGGCCGCGCCGACGGCATTCCCGCCATCTATCTGCACGGCGGGCCGGGCAGCGGCTGCCAGGTCGATCACCGCCGATTGTTCGATCCCGAGCGTTTTCATGCCGTGCTGTTCGATCAGCGTGGCGCCGGACGAAGCCGGCCAAAGGGCTCTCGCAGCGACAACACGCTGCCGCATCTGATCGCGGATATGGAGATGATCCGCGAGAGTTTGGGCATCGCGCGCTGGATCGTGGTCGGCGGCTCCTGGGGCGCGACGCTGGCGCTCGCTTATGCGCAGGCCCATCATGACAGGGTTTCGGGCATCGTGTTGCGCGCGACCTTTCTCGGCACGCGCCGCGAAATCGAGGTCGCGTTCCTCGACGCGTTGCGGCGCTTCTATCCCGATCTGTTTGACGATTTCATCGGCCTCTTGCCCGCGGGGGAGTGCTTAAAACCGCTCGATGCCTATTGGCGGCGCATTCTCGATCCCGATCCCGCAGTACATGCGCCTTTCGCGCACGCCTGGCATGACACCGAGCGATGTCTCTCCGAACTGGTGCCCGCCCGGACGCGTCTTGATCGCAATTCGCTGCACTCGTCGAAATCGTTACCTGCCACGCCGTTCATGGAAGCGCATTATTTTCGGAACGACTGTTTCATGCGCCCCGGGCAATTGCTGGAGCAAGCCGGAAAGCTCGCCGGAATCCCCGGCATCATCGTGCAGGGCCGCTATGATCTGCTCTGTCCGCCCGCGACTTCGCGCGCTCTGGCCGAGCTCTGGCGCGAGGCCGAGATTCGCGTGGTCGAAGGCGCCGGTCATTCGCTCTATGATCCCGGCGTTCGCAACGCGGTGATGAAGGCGATCGCCGATGTGGCGTCAAGAGCCGGGACTTGAGTGCCGTCATTGCGAGCCAACGGGTCGCGCGAATGCGCGCCCGATGACAGGCTCCGCGAAACAATCCAGATTCGAGGTGAGTTGAAAGTGCTGGATTGCTTCGTCGCTGACGCTCCTCGCAATGACGAGAAATAAGGGAAGGAGGCGTTAAATGCCGATCGCCGGAAAGGGCATGTTGCTCACCTCGATGGATATCGATGCGGCCGATGAAGCCGACTTCAATCGCTGGTATGACCGCGAACATCTCGAAGAGCGCGTCGCGATCGAAGGATTTCTCGAGGCGAGGCGTTACGTCGCCGAAGAAGGCTCACCCAAATATCTAAGCCTTTATTCGACAGAAACCTTCGAGGTGCTCGACAGCCCGCCCTATCGCAAGGCGCTCGCCAACCAGACCGATTGGTCGAAGACCAATATCAGTCGCTTCAAGAACATGATTCGCGCGGTGGCACGTATCACGATCAGCCGGGGCAATGGCCGGGGTGCCGTGCTCGGCATCATCCGCGTTCGCCCCAGGCCGGGAAGTGAGAACGATCTTCGCGCACGACTTTATGAAGCGCTCGATCCGCAGGGACTTGATGGCATCATCTCGATGCACCTGCTCGAAAGCGACCCTCTTCTCTCTAGATCGCTAACCGAGAATGCATCTGCTTCTGATCCTGGCGCTGGCGACTGGTTCTGGCTGATGGATCACACCGATGCCAATCCTCCCAAATTCATCGCTCCGCGCATGAAGGCTTGCGAACCGTTGATTGCGGCTGTGGTTTCAGTCGGAACTTACCGTTTGATGTGGGATCTTTCGAAGAGCGACATACCGGCATAGGGCTCGGAAAAAATTAATGCTGCACTGCCACATAAATAGATTTTTATCAACGCCTGCAATCGATTCCACAAAACGTGGACATCGCGCAAAATTGGCTTTGTGCGCGATCTGGATTGGCTCTAATACGATTGGCTGAGGATGCAATCCAAAGACCACAAGGACGCCACTGCGAGCGTCCGCAAGCAAAAGGTAAGGCCGCGTTCGTAAGTTTTTGGCGCGGACAAGGTAGGAATGAAACCGACTGATATCTCGGCACCCGACTATTTTCACAAAGTGGTCGATTGCCAGTGGGCCTGCCCTGCCCACACGCCCGTTCCCGAATACATCCGATTGATCGCCGACGGCCGCTACAGCGACGCCTACATGATCAACTGGAAGTCGAACGTGTTTCCAGGAATTTTAGGCCGCACCTGCGACCGCCCCTGTGAGCCGGCGTGCCGCCGCGGCCGTGTCGAGGAAACCCCCGTCGCGATTTGCCGCCTCAAGCGCGTCGCCGCCGATTTCAAGGACGACATCAAAAGCCGCCTGCCGCGTCCCTCACCGAGGAACGGCAAGCGCATCGCGATCGTCGGCGGCGGCCCCGCTTCGCTTACTGTGGCGCGCGACCTCGCCCCGCTCGGTTACCACTGCATCGTGTTCGACCAGGATCCGAAGGCCGGCGGCATGATGCGGACGCAGATCCCGAAGTTCCGCCTGCCTGATTCAGTGATCGATGAGGAAACCGGCTACATCCTCGATCTCGGTATCGAGTTCCGCGGCGGTGAGCGCATCGACAGCCTGAAGAAGCTTCTCGGTGAAAACTACGACGCGATTTTTGTCGGTTCTGGCGCGCCGCGCGGCCGCGAGCTCGACATCCCCGGCCGGAAAGAGGCCGGTGCCAACATTCACATCGGCATCGATTGGCTCTCCAGCGTGTCGTTCGGCCACACCAGCAAGATCGGCAAGCGCGTGATCGTGCTCGGCGGTGGCAACACCGCGATGGACTGCTGCCGTACCGCGCGCCGCCTCGGCGGCCAGGACGTCAAGGTGATCGTGCGCTCCGGGTTCGAGGAGATGAAGGCGAGCCCGTGGGAAAAAGAAGACGCCATGCACGAGGACATTCCGATCCTCAATTTCATGGTGCCGGTCGCCTTCACCCACGACAACGGCAAGCTTACCGGCGTGACCTTCCAGAAGGTGAAGGCCGAGTACGATTCGAAGGGCCGGCGCAATCTGGTGCCAACCGGCGATCCCGACCAGACCATTGCCTGTGACGACGTGCTCGTCGCGGTCGGCCAGGAGAATGCGTTCCCCTGGATCGAGCGCGACTGCGGCATCGAGTTCGACAAATGGAACATGCCCAAGGTCGACGCAAAGACCATGGGGTCGACCCATCCGAAGGTGTTTTTCGGTGGCGACGCCGCGTTCGGCCCGAAGAACATCATCTGGGCGGTGGCGCACGGCCACGACGCCGCGCTGTCGATTCACAAGCTGATCTCCGGCGAGGACGTCAACGAGCGGCCGCTGCCCGAAGTGCACATCACGTCGCAGAAGATGGGCATTCACGAATGGAGCTATGACAACGACATCTCCGACGACAAGCGCTTCAAGGTGCCGCATCGCGACAAGGTGATCGCGCTGAAGGATATCCGCGCCGAAGTCGAGCTGGGCTACGATCTCAAACTTGCGCTCGGCGAAGCGCGGCGCTGCCTGAACTGCGACGTGCAGACCGTGTTCACGGCGCCGCTTTGCATCGAATGCGACGCCTGCGTCGATATCTGCCCGATGGATTGCATCACCTTTACCGAGAATGGCGAGGAAGCCGACCTGCGGTCGCGACTGAAGGCGCCTTCGCAGCATCCGGACCAGGACCTCTATGTCGCCGACGGGCTGAAGACCGGGCGGGTGATGGTCAAGGACGAAGACGTCTGCCTGCATTGCGGCCTTTGCGCCGAGCGTTGTCCCACCGGCGCCTGGGACATGCAGAAATATCTTATCGACATGACCTACGCAGGAACCTCATGCCCGCCCAAAGCCCGATCAGCCGCGTAAACGACTTCGTCGTCCGCTTTGCCAATGTCAACGGCTCGGGCTCTGCCAGCGCCAACGAGCTGTTTGCCCGCTCGATCCTGCGCCACGGCGTGCCGGTCAGCCCGCGCAACATCTTCCCCTCCAACATTCAGGGCCTGCCGACCTGGTACGAAGTGCGGGTGACCGAAGATGGCCATCTCGGCGCGCGCGGCGGCGTCGACCTGATGGTAGCGATGAATCCGCAGACCTGGGACAAGGACGTCGCCTCGATTGAGCCCGGCGGCTACCTGTTCTACGATTCGACCAAGCCGATGCCGTCGTCGAAATTCCGCACCGACATCACGGTGATCGGCGTGCCGCTGACCGCGATTACCAATTCCACCTATTCCGATCCGCGCCAGCGCCAGCTTTTCAAGAACATCATCTATCTCGGCGCGCTGTGTGCGCTGCTGGAAATGGACCCGAAGCTGATCGAGCAGTTGATCGGCGAGCAGTAC
>Ga0306920_100015778_pt1 | contig 10371 bp, 12 predicted proteins | sample flu12Cox44000170_FD_204666 | JGI IMG/M metagenome (GOLD analysis project Ga0306920, IMG submission 204666) | Lab enrichment of tropical soil microbial communities from Luquillo Experimental Forest, Puerto Rico - flux4day.12C.oxic.44.000.170 (v2)... | ecosystem: Environmental > Terrestrial >...
CCCTCTCCCCCCGGCCAGCGGGGGGAGAGGGTAAAACTGGCATGCCGGGCCTGCATGATCGCCTTTGCCGCCTTCATGGCCGCCCCGGTTGCGGCGGCGGACACGATCTACGTCTCGAACGAGAAGGACAACACGGTTACCATCGTCGATGGCAAAACCCTCGAGCCGACCAAAACCATACCGGTCGGTCAGCGCCCGCGCGGCATTCTCCTGTCGAAGGACGCGAAGTCGCTCTACATCTGCGCCAGCGACAGCGACCACATCGAGGTGCTCGACCTCGCCAGCGATCAGATTGTGCGCACGCTGCCGAGCGGCGCCGATCCGGAATATTTCGCGCTCGATCCCACGGGCAAGCTGCTCTACGTCGCCAACGAGGACGACAATCTGGTGACTGTCGTCGACATCGATCGCGGCAAGGTGGTCGCCGAGATCCCGGTCGGCGTCGAACCCGAGGGGATGGGCGTCAGCCCCGACGGGAAATACCTCGTCAACACGTCCGAGACGACGAACATGGCGCATGTCATCGATACCGCCAAGCGCCAGGTCGTCGCCAATATCCTTGTCGACAGCCGCCCGCGGCGCGCCGTGTGGACCGCTGACGGTGCACAGTTCTGGGTTTCCGCCGAAATCGGCGGTACCGTCAGCGTCATCGACGCCGCCAAACGCGAGATCATCAAGCGCATCGGTTTTGCGGTGCCCGGAGTGCCGACCGAAGCGATCCAGCCGGTCGGCATCGCAATTACTCCCGACCGCAAGCTCGCTTTCATCGCCCTCGGGCCAGCCAACCGTGTTGCCGTCGTCGACGCGCAAAGCTATGAGGTCCAAAAATACCTGCTGGTCGGGCAGCGCGTATGGAGCCTGGCCTTCGACCTGGACCAGAGCCGGGTCTACACGACAAATGGCGTCAGCAACGACATTTCGGTGATCGACGTCGCATCGCTCAAGGTGGTTAAATCGATCCCGGTCGGTCAGTCGCCTTGGGGTATCGTCTCTCGCCCGTGAGACTTTCGTGAGCACAGCAGCAGCATTTTGTGTCGAGGATCTCGGGCATCGCTTTGGACAGCGGCGAGCGCTGAAGGACGTCTCGTTCTCGATCGCGCCCGGCGACTTTACCGTGCTGCTCGGGCTGAACGGCGCCGGAAAAACGACGCTGTTTTCTCTCGCCACGCGGCTCTACGCTCAGTCCGAGGGAACGATCCGCATCTTTGGGATGGACATCCGGGAACGGCCCCTGGATTGCCTTCGGCTTATCGGGGTCGTCTTCCAGCAGCCGACCCTCGACCTCGACCTCTCTGTCGAGCAGAACCTCTTTTACCATTGTGCTCTACATGGGCTGGCGCATGGCGATGCCGCCCGGCGCATCACCACCGAGATCGAGCGCGTGGGCCTCGTCGACCAGCGCCGCGACAAGGCGCGCCGCCTGAGTGGCGGCCAGCGGCGTCGAGTCGAGATCGCGCGAGCTTTGCTGCACCGGCCGCGCCTCCTGCTGCTCGATGAGCCGACGGTCGGGCTCGATATCTCGAGCCGGCAGTTCCTGCTCGACCATGTCCGGCGGCTCTGCCACGAGGACGGCATCGCCGCGCTGTGGGCCACCCATCTGATCGACGAGGTCGGCGAGGGCGCGCGAGTGGTGGTCTTGCATCGGGGCGAAGTGCGCGCGGAGGGTGCTGCCGCGCAACTCCTCGGCGAGATGCGCGCGCCGTCAATGCGCGCGGTATTCGAAAGTCTGGTGCAGGAGCGCGCTGCAGCATGAAGCCGATCCATTATCTGCGGTGTCTGGCGGGTATTTCGATGCGCGAATGGCTGCGCTTCCTGAACCAGCGAGGCCGCTTCTTCTCTGCGCTAGTGCGGCCTCTCGTCTGGCTGGCGATTTTTGCAGCCGGATTTCATTTCGTTCTCGGTGTGTCCATCATCCCGCCCTACGAGACCTACATCCCGTACTCGGTCTATATCGCGCCGGGCCTGATCGCGATGATCCTGATGTTCAACGGGATGTTGAGCTCGCTGTCGATGGTCTACGACCGCGAGATGGGCAGCATGCGCGTTCTGATGGTGAGCCCGTTGCCGCGCTGGTTCCTGCTGACCGCGAAATTGCTCGCCGGCGTCATCGTCTCGATACTGCAGGCCTATGCGTTTCTGGCCATCGCGCTGATCTGGGAGATCGAGCCGCCGTGGTATGGCTATATCACGGTGCTGCCGGCCCTGATCTTGTCTGGACTGATGCTGGGCGCGCTCGGTTTGCTGCTCTCCTCGGCGATCCGCCAGCTCGAAAACTTCGCGAGCGTGATGAATTTTGTAATATTTCCGATGTTCTTCGCCTCCTCTGCCCTTTATCCGTTGTGGCACGTCAAAGAGGCGAGTCTCTTGCTATACGATATTTGTATAATCAACCCGTTCACTCACGCGGTCGAGCTCATTCGCTTTGCGCTTTACGGGCAGCTGGAACCCACCTCCGCCGTCGTCCTGGTCGTCGCGACCGCGATTTTTCTGACCTTGGCGGTCTACGGCTACGACCCGGCCAAGGGCCTGATGGCTCGCCGCGCCGCCGAGTAACGGGTGTCGCGCAGAGCCTGCTTCGCGATGACGGCACTGGCTACCGTATTCGTTGCTGCCCTCGAGGCCCATTCTGCGCCGCCGCGGGCCGAGGATCCGGATTGGCCGTGCCAGCAGCGGCTCGTGCCCGAGCTCGCCGCCGCCGCCTACTGGAATGGCCCCAAATTGGAAGGGCTCGGCGACTGGCATGAGGATCCCCGTATCGCCGATCTGGTCCAGCGTCTCGCCCCACGCAAGGTTTCGACGCAGGAAGGTCTTTCCGAAATTGCCGCCTTTGCGCAGGGCTTGTCGGAGGATCGACCGCGCCGCCTCGCGCTGGCCCTCCAGGGTCTCCTCGAGGAAACCAACCGCGAACGCGCCGCTGTCATCGCACAGTTGAAGCAAATCGGTCGGCGGCAACGTGAACTCGCCGGGCTCGCCGACCGGCTCGCTGCAGAGTTAAACCAGATTCCTCTCGACGCCGCGGGCGATAGCGCCGCCAAGCGTGTCGACCTCCAGCAGCGTCGTGATTTCACCGTGCGCAACTTCGAAGAAATTCAGCGCACGATCCGCTATGCCTGCGAGATACCCGTCGAGCTCGACGCCCGCCTGGGCGGGTGGGCACGGGCATTGCAGACGGCGGCCGCCGAGTAAATCCTCAATGTCTCTGCGGCAGGTTCACCCCTTTCGCCGCGTTGAGGCCGTGAACATTTGCCAAGACCGCGCTGCCGAGATCGGCTTCGGTTAAATCGGCACCGGTCAAATTGGCGCCCGTCAGGTCAGCCCCCGACAGATCGGCGCCCCTCAAACTGGCGCCGCTCAGATTGGCGCCGGTGAGGTTGGCGAAGCGCATCACCGCGCGACCGAGATCGGCGTTGGTGAAATTCGCCCCGGCCAAGTCGGTCCCCGACAGATCGGTCCGCATCAATCCCATCGATTGGTTCTTCATGTCGGCGCCCATCTTGGCGCCGGTGAAATTGGCGCCCCTAAGATCGAAACGGCTGAGCCGCGCGATGATGCGCGCACCCGAGAAATTGGCGCCCCTGAATACCGGCGCCTCGGCGGGAGAGACATCCAAGCCCGACGAAACAACCGGACCAAAGAGGCTTGCGTTCGACAGGTCGGCCTTTGTGAAATTCGCTCGCATGATCCACGCGAGATCGAGCCTCGCGCCGGACAGGTTGGCGCCCGAAAGATTGGCGCCGTCTAATTTCGCGCCGTAGAGATTGGTACCGGCGAGGTCGGCCCGTTTGAAATCGAGACCGCTCAAGTCGAGGTTTTCGAGGGACTTTCCCGAGAGATCGGCAGGCTTGTCCGGCCCCGTCGACGCCAAGATGGCGCCGACCTGCTCTGCAGAGAGATCGGCGGCCCGGCAAGGCGGGGTCGACAGCCACATCAATAGCAACGCGAAGCCAAGGGCGCGTTTCGTCCCGGTCACGGCGCGGGTTCCGCTTTCTGCATCGGCAATTGCGCCGCTTCCCACCCGTCGATGCCGTCGCGATACCAGTAGACCTGCGTGTAACCCCAGCTCACAGCCCGTTTCGCTGCGTTCCAGCTCATCCAGCAATCGGCCAGGCAATAAAACACTACTGGAGTATCGCGCCGGCCCTTAGTCGCTATTTCGAGGTGATCGCGAAAATAGCTTTCGAGTTCGGGGCTGAGTGCGCCACGGCCAATATCGGGAAGCCACAGGCTGCCGGGTATGTCGCGATGCGGCACCGGCATCCATATTGCGGAGACAGGCAGATTTGAGGGCCGCCGCGGTGCGGGTAGCACGTCGATCCAAACAGCCGCAGCGTCTTTCCACAATCGGCGGGCGGCATCGGTATCGAGCGCGAACCCGCCTGCAACGGTCTTTGGTGTCGGCGCGCGATAGTCGTCTATCCGATAGCTTTCCGGCTCCGGCGGCTGGGCGTTCGCGGTTATGTTGCCGAGGAGCACGAAGCCGAAGACGAGGCGCCTCAAGACCGGCACCGGTGATGCTTCGCTCACGGAGCGCTGAGCTCCCCCTGTTCGTTGAGCAGCGGCACCCCGTAATCGCGGAGGATGGCGGTTATTTCGTCTTGCCGTTTGAGGATCGCGGCGTTGATGCGCCGCCGCCACTCGGGTTCGTTTCCGCGAACTCCCATCGCGATGTGGTATTCCATCCGCGCGGCGCCCGGCTCGTTCTTGAGGGGAATCATGGTCAGCGGCAGATCATCGCGCTTGCGGTAATACGCAGCGATCGGACCCCACAAAAACCCGACATCGATCGTCCCATCGACCACATCCTGAACCATCTGATGAGTTGGAGATTCAGCGCGGGTGTCGACATTCAGGGCATAGGGCCGAGTGTGAGACATCAAATCATGGTGGACCAGCAGATCAGCCGGCGGGGTTCCAGCGACGACGCCTAGGCGCAAACCCGCCAATCTGGGATCTTCGGGGCCTTCGAACGTGAAGCCTTTGTCGGAGCGGTAGAACATCACATAAGTAGTGAAGTAATAGGGATTGGTCGTCTGCATGATCTCGTCGCCGGCGACCGTGCCCATCACTAGGTCGCACCGATGTGCCCGCAGCGTGTTGCGCACGAACCCGATCACCTGCGGGAACCAGTCGTAATCGACCTTAAGGCCGAGTTCAGCTCCGATCACCTCGGCGATCTTATTCTCAAACCCCTCTTTCTTTTCATCCGAGAAGGGCAGGTTGTTGGGATCGGCGCAAACCTTCAGCTCACTGCGGTCGACAACGTCGTTGGTCTGCGCAGCCGCGGGTCCGGCCGCAATGAGAAGCAAGCTCGCCACCTGGAACGAGCGCGCAAAGCTCATCTAATCACCGATCCGCGGTGGACGGCCGCGGCCTAGCACGCCATCGGCGCGCGCCTTGAGATAAGCCCAAATGTCGTCCAGGTAGGTGACGACGTCCTCGACTTCGCCAAAAGGCGGCATCACGTTTTCGCTAGCCGCGTTCACATTGGTCCGGCCGTTGACGACAATGTCGTTGAATTGGTCTTGGCTCATAGTCTTGGCCGAGTCTACAAGAGAGAGAGCATAGGAGCTTCCAGCCCCGTCCGGACCATGGCAGCGCATACACGACTCGGTGTAGCGACGCCACCCGTTATAGGTCCTCTTGTCGACCTTGCCGTTGGTGATCGTGTAAGGCTTTTCGACCGCATTGTCGCTTTCCGCCGCGCGGACTAAGGCCGTCCCGAAGGTCAGCGCGGCGACGGTGAGCGCCAGCGGCATGAACACTCTCACCAGGTGCTCCAAAGGAAGGCCGGCATCCAGGCGGATGCCGGCCAATTCCAGCCCGATACGAGGGTTACTGGGGAAGGCCGAAGACCGTCAGAACACCGCCGAGCTGGGTGTAGTTTGCCAACGCCTTGTAGGCCCCGACCGCGCCGAGCCCATCGGTATCCTTGGTCAGACCCGCTGCCATTCCGATCCCGGCCCAGCCGCCGACACCCGACAGCACGGCGATGTATTGTTTGCCGCCATGCGAGTAGGTGTTGATATTGCCGATGATGCCGGACGGGGTCTTGAACCGGTAGAGCTCTTTGCCGGTCTGCATATCGACGGCCTTCAGATAGCCCTCGAGAGTGCCATAGAAGACGACGTCGCCGGCTGTCGCCAATGCGCCCGACCATACAGAGAACGGCTCCGGAATCGACCACACGATCTTTCCGGCGCCCGCATCCCAGGCAATGAAGTTGCCGAGGTTGTTCTCACCCGCCGGTGGGAACATCGACAATGTCGCGCCGACATAGGGCTGGCCAGCGGTGTACGACACCTTGAACGGCTCGTAGTCCATGCAGACGTGGTTCGTCGGCACGTAAAACAACCCGGTCTTGGGTGAGAAGGCGGCCGGCTGCTGGTCTTTCGAACCGAGGGCGGCCGGACAGATGCCCTTGTAGTTGACGTCTTCGCCCTTGTCTCCGGGTGCGTACTGCCCGACGACCTGGGGTCGGCCGGTCTGCATATCGACCTTGGTCGCCCAGTTGACTTTCGGATCGTACTTCTCGGCAACCAGCAGCGCGCCCGTCTCACGATTGAGTGTGTAGGCGAAGCCGTTGCGGTCGAAGTGCACGAGCGCCTTGGTCGGCTGGCCTTTTACGTTGATGTCGGCCAAGATCATCTCGTTGACGCCATCGTAGTCCCACTGGTCGTGCGGCGTCATCTGGTAGACCCATTTGGCAATGCCGGTGTCAGGGTTGCGGGCGAAGACGGTCATCGACCATTTGTTGTCACCGGGCCGTTGAACCGGGTTCCACGTGCTGGGATTACCCGAGCCGTAGTAAAACAAGTTCAGCTGCGGGTCGTAAGAGTACCAGCCCCACGTCGCACCACCGCCGATCTTCCACTCGTCGCCCTGCCAGGACTTCAACGACGAATCCTTGCCTACGGGCTTACCGAGCTCGGTAGTGTTGGCATCGAAGAGGATTTGGTCGTCAGGTCCTTCTGAATAGGCGCGCCAGGCCTTCGACCCATCTTTGAGGTTGTAGGCGGTGACACTGCCTTGGACGCCGAACTCGCCGCCGCTGATGCCGACGACCACCTTGTCCTTGACCACCATCGGGGCGCTGGTTCCCGTCTCGCCCTTCTTCGGATCGCCGTTCTTGACACTCCATGCGACATTGCCAGTCTTCGCGTCGAGCGCCACCAGCGTGGTGTCGGCCTGATAGAGGAAGATTTTGCCGTCGCCATAGGCCACGCCGCGGTTGACCGTATCGCAACACATCACCGGGATGACCGTCGGATCCTGCTTCGGCTCATACTTCCACAAGATTTGCCCGTTGTGGTTGAGGTCGAGCGCGAACACATTGTTCGGGAACGGGGTATGTATGTACATGGTGTCCCCGATCACGAGCGGGCCGCCTTCGTGGCCGCGCAATACCCCCGTAGAGAACGTCCAAATCGGATGGAGATCCTTGGCGTTGCTCTTGTTGATCTGACTGAGCTCGCTATAACGCCAATTCGCGTAGTTGCTTGGCGGCATGACCCATTGGTTGGGGTCCTTCGACAGCGTGATGAGTGCGTCATTGGCACTGGCCGCCCCCGCCAATAGCGCGAACGCTGGCGCCGCGATCCAGAAACGTAATGGTTTCATCGCCGTCATCCCTCCCCTTAGTGATTGCTAAATCAGTTAAGACCGCGATGCTATTTCACTCCCGCCTGCCGCACAAGCGCGAAAGGCGATGAGTGTTCTCCTGCGGCTCGACCAAACCTAGGCCGGCTTCTGTCGCGGTATGTTGTCCTCGCAGCGCCACCGCGACAGCATCCATTTCGGATGCTCCGCCAGCCATTCCGAGGCATAGTGCTGGCCGCGCACCAGGCACTCCTCCAGCGAGAGGTCCTCCATTGGACGCTGCTCGGTGCACGACTGAGGAGTGGCCTGTAAGCAAAAGACGAGGACGAGTGCGGTCATGGGCATTCCTTTCTCGGCGAGGCGGCCGGACAAATCTCGTCGGGACGATGATGACCGGCAGCCCGCGATCGGCTTCCTCGTGCTTGTCGTCCTGGCACTCGCCGCGTCACCGGCTTGCGCCGATGCTAACGACTATCCGACCTCCACCCGGGCGGATTACGTGATCGGCTGCATGGCAGCAAACGGTAACACGCGAGAATCCCTCCTCAAATGCTCCTGCGCGATCGACACGATCGCCTCGCTGATGCCCTATTCCCGTTATGAGCAGGCGGAAACCGCGCTCAGCCTGCAGGTCGGTGGTGGTGTAGGGGGTCGGGTCGGACTTTTCCGTGATCCGCCCGAGATCAAGGCAGTCATTGAAGAATTGCGCAAGGCGCAGGCCGAAGCGAACCTGCAGTGCCGCTGAGAGCCATCGCTGCCGTCACATCTGCGCTGCGGCGGGAACGGGCCAGCTTTGGCTGAAATGCCGCTGGCTGCTGTCTAAGATCTCCGCTTTGACGACACCCGGAGTGGCAGGATCGGCCGGGCGAATGCTGAAGTGGAAGGTCGGATCCTCGCTGATCGATACATCCGATTCGAGCCGAAACACCGATTGTCCATTATAGGTGACGTCGAGCCTTTGCATGAAATCCGCGGGGATGTAGTTCCGAGTCACCTGGTCCATTTGCAGCCCGGAATTGTTCGGATGGCTGATAAGCAACTTCGCCTTGACCGGTTGATCGGGCTTTGTTCGCTCGGCGAAATTCACTTTCATCTTGCCGAGCCGTTCGAGGGCAAGGGCTTGGTCCTTGCTCGCGGGCGCCGAGCAGCCCCCGGCCGCCTTAATGAACCGCGCGGTCGCGTAGAGGCGCCCGTCCGCGGTTTCGGCAACAGCATGAAGATAGGTGTAGTCATCGATCCGCACCCGTGTCGCGATCTCGCTCGGATCCGCGATTGGGCCGAGCAGGAAATGTGCCGCCAGCGGTGATGGATTGTTGTCGATGACGAGATAGAGGCCGCGGACTTCGGGAGCGAGCGTCTGCGCGACCCGGATCCCTACCGGCACGAGTGCGGCGTCCTCAGCGCGCATCGGGGCATCGATCACGACGCGGTCCCCGGCGTCTTCCACTACGCGATCCCCAAAGATCGCATGTTTCAGATCGGCCCAGCGCGCTGCGCGCTCCGCCTCGCTCGGTTCGGCGCGTGCGGCGCCGCCGAGTACGAGAACAACCAGCAAGGCGGATGTGAACCAAGTCATTCCCACTCGAGCTCCTTATAAGCCGCCGTCACGTTTCGGGGGTGATAGTCGTCGAAGAGCAGCCATCTCCCGCGTTCGGAGTTTGCGACATGGCGCCATGCGTCGGCAATGCCGATGCCCGCCTTGATCGCGGCGCGCGTCTGGCGCGCAACCGCCTCGAGATAGCGCCGTTCAGGCTCCGCCGCGGCCGGCCACGGCACTGAGATGGGGCCATGACCGGGAACCGCGCGCTCAGCCGGGATGCCGCTCACCTCGTCCAACTCCTTCAGCCAGCCAACGATACTGCCGTCGATCGCCGGGATGCGATCGACAAACAGCAGATCGGCGAGCCAAATGGTCCGTGTATTCTCGTCGAATATTGTCAGGTCGTTGTCAGTGTGGGCTGGACCGTGCGCCTGTAGACTGAGATGGCGTCCGCCGAGATCGAGATCGAGCCGGTCGGAGACCAGGAGGGTCGGCGGCACGACTTCGCTGCCCGCGGCCTCGTCGCCGAGGGCGCTGCGCAACCGGCGCAAATAATAGTCGCCGCGCTGCGCCAGGGTGCCAGGCAACTTCGCATGGCCGACGAAATCGGGGTGGTCGTCTCGAAAGGCGGCCGCGCCGAAGATATGGTCGGGATGCACATGGGTGAGGATCACATAGCGAATCGGGCGATCGGTATGCGCGCGGATCGCCGCGCGCAGCGCCGTTCCCTCGGCGAAGCTGCCGCCGGGGTCGATGACCGCGACAGCATCGGCGCCGACAATGAATCCGATATTGGCGATGCCGTCCTCGTTGGCTGCGGAAGCCTCGCCCTGCACGCCGTTGTGAACGAATATTCCGGCGGCGATTTCGGTTATCGGCAGAGCCAGATTTTCGGCGTGGGTAGAAACCGTCGCAAGGACGAGCCCGACTGCAGCAAGTATTCCGGAAATCTTCACGGGCTCAACTCATCCTGGTCCGGTTGCATGAGACGTGATAGCCTCGGCTAGTCGCACACTCGCACGAGAGCCGAATGAACGGGCCAGCGAGAGTTCGGCGGCGGGCTCACGAGCCCGCATCATCGAACAGGAGGCGGAGGGATGAAGCGGGAGCTGCGCGTACTCGCGACAGCGGGTTCACTGGCCCTTGCATTATGCGCCGCCGACGCGGCTTTGGCCCAAAAGACCGGCGGTACTCTCAAAATCGGGCATTTCGACAGCCCTGCGAGCATGTCGATG